>Ga0070741_10009042_pt1 | contig 19597 bp, 16 predicted proteins | sample Coa_R1_4_FD_66440 | JGI IMG/M metagenome (GOLD analysis project Ga0070741, IMG submission 66440) | Surface soil microbial communities from Centralia Pennsylvania, which are recovering from an underground coalmine fire - Coalmine... | ecosystem: Environmental > Terrestrial > Soil > Unclassified ...
AGTCTCCATGCCACTTCCCCGCCAGTCGCCGACATATAGCGAGCAGCAACAAAGGTATGGTGGATTAGAGCAACTGAAAGTAAACGAGGTTTGCTGCCTTGTAGTCCATTGTCGACAACGTGCTTCTGCGCCCCAGCGATGCCATGCCTGCCTCATGTTCCCATTTGGGAATCTGACCAGCCGTTGATATACCAGTGTAGCGGTGGGCTTTTCTGGAATATCTAGGAAGCCGAACGCCACGCCTGCTCTTCACCGCTTTTGACAATGAGGTAAATAGCTCCTCGACAGAGTAACCGTCCGAACCGAGCGGCTTCCGTCCCCTGGACATAATCGCCACCTGCACCAAAGCAGAGTTGCTGATTCGTGAAAAGTGGCACCGTGAGCAACACTCGTGCTGACGCTCTCATCCCTACCACGGTGAGTCTCTACTACCAAGGTGAGTCTCTGCCCGTTGGAGCTCATCCGGAATTCTCCTCTGGCGACGTCTGGCCGAATGCACGCGAATGCGCGGGTGCTCCTTGCCTCCGTGCAGTCCGAAAACGCTCAACACAGTTGGAGCAAGGGTGAGACGAAGCAATCCCCAACCATTCGAAGAGCGCTCGCCGGAGCTGTTCAACACCGGGGTTGCCACCATTCACGAAGTGCCGCGCCGCACTGCGGGGCACAACGGTGTCCCGCACTTCGTGGAGATTAGCGCTCCACGTAAATGGAACCGCTTGGGCGCGAGCCTGGTGCTGCATGTGGCCGCCATCATTTTTCTCGTGAGAGTTGCTGTGTGGCTGCCAAAGCAGGTGCAGATCATGGCGCCGCGGCATGAATCGGTAACGCTGATTGCTCCGACTCCGGAACGTCCGGTAATCGTGAAGAGTCTTCCGCCACCTCCGCCGCAGGTACTGGCGGAGTTGCGAGCAGAACCGAAGCTGACCTCGCCGCCTCCTGAAGTGGTTCCCAAAATGGAGACGCCTCCGGTAAAGCCTGTGCCGGCTCCGGAACCGCCGAAGATCGCGGCAGCAACTCCTGCTCCTGTTTTGCCGAAACCGCCGGTTCCGGAAAAGAAAGTCGTTGAGGGAATGTTCGATTCCGGCAGCTCAGCGAAACCGACGATCAAAGCTCCCGTTCGTGAAGTTCAAACCGGCGGCTTTGGCGATCCGAACGGGGTGGCAGGGAAGTCGAACGAGGAACGCAAGGTGACCGTTGCCTCCGTCGGCGCGTTCGACATGCCGAGCGGGCCAGGCAATGGAAACGGGGCAGGCGGATCTCACGGCAAGCAAGGAGTAGTCGCGAGTGCCGGCTTTGGCGACGGCATGGCGGAGAAGGGCTCTGGAGATCGCGCGCCGAAAGGCGACGTGAGCACCGGCGGGTTCGGCGATGCCACCGTCGCACAAGCTTTAGGGAAAAAGGCTCTTCACGTCGCCGACTCAACTCCAGTGGAGATTCTCTTCAAGCCGCGCCCGGCATATACGCCGGAGGCGCGGCAGATGCACATCGAAGGCGAAGTTCTGCTCGACGTGATGTTCGGCGCTTCCGGACAGATTCGCGTGTTGCGCGTGGTCAAAGGTCTCGGACACGGGCTGGATGAATCGGCGCAGCGCGCAGCGCAGCAAATTCGCTTCAATCCCGCGAAGAAGGACGGGCAGCCCTACGACTCTGACGCAGTAGTACACATCGTCTTCGCTCTGGCGGAATGACGTTTCGTTTTGGGAGGAATCATGTGGTTGGCTAGAAAGATCTGGATCGTAGCGATCGCGCTGACAGCGCCTTTCGCGGTGGCAGCGTCGGAGCCTTCGGCTCCGCAGGGGAACGCGCAGCGATCCGCAAACGACGCCATCATCGACAGCATTTTCATGCGTGAAGCAAAGCTCGTGGAGACGATGCACAAGTACACGCCGCTGGTTGAGACCTACATCCAGAACACTAAGCCCGATGAAGAACTCGGCGACGTGCCGGTCAGCGACAGATATTTCCTCGGCCGCCTGGTTCTCGATAAGCATGGAATCAACGACAAGACGTACGACAAGAAGAAGGCCGGGATGTTTACGCGGGTGCTCGATCGGCTGAACAGTTTCTACAAGATGAATTACCTGCCGAAGGGCTTCATGCAGCTCGTCTTCCTCAACGACGGCTTCACCAAGCAGAACTACGACCTCAAATATCAGCGGCAAGAGTTTCTGGGAGACGTTCGCACTATGGTGTTTGACGTAGTGCCGCACAAGAAGATGAAAGGCGTGCACTTCGTCGGCCGCATATGGGTCGAGGACCAGGACCACAACATCGTCCGCATCAACGGTACGTACGAGCCGCAGCGCAGCCGCGACATCTACTTCCACTTCGATAGCTGGCGTACCAACATGCAGCCCGGTCTGTGGCTGCCGGCCTTTGTCTACACCGAAGATGCCGATGTGAAGTTCGACCTCGTGCGCAAGATCGACATGAAAGGCCAGACGCGTCTTTGGGGATACGACCTGAAGCACTCAGGCCAGCAGACCGAATTCACTGACATGCAAGTGGAAGCTGTGAAAGACGTAAGCGATCGCAGCGGCGACAGTGCCAACGAGGTCAGCCCACTCGAGAGCCGCCACAAGTGGCAGCGCGAAGCCGAAGACAACGTGCTCGATCGGATGGAGCGCGCCGGAGTGCTCGCGCCTGCGGGCGAAGTGAGCAAAGTGCTCGAGACCGTCGCGAATAACCTGGAGATTACGAACAACTTGAACATCCAGCCTGAAGTGCGCTGCCGCGTGCTGCTCACAACGCCTCTTGAATCATTCACGGTCGGCAATACCATCGTGCTGAGTCGTGGCTTGCTCGACGTGCTGCCGGATGAGGCCTCGCTGGCGATGGCGATCTCGCATGAACTGGCGCACATTGCTCTTGGCCATTCGGTGAACACGAAGTACGCGTTCAGTGACCGGCTCATCTTTCCTGACGAAGACGTAATTCGGAAGATCAGCATGGAGCGCAAGGAAGCTGATGAGGACGCCGCCGACAAGAAAGCTGTCGAACTGCTGCGCAACTCACCTTACAAAGACAAACTCGCGAATGCCGGGCTTTTCCTGCGCGCGCTGGAGGCGCACTCTGACGAGCTGCATTGGCTCATCAGTCCCAATTTCGGAAATAAGATGGCCAAAGGCGGCGATGTGCTGCGGATGGAGTCGCTCCTCCAGAGGGCTCCAGCGCTGAAGGTGACAGATGTTCATCAGATCGCAGCCCTTCCCCTGGGTAGCCGTATCAAGCTGGATCCATGGAATGATCATGTCAGTCTGAAGAAAGCCAAACCGGAGGCGATATTATCCGCGCGTGACAAGCTGCCGTTTGAGGTCACGCCGATGATTCCCAATCTGGTACGCATCAATCAGACCAACGAAGTCGCGCAGAACGCTGGAGGCAGCGCCCAGTAGGTCGGCGAAGCCCGGACGAGGGCGTCCGGATCCACGTTAGGGGAGCGGCTTCGCGCTGGCGGTTGCGGCTCCGCGGATTACCGGCAAGCTCACGCTCTGCACAGCCGAAGGATCATCGCGCAGCTTCAAATACAGCGGCGTGTTGGACGTGGCGCTCGGGCGTGGGACTTCGAGGGTGGTGCCGGTGAAGCCGTCTGGAACCTGCGCGTCATCGTCGAAATCCGGGCTGGTCGAGACTGCCGCGAGCAGAAACAGATCTGAGCCGGTCAGGACACAATTCTTCGCCGTCGCCACGGGGCAGCGAATTTCCTTCAAAGCGGGCAAACGAACCAGCGTGCCAAGATTCTGCCATTCGCCGACGGTGCCGTTCGCGTCGACGGCGCGGAAACGCACAGGACCGAAAGCGGAGGCGCCGAAGATCTTTGCAGGATCGAGCACACCTAGCGCCGTTTGCGCGTCCTGCAGAACAAGCGTTCCGTCGGTCAGACTGAGCACTGTCTTGAACGACTGATCGGCAGCAGCAACTTCAATCTTCTGCGTACGCGGAAATGTCTCGGGCGACACAGCTTTCACGAAGAAAACAATACGGCCGGTGCTAGGCAGATCGTCTGGATTCCCGAGATGAATTGCCTGCGCAGACGCTTCGTCCTCCTGCACGCCTTTGCTGATCAGCACAACCCGAGGACGCGCGGGCAGCACCGTAGCAATCGTCGAGAAAATGCGGCCGTCTTTCAATGTCACGCTGGCTGTGAATGCCTGAGGCTTCACGTTTGCGGTGTTGGAATCGGTGACGAGCGTGAGGTCGTCGTGTCCATTGTTGCGGTGAAACACTCCAGGACGGAATTTCATTCCGTAGAGTTCGAGCGCCGCAACCTGGTCAAGGCGCTTGCCTTCGAGCTGCCCCGCATTGTCGCCGGCGTTGAGAGTGAAGCGGTCGAACTGTGCCGCCTCGGAATAAGTCTGGACCGTAACCTGGTCCGGCTTTTTCAGTCCGTGTTGTGCGATCTCCAGGGTGAGCTTTCCCGGTTTGGAATCGGCGAGAGGAACATCAAGCTCCATCTCGTCAGGCTTGCTGGCTTTCCACGTCAGCTTAGTTGTTTTCCCCGATTCATCGCGCGCAGTTACGCTGCTCACGCAGGTTAAATCCTGCCCATCGATATGCAGCTTATCGTCGCGTCCGATGACGAGAGACAAAGCATCATTTGATTCCACGCGCCAGGCTTGCGAATGTGAGCTTCGCAACTCAAACTGCGGCCCGCGGTAATGATCAAAGCCCCACATGCCGACCACGCTCGCAGTCGTCTCCGGATTCAGTGCAGATGCGTCGACTTTCGTTGTGTCTACGACGAAACCGCCCTTCGCAGGATCTGGCTGTAGTGGGAGGTGGAATGTCTTGCCATGCTTGTCCTGTAGTTGCAACGTCAAATCATGCGCAAGATTGCTGGCGAACACCAGCGGGGCGCCTTGAGTGGGGAGCAGAAGCGACGGCGCCTCCGCGCAGTACTGCTGCTTTGCATCTATGGGCAGCAGCGGCGGAAATTGCGCTTTTTGCACCGGCGGCAGAGCCACCACCAGCACTGACTGAGGCTTTCGGAACGAAGGTGGATTGTTCAGCTTTAGGTCTAGCGAATCCTTTTCGGGAATAGCCAAAGCGGGAATATAGACGTACTGCGCTGTGTGGATCGAGCTCAGGATGCGGGCGAGGTCTACCACTGCGCCCACGTACGCGCTGTAAGCTCCGCCTCCGCCCAGTCGTGAGTTGCTGAGTTCATTCATTAAGTCGACTGTCGCGCCGTTCGCGAGTTGCGCAACCATTGACTGGCTGTGGGCGTCATCGAGGACAAGATCGTCTTTGTGTTGAGTGAGGCATGCAGCCTGCTGCTCAGCAGGTTTATCGAAGCACTGCTGATCGACTTTGATCTTGAGGCTGCGTGCCAATAGCGCCGATTCGGGCTGCAAGGCCGAGGGATTCGATTCAGAGATCGATTTGATCTCGTCGAGATAGCGGTCGAGCCGCATGCGATCGAGGCCGGCCTGCTCAAGGTCCTGGGCCGCGCGGACGAAAGCGCCGGGGCGTCCACGTACCGCCGAGCGCAGCGTGCTGAAGTCTCCTCCCGTTTCGGGAGCGAAGAACACGAGCGCTTGCTCGGCTTCTTTCGGCACGACCACAAACGCGCCTTCCTGGCGCACGGCCCGATCCCAGCTTTCGATTTTCGTGAACCATTCATCCGGTGGAGGATTGGTGGCGCCGCGCAGGAAGGCAACGATCAGCAGATAGTGAGTCGATTGGCTCTCGGGAAAGTCTGGATGCAGCCACAGGCGATCCCCCGCTTCGAGATTGGGCACCTGGGAGATGGGAAGAGTCTTGCCTGCACGTTCGACATGAACGTCGAGCTTGGGACCGTCGAGGTCAAAACCCGGAGCATCGGCGTGCGCGAGCACCGACGCAATGCAGACGAAAAAAGCCAGGATGAATCGACCAAATCGCATTCCTTTCCATTTTATTGGACTCCGATTGCGGATTCGCGGATTAAGAGTTAAAGGCTCGTGCCCTGAGAGTTTCGTCTTAACACTTTCAGAGCAGTTGCGCGTAACCTGCTGAGGCCATAGGCTTGTGCGTGCGTTTTTCCATGGGCAAATTCTTTTCGGCGCTTGTTGCCGTAATCGCACTGGCTTCGGTGGCGCTCTTTTTATCTCGGCACTGGATGCCCTCCGCCGCAGCAAAGCATGCCCCGATTCTCGATTCTCAACTGCATTGGACGCTCATCGATACGGGCGTGATCTTCCTGATCGCGCAGTTCGTGCTGGCCGCTTTCGTGTGGAAATTTCGCGGACGTCCTGATCGGAGAACGAGAGCGTTTCCGGCAGGAGTTCGGATCGCAATCATCATTGGGGTCGTGTTTATCGCTATTGAGCTGTTTAGCGCGGCCACGCTGGGCAGGCGCGCATGGGCCAGCATGTACGACGGTTCCGCGTCGAACTCGCTCCAGGTGGAAGCGATGGGGCAGCAGTTTGCCTATTATTTTCGCTATCCGGGTGCAGACGGCAAGTTTGGCCCCGTGCACACCGACAAGATCGACGCGAGCATCGGAAACTACTTCGGACTCGACCGAGCCAACGACGGGGCCTCAAAAGATGATGTCGTGAGTGCCGAGTTGGTGTTGCCGGAGAATCGACCTATCGATTTGTTGCTCACAGCTCAGGACGTGATTCACAGCTTCTACGTCCGCGAGCTGCGCGTGCAACAGGATATGGTTCCCGGGATGAGAATTCCCGTCCATTTCACGCCGACCAGAGCCGGCAGATATGAAGTCGTGTGCACGCAGCTCTGCGGTTTAGGACACTACCGTATGCGTGCCTACGTACAAGTCGTTCCAGAACAGGAATTCGAGACCTGGATGCGAGCGCACAGCAGATGAATTCCATCAGAGCAAAGCGTGAGCCGAGGCGAGGATTTCTCCGCAGCTGGGTCTTTAGCACCAATCACAAGGTCGTCGGAATTCAATACTTCTTTCTGTCGTTACTTGCCGTTGTGATCGGAATGGCGCTGTCCTGGATCCTGCGCATTCACGTTGCGTGGGGCGCAGGTGGCATATCGGGGTTCCAAAACCTCTTTGGCCTGAATGCGCCCGGTGGAGTGCTGACTCCCGAGTACTACCTTTCGTTGCTCACCCTGCACGGGACGATCATGATTTTCTTTGTGTTGACCACGGCCCCACAAAACGCGTTCGGAAGCTATTTTCTTCCGCTGCAGATTGGAGCTGAAGAGACGGCGTTTCCCGTTTTGAACATGCTGTCGTTCTGGACTACATTGATTGCCTTCGGAGTCTTGCTTTCAACGTTGTTCATCGGCGATGGGCCGCCGATTTCAGGATGGACCGCTTACCCGCCTCTGAGTGCAGTAGGACGCGATGCCGGCCCGGGCCTTGCCGCTGGTCAGAATCTCTGGATCATCTCTCTCGGAATTTTCTGCATTGGCGCGATGATGAGCGCGCTCAATTTCATCGTCACCTTCATCGACATGCGATGCCAAGGTATGTCGCTGATGCGAGTTCCGCTAACCTGCTGGGCATGGTTCATCACGGCGATTCTCATCCTGTTAAGCTTCGCCGTGTTGCTTGCCGCTGCGATTTTGTTGCTTCTAGATCGCAATGCCGGCACCAGCTTCTTTGTGCCTGCGAATTTGCTGGTAAGCGGAAAAATCGAGCCGCACGCCGGTGGCTCGCCTCTGCTGTGGCAACACCTGTTCTGGTTCTTCGGACATCCCGAGGTGTATATCGCGATCCTCCCGGGATTCGGGATTGTCTCGCATCTGATCACCTGCTTTGCGCGCAAGCCCATATTGGGATACAAGGTCATACTTGGCTGCATGCTCGCCATCGGGTTTCTCAGCTTTGTGGTCTGGGGACACCACATGTTTGTCAGCGGCATGAGCCCGTTTTCGGGATTTCTGTTTTCGATTCCCACGATTATCATTTCGCTGCCTTCCACGATCGTGACATTGCTATGGCTCGGCACGCTCTGGGGAGGGAGGCTTCATTTCAGCACCGCGATGATGTTCTGCCTGGGCTTTATCTCAACGTTCATCACCGGCGGACTGAGCGGGGTATTGCTAGCGCATCCGGCAATCGATTCCTACCTGCACGCTACGTATTTCGTTGTCGGCCACTTCCATATGGTGATGGGCGTTTCGGCGATCTTTGGGATCTTTGCCGCAACTTATTTCTGGTTTCCAAAAATGTTTGGTCGCATGATGAGCGAGCGTCTGGGCGCGATCCATTTTGGGCTTACATTCGTCGGAGTGTATTGCATCTTCTTGCCCATGCACGTCCTGGGGATGGGAGGCAGCCCGCGCCGATACGCCATGCTTACGGATGACTTCCTGCAGTCCACAGTGGGAATGCACCGCTTCATCACGATTGCTGCGCTAGCTACCGGAGCGGTTCAGCTTGTGTTCCTCCTCAATCTGTTCTGGAGCATGTTCAAGGGTAAGAGAGCAGGGGCGAATCCGTGGAACGCGACTTCTCTAGAGTGGTCAGTCAGTTCCCCCGCGCCGCTGATGAGTTTTGACGGAGAGCTGCCCGTCGTTCGCTCCGGTCCGTACGAGTACGGCGATGGTACGGCAGAACGGGATTTCGTGATGCAGTCCGATTCTGTTGGAAGAGGGTATCAGTGAGGGCCAAATACTCTACCGCATGGTCGGCACTCGTCGCGGTCTCGGGGAGCGCGAAATTCGCAGCCGCGCAGGGCTGCGCCTCTTGCTACACGACAGCAGCGGCCGGAGGAACGCAAACCGTCCATGCGTTGCGAAACGGCATTGCCGTTCTGCTTGTTCCGCCGGCGCTGATGTTTGTGGGACTTATGTTTGTGGTGAAGGCTTGGGGAACCAAAGCAGATGCTTCACAAGCCTGCTCGCCGGTATGTGAACAACAGATCCCCCGCACCGCAACTTCCGCGTCTGAATGCTCCCGCAATGAATCGGTGCGCTGCGAGGGATGACAGTAGTAAAGAAGCTAAGCGGCAGAAGTTCAGCATCCATTCTTCTTCGCTATGCCGCCTGGCAGCAGGCTGAGATCGCCTCATCCTCCGAAGAGTAGATTTCCAACACACGATCAACCTTCATCATCGCGAAGAGGTCCTGCACTTTTTCCGAGGCTCCGCCGATCAGGAGCAGGGAACCAAGCGAGCGTGCTTTTTCGAAACACGCGAGGATCGTGCCCAATCCGCGAGCGTCAATCTGCTCCACGGCTTTGAGTCCCAAAATGCAAATAGAAAACTGCGACAGCACGCTTTCCACGCACTTTTTCAGTAATTGTGCTTCCTTGCCGAAACGAAGGCGGCCACTGCAACGAATGAGTGCGATTCCCTGATCTGCAACGATTTCCAGCTTTAACTCCAATGCATCCTCCATGAGACATCTACTCCTGCTAAGTTGGCGAAGAATGATCGTTGAATGAATAGACGGACTGAGGAACAAAATGTTTACCGCATTTTGCGGAAAATCTGAGGCGTAGTGGCGGACGCGGTACAGCGAGATTTCTTGAAGCGAATGTCAGAGCTGAACATCGAATTCAATCTACCCTGTCTTCTACTTAGATTCAAGAGGCGATTCTCACGATTCAGGAAGTGTTCAGTTCGATGCAGTTCCATATTAGGAATCGATTCTTTTGCCTGACGAGCAAAACGGGAGATCGATTGGCGATTCATAAGTTGTTAAACGCGATTTATGAGGAAATTGTTCCAAAATCCTCGTAATCCTTGGAGCCCTCATAGTTACTAGCCTGCCCAGCTTGCATCGTCCAAACTCCGTCTTTTTGCTGGTTCCTGGCCAGTCAAGTTGCTAGTATCTGCCGCTAGCGTCGGCTCGGTGGTTACTCCGGTAATTGCGCCTGTTCACGACTACCGGGGTTCTGGGTGATCCAGAGCTAACATTCGATTTACGCCAGACGCACATAGGCCATGAAGCCAGAAGCGCTCATCCTCACCGGAGATCTCGAACTGTCGCAGGCGATTCGCGCTGCGGTGGAGCGCTTTGGCATCGCCACGGGATCGGGTGCGAAGGGCGGAGATGTTCTCGAAGAACTCCAGCGAAATAAGTTCGATCTCGTTGTAGTCGATTGTTCCAACATCGAGCAGGGCTGCGCTGCGCTGCGCGAAATTCGACTCAGTCCGACTCATCGCTCGGCTGTATCCATCGCCATCGTTGGCGAGCACGGAAACCGCAAGCAGGTTTCCGAGGCAGGCGCAGATTTCATCGTTTCGCACGCAAACTATCCGGTAGAAATTGCTACTACGCTGCGCTCAGCCTATGGATTGATTCTCCGTGAGCGAGGGCGCTACAGTCGCTTTCCGCTAGTTGCGGAAGTTGATGTTCGCTGCGGTGCGTTCTCAACTCATGCCTGGATTTTGAATGTCAGCCAGGGAGGAGTTTGCATTCGCGGTATTGATGAGCCGCTATCGGGCAGCTTGCATATGAGGTTTGCATTTGAGGATGGCGGACCTTTAGTCGAGCTGACGGGAAATATCGTGTGGCAGCGCGACGGCCTCACTGGCGTGCAATTTACGTCGATGACTAAAGGTGATCGTAGCGAGCTTGAAGGCTGGCTGTCCCATCAATTTGAGATCCAGACGCTGGTTCGCCCACCTGTTCCTTCTTCTCGATTCCCCATACCGGTTGTGGAGCAGCCGCCGGCATCTGAGCCACGAACTCCTGCTGTTCCCATTCCGGGAGGGCTCCATCCCATTGTGACTGCGATTATTCGTGGAGGGCCAGTGCGGGCCCGATGCTCCAGCTGCCAAGCCGACATTCCACTCGGAGCAAACATCGGGGACTCCATCGAGCAGGAGCGCAAGTTGCGCGATGCGTTTGCAAGGCATGTCCAGCAAAAGCACGCTGCGGAATTGAAGGAATCAGAGTCGAGCTAAGCTTCGGCGCGAAGAGCTTCTACAGGATGCAGACTTGCCGCCCGGCTCGCCGGCTGGTAGCCAAACAGCACACCGACTGCACTCGAGATTAACAACGCAAACAGCACTGAAGTCCACGACACATTCAGGTTGACAAAATCCTGAACAAACACCGCGGCAGAAGCAAGTAGTGCCAACGCGCAGAATGCGCCGGCGATCGATCCGGCTGAGCTGATGAACACTGCTTCGAGTAGGAACTGAAGGCGAATTTCCGACGAGCGCGCCCCCAGCGCCTTACGCAACCCAATCTCCTGTTTTCGTTCGGCGATGTTGGCCAGCATGATGTTCATGATGCCCGCGCCGCCGACTACGAGAGTCACAAGCCCAATCGCCAAAAGCACCACACTCATTGCGAGAGAGATGTCTCCCGCGGTTTCCAGGAGCGACGAAAGGTTCTCCACGTCGTACTTAGCCTCGCGTCGGTGACGGCTCTGAAGAAGCTCTTTCATGTCACGCGTCAGTTGGCGGACCGCATGCGACGAATCGGCTTGCGCATAGACGACCTGCAGGAAGGACTCACCAGTGATGAGCCGCGCTGTTCTATACGGAACAAGAACGGTCTCAGCCTGAATTTCGGATTGTCCGAACGTGGGAATACCTTCGGTGAAAGTTCCGATCACCGTGCAATGGAACTGGTCGATGCGCAAGCGATCGCCGATTGACAATGTTGGATTCCTTTCCGCAATGGCATTGGTGACCAGACACACCTTCGCCCGAGAGCGAAAGTCCTCGTCATCAAAGTAACGGCCAGAGGTGATGTGGAGATTGCGAATCGTTAGAAAATCTGGAGTCGTGCCTACGAGGCGCGCATGCCGTGGCCTGCCGGCGATCTGGAAATCAATTGGAGCATCGTATGTTCCGGCCACGGCTTTTACGCCGGGGATCGTGTTCTTGATCGCGTCTAAATCGGCAAGGCTCAGTTCGTCTTCAAGAGTGGTAGGGTTCCCATTACGGTTCAGCGTTGCGTAAGCAAGGTTGGCGCCAATGCCCTCGATACGGGACACGATGTATTTCTTTCCTGTGCCAGCGATCGTCAACACCAGTACCAGTGATGCGCATCCGATGACCACGCTCAGCGTAGTAAGAAAAGCCTTCAGCCGGTCAGCTTTCAGAGCCGCAACAGCTAAACGAAGGCATTCCATCCATCTTTGCATCGTGTCACTCATGGCAAAGATAAATTTGTCAGCAGGTAATTGTCCGCATTCCGAGCTACAACATGGAGGCTCGAATCACCGACGAGTTCTTTCAAGCGGGGCACGTCGCTTCCATATGCAAGCAGGTAATACCGGCCCGGCTTCGACCAGAGCGATTGAAACTTCTGGTCATCGATAAATACTTTCGGAGATCCAGGAGCATAGGAGCCGTACTCCAGGTTGTCTCTGCGCCCATTCAGCAGCAGCGCACTGCGATTTGTGTAAAAGAAAACAGACGAGAACGCGTAGTAAGCGTCGGCTTCGATGAGTTGCCCCGGCGGCGATTTCTCCAACGCTTTCGCTAGGGGATACGATCCGAGGTAGCCGTCAAAGCGAACGAGGGCGACGCGGGCTGCCTGAAAGAATACGATCATCGCAATCGTGAGGGTGGCGATTTTCCCGACGTTTCTGCGTGTAAACATCAGCCCGAGGCAGCCGATAGCGAACGCAAGCGCAGCGAGCACGAGCGGAAGTTTGAGATACGCGAACGCCGTCAGCGTGAGGTCGCCGAAATGGCCCAGCGACAACGTATAAAGCTCAGGATGCTGCACCAGAGCCTGCGAGATGTCGCCAGTAACCGGCGTGTGCCATACCAGCAGCAGCAAAGTGGCTAGGCCGACGAAGAGCACTCCAAAAGTGACCTGCAGACCGCGCATTCCAGCGCACACCCGGGTGTTTTCTGAGGCCAGCGCCGATCCGACGAGCAGAGCCAGCGCCGGATAGATCGGCATCGAGTAGTACTCCTGCGTAGTCGAGAAGGAGAAGAAGATCATCACCACCGCGATCCAGCACAAAGCCATCAGGCGTGCACGTCCAGCGCGTGTGCTCGGACGGTAACTCAATCGCGCAGCAGCAGGGAGAAATGCCGACCAGGGAAACAGCCAAACCAGATTCAAGAGCCAGAAGAGCGCGCGAGGAACCGTGTTGTAGTCGCGCGGGTAACGCAGGTTGAGGAAGCGCAGCAAGTGCTCGTTAAAGAAATAGAACCAGAAGAAGCCGCGATATTCGCCTGGTCCGCTATGAAGGGAGAACGCGAAATACGGTGGATTGTGCAACGTGGCAAGGACGTGCCATGGGCCTGCGATCAAGAACGCGATTGCTCCCGCGGTGAACACGTGGAGACGCTTCCAAGCGTTGAGCGCCAATAACTGTCGCGTGCAAGCCACGTAAGCAAATCCAGCCAGTGCAGGAAAGACAACGGCAATCAATCCCTTCAGCAGCAGCCCGAGACCAAAGCAAACGCCCAGCCCAATTGCGTGGACTCTTCGTGGTTCTTCTTCGGGATCGAGCAACCGAAGCCACGCCCAAATGGCTCCTGTCGTGGTGAAGGTGAGCAGCGCGTCGGGAATGAGTATGCGCGTGAAGAGAAAGAGTCCGATGCAACTGGCAAGCGCGAGTCCTGCGTAAATCGCCGCTGTCTCATCGAAGGCCCAGCGCGCAAACCGATAAGTGATCCAGCAAAGAAGCAGAACGCCAAGAGCGAGAGGCAGGCGCGCCGACCAATCGTGCACGCCGAAGATGCGGTACGAACTCGCCATCAGCCAGTAAACGAGCGGGGACTTTTCTAAATAGGGCACGCCGTCGAGACGTGCGGTGACGTAGTCACCCGAGGCAAGCATGCTGCGTGCAATCTGCGCCTGGACGGCATCGACGTCGTCCATCAGATGCGGCGGGCTGATGACGCCTACGAGGAAGACAAGGCTAGCTGCGGCGAGGACGATCCAACCACCTCTAAATTCTCGACGAGCACCTCGGATACCTGTTCGGCCCGCGGCAGTTCCACGCTCCAGCGCTTCATCCACATCAACAACACCAAGAGTCCCCATAACTGATAACCTGCGTTCTCTCTCCTCTCGAGATGCCTGTGAATCAGGCGGTCGACTGCGAGCCAGCGGAACAGTCCGGTGGCCTCGATGTTTTCCCGGCTCAGCGTTTCCAGCAGGAGTGGACGCAGCACCCCGCGGAACCAGTCGTGTACCGGGATATCAAATCCCATCTTGGAACGATGTAAAACGTGTGGCGGAAGCCTGTCCGCCATCAGCTTGCGCAGCACGTATTTCGACGTGCCGCCGTACAGCTTGAACTTTGACGGAAGCGCACGCGCGAAGTCGACGATGCGAGGATCGAGGAATGGCGGACGCACTTCAAGGGAATGCGCCATGCTCATGCGATCCACTTTATAGAGAATGTCGTCGGCCAGATAAAAGCGTTGATCAAAATCCAGAAAACTCTGCAATCTGGAGCCGCTCATCTGACCTAACCATCCGCCGAGTGAATCCGGCTCTGCGAACAGAAACAGCTCTTTTTTGTCGCGTTCCGAATTGGTTCCATTCCAGAAAATATGTGCGAGCTGCGGCGAGAGAAGCGATCCTTCGAGAAATCGCTTGAGTTTGTATTCGAAGCTGATCCGGCCATCTTGAACGGGCAATCGTGTTGCTATAGCCAGTGCGGCCCTGCGCAGGGCACGAGGCAACAGTCGGAACCTCGAGGCATAGCGATCGGCTTTGTAGGTTAAGTACCCGGCGAACAGCTCATCCGATCCTTCGCCGCTCAGAGCGACAGTCGCGCTCTCGCGCGTCATCTGCGAGAGAAACCATGTCGGCAGCGCTCCGGCATCGGCGCTTGGCTCATCGGAGTAGAACGCGAGGTCTTCGATCGCTCCGACCAGATCCACTTCGGGATTCAGATCAAATTCCGTGTGATCCGTTCCATAGTGGCGGCTCACGCGGCGAATATGCTCGCTCTCGTCTCCTGAACTGCCTTTGAAGGTAACGGAGAAAGTCTTAATCGGCTTTGTCGACTGCTCGCTTGCGTAGTGAAGGATCGTCGAGGAATCCAATCCACCGCTCAACCAGATTCCCACTGCAGTATCGGCGACGAGTTGCTCGCGCACTGCGTCGGAAAGGAGAACGTCGAGCTCTTCACATGCAGCTTCGATGGTTGCTGGCGATCGCCGTTTAGGTGAAGCGATTGCGAAATCGGTTACGTGGGCGGCTCCTCGCTGCCAGTCGAGCATCTGGCCCGGCATCAGCTTCACGATGCCGTCCACAAGCGTGAAGGGTCCCGGCACGTAGTTGACGCTCAGAAATGCGTCGAGTCCTTCAAGGCAGATGTGCCGCGGCACCTCTGGATGAGCGAAAAGGCACTTCAGCTCCGAGCCGAAGAAAACCTCGCCTTCATGCAGCCTGTAGTAAACAGGCTTAATGCCCATGCGGTCGCGCGCGAGCACCAGTCGGCGCTGCGATTGCGTCCACGCAGCAATGGCAAACATGCCGCGGAAGCGCGCGAAGCATGAATCTCCCCAGTGCAGATATGCATTCAGCACTACTTCTGTGTCGCAATGCGTTTGAAAGCGATAGCCGGTTTCTTGAAGCTCGCGGCGAAGCTCCTGGTGATTGAAGATCTCACCATTGAAGACGATCACAACATCGCCGTCAGGACTCTTGAGCGGCTGATCCCCAGCATCGAGATCGATAATTCGCAGCCGGGTAGCGCCGAGCGATACCTGTCCTGAGACGAATTGTCCCTGGTGATCGGGACCGCGATGCGCAATCGAATTGAGCGCTGATGTCAGAACTCCGGCAGGAAGACGTCGTTCAACGTGGGTAAATCCCGCTATTCCGCACATTATTCGAATGTTTCTCCGGCGCGCGGGCACGGCTCATGCTGGACTCCGGCCCGTTCGTATTGCACCGCAAACTTCAGATTCACTGTTCGTTTCAATTGACGGGGGGACCGCAAGGGTCATCAAAATGACACATCTAATCTCAAATGTAAAGGAATGTTAAGTAACCCTTTACAGCGTGAAGCAAGTTACCACATTGACTTCACAACTTTTACTGGCCGAAACCCTGAATTGGGGTCGAAAATCCAGCCGATTTTCGATGCGTGGAGGCTAGAGCTTACGACCTGCGAAACCAATACGACTTTTGTGGAGGCACCCGGTGAGCTGGCTGTGGGTTAAGCGCTCGGATTGAACCAGCGAATCGTCCAAAAGAGTGCGGCAGCAACCGCGGCGGAAGCGGGAATCGTAAGAATCCAGGCCCAAACTATTTTGCCGGCTACGCCCCAACGTACTGCGGACAAGCGCTGAGTGGAACCTACGCCGACGATTGCGCCAGTGATGGTGTGCGTCGTACTGACGGGAATGCCTGCTGCCGCAGTGGTGAACAGAGTTATCGCTCCGGCCGTTTCCGCGCAGAAGCCGCCGATGGGCTTGAGCTTAGTAATTTTGGAGCCCATCGTGTGCACAATGCGCCAGCCGCCGAAATAGGTGCCGAGTCCCATGGCGAGATTCGCACCAAGGATAATCGGCCAATGAAAGTGCCCCCAGGTGGTCGAGAACTCGTGCTTGGTGATGATGCCATCCGCGTAGAGCGCGCCGGCGATGATTCCCATAGTTTTCTGCGCATCATTGCCGCCGTGTCCAAGGCTATATGCAGCCGCGGAGAGAAGTTGCAAACGCCGAAAGAGTGCGTCGACGTTCTGTGGCGCTGAGTTCCGGAAGATCCAGAACATCGCCGTCATAAAAATCAGCCCGAGGATCATTCCCAGAATGGGAGCCACAACAATGAAGATCAGAGTCTTGGTCCAGCCGTGGGGAATGATTACCGCAAAACCTGCACGCGCGATCGCCGCTCCAGCATAGGCACCGATCAGGGCGTGTGAGGATGAGGTTGGCAGTCCCCACCACCAGGTGAGGATGTCCCACACGATCGCACCCACTAGTCCGCTCAGCACTACGGCTTGACTGACGCGATTCACGTCGATCATTCCTGCGCCGATGGTCTTTGCTACCGCTGTCCCAAAGATGAACGCAGCAATGAAGTTGAAGATCGCGGCCCAAACAACAGCGAGGCGCGGGGATAGCACGCGTGTGGATACCACGGTAGCGATGCTGTTCGCAGCATCGTGAAAACCATTGAAAAAGTCGAAGCAAAGGGCCAGCAGGATGGTGACAATAACCAGGATTGTCGCGTTATCCAAGCAGGAGAGTCTCCGGAGCTACTAATTGGCAGTGAACGCTGCCGCCAAAGTTACACAACCGATACAGCGGGAACCGTGGAAGCTACAGGCTTAAGCGCTCTTCACGACAACCGACTCGATGACGTTCGCGGCGTCCTCTGCTTTGTCAGTTGCAGTTTCGAGTACTTCGTACAGTTCTTTTTTCTTGATGAGCGCAATCGGGTTTGTTTCAGTTTCGAATAGCTGCCCGAGCGCGACGCTTGCAATGCGATCCGCTTCGTTCTCCAGACGGTTGATCTCCACACAGTATTGCAACACGTTGTTCTTTTTTTCCAAGTGCGAGACCGCCTTGCAAAGCTGTTCTCCCTGGCGAATGATGACGTCGGCAAGCTGGGGGGCGGACGGAGTAAATTCCGTGATTTTGTACATCACCAGACGCTCTCCTGCAGCGTGAACAAAATCGAGAACGTCGTCCAACGAGGAAGCGAGCTTGTGAATGTCCTCACGATCAAATGGGGTGATAAATGTCTGATTCAGACGGGTTAAGATGTCGTGGGTCATCTCGTCGCCGCGATGCTCAATGGTCTTAAGCTGCTCGACGCGCGACTCCACATCCTTCATGTCTTCGAGAATGGCTTTCAGCAGTTTGGCGCCATCCGTAAGATTGCTCGCCATGTCGTAGAACATGTCGAAGAACTGCGTTTGCTTAGGAATCAGCCGCACCATGCGTCTCCCACAGTCGGAGTGAGGATTGCCACGAAGGATGACTATTTCATGGGGCAGGTTTGATGGTCAAACGTGGAACGCCATTGGTTGCGAAGTAGGGAGAGGCGGGGGACGGCGACGCCAGCGAGCTTTGTTCCGTATCCGATGACGGAGGCGGCAAGAATGAAGACGACCGTTCTGCATTCTCTGGCACCAACTCCCGGAACGCTAAATTCCCTGCGCACGGAATTTAGCACGGAAAAAATTCCCACAAAAAATTTTTCATTGGCCAGACCCGCATGAACACTGGCGATTTGCAGTTGACCAGGGAATTTGTAGGGAATTTGGAGTGACCCCCAAAAGTGAGACAGAGGAGAAAATCCCTATCTACAGCGAATGGAGAGTAGATGAGGCGATATCGACGATGGACGATCGAGCAGAAGCGAACGGCAGTGGAGCGAATGAGCTACTGCGGACATAAAGAGTTAGCGGCCGAGATCGGCATTCCTCAGCGGCAGTTGTATAGCTGGCGGAGAGATGTGCAGCGTTGGCAACTGGGGCAGGGGGGAGGGGAGCAACGACTGAGCCTGGAGCAACGTTTGCAGCGAGAGAATCAGCGACTGAAGCAAGCCTTGGCGGGCAAGGTGGTGGAAGTGGATTTCTTGCGCGGTGCCTTGCGCAGAATCGAGGCTCGACGCCAGCACAGCAACGCCGCTGGCGAGACTGCATCTACGAGCAAATCCGAATGATGCAGCCGCAAGCGCACCGCAGCATCGAGTCCCTGTGCCGCATCGCGGCAGTGAGCCGGGCAGGATTTTATCGTCACTGGCAAGAGCATGAGCCGCGCGTAGAGGAGACCGAAGTGCGCGCCCGGGTGCAGCAGATCGTGCTCGCCCATCGCGGCAACTATGGATATCGCCGCGTCAGCTGGGAGCTGCGTCAGCAAGGCTGGGCGGTGAATCACAAGCGCGTGGCGCGGATCATGCGCGAAGATAATCTGCTGTGCCTGCGTCGGCGCCGCTTCCTGCTCACCACCGATTCCAAGCACGACTTGCCGGTGTACGTAAATCTGGCCGCGCGCCTCCAGTTAAGCGGCATCGATCAGCTCTGGGTGGCGGATCTGACTTACATCCGCCTGCGTGAGCAGTTTGTCTATCTGGCCGTGATTCTGGACGCCTTCTCTCGGCGCGTGGTGGGCTGGGCGCTGGACCAATCGCTGCACGCTCCTCTGGCGCTGGCGGCACTGCGCCGAGCGTTGCACTTGCGCCGCCCGGCTCCTGGCCTGGTTCATCATTCCGATCGCGGCATTCAATATGCTTGTCGCGAATATGTGAACCTGCTCGAAGACCACGGCCTGCTTGCCAGCATGAGCCGGCCCGGCAATCCCTACGACAATGCCAGATGCGAAAGCTTCATCAAGACTCTCAAGCAGGAGGAAATTTACACCCGAAAGTATCGCGATCGGGCTGAGCTGGAAACCTGCCTCAGCCATTTTCTGGAACACTATTACAATCGCCGGCGCTTGCACTCGGCCTTGAACTATCGCTCTCCAGAGCAGTTCGAACGACATCTGCGGCAGAGCCCAGCCGTGTTGCCGGCAGCCACCATGAGTTTTTTCAGGCATGAGGAAATCTATCGTCCCGATGTGGACCAAGCAGTGAAAGAGGAGCGGCGATGAGCTGCCTCTCCTCCCCACTTCATCGGTGCGATGAGTTTCCGGCTGAGTATTCCTTGGCGAGTTGCTCTCCAGCATTGCTCGCCTCCGCTTCCTCAGCCGCCCTCATGCTTTCACCTATAACCTTCGTTCGTCGAGCAAATCTCAGCGAACGGCAACCAGGGAATTCCCCACTTGTCTCACCTCAAGGGGTCACCACA
>Ga0070741_10009043_pt1 | contig 19593 bp, 15 predicted proteins | sample Coa_R1_4_FD_66440 | JGI IMG/M metagenome (GOLD analysis project Ga0070741, IMG submission 66440) | Surface soil microbial communities from Centralia Pennsylvania, which are recovering from an underground coalmine fire - Coalmine... | ecosystem: Environmental > Terrestrial > Soil > Unclassified ...
TCTCGAAGCGTCGCTATCGGATCGCCAAGGCGATGTCGCTATTGAAAAGAAAGAGCAGGTAGCTTAGAGTTGCAGTCATCGAACCGCTACCTGACCTTCTACTGAGTTCGGGGCAACTTCAAATAGCGGATGAGATACAGGATAATTACAAAATGTTGGCAGCATCAATAACAAGCTCGTTACAAAGAGCGAGAACTGTTTCCATAGAGAAAAACGTTGGGACTCCTAAAGATTTTACCCAGGTATGGGATGCCATTTCTGAGTCCATTGTCAGAAACCTTGTCGCTAGATTTCCCCGAAAAGTTAAAAGACGTTGCCATCAACGTGGAATTACGCAGATGCTGCGAGTCAAAAGTATTCGGCTTTATGCTCTTTATTATTGTTGGATAGTGTACTCGGGGATGTTTGGCGTTCAGAGTGTGCCTAGAAAAATGACCGCTGGTGATGCAGGTGATTTCTTACATGTTATTCAATCTTCAGTTGCAAGCGTTTTTGTAACCCAAGAAAACAAACAAAAAAATAATAAGCTTCCGAATATCCTTAGCCAAATCTCGATTCCCGAGCTTACAGTGATGAACCTTAGTGAGTTTCTCCTAACAATCTGAGTTTGTCGAGACCTGCCTTGCATTTTGTCTTATAAAACAAAGAACCCGCCAAAAGGCGAGTCCTTTGCGACCACGGGTTTTTAATCTCTATAGGTGGAGCGTGCGAGATTCGAACTCGCGACTTCGGTTTTGGCTAACCCGTGGTCCGGTGGAGACCGCCGTTTTTCCTGCTAAACTAACGCCCCGCTAGTGGATTAAGATGACCTTCACAAATATTTCGTTGCCACCAATCTTACTTACTTACACTTCGAATACCCGCAGTCGCGGCACATGTCACAGCCGCTGGCGTGCTCTAATTGGCCGCCGCATTCCGGGCAGGGGCTGATCGCTATTGCGGATTTGTGTTCGGCTCGGCTCGATTCTGGCCGGCCTTCGATTCTTCGGTTGGTCAGTAACAGGCATTCTGATACCGCTTGCTCGGGTGAGGAACAGAGGCGCTCGTTAAACCAGATTGAATGTGTGCCGATCACTTTGTTCAGTGTACCGGCCACTTCGCCGACATCGAATCCTCCGCGCAGCATTTTTGACGCCAGCAATCCAATCGATTCGCTCAGGATGCCGGTTGTGAAGACTTCCAGCACTCGCGATCCGTCGTGATTCACCGTCACGTACAGGTTCTTTTCGTCGAATGGAATCTGCCAGGTCGAGCCGTGCAGCTCTCGCGGACGTTTGATCTCTATGCGGTTCGTCAGTTTTACGATTGCCGCGGGCTCTGACGGTTTAGGGGCTTCGGTTGTGGTGCTCTGTGTTTCTGCTTTCGCCTCGGGCGTTGCTTCATTCTTTTTCGACTTCATACTGGTCAATACCTGATTCACGCGGCTGCCATCGCGATAATAACTGACTGCCTTTACGCCCAGCTTTCGCGCCAGGCGATAGAGCTTGTCTACATCCTCGACGGTGTCTTCCGACGAACCGTTGGCAGTCTTTGAAATACTATTATCAACGTGATGCTGGAAAGCCGCCAGCATTCTTACATGTTCTTCCGGCGTTACGTCGTGCGCGTTGACGAAATAGCCGGGCAGTTCCGATTCGCGATTGACCACTTCGCGCGCGGCGTTCTCAATCGAATCGTCATCGGTGATGTCCAATGGAATGTTCAATGCCTCTGCCGCCAGAGGATGCACGTACACTCGTTTGCCAAGCGTGTCTTCGCGAACATACGCCCACGAGAAGTTCGGCTCGATCCCTGATGAAGTCTCCGCCACCAAACTGATCGTGCCGGTCGGAGCGATGGTCGTTACTTCGTAATTACGCGGAGAATACGGTCCCCTTATTCCAAGCGATTCAAAGAACGGATCGTAGAGGTCTTTGTTCGCTTCGTATTCTTTGAACACTCCCTTTTCGTGCCCCATGTCGTTGGACATCTGCCAGGCTTCTTTGCGAACAAAGCTCATTACTTGTTCGGCCAGATCCAGTGACTGCTGCGAGCCATAACGAATGCCCAATTTCAACAGCAGGTCGGCAAACCCCATTATGCCCAGTCCCAACGGACGAGTGCGCATCACGACATCGCGAATCTCCGGAATAGGCCAAGCGCAGGTGTCGACTACGTTGTCCAGGAAATGAACCGAAAGACGAACGGTTTCTCGTAGACCATCCCAATCTATTGTCTTGGTCTTTGAATCGGCGAATTTGGCAACGTCGATCGAGCCCAGATTGCAGGAATTGTATGCGTGCAGGAACTGCTCGCCGCATGGGTTACAAGACATGATCGGACCCATTGACTTCATCATGTGGTTGTGACGATTCACTTCGTCGATGAAGGCGATACCGGGCTCGGCATATTTCCAGGCCGATTCCACGATTCGATGCCAGATATCCGGCGCATAGATCATTCCAGGCTTCGGCGGCTTCTGCCCCTCATATTCATAATCGCGACCGGTGGCCGGATCAAAAATAGGTTGGGTCCAGGCTTGACCTTTGAATTCGGTTTGAAACCATTCTTTTTTGTCTACTGCCTCTAGAAAAGCGTCCGTCACGTTCACGGAGATATTGAAGTTGAGCAGCGATGTCTGATCGTTTTTTGCATGGATAAAGCGCAGAATGTCGGGGTGCGAAACTCGCATCATTCCCATATTTGCGCCGCGACGAACGCCGCCCTGCTTCACGGTCTCGGTCATCGTGTTGAAGATGTTCATGAACGACACTGGACCTGACGCGACTCCGCGCGTAGAGCCGACCATCGCGCCTGCCGGACGCAGCTTTTCAAAAGTAAAGCCAGTGCCGCCTCCCGTCTGATGAATGATTCCGGCGTGTTTGGCGGATTCAAGAATGCCAGAGAGACTGTCGGGAACGTCGATAACGAAACATGCTGCAAGTTGACCTTCGGGTTTGCCGGCGTTGACCAGGCACGGCGTGTTGGGAATGAATTCGCGGTCCAGCATCATTGCCTTTGCCGCGACATAAAACTCTTCGCGCCGCGCCGGGTGTTTTTCCGCCTGGGAAATGTGGCTGACAACACGTTCGACGATGTCTTCCCACTGTTCGATGGCACGACCGTCGATATCTTTGATGGAGTACCGCTTTGCAACGACGCGTCTGGTGTTAATTCCGATGTGACTGTTAGGGACAGCTTGCAATGAAGTCTTTCGTGAAATCGCGCTCATACTCTCTTCAGCCTCTCTTTAATTATAGCTCATACAAGGCGACAATCTGCGTGGCTGCCTGCTGCCGCAAAATGCGCCTTTCATACCCTTTTTCCCGAAAATCATCCATAAACTTCGTCGACGGCCGACACTTACCTCTGTTAAGACCAATTGGAGAAGATTAAATTGAGGACCTGATAGGCGGTTGAACTGTCATTCAGCAGAAGGCTGGCCCGGTGGTCAAACCAGACAAGCCACCTGCTGAATCCCGCTTCACCACAGATTCTCAAAAAACCTTTGCCAGGCGTCTTAACGTTAACGCCAAATCCAATTACAGCGTCCCAACTCCTCGTATTCATTATCGAGAGACACCTGCACGTGACGCTTCCATTTTTAAGGGAGCGCCGCGCGGGTTGCCTGCTTCGGTGTGAATACGGTTAAGAACTGAGGAAACTTCCCGTTCCCGGACGCAGTTTGTTACATCTCACTCGCTTGTTGCAGTCCCAAATATAACCCAAGATAGACGGCTGTCAACGGAAAAAATCACAAGATATTGTGGTTTGCCGCTAAACTACTTATATCAAAGCAATAAAGTTTTTGTAACGTCAATTTTCCTCAGTTTTTGCACATTTCCGGCTCTAAACTGTTGAAAATATGTGGATAAGCTGTGCATGCACTGAGGAAAAGTCGAAAGTTGGCAAATACGCTATTCTTAATTCAGAAGACATTGTTTAACACTAAGAATGAAGAGCAAAGATAGGAAAGGATTAAGTATTTGGAAAGGCGGGATTTATTAGTTCACGGTATGGCCGCAGACGGCACCGTCCGTTGTATGGCCGCAGTGACGACCAATCTGGTGGATGAAGCTTGTAAACGGCACGGAACAGCGCCGACCGCGGCAGCGGCGCTCGGGCGGTCGTTGACAGGTGCACTGCTTATCGGCAATGGAATGAAAGAGTTAGAGAAGGTCACTATACGGTTTAAATGTGACGGAATCCTTGAAGGGATTACGGTCGAAGCTGACGCCTACGGCAATGTTCGCGGTTACGTGCGAAATCCGGAGGCGCATGTTCCACCGAAACCAAATGGAAAACTGGATGTCAGCGGCATACTTGGACAGGGGATGATGTACGTAATTCGCGAGGCGGGTTTTGACATCGGCTTCCGCCCAGAACCATATGTTGGGTCCGTGCCCATCGTCTCTGGAGAAGTGGCCGAAGATTTCGCTTATTATCTGACTAAATCCGAGCAGATACCATCGGCTGTGAGTCTAGGTGTATATCTCGAGCCTGATCCCTATCGAGTGAGCGCAGCAGGCGGATTTATCATTCAATTGCTGCCTGGCGCGGATCCGCAAACGATTATAAAAATAGAGGAAGCAGTCCAGGCTGTTCCATCAACCACGGAAATGATTCGCGCTGGATTGGGTCCGGATCAAATGCTCACAAAGGTTTTGGGTGAGATGGACCTGGAGCTGTTAGGCGAACGCGAGATTCAGTTTCATTGTCATTGCTCGTATGAAAGAGCGGTGAACATTGTTTCGTGTTTAGGTCAGGCGGAAGTTCTGGATATGCTGGAGAAAGATAAAGGCGCAGAACTGACCTGTCATTTCTGCAGCGAAGTTTATAAGCTGGACGAAGAGGCTCTGCAGAAAATTCTGGATGGTTTAGAGAAGGTAAATTGAAGGCCAACTGCCTTGCTGAAAACGGCCGCAAGGTTTATTTTCTGAATCGATGACCCCAAAGAAAATACTTTTTGTTTGTATAGGCAATGCTTGTCGAAGTCCTATGGCAGAGGGCTTTGCTCGCCATCATGGCGGCAATTTGATCGAGGCTCACAGTGCAGGCGTGTATCCTTACGGTCAAATCTGCGAAGAGACGATTAAGGTGATGAAGGAGCGCGGGATTGATATCACAAAGCAGCGCTCAAAAGGCATCTCTGAATACGTTCTGCGCGATTTCGATTTGATTGTGTCGATGGCTCCGATGCCGCTCTCGGATTGGCAAGGCAGCGTTGGAGAGATTTATTGGGATGTTCACGATCCCTTTCGCCAATCGTTAAAAGAATTCCGCAAGGTTCGCGACGAGATCGAGCAAAAGGTTAAGTCTCTGTTGGGAAAGGCATGAAGTGGCGCAGACATTCAGTCTGCGCTAGCTCATTTAACAGTCTGTAATTTCCATCTCGAACCTTTATAAACCAGCGCAGACTGAATGTTTGCGCCACATCAGACCTTGAAGGCCGCTATATCTGCAAGTATCATTTACAGTTTAGGCTGGTGAAGGAAACACAATGTACGAGATAATGATCGAAACGCATTTTTCTGCTGCCCACGCGGTTCGCGGGTATAAAGGGAAGTGCGAAAATACTCACGGACATAACTTCAAAATCGAAGTCTATGCCCGCGGCGAACAGCTCGACAGCATCGGAATGCTGTTCGACTTTAAAGACCTGAAAGCGGCCACAAAAGAGGTCATCGACAGGCTCGACCACCAGTTCATTAATGAAGTGCCGCCGTTTGATAAAGAGTTGAATACAACTGCAGAGCTCATCGCTTTTTGGATCTGCACTGAAGTCCGAAAGATCGTCAAAAGCGAATTTGCCGAAATCTACAAGGTTCGCGTCTGGGAAGCGCCCAGCTATGCAGCGACCTATCAGATTCCATAGAAATCTGCGTATTCAAAATCTCCCTATAGCCCAATGCGGATAACCGAGATCTTCTATTCAATACAGGGCGAATCGAGTCGAGCCGGGCTGCCCTGTGTTTTTGTTCGCACAACAGGTTGCGATTTACGCTGCAACTGGTGCGATACTGAGTATTCGTTTTACGGCGGCGTCGAGATGACGCTGGATCAAATCATTGCTCAGGTTGACAGCTACGGATGCAAGCTGGTTGAGCTGACAGGCGGTGAGCCGCTTCTTCAACGGGAAATCTACGATCTCGCAGATCGATTGCTGGCGCGGGGCTACACAGTAATGATTGAAACCGGCGGTCATCGCGATATCTCGCAACTCGATCCCCGAGTGATCAAAATAATGGACATCAAATGTCCCGGATCTAATGAGAGCGAAAAAAATCTCTGGAGCAACCTGGATCATCTGCAGCCGCAAGACGAAGTGAAATTCGTTTTGGCCGATATGCGCGATTATGAATGGGCTCGTGATGTGATCAGAGAGTGCGGTCTTGAAGGTAAAGTCGGAATACTTTTATCGGTTGTTCATGGAGCGCTGGAAATGCGCGAGGTGGTGGAGAGGATGCTTGCTGATCATTTGAAGGCTCGGTTCCAGCTTCAGTTGCATAAATATGTCTGGTCGCCTGAGATGCACGGCGTATAGAGATGGTTATGGCGGAACGACCTTTGGCAATTTGTCTTCTCAGTGGCGGAATGGATTCGTGTGTGACGGCCGCTATTGCCAGACAGCAGTACGAATGCGCGTTTCTGCATGTTACCTATGGCCAACGCACCGCAAAGAGAGAAAGACGAGCATTTGATGGGATGGCCGATTTCTATGGTGTAACAAAACGCATGGTCGCGGATATCGATTATTTGACGAAGATCGGTGGATCGTCGTTGACTGATAAACATATTGCGGTCGCGGAAGCGGATCTAAGCTCAAAAACCGTTCCTTCTTCTTACGTACCGTTCCGCAATACGCATTTAATTGCAATAGCAGTTTCGTGGGCTGAGGTTATGGGCGCATCAAAGATATTTATTGGCGCGGTGGCTGAGGACAGTTCCGGCTATCCCGACTGTCGTCCTGAATATTACGAGGCTTTCAACAAGCTGATCGATGTCGGAACTAAACCCGAGACGAAGATTGAAATTGTGACTCCGGTCATAAACCTGAGCAAAAGCGAGATTGTGAAGACCGGACTCGAGCTCGGTGCGCCGCTGCATCTCAGTTATTCCTGTTATTCAGACGAAGAGATGGCTTGCGGTCGCTGCGATTCGTGTTTCCTCCGCCGTCGAGCATTTCTGCAAGCCGGACAGGAGGATGACGTCATCCCTTATAGAGTGCCCTTGAGCGAATTTCGAGACCAACTAGGTGCGGAATACGTACTTAGCGCTGGCTGATACTCATTCTGGGGTGCGCTCAGACGAAGAGGTGAGCATGCGAACTGTAGAAACGAACGTAACAATTACGCCCGATGGTCATCTGATCGGACAAGTGCCACCGGATGTTCCACCTGGTGAACACAGGGCCTTGGTAGTTATCGACGAGGAATCCAAGGAGCACGGCGGTAACGATCCGTTGGAATTCTCACCTTATCCTTTCGGTCTTGTTTCGGACACAATGACATTTCGGCGAGAGGATATATATGACGAGTCAGGCCGGTAAAGCGGTCTTTATTGACACTAATATACTCGTATATTGCCAGCTCGCATTGTCTCCGTTTCATCAGGTAGCGCAGGCTCGATTGAAAGATTTCCAGACGCAGGGATCGAGTTTTTGGGTGAGCAGACAGATTTTCAGAGAATACGTCTCGGTAATGTCTCGTCCAGGTGTTGTGACCGGGAATATCCCGATTGTTTCTCTGACCAATGACGTACGCAGCTTTGCCATGCGGTTTAATGTGGCTGAAGATAGTTCTCAAACCACGGTCAAATGGTTGTCGCTCATCGAGCAGATCCCGACAGCGGGTAAACAGGTTCATGACGCCAATATTGTTGCGACGATGCTAACCAACGGCATTCAAGAACTACTGACCCACAATGTTTCCGATTTTGTCAGGTTCGCAGGATTAGTTACCGTGACTCCTCTCATTATTTAGGGAGTGACAGATGAAGATTGGAACGAGCTTTTGTCTTTGAATTTTGCGATGATTTACAGGACTTTTTGATTCGGGCATCTTCATGGCATTGAATATTGGTAGTAATATTGGATTTCACGTAAGCCGTTCTCAGAATTAGGAAATCATAGCCGAATAGTGGTCGGCGAGCGCGTTAATAACACATTTTGGAGGAACGACAAATGAAACTCAGGCTAATGGGATTTGTGTTGATTGCAATCCTCGCCTCAGCCCTGACAACTCTTGCTCAGGTTGCGAAAATGGAAGGAACCGTAACCGGTAAAGGGGCCGACGGTAAAGTAGTGCCGATTGAAGGCGCGACCGTTGATATCGTCAGAGTCGACATCAAAGGCCAGTACACGGTAACGACAGATAAAAAAGGAAACTACATCCATACCGGCATTCCCTATTCGGGAACGTACTGGGTTATCGTGTCTGCTCCGGGATGGCAGGCGAATGCTGTTTATAATGTCCAGCCGGAACGTCCGCCCCGCAACGACATCCAGTTGGTGCCGGGCAACGGCCATAGACCAACCTACGATGAGATTGTGGCAGCCACAAAGGCGGCAGGCGCGAACGGCGGCAAGAATGCCGCTCCGGATCCGAAAGAAGAGGCTGAAAGAAAGAAGAAGGAAGAGGAAAACCGTAAGTCAAACGAAAACTTCGAGGCCATGAAGAAGACCTTTGAAGAAGGATTGGAATTCTCGAAGAAGGGCGGGGAATTTCTCAACAAGGCTGATTACCCAAATGCCATTCAGCAGTACAAGCTGGCTGCGGATAAGTACAGAGCGGCGGGAGCACTGGACAGCGACCAGCAAGTCATATTCAGTAATCTGGCGCTGACACTTAAAAATCTAGCAGTAGCAGAATTCAACAGCAAAAACCGGGATGCCGCCCAAAAGGATTTCAAAGATTCGGCTGAGGCTGCTAAGGTAGCTATAGGCATATTAGATAAAAAACCGGACGAGAAAGACTACTTGACAAACTCGATCGGTGTCCACGAAGTGAGGGTCGAGTCCCTGTTTATTTTGGGCGATCAGTTTCAGGACCAGGACGCGCTGAAAGATGCCGTAACAGAATACAGCTGGTTGGCAGGTAAGTACGGAGTGGACACCAAAAAGGCTTCCATTGCGTACTCTAAAATTGGCGACGTGCAAAGCGATCTGATGGATCGCGATGCCGCTCAGGCGGCTTACGATAAAGCTTTAAGCTTGAACCCAAAGAATGCTTATGCCTATCTGGGAATGGCGATGCTCAAGGCAACTGATCCTAACGCCGACGTTGCGAAATACAAAGAAGGCGTAGAGTTGGCCAAAAAGGCAAAGAGCGTAGCAGAACCAAATTCAAAGGAAGCTCAAAAGGCTGATGAGACCATTAAGGGTCTCGAGGAAACAATTGCCACGATGGATGATTCAAAGAACGCTGCTGGCAGTGGAAAGAAAAAGAAGCCATAACGCTTCCATACAAATCTTAAAAATGGAAAGAGCGGCATCATAACCAAAGCCGCTCTTTTCATTTATTGTCTGTAAAAAAGTGTCTTGTGTCTGTACGTACGGCGTACAAAGACTCGATGGCTCAGAACTGCTAGGGTCGCGAAGCCGCGGTAGTGTCAGTAATCGTAATCGTTTTGGCCGTCATCGATCCGCTAGGCGTTGTGTACGCTTCGATTTGAACGTTTGCGCCTTTTTGCAGGGTGGTACCAGCCACCTTCTGGTCACCTTGTTTGATAATTGCCGACGGACTTACGAATACTTCGTGTTTCTTGCCGTTGGAATCCTTTACTTTGATCTCGAACATCGTCGTCCCATCGTGTCGATTGACGCTGCTGACTACGCCGGTTAGCTGACTGACAGGCGCCCCAGCCGGTGATTCCATGCTGCCAGCGGTCGGAGTCTGGCTAGAGCTATTACTCGTATTATCGGACTTGGACGTCTGTTTTTGGTTATTCTGATTCTGATCCTGTTTGTTCTGGTTCTGACTGTTCTGAGTGCTGGAATTCTGAGCCAGCCCAGCCACGACAAAGAACAGCACTGTCACAAGCGTTACCGCGAGCCGAGAAAAGACTTTGGGTTTCATTTAAATTCCTCCCTGGACGTTTAAAGTACTGGAATTTGACAGGTCCGGGAAAAGCTTCCTTTCCGGACTGGCAGGTGTGTTTGCAACTGCAATGCCCGCAGCATTTCCCCACGCGTTAGTCCACTTTTTCAATTAAATTCGCGTTCCTTGACCGGCTCGATCGATAAGCCTCAGTTAAAAGCCACTCACACGCTAAAAACATGTAGCTGAACCCTCGCGCCAACCGTACTTGAGAATACGAAATATTGTCCCCAGAAGGAGTGCCGATAGATTCTTAGAGAATTCGCTAGCTGACCACCACGATACAGAACCTCGCAGATGGCTGCTGCAAGGCTACAGGAATTACAGAACAGAGGCGGAAGGCTCTTCAAAAGCCTCAAAATAAAGCATATTATGAGCGTTGTCAGCTGAAGGAAGGCAAAGAGAAGTTCTCTCACGCCAAGCGGTGGTCGGGGTCCTTTCAGGGCGTTAATTTCGGAATCTGCATAGTGTATTCCAGATTGATGCTTTGAATATGTTGACGCATCAAATATTCTTAAGAGCTGGCAATCAATATCTTAAGCTTACAGACTGCATTCTGAGGCCAATAAACGGCTGATTCATATGTCCGAAACTACGTTAGAAACATTACCACCCGAGGCAAAAGAAGAGCTCGGCTTGCCTAAATCTCCCAGACCGCGACCCCGGACACCGGCGCCGAAAAAGAAGAGACGCTGGGGTCTTATACTGTTTTTCCTGATCGTCCTGGTTGCAGGCGGATATTTTGTCAGGCAAAGGCTTCAGGCCACTCCCGAAACTGCCGCCAATCCTCGTGGTCGCGGCGATGCGCCAACGCCGGTTGTCGTCGCAGTCGCACAGAAAGGTCAACTGCCGGTTCATCTGGCCGGTTTAGGTTCGGTAACGCCGCTCAACATCGTTACTGTTAAAAGTCGTGTCGATGGTCAATTGGTCAACATTGCCTTCAAGGAAGGGCAGTTCGTCAAGCAGGGCGATTTGCTTGCAGAGATCGACCCCAGGCCGTTTCAAGTTCAAGTAACACAGGCAAAAGCGACGCTGGCTCGCGACCAGGCGCAGTACAACAACGCTAAGCTCGACCTTGCGAGATATGAAAAGCTTTATAAAGACGGTGTGGTTCCGCAGCAGCAGATGGCGACCCAGCAAGCTCTTGTCAATCAATTTGACGCTGTACTAAAAGGTGATCAATCGCAAATCGACAACGCGGAGCTGCAACTATCATTCTGCAAAATAACATCGCCGCTCGCCGGTCGCGTCGGCTTGCGTCAGGTTGATGTGGGAAACATGATCCACGCCTCCGATCCCAACGGACTGGTTGTGATAACGCAGGTGCAGCCAATCGCTGTTCTTTTCCCCATCCCTGAAGACAGCCTGACAGAAGTCCTTCGACGATTGAGATCCGGCGAACGGATGCCAGTCGATGCCTATGATCGCAACGGCACGACCAAGATTGCGTCGGGACGGCTACTGACCGTCGATAACCAGATCGATCAGTCCACGGGAACCGTCCGCCTGAAGGCGGAATTCGACAATAAAGAAAATCTCCTGTTTCCCAATCAATTCGTTCAGGTGCAACTGCTGGTCGATATAAAGCAGGACAAGGTGATGGTTCCGGCAGTCGCAATTCAGCGCGGTCCGCAGTCCATCGGTACATTTGTCTATGTCGTCAAAGACGACCAGACCGTCGAAGTCAAGAAGGTCACGACCGGAGTCACTGAAGGAAATAACACAGCTATCGAAGACGGTCTGAGCGGCGGTGAACAAATTGTTATCGATGGCACAGACAAACTGAAATCGGGCAGCAAGGTTATTATCAGCTCGCCCGGCGGTGGAAAAGGTTCACGACAAAAGGCAGATCAGGGCCAAGGCGGTGACAACGGAGGCGGCGACAATGCCCCGAAAGGCAACAACGGCAAAGGTAAGCATGGAGACGCCGGATCTAAATCATGAGCCCTTCACGCATCTTCATCTTACGCCCGGTTGCCACTTCGTTGCTGATGGCGGCAATCCTGATAGCTGGCGGCATTGCCTATTACCAACTACCTGTCTCGGCACTTCCGCAGGTTGATTATCCGACCATTCAGATTCAGACCTTTTATCCGGGAGCCAGCCCCGATGTTATGGCGTCATCGGTTACCGCGCCGCTCGAGCGTCAGTTCGGCCAGATGCCTGGTCTGAATCAGATGACTTCGACCAGTTCGTTTGGCAGTTCGCTGATAACCCTGCAGTTCGTGCTGGATTTGAACCTGGACGTCGCCGAACAGGAAGTACAAGCGGCAATTAATGCTGCAACAACGTTCCTGCCACGCGATTTGCCGAATCCACCCATTTACAGCAAGACCAATCCGGCAGACGCACCGATTCTGACTTTGGCGCTAACTTCAGACACTCTGCCGTTATCCAAAGTGCAGGATCTGGCCGACACAAGACTCGCGCAAAAGATCTCACAGTTGCCCGGTGTGGGACTGGTCAGCATCAGCGGTGGTCAGAAACCCGCTGTGCGGATTCAGGCGAATCCCAATGCACTTGCGGCTTATGGATTGAGTCTTGAAGATTTGCGCTTAGTCCTCGGGACTGCGAATGTTAATCAAGCAAAGGGCAATTTCGACGGCCCGAAACAAGCTTATGCCATTGCCGCAAATGATCAACTGACAAGCGGCGCCGCCTACCAGAACATAATTATTGCCTACAGAAACGGCGGCCCGGTACGGCTTTCTGATGTTGCCGACGTAATTGACGATGCGGAAAATGTAAAGCAGGCGGCCTGGACCAACACGACTCCAGCAGTGATTCTGAACATTCAGCGCCAGCCCGGCGCTAACATAATCGGCGTTGTTGATCGCATTGTGAAACTGCTGCCGACACTCAAGACTTCTCTGCCCGATGCCGTGCAGGTGAACGTACTGACAGATAGAACAACCACGATCAGAGCCTCTGTAGCGGATGTCCAGTTTGAACTGGTTCTGACCGTAGGTCTGGTTGTAATGGTCATCTTTCTGTTCTTGCGCAATCTGGCAGCAACGATTATTCCCAGCATTGCTGTGCCGCTGTCGCTGATCGGCACTTTCGGAGTCATGTACCTGCTCGGGTACAGCCTCAACAATCTCACCCTAATGGCGCTCACGATTTCGACCGGGTTTGTGGTCGATGACGCCATTGTGATGATCGAAAATATTGCCCGCTATATTGAAGAAGGCGAATCTCCATTGAGAGCGGCGCTCAATGGCTCTGCACAGATTGGATTCACAATCGTTTCGTTGACGATTTCGCTGATCGCGGTGCTTATCCCACTGCTATTTATGGGAGATATCGTAGGACGACTGTTCCGCGAATTCGCAATCACGTTAAGCGTTACCATCCTTGTCTCTGCGGTCGTTTCCCTGACCTTGACTCCGATGATGTGCGCAAAGATTTTGAAATACAAACCAGCGGCAGAGCAGGGCAAGCTCTACCGATGGTCTGAAATTTTCTTTAACTGGGTCATTGATCGATATGGCGTGACGTTGACCTGGGTGCTGCGTCATCAGGCAACGACGCTGTTGATTGCCGTTGCCACGCTGGCCGCAACGATATTGCTTTATATCGTAGTGCCAAAGGGTTTCTTCCCGGTTCAGGATACAGGCTTGATACTTGGGGTTTCAGAAGCGCCACAGTCAATTTCGTTTTCAGGAATGGCAGAGCGTCAACAGGCGCTGGTCGACGTCATTCTGAAAGATCCTGCCGTTGAAAGTCTGTCGTCGTTTATCGGAATCGACGGAACCAATGCCACGGTAAACAGCGGACGCATTCAAATAAATTTGAAACCGCTGGATGATCGACTGATCACCGCCAGCGATATCATTCGAAGGCTGCAGCCGGAGCTTTCAAAGGTCGACGGCATCACGCTGTTCATGCAACCCGTGCAGGACCTCAGCGTGGAAGACCGCGTCAGCCGCACGCAGTACCAGTACAGCATGGAAGACGCAAGCGCGGACGAACTGGCCCAATGGGTGCCGAAATTCGTTCAGAAGCTGCAAACAATTCCCCAATTGCGCGACGTAGCAACGGACCAGCAGAACCGCGGACTGGAAGCCAACCTGATTATTGATCGCGATACGGCTTCCAGGCTTGGCATCACGCCGCAGATGATTGACGACACTCTTTATGACGCGTTCGGTCAGCGCCAGGTATCGACGATCTTTACGCAATTGAATCAGTATCACGTTGTGCTGGAGGCGAAACCTGATCTGCAGTTGAACCCGGACACATTGAAAAATATCTACGTCAAATCCGCCGCCGGGACTCAGGTGCCGCTTTCGGCTTTTACCCATTTCGAACAGACAACTACAACTCTCGCAGTAAATCACCAGGGGCAATTCCCCGTTGTAACACTGTCATTCAACCTCGCGCCGAATGCTTCACTTGGTGACGCAGTGGACGCAATTAACAACGCGAAAACGGAGCTCGGCTTGCCAGTTTCGATTCAGGCGGGATTCCAGGGCACTGCGCAAGCATTCCAGGCATCGCTGGCAAACGAGCCGCTGTTGATCCTGGCGGCGCTGATAACTGTTTACATTGTGCTCGGCGTTCTCTATGAGAGCTACATCCACCCGATCACCATTCTGTCAACTCTGCCATCTGCCGGTGTAGGTGCGATTCTCGCTCTGTTGATATGCAAGACAGAGCTGAGCGTTATCGCGCTGATCGGCATTATTTTGTTGATCGGTATTGTTAAAAAGAATGCGATCATGATGATCGACTTCGCTCTCGAAGCAGAGCGCGAAGGTGGTAAGAGTCCAAAAGATGCCATCTACGAAGCTTGTCTGCTGCGATTCCGACCGATCATGATGACGACAATGGCCGCCCTGCTCGGAGGATTACCGCTGGCGCTTGGCACAGGCACAGGAGCGGAGTTGCGCCGACCGCTCGGTATCACGATCGTCGGCGGTTTGTTGCTGAGTCAGTTGCTGACGTTGTACACAACTCCAGTCATTTATCTTGCGTTCGATAAACTGGGAAGGCGACTGAAGAGGTCTCACCAGATTGAATTCGAAGACGAGACATTGATTCCTGACGAGATATGAGCATCTCGACGCCCTTCATAAAACGGCCTGTAGCGACATCGTTGCTGACCATAGCAATAGCGATGGCGGGAGTATTGGCGTTTACCTTATTGCCGGTTTCGCCTCTGCCGCAAGTTGATTATCCAACGATCAATGTCAACGCGGGTTTACCGGGTGGCAGTCCAGAAACAATGGCGTCATCTGTAGCGACTCCGCTTGAAAGACAGTTCGGACGTATCGCTGGCGTTACCCAGATGACGTCGACCAATTCTCTGGGCTCGTCGAATATCACTCTTCAATTTGATCTGAACAGAGACATAAATGGCGCGGCTCGCGATGTTCAGGCGGCAATCAATGCGGCGCGAGGCCAGTTGCCAGCGAACCTGCCCAGCAACCCAAACTATCGTAAGTCAAACCCGGCCGATGCGCCAATAATGCTGCTGTCGCTGACTTCGGACACGATAGAGACCAAGACGATGTACGATCTTGCCTATTCGGTCCTTCAACAGAAGATTTCCCAGGTTGAAGGCGTAGGCCAGGTAATAGTCGGAGGCAGTTCTTTGCCTGCTGTTCGCGTGGAGCTGAATCCGCAAATCGTCAATAAATACGATATCGGAACCGATCGCATACGTGCCGCACTTGCGGCAGCCAATGCGAATCGACCGAAAGGTCAACTGAGCGACGATTCAACAACGTGGGAAATACATACCACCGATCAGATTTTCAAGGCTAACCAGTATAAAACTCTGGTGGTTGGAACCCATAATGGATCGATTGTTCGACTTTCGGACCTGGGCGAAGTAACAGATGCGGTCGAAGATCTGCGTGGTGGCGGGCTTGCGAATGGAAAACCTGCAATTCTGATAATCATCTTCCGCCAGCCCAACGCAAACATCATCCAAACTGTCGATAACGTGATACAGCTTCTACCACAGTTGCGGGCATCGATCTCTCCGGCCATAAGTCTGGATATATTGAATGATCGAACAACCACGATTCGAGCATCGGTTCACGATGTCGAAATAACGCTGGTGATCTCCATTTCTCTGGTCATAATGGTTGTCTTTATCTTCCTGCGTAATGTGTGGGCCACAATTATTCCCAGCGTTGCCGTTCCGCTGTCGCTGCTTGGAACATTCGGAGCGATGTACCTGCTCGGGTACAGCATCGATAACCTGTCGTTGATGGCGCTGACTATTTCAACCGGATTCGTGGTTGATGACGCCATCGTCGTTATCGAAAATATAACCCGACATCTGGAACACGGCATGAAACCGAAACCTGCAGCGCTGCTGGGAGCGCGACAGATTGGGTTTACTGTTCTATCGATGAGCACGTCGCTTATCGCAGTATTCATTCCGATTCTATTGATGGGCGGAATCGTAGGACGATTGTTCAGGGAATTCGCTGTTACTCTTTCGATCGCGATCGCGGTGTCGCTGGTTGTCTCGCTTACGACGACGCCGACTATGTGCGCAAGATTTCTGCGTTCAAATGACGAGCGCAAACACGGCAGACTTTATCGTTTCAGCGAATGGGCGTTTAACCAGATCCATTCTGGTTACGAGTCCGGACTTCGGTGGGTTATCGCCCATCAGTTACCGATATTGCTCTTAACCTTAGCCACAATTGGAACCAGCGTCTATTTATATATCGTTGTCCCAAAGGGATTCTTTCCGGATCAGGATACCGGCCGGTTGAACGGCAATGTTCAGGCCGCGCAGGATATCTCCTATCAGGACATGCGGTCAAAGCTGACCGAGGTCGCTAAGATTATCCTTGACGATCCGGCGATAGACACAGTTGGAGCCTTCACCGGCGGCGGTGGAACCGTAAATTCCGCTCGAATGTTTATTGCCTTAAAGCCTTTGAAGGAACGCAAAATCAGTGCTACCGATGTCATCAATCGTCTGCGACCTAAGCTTGCGAAAGTGCCAGGCGCCGCAACTTTCCTCCGTCCTGTTCAGGATATCAATGTCGGCGGTCGATCGAGCAACGCTCAGTTCCAGTTCACTCTGCAGGGCGATAACCTGGAAGACATAATGAAATATGCTCCATTGCTGATGGAGCGTTTGCGCGCAAATCCAAAGCTTACCGACGTAAATTCAGACCAGCAGGACAAGGGGCTTCAGGAAGTAGTCACGATCGACCGCGATACCGCAGCCAGGTTCGGAATTTCGGCCAAAAACATTGACGATGCGCTTTACGATGCATTTGGACAGCGCCAGGTTTCGACCATGTATATGGCGTTGAATCAATATCACGTAGTGATGGAAGTCGCGCCTCAATACTGGCAAAGCCCCGAAACTTTAAAAGACATTTACGTTCGGTCTTCTGCCGGCGAGCCTGTTCCGCTCAGCACGTTTGCGCATTTCGAACCGACTAACCATTCGCTCTCGGTAAATCACCAGGGACAGTTTCCCGCGATTACGATCTCTTTCAACCTTGCTCCCGGCGTGTCGCTGGGCGATGCGGTTGAAATCACCGAGAAAACAAAACAGGAAGTTGGATTGCCTGCCACAATACAAGCGGGATTCCAGGGAACGGCACAAGCATTTCAGGCGGCGCTCGACAATCAGCCGTTGCTTATTCTGGCTGCGTTGATAACCGTCTACATCGTGCTCGGCGTTCTGTACGAGAGCTACATCCATCCGATTACGATCCTCTCGACGCTGCCATCTGCCGGCGTCGGCGCGATTCTGGCGCTGCTGCTATTCAAAACAGAGTTGAGCGTCATCGCATTAATCGGAATCATTCTGCTGATCGGCATTGTGAAAAAGAACGCGATTATGATGATCGACTTCGCTCTTGAGGCCGAACGCAAAGAGGGCAAGAGTCCGGAAGATGCGATCTACGAAGCCTGTCTCTTGCGATTCCGACCAATTATGATGACCACAATGGCGGCATTGCTCGGGGGTTTACCGCTGGCGCTGGGCCAGGGCGATGGCGCGGAGTTGCGTAGACCATTGGGCATCACGATAGTCGGTGGTTTGCTGGTGAGCCAGATGCTGACCCTGTTTACGACGCCTGTTGTTTATCTTTATCTGGATCGGCTCAGCCTGCGAATAAAACGGCTCCGCGGCAAACATAAAGAAGAAGCCTCGATAGATGCAGACGCGGCGCACGATTTCGGCGATTAATCAGATTGATTCGACTGATTCACGGAAAACAGGATAGTAAGGCAGTTCAATTTCTTCCTTGTTCCACAATTGTCGCAGCCTTTCAGCAATTTCGCGGGCAGGTTTTCCGAGCGACGACATTAATCCCGTTTCGGTTGAAAGATTCGCAAAAGCCTCTATCCATGCCACAGTCTGCTGACGCAAAGTCGTCGGACCACGCTGCCTATCAGCCGCAAGTGCATCTTGCAATCGATGAATCACATGCAGGATGTGCCAGCGCGCGGCCGTTTTGATCATAGCCTGACTAAAAGCCAGATCATCAAGCGCAGCCGGGCATCCCAGGGACAAGCTATTTCGATACGCCCGTTCCATGGACGGTAAGAGCCTCGATGGCAATCGCATCATGCAACCCCAGGTCATTCGCCCCGGAACTCCCTCAATCAGAGCGTGCCTGAATCCTCCGCCATCGAAGTCAAAGAACCTGGGTCGTCCGTTGCATCGTATGTAATCGCCAGCTTCGTTTTGGTCTCCTTTGCAGAAAGCGAGCCACTGTTCCGGGTTTTGCTCGACGGCGATTGCAACTTGCTCTATCTCGGCGCCGATCGATCGATCAGGATGTACTCCGACTGACTGGCAGACAGAGCGATAAGAAAAAATGACTTCCTCAATATCTGCATCTGGTATCGGCGAAAGTCGCGCGTCAGACCACGGATCGCGAAAAAGCTTTCCAGGCCTTGGTGCCGGCCCAAGCGCCGATCGAAGACAATTATATTGATCGAACTGTCCGATCGTTTTTGCGTGCAGTTGACCGATCAAAGCGACGTGTTCAAGAAGCATCCGCTCAGCCAATTCCGGATCATCGCCTTGCAATGCCTGAATTGTCGTCGGAGATTCACTGTCGCCCAGGTCCTCAAGCAAAATGAGCCCCGAATCGCGGCTCCCGCCATAAAAGCACGGTGCAAGCGGAGGGTCTCCACCAATCTGGTTGAGAAACTCCAAAGCCGCCCAATCACTAAATAAGGCGTGAGCAGCGTTTGGCGTCTCCGCGCTATCCGGCCGATAGGAATACTGATCTTCTCTTACCTTTTTCACAATAACGGTGGAAGGGCATCCCGTTGGCGGCTCGATCACCTGACAACGCAAGACAATACTTCCCATCGTCTGGAATATTTTGTCTACGCGCAATTTGACCTTCTCTCCAAAGCGGTCGGACAAAATATTGGTTGCATTCCCAGTTATAGATTCCGTGCTATGTCTGCGGTTATTCATACGCGTCATGACTAGAGAATTCGGCGACGTGTCGGAGCATAGATGTCCGATTGCGGCGCGTCAATCGTCCCATACGCTGATTGACTAGTTTGA
>Ga0070741_10009044_pt1 | contig 19593 bp, 8 predicted proteins | sample Coa_R1_4_FD_66440 | JGI IMG/M metagenome (GOLD analysis project Ga0070741, IMG submission 66440) | Surface soil microbial communities from Centralia Pennsylvania, which are recovering from an underground coalmine fire - Coalmine... | ecosystem: Environmental > Terrestrial > Soil > Unclassified ...
ACATTGCCACGCGCGGTGACGTTTTTGCAGCCGTTGTCGGTGTAAATTCCGTGGCCCGTCCCGAATTGATCATGGATGACATTGCCTTCGATGAGTTCGCCGTCGTCGAGGGACGGGCCGGTGAGACCCTGGGTGTAGATGGCCGAACCGTCGGCCAGGAGGAGCATGTGATCGAAGATTAGGTTGTGCGCGATGCGATTGTCGCGGGAGAAATTGGCCTGGCCGGCTTTTTTGATTTTGTCGGGCCAGCCGCCCCAGCCGATGGAAATCCCGGTGTAAGGGAGATGGTCGAGTTGATTATGCTCGATGACGGTGCGCTGGGCGTAGCCGACGCAAAGGCCGATGCCGCCGTGATATTCGGCCGCGACATTGAAAATGTGATTATTGACAATGCGGTTATCGGAGGTGATCGAGGCGCCCGAACCCTCGGGCAGGTCGACACCGCCCAACTCCAGGCCGTTGGCCGAAATGTCCGTGAAGACGCAGCCTTCGACGACATTGGATTGCGAGCCGTCGCCTAGTTCCAATCCGGCGCCGCCCAGATGGATGAAGGCGCAGTCATCGAACTGAAGCTGTTGGTCGTAAGCAAACGAGACGTTGCCGGGCGTTTTGGTCCAGGCGCCATAAGGACATGTGCCACCGGGGGCCAGTTGGCACAGGCCCTGAACCGCATAGCCGTTGGAGCCGGTGACCATATAATTGGCCTGGATTTCGGAGAATCCTTCGTTGCTGGAGGGATAAAGCCAGGTTGCGCCGGTGAATTCGAGATGGCGAAAAATGATATTGTGGATTGGATGGTCCGGCGAGCCCCGGCCGTCGATGAGTTTCTCGAGAACGGGAAGCTCGACATCGGCGCCGGCAAGATCCTCGCCGGGACGCGGGATATAATAGATGGCCGCGGCGGCGCGGTCGAAATACCACTGGCCTGGCGCAGTCAATAATTCGAATGCGTTCTCCACGGCGGTCGGCGTTTTGCCAATGCTCGCCGGGCCGACCAGGTTGGCGGTGCGGTGAAAACCGGAGTCGGCGGGAAGCATGACGCGCCGGGTGGAGTTGTCCCAGCAAGGCTGCGCCATGGTGATTTCCGTGGCGCTGATAGCGGCGACCGGGCAGCGCGGCTCGGTCCAGGCGCCGAGGCCGGCGGATTTCTCAGACCAAAGATTGTTGCCGCCGGTGTAAACGAATTCGATGTCGGCGGGGTTGCGCCAATGGGTCAGCAACGGCGATTCGGTGGTGTAGCCAGAGGCTGTTCGCTCCAGACGGAGAGGGGGGCGGCCGGCAGCGCGATAGGCGCGCGCGCCGTTGAAAAACAACTGACGCGAGTTGGCCACGCCGGGCGGCGCCGGAGCCGCCCAGAGGTTTTTGGCGGCATCAACGAGTTTCCAACCGGTGACCTGGCGCGCCCCGGTGATGATCGCCCGCGAACCATCTGCGCCGGTGTAAATAATATTATGGCCGCCCTTGCCCGAGTCTTCCGACGTCAGCTGCAACGGGTCAGAAAGGCGGATAAGACCATGCACCACGATGGTGATGTCGCCGGTTGCCCGCTCCGGGGCGCTGCGAGTCAACTCGCGCGCTCGTGCCAGAGTGCGCACAGGGTTTTGCGGGCCGCCGTTGGCCGCGTCGTCGCCGGACGCCGAAACATGGATGACTGGCGCGGCGGACATTGAGAACACACCAAGCGCGCAGACGAGCAGCATTGGCGCAAGCGGCGATGGGTTTGTCATGCCGCGATTCTAGGCCGGGCGGCGGAGTTCGGCATTGAACATTTGTACGATCCTGACAATGGGATCAGAAGGGCTAGCGGTGGCGCTTGATCGTCACACGCCCTGAAGGGTAACATGTCATCGTGCCCGCACCAGTCAGACGCGTCAGTGGAATTGCCGTCGCATCGCTCTATTTTCTCGCGGCCAACGTCTTCTCCGCTGAGAGCGGCAATTCGCGTTGGTACGCGCGCTCGTGGGAATCGGCTGACGGCTTGCCCGACAACGAAGTGACCGGCGTGGCCCAAACGCCCGATGGCTATCTCTGGACTGCGACTGCCGGCGGCCTGCTGCGCTTCGATGGCATTCAATTTCAGGAGTTTCCACTCATGTCGCTGGAAGGATTGCCCAATCGCGTGGTGCGGGCCATGACCATGGACCACGCCGGAGGTCTGTGGCTGGGGATGGATCGCGGCCCGGTGATTTGCGTGGCTTCGGATGGCGCGCGCGCGTTCACCAAAGGGTTGCGCGATTCGCGCATCGTGCAACTTGCCGGCGACGAAGATGACGCCATCTGGATTGCCTACGCTGACGGGAATCTCAACTGCCTCAAAGATGGCCGCGTGGCATCTTTGGCCGCGCCGGCCGACTGGCCCACAGTAGGCGCGCCTTCGCTTGCGACCGACAGGAGCGGTCAATTGTGGGTGGCCAAAAGCCGCAAGGTTGGACTGTTGCGGCATGGGCAGTTCCAAACTGTTCTCGATTTGCCGGTGACGGCGGAATGTCTCGCAGCGGCGCGGAACGGCGGCGTCTGGCTTTGTGGTGGACGACAACTTCTGCGCGTGCAAACAAATGCACTTCGCCTCATAGCCCGCCTGCCGGTCGAACCCAATGGCATGACGGCGACAACGGCGTTGGAGGAGAGCGCCGGCGCCATTTGGATCGGCACGGCGGCTGATGGTTTATTTCGATGTGACGGAACCAACACAGAAGCCGTGCCGACTTCTTACGCCGAAATCACCAGCCTCGCTGAAGACCGCGAGGGCAACATCTGGGCCGGCACAGGGGGAGGTGGTTTGAACCGGTTGCGCCCGCGAGTGATTGAGTTGCTTGGGCGAGAGAGCGGTTTGCCGTATGAATCAGTGCGCTCGGTTTGTGTGGACGACGCGGGCGCGATCTGGGTGGCGACGCAAAATGGCTTGCTCGCCCGCCGGGATAAAGACCAATGGACAACGGTTAACGAGGTCACCAGGGGATTCTTTGCGTGTGTGGCGTCCTCGCGGCGCGGCGGCGTCTGGGCCGGCACGCGAGACGCGGGATTTTATTATATAGGCGGCGGACATTCGGACCATTGGGATCGCAGCCAGGGACTCTCCTCGGACAACGTGCGGTCAATTTTCGAGGCTTCCAACGGCGACGTGTTTATCGGGTGCGACGGTCCGAGCCGACTCGACTGCCTGCGCGACGGCCAGGTTTGCGAATTCAATTCTCCAGTGCGGCATCGCTCATTGCGCGCGATGACCCAAGATCGCGAAGGGCGGGTCTGGGTGGGGTCGGCGGATGGAATGCTGTTTTGCGTTGAAGGCGAACGCCTTCTCAATCGCACGCCCGTGCCAACGAATCGGCTCTTGTCCATCCGATGTTTGGCCGCGGCGCCGGATGGGGGAGTGCTCATAGGTTACGCCGGATGGGGCCTGGGTTGGTTGAGCGGGACCAATTTCGGACGCGTCGCCATGGAGCAGGGATTGCCGGACGATTATATCTCGCAAATGGCGGCCGACGGCCGCGGATGGCTCTGGTGCGCCGGCAATCGCGGATTATTTGAGGTCCGGCTAAACGAACTTTCCGACGCAGCGAGAAATCCGCAGGCGCGCGTGACGCCCCTGGCCTACGCGCGCGGCGAAGGCTATCCGAATCTCCAGGCTAATTACGACAACATGACGGGGGCGCTGCGGGCAGCGGATGGGCGGCTGCTTTTCCCGATGCGCACCGGACTGGCGATTGTCCATCCCGGACGCGTGGCCGCGCATGGCCCCTCGCCGCCGGTGGTGTTGCAGAGCATGATCGTTGATGACCGGGCGGTGGACATTGCTGAAAGGAGCGCGTCCATCGAATTGCCGCCGGATTTTCGTAAACTCCAATTCCAATTTGCGGCGCTCAGTTTCGTTACGCCGGAGAACGTCCGTTTCCAGTATCGTCTCGGAGGTTGGGAGGACGACTGGCAGGACAGCGGGACGCTGCGCCAGGCCAGTTACTCCAGGCTGCCCCATGCGACCTACCGGTTTGAGGTGCGCGCGTGCAATGCCGATGGCGTTTGGGGCGCGCCGGCGCCTTCGCTGGCTTTCGTCGTCGCGCCGTTTTACTGGCAAACGATGTGGTTCCGCGCGGGAGCGGCGGCGCTGTTCACGGTGACCCTGGCGAGCTTAGTGCGTTACGTTTCGTTGCGGCGCCTTCGCCGCCGCCTCCGGTCACTTGAACAGGAGGCCGCCCTGCAACGGGAGCGGGCGCGCATCGCAAAGGACATTCATGACGACGTGGGGGCCAATCTCACGCAGATCGCGTTCTTGGGCGAGTTGGCCCGGCAGGACCAGGCCGAACCGGAAAAAGCCGTGCAACGCATGGGCGAAATTTCTACGACGGCCCGGCAGGCCATCAAGTCGCTCGATGAAATCGTGTGGGCGGTGAACCCGCGCAACGACACGCTGGCCCACCTGATCGATTACGCGGGGCAATTCGCGGTCGATTACCTGCAGCCCACCGGCATCCGCTGCCGCGTTGATTTTCCCGACACAATACCGGATCGCGAGCTCTCCACCGATTTGCGCCACAATTTGTTTCTCGCCGTCAAAGAAGCCTTGCAAAACGTCGTCAAACATTCGCGCGCCCGGGAAGTCAACCTGCGCGCGCGTTTGACCGACGAACAACTCGAATTGATTTTGCGTGACGACGGATGCGGGTTTCACGAAACACCGGAGAATGCCCTGGCGGACGGGTTGCGCAACATGCGCCAGCGCCTGACCGACATTGGGGGCCGGTGCCGTTGGGAAAGCGCACCCGGCGCGGGCACGGCTGTCATCATCGAATTGCCGTGGGCTGAACGAAACGGCGGCCGCCATCGAACCTTTGTTCAATAGGCGCGCCGTCGAAGCAGATTAAGATATGAAGCCGTCCCGGATGCAAATCAAGGTGGCCATCGTTGAAGACGATCGCGGCACGCGCGAAAGCTTGCGCGAGTTGCTGCAGCGCGCGCCCGGCTTCTCGTGTGTCGGCGCCCACGCCAGCGGCGAGGAGGCCGTCGAGCGAATCCCCGACGAGACTCCCGATGTCGTCCTGATGGACATTAACCTCCCGCAGATGAACGGCATCGAATGCGTCGCGCGCCTGAAAAGCCGGCTGTCCAAGTTGCAAGTCCTCATGCTGACCACCTATGAGGAGGCGGACTTGATTTTCGATTCCTTGCGCAATGGAGCCAGCGGCTATCTGCTCAAAAACATGCCACCGGGCGAATTGATTCAGGCGGTCGAACAGGTGCATGCCGGTGGCGCGCCAATGTCGATGCAAATCGCGCGCAAAGTCGTCAACCATTTCCAGCAAATCAAGGCGCCGCGCTCGGAAGTGGAAACGCTGACCAAACGGGAGCAGGAGATCGTGGCGCTTCTGTCCAAAGGTTTTTTTTACAAGGAGATTGCGGACCAACTGGGCATCAGCCTGAGCACGGTGCGCGCCCACCTTCACGCCGTCTATGAAAAGCTGCACGTGCAGTCGCGCACCGAGGCGGTGGTGAAGTATCTGGGACGCTGGCCGGCCCCTTAGCGCGGGGTTTCCGGCTTAGAACGAATGTTCTACAGACGGCGCCGCCAGGCTTTTGCGATAGTTTGCCCATCAAGCCACCAATCATTATGAGAGCGAAATGCCATCCCATCTCACGGCTTCTTTTCCCTTTGATCGCCCTGCTTTGCGGCGGCCTTTTTGCCCGCGGCGACGTCTATTTCTGGAATTCACCCGGCCCGAACGCGTTGTGGTCCGCGCCGGCCAACTGGGTTCCGAGCGGAACGCCGGGCGCAAGCGACGCGGCGATCTTCAACAACACCAATGCGTCGATGAATCCTGGACTGAGCAGCCCGGGCGGTGGGCCGGACGCGATCATCAACGGCAATTTCGACAGTGTGGTGGACACGAGCTTCAGCGGCACGATCGCTGATTTGATTTGCAGCAACACCGCCGGGTTCTGCCAGAATATCTACTTGACCAACGATGTCACGCTCTCGGTGACGAATGAAATCGTCCTCGGCACCACGAATCAGGATCCCGGTTCCGGCGCGACGGGCACGATCACGATTGCCGGGCCGCACGCCTCGCTTGTGGCGACAAACAACACCAACGCCACGCAGATGTTCGGCTTTGTCACGGCCGGCGGCGCCGGCGCCGTCGAGACGACCGACATGTCGGCCCTTGGCTCATTCACCACCGTGTGCCGGCAGTTTCTTGTCGGGACAACGTTCGGCAAAGTCTCTGGCACAGTGCGGCCGGGAGGCATCTTATACCTGGCGCAAACCAATTCCATCACGGCTGGCTATCAAACCACGAGCGAGGAAACTTCCGCCACGGCCGGGGCATTAGTGGTGGGCGAAACCAGCGGCAACAACGGCGGCAGTTGTTTCCTTTATCTTGGCCAGCGGAACACGATCAAGGCCGATTCCGTCCTCTGCGGGCGGGAAAAGGTTTCGCATGGCCAGATCGAGTTTAACCCGGCTCTCACCGGCAACCCGACTGTGACTTTTGCGGGGTTCACGCAACCGCGCGTCCTGGTTTGGAGCGTCGGCGACGGCATCAACAACAGCGGCACAACGAGTTGCAACGGCACGGAGGATTTTTCGCTCGGCGCCATCAATGCGGCCATCAGCAACATGTATGTTGGGCGCGGAACTTCCGCGGGCAGCGGGACTGCGGCCTCGACGGGAACCTTCACCTTCGCGGCGGGAACCGTCAACGTGGACACCCTCACCGTCGGTTTGCAGACCGAGGCTGTTGCCACAAAGTATGGAGTTGGCACAGTCAACGTCAATTCAAACAGCACGGCCGGCGCGGCGGCGACGCTGGTTGTCAACTCGAACCTTTTGCTCGGGCAATCGATTGATTCCAGCTCCACCTCGGGGACGCTGAACATCAATGGCGGGAACGTTTGGGCCAACAATATCATCGGCGGCAGCAACGGCGGCCTCAGCGCCATCACCATCAGCCAGGGAGTTCTGATCGTGACCAATGGCGTTGGGTCATCGGCGATGCCCCTTGGCACACTCCAACTCGCCAGCGCCACTCTTGATTTGGTTGCCACGAATTCCGCGCCCGTCACCGTCGGAAGCCTCGTTCTTCAGGACAGCAGCAGCGTGATCAATATCAGCTCGATGCCACCGGTTTTCGGCTATCCAACGACCTTTCCGCTCATCGCCTACACGTCGGCTGGCGGCACGTTGAACCTTGGCAAGTTGCCGGGAACCTTCAGCGGCTATTTGCATGACGACAACGCCGGCACAATCTCGCTGGTCGTCACCAACGGCCCGGCCGCTGTGAAGACTGACACATGGACTGGCTCTGTCAACAATACCTGGGACACGACGACCCTGAACTGGACCGCCAAAGGCGCGCCCGCCCCGTATGCGGAAAAGGATTTGGTCCTCTTCGATGACTCAGCGAGCGCGGCCAATGTGAGCGTCCCAACCAACCACACACCGGGCGGTTGGATTGTGACCAACAACACGCTTAATTACACCTTCTCCGGCGCGGGCAGCATCGGCGGCGGCGCCGGCCTGGACAAACAGGGCAGCGCCTCTCTGACCCTGGCCGATGCCGGAGGCGACAGCTTCACGGGCGGCATCCTGGTTGAAGGGGGCACGCTCATGCTGGATGATGCGAATAGCGCGATTGCCGGAGGCGTGAGCATCGCCACGGGCGCCACGCTGCAAGTCGGTAATGGGGATGCGAATGGGAATTTGCCGACCGGCGCCATCGTCGACAACGGAACCCTGGTGCTCGATTCCACGACCAACATCACCATTGCCGTCGCCATCACGGGGACCGGCGGAGTCACGCAGAGCGGCGGCGGGCGCCTTACTTTGTCGGCCGTCAATGCCTACACCGGAAACACCACAGTGACCGCCGGAACGCTCGCGTTGGCCCAGGCCAATGCGATCACCAACAGCGCCACGGTCTCAATCACGTCCGCCACTTTGGATGCGTCGTCATTGACTCGCCCGGCGCAATTCAGCGCTTTGAGCCTGTCTGGCGCCACGCTGGACGTTTCGATTCCGTATCTCCAGCCCGCCGTCAATGTGAATTCTCTCACCGTCGCCGGCGCCAGCAACATTATCAACATTGTCTCTCTCCCGCCGGTGGCCAGCTTCCCGTCCACCGTCACCGTCTTGCAGGCGGCCAGCCCTTTTAGCGGCTTCAACTTCGCGCTCGGCTCTTTGCCAGCCGGCTATGCGGCGACAGTCATGCAAAGCGCTGATGGAACAGCCGTGCAACTGAGCGTGACGAGCGGGCCATCCGGTGGAGCCGCCCGGCCTTTCGTCGAATGGAGCGGCAAGGACGCCAGCGCCTCCACCAATTGGACGGACAATGCCAACTGGCAAGCCCCAGGCGCGCCTGTGCCAGGCGATGTGGTGATTTTCAACGACGTGGATGCCGCCGGATTGTCCGCCATTTCCACGCCGGGCGGCGGCGCCTCCGCACTGCAGCAAAGCGCGGTGAACAACAGCATTAACGCCAACTTTGACCTATCCTCTCTCACTTACACCAATGTCGCCAACGACTGGCAGAACACTTACATCGCCGCCAACGACAACCTGAGCGTCACGAACAGCGGGGGCCTCGCCATCGGCAGCAGTTCCGTCGATTTTGGCGGGTCGGCTGTCGTTAACGTCAGCATCTCCGGCCCGGGCACGCTGACCGTCAATAATACCAACTCTTCCATCTTCGTCGGCGCCGTTTCGACCGGCAGCACGCCGACAGCAACGCTTGACATGTCGGCTCTCGGCGCCTTTGACGCTACGGTCAGCACGTTTTACGCGGGGGCGGTGGCGAGCACCGCTGACGTGGTGTCTGGCACAGTTTACCTGGCGGAAACCAATTCAATCACCGGCGTGGGCGGTTCGCCCAACGAAGGCGGCCAGGACGAGCCGCTCTCTTTCGCTGTCGGCGAATCGGGCAAAGGCGGCGCGGGCACGAGCTATCTCTATTTGGGCCGGACGAACACACTTTACGTGAATTCCATCGGCGTGGGCGTGGCCAAACAGCCTGGGCAGATGGCGTTCAACCCGATTTATTCGGGACAGGATCCGGGCGCCTTCATCCGCGGCGCGGACGGCGCCAGCCCGGTGTCCCTCTGGGCGATTGGCGATGGACTGGCGCAGACTGGGGCTTCGACAACCCCCACAGGAACGGTGGATTTCACCGGCGGAGCCGTGGACGCGCTTGTTAACACAATGTATCTGGGTCGTTCGCCCAACGCCAGCGGCGGCCACGCGGCGACGGGGAATCTCACCTTTGGAGCCGGCACAGTCAACGTGGCCACCATGGATGTCGGCTATCAATCGCACTCCGACAGCGATTCGGGCGCGGGCACGGTCACGCTCAACGGGCCTGGCACGCTCCTCGTCGGCGTCCTTAATCTGGCCTTGACCACGGGTGACACCGGGGCGGCCAGCACGACAGGGACATTGCAGATCAATGGTGGGATCGCTTCGCTCGGAACAGTCGTGGCGGGAACCAATGGCGCCGTGAGCACGATTAATATCGCGGCCGGGACCCTGATCCTCAACGAAAACGCGGGCACGCCTGCGGCGCCGATCACGACAGTGGCTCTCAACGGCGCCGCTGTTAATTTGTCCATCAACGGCAGCGCCACGCCGACCACCAATATCGTCGCCACGAGCGTCACTGCCAACGCGACTACGTTGGCCGTCCCGGCTCTGGTGGCCGTGACGACAAACACGCCTTACCCGCTGATTAGTTATACGGGAGCGGATCCGTTCGCCGGGTTGACGCTTGCCCCGCTGCCGACTGGCTATGCCGGCGCCCTGGTCGATGACACGGCTCACAGCCTAATCAGCCTGAACTTGACCGCCATTCCGTCCACCACACCGCCTCCGCCGCCTGCTGCTCCTGAGATCACTTCCGTGCAGGTGGTTTCCGGGACGAACTTCGTTCTCAGTGCGACCAATTCCTCGGCGAGCGGAACGTTCTGCGTGCTGACCACGACGAACATCGCCTTGCCGCTGAGCGAGTGGACACGCATCGCCACCAACTCCTACAGCAATGGCGTGTTGAGCTTCACCAACGCCATCAACAAGTCCATCCCCAGCCAGTTCTACAGCCTCCAAGTCCAATAGCGCCGGAACCAATAACGACGAGCCATTCCGCGCATGACAAAATCAACAAGACGAGCCTTTACTCTAATTGAGTTGCTCGTGGTCATTGCCATCATTGCGATTCTGGCGGCGATGCTGCTGCCGGCCTTGAGCCGCGCCAAGGCTCAAGCCTCGCAAACCTACTGCAAGAACAACCTTAAACAACTTTCGCTTGGCATCATTCTCTACTGCGGAGACGCGAGCGATGTCTATCCGGTCTGCGGCTCGGGAACCACCTACGGCTTCAGCCCGTATGACTGGATCTACTGGCGGACCAATCCCCCCGCCACGCTGGGACCGGGCCGGCCCGCCTTGTTCCAGTTCAGCCCCGTCATGCAGGAACTCAACGGCAAAGGCGTTCCCGCCCTGGCGCGTTGCCCCATGGACTTGGACAGCAAGACGCGCGGTATCCCCAACGAAGGCCAAATCTATCCGTTTAGTTACGAGATCAACTGTCTGGACCTGATCGGGTCTGGCTCGGCGCAGGAGAATCTGGGGCTGGCGAGCATCGACGCCAGTGGCGCGCACTATTTGTTTAAGCAGGGCAATGTGCGCGCTCCCGCCCAGAAATTCCTTCTGGCCGAACCAGCCATGCGCCTGGCGGCGAATGATGCTCCCGCCCCTGACATTGCCACGACCAAATGGGTTGGCGAAACGGGCCGCTTCGAACCCTTGCACGGCGGCTCAATGGTCAAAGGCATTCTCACCGGCTCCACCGTCAACAATTATCTCACCGTCCGTCACAACGGCGGGGCCGACATCGGCTTTGCCGATGGTCACGTGGCGGGCGTTCCGTGGTGGCAGGGGACAAACACCTACTACGTCTGCGGCATCCAGTAGTCTGCGCGGCTACTTCATGGCCGCCTTCAAGAAAACAACGTACATGTTGCACGCGCCGCCGCGTGGATCGTCGCTGTTCGCCCCAAGCGTGATGGCTTCGCCGGGCTGCAGCCGCCGCGTGAAAACCTCCATGCGCCGGCCGCCCACATTCAATGCCAATTGAGTGGGCGCAAACTGACGCGTCAACCAATCAGGCTGATGCAGACGCGCGTCGTAGGCGACATACATCGTTGCTCCTAAGGGCGCCGACACTTGCATTAAGTCGGCCGCCGCGTAAAGCCTGTCGCCCTCCGCCGCCTGCACCCATTGGGCGCCTTCGAGCTCCGCGGGCAGATCGGAAAACGACTCCGGCGCATCACAATAAATCCGTTTGCCCGACGCCGCGCTCGACTCGATGTGGACCAGCCGCGCCGGGCCGCTGTAGCTGAATTCATTCGCGACTGCGGCCCCGCTCGCGTCCGCTACTGTCATCGCCGGGACCGGTTGCGCCAGCGCAAGCCAATCCGGGTGCGTGGCCGGCATGGGCGATTCCGGCAAGGCGGGCAAATGCTCTGTGTAAGGATGTGAAACGATGCGGAGCGTTGCGCCCTTCAGTTCAGGGCTGCTGACCGTGACGGCTATACCGCCAGCTCTGAGCGTTGAACGAATCGCCACGCGGTTGATCCCACATTCCAGCGCCAAATCGCGCCCGTTGATGGAATGAGGCCTGCCGCTATTGTAGCCTCCCCGCCAAATCGCCGGTCCCTGGCAATCGAAATGCGCCATTCCCTCGAAGGTTGGGCAGCGTTGCCCGTCCGCATCAACAGCTTCTGCATCAATTAGAGCGACATCCGACCCATCGGCCTGCAAGCCGCCGGGCCCGGTGATCGCGCTCAACCTCAGAGCGACTGGCGGCCCGGCGGTGCGGATTTCATCGATTGCCGCAGACGCTCGCGCGACGATTTCGCCGGGTTCGCACGCCACGTTCGTGAAAGCAAAGAGAAAGCGGTTGATTCTCGCGCCGCGGCCCAATGATTTCTTATTGACGAACAACTCGACGTCACCGCAGTTGGACGCCACATAAACGGTCTTGCGCGTTCCCGGCGGATAATTCCAATGGCCAATGATGTGGACCTGCGGCGCGTTGCGGAACATCGTCTGGCACACATAATACGCCTCTTTCGGCAGGCGCACGGCATCGACTTCGCCGCTGGCGCGGTCCACTTCGCAAGTGTCTCGACCGCCGCTGGTGGAATCGGAGAAAAGCCAGTTGGCGCCGCCGCAATGTCCCGGCGCGCGCAGCTTTTCAAGGTATTGGGTGGTTTCATTGACGGCGAACTGCTCTGAAGTCAGATCGTAGATTTGCTCGCGCGCGGCGGCGTATCCGAATGTTGGCGGACTCGCGTCATCCCAGATGCGGCGCGGCGATTCCTCGCGATCATACTCCCCTTCCACCACCGGCAAGTTTGGAAGTTCATGGCTGCCTTCAGTTCCGATGCTGATATCCATGAAGGCGCCCGTCGTCTTGTCCGCCCGGCGGTGCGCGTAGGCGCGACCCCCGTGTGGATCGAATTCCTCAACAATTCCCCGCAATTGCGCCGCGTGGGCTCGGGTGACTTTCTGGTTGCCGCCCTCCCAAATCAAAATCGCCGGATCGTTGCGATAATAAATGACGGCGTCGCGAAACGCCTCCGCGCGAATCTTCCACGGCGCGCCTACGGTGTCCGCTTCGCCATCGACGCCCGGCTGGTCGGTGATGAGTCCAAGGCGGTCCGCCGCCGCGATCATTTCCGGTCCGCCCGCGCAATGCCCCCAGCGAACGAAGTTGGCCCCCGCTTCTTTCATCAGTCGCAGCGTGTAAAAATGCAGCCAGTCCGGTTGCGCCGTGCCCAACCCCGGCCATTCATCCGTCGGACGCTGGCCCCAGCCGCGCAGCTTGAGCGGATGGCCATTGATGGAGAAGCCGGTGTGGAGGTCCCAATGCACCGCGCGGATCCCCAGAGGGATTTCGCAACGGTCAACCAGCGTCCCCCCCCGTCTTAACTGACAGACAATACGATAAAGATACGGATAATCCGGCTCCCATAGCTGGGGGTTCTCGACCGAGCCGTCGAATTTGACCGTTTTTGCGGCTTGCGCCGGCAAATTCTCCATCCGGCGCATCGTGGCGACCGGCCGGCCCGCGCGGTCCTTGATTTCGGCGGTCAACTCTATTTCCGTCGCTCGCTCGCTCTCGTTTTCCACCGGAACCTCCACCCCAATTTTCGCCGTGCGGCTGCTGATTTCCGTCGCATACGCATAAGGGCCGGTCGTCTTGAGAAAATCGTGCAGCGGCAGGCCGAAGTGCACCGCGTCGGTGATATAGAGCCGCACATCGCGATAAATCCCGCCCAGCGGGGGATGCCATTGGGGATTGTTCCAAGGGATTTGATCCGCCTGACAGGCGGCGACATCATCCGGCAGCTTCGCATTCACGCGCTCCTGATAAGCAGCTAACGTGTCCGATGATCCATGCGTCCCGCCAATCTGGCTGATCATGAATCGGTTGTCGCACATCACTGCGAGCACGTTTGACCGCCCGAAGTGCGTCCAAGGCGTCAAGTCGAAACCGAACGGAATGAAGCCATTCTTGCACGCTCCCAGATAAAGTCCGTTCAGGTAAACCTCCGCCACCTGCCGCACTGCGCCGAACTCGATAAACACCTTTCGCCCCGCCATGGCGCCTGGAAGATAAAAAGTTTTTCGATACCAGGTCCGCCCCGACCATTGGTTCGTTTCTCCAAGCATCCGCCCAGGGGAAAAGTCATCGAACGTGTCCAGGTCGTTGTAGGTGTGCGGCATGGAAACATCGGTCCAACTGTGATCGTCGAAATCAACATTGGTCGCTGCCGGCACATCGGCCTTGATGAACTTCCATCCGGGATTGAAATTCAAAACGAGGCGGTCCGCCGCCTGCAACGCCCTGAGCGACCATGCAAAGCCAAGGGCGAAGACGATGCCCTTCTTCCACCACGAAAATGGGCGGATGCCTTGGCGCGAACGCATGCGACAATGATCGCTGGCCCCCGCAAGAACGGACTACTGAACATTTGTTCTATTCCCTCGCGCCGCCCGGCGCTGGAAGCTCGGTTCGCCATGCCGCCGACCGTCTTTCGCGCCTTCGCTGCCGCGCTGTTGCTTCCCGCGCTCGCCGCGCAAGCCGGTTCGCCTGTGCGCATCGTTGTCGATGCAGGCAAACCCGGCCCACCCATTTCCTCCGACTTCTGCGGCTTGAGCTTCGAGGCGCAACTGGCCGAGAGTCACGACGGCGTGCATTATTTCCGTCCGGACAACCCGTCTCTCATCCAACTCTTTCACACCCTTGGCGTCAAAAGCCTCCGGGTCGGCGGCAGCACCTCTGACCGCGACGCCCATCGCCTGCCCGACACAAACGATCTGGATAACCTGTTCGGCTTTGCCCGCGCTGCCGGTATCAAGGTGATTTACTGTTTGCGCCTCCACAATGGCGATCCGCAGGAGGACGCCAACGCCGTCAAATATATGCTTGAGCGCTATGCGCCCCAGGTTGATTGCTTTTCCATCGGCCAGGAGCCCAGCGCCTATCCCAAACAGCCGGCCGCCGGCGCGGTTCGTCCCGCCGAAGGCATGGGGCCGAGGTTCGAGAAATTCTCCTACGCGCAGTACGCGGCGGATTGGCGGAAATTTGCCGGCGCCATCATCGCCGCCGCGCCGACCGTGCGTCTCTGCGGGCCAAGCGTGCACAACAACGCCGATTGGGCCCGCCGTTTCATGTCGGATTTCGGTTCGGCGACGTGGCATGTCGATATGATCACCGAGCACCTTTATCCTGGCGGCGCAGGCAACAAAGTCCCCAGCCCGGAAATCGGCCGTGACCGCATGCTGTCCGCCGCTTTCGACGAAAAGGCTCAGAAGCTATACAATGGTTTCGTTCCCATGGCGCGCGCCGCGGGCCTTCCTTATCGCCTCGAGGAGGTCAATAATTACTTCAATGGCGGCGCCAAACAAGTCAGCGACACCTTCGCCGCTGCATTGTGGGGGCTGGATTTCATGTGGTGGTGGGCGGCGCACGGGGCCGCGGGATTAAACTTCCACACTGGGGACAAAGTCGCTGCGGGCGCCGGGTTGCATCCTTCCCGCTACACAGCTTATTACAGCGCGCCCAACGGATTCCACGTTCAGCCGCTCGGGTATGGCCTTAAGGCGTTTGACCTGGGCTGCCATGGACGACTCGCTCCGCTTGCCCTGACAGCCGAGACGCAAACCAACCTCGCCGCCTACTCTGTAGTGGACGAGCGAGGCGCTATTTACGTGACACTCATTAACAAAGATCACAGCGGAGATGCGCAACCTGTAAAAATCGAGTTGTCTGATGGCAAGCCGATGGCGCATGCCCGCAGCATGACACTGTGCGCTCCCAACCATGACATCGCTGCGACCTCTGGCGTCGCCATCGGCGGCGCCGAGATCCAGCCCGACGGAACCTGGAATGGCCAATGGACCGAACTCCCGGCGCCGAAAGAAAACGCCGTGTCGTTTGAACTCAAGCCCGCGAGTGCGATGATCGTGCAACTTTGCGCTTCGCCGACGCCGCCTTGATTTGCGCATCAAAGTAATGCTTCAGCGTTTGGCGTCTCGTAGGCTCGTTTGATGCGTATCATGCCATGTTCGTTGACCCGACAATTCACCAACTACCGCGCTTTTGAAATGGGACTGCTAAAAGCCCGTCTGTGATTTATCAGTCAAGTTGAAATCAGGATAGCACTCGGCGCCGGTTTCCGGCAGATTGAGCCCGCCCAGTTCAAAGTCGCGCCTCACGCGCATCCGGACAATCAAATTGGCGATCTTGAACCAGGCGAAAGCGGCCAGTCCGATGAAAACCAAGCCGGCCAGAATGGCCAGGCATTGCGCGGCAAGCTGTCCCCAATCCGCTGTGGCCGCGCCAAAAATTTTCCCCAACGCGCCCGTCACGCCGAGGTCGTTCCAGCCGTCGCCGACAAGCTGGAGATAAATCTGCCCTTCCGGCACGCGCTGGATCGCGCCGCCCCTGACCAGCACATGCACGCCGTGCCACCCGGCGCCGTGACGTCCGTCGGCAAAAAGCCCCAACGCCACCGTTCCCCAGAGTCCGCACGCGCCGTGAACTGAAATGGCGCCAACTGGATCATCAATCTTTAAGCGGGTTTCAAACAACAAAACCGAATGCACCACGATAATCCCCGCCACGGCTCCAATGACCACCGCGGCAAATGAATTGACAAACCCGGCCGCCCCCGAAATCCCCGCCAGGCCAGCAAGAACGCCGTTGCACAGCATCGAGGGATCGGGCTTCCCGAACTGCCGCACCGTCGTGACATACGCCGCAAACCCGCCGGCCGCTCCTGCCAAAAGGGTGTTGAGAACGACAAGAGCGACATCCACCGACGGACCCAAGCTTGCCCACGCTGCGTTGAAGCCAAGCCAGCTCACGAACAGAATCATCGTGCCTGTCACGACATACACGAGGTTATGGCCGGGAATCGGACGCGGGCGCCCATCGCGCGCGTATTTCCCGGCGCGCGGGCCGAGGACGATCGCGCCCGCCAAAGCGATCACTCCGCCGGCCAGATGCACGACGCTCGCGCCCGCGAGATCAACCGCGCCGTGCCCCAAATCGACGGTTTGCCCGAGGCGCGCGAGCCATCCATTGTTCCAAATCCAACGCCCGTAAATCGCCACGGGCAGGGCGCCGGCGAAGAATCCGTAAAGAACAGCATTTCGCAGGCTCCAGCGCTCGGCCAGCGCTCCCGCGGGAATGACCGCCGCCACCGCCACCAGCAGCGCGGCGATCACAAACAGCGGCACGGCGTGATGATCGTTTCCGGCCGGACTGAAAAAGAAGCCGTGTCCACCCTCTCCGGGCGGGCCGGACATCAGCGCGAACCCGCAAACCCAAAACGCCAGCAGCGCGCAAAGGAAAATGATGAAGTTGGCGGCGGCGACCTGGCTGGCGTTCTTCGCGCGGCACAGACCGGTGTTGACCAGGGCGAAGCCGGCCTGCATCAGCAGGGCCAGCGCGGCGCAAACCAGCCATGAAGCGGAGTTGGGCATCGCTTATTTGCCGCGATGGCGGATGAACCAAAAAATGAGGAAGAATCCCACAATTTGCAACAGCACGAAAAGCAGGATCAAGGGCAAAAGGCGAAACCGGCTCTTCCAAAGTTGCGGCTGCTGCAAATGGCGGAAGCGTTCGACCAGTTCGACCTTTTCGTAGTCGTCCAACTCCGCCTTCATTTCAGCGGCCGTCGTGTAGCGCTTGACAGGGTCGCGCTCCATGGCGTGCAAGATGATCTCCTCCATCGCCTGGCTGATCTTGGGATTGACCTTCCGCGGCGCAATCGGATCGCCGGACACGCGCGCGTTCATCACCGCGTAGGGTGAGTCGCCCTCGAAGGGCGTCCGGCCCGTCGTCATTTCGTAAAGCATCGCGCCGAGGCTGTAAATGTCCGTGCGATTGTCGCCCCGCTTGCCCTTGACTTGCTCGGGCGCCATGTAATCGGGCGTGCCCATCGTCGGCGAAAATCCGACAAAGGTGATGCGCCGCATCTTGCTGGATTTGGCGATGCCAAAATCCATGATGCGAACGGAGCCGTCGTTGCAGATCATGATGTTGGGCGGCTTGAGGTCGCGGTGCACCACGTCGCGGGTGTGCATGTAATCCAGCGCCTCGCAAATACGGCTGGCGATCCGCGCCGCGTCCGGTTCCGGCAGCGGATGCACCTCCTTCATCAAGTCCGCCAGCGTCTGCCCCTGCAAATACTCCATGACGATGTAGGGGCGGCTTTTCTTTTCCGCATCGACCGGATAAACGCGCAAAATATACGGATGGGTCAGCAGCTTGCCGATCTCCTCCTCGCGCTGAAAACGCGAGAACGACGCCGCATCGCTCTCGAACTGCATGTGCGGCGCCTTGATCGCGACAGTCAAATTCGTTTCGCGGTCGCGCGCCTTGAAGATGCACGCCATGCCGCTGCGGTTGACGAGATCGGTGATCTCGAAGCGATTGTCCAGCACGTCTCCGGGTTTTAGGTCCTGACTCACGTCGTCATTGCCTTTGGTGAAATATTCCGCGCCACGATAAAAATTCCGTCGTTCAACGTCATTAATGCGGATGACCTGGACGGTGATGTTATCGTCCGAGCCGCGCTTTTCTGCCAGCGCAATGAGCCGTTCGCAAGCTTCGTCCGGTTCGGCATGCGTGACAATGTCGGAAATCTCCGTGTCCGCCGCCACCGCGTAAAGCCCGTCGGTGCATTGCACAATCACGTCGCCGCGCGCGAGGTTTTGTTTGAAAACATCAAAGCCGCAGGTTAAATCCTGCCCGAGGCTGCGCGTGATGACCGACCGCATCGGGCTGCCCATCGCGTCGCTCTCCTTGACCAGCCCGAGTTTGACCTGCAAGGCCACATAGCTATGATCGGAAGTCAGCCGGGTGATGACCCCGTTGCGCACAAGATACACCCGCGAATCGCCGACGTGGCCGATGGAAATTTCATCATGGCGAAAAATCGACACCGTGAAAGTCGTGGCCATGCGGTTCTTGTTCTCGCCGTGGAGGGAGGCGTCGAAGACCGCTTTGTTAGCATGATTGAAAATGGAGCGGAGCAAATCGGGCGGCTCGGCCCCAGGCGTATCCTGGAAGATCTTCAACGCCGTGGCCACCGCCATCTGGCTGGCTTCCTGGCCGCGGCCGGTTCCTCCAACGCCGTCGGCCAGGACGGCCGCAATGCCAGTCGAGCGGACCAATTCAGGCGTGCCCGGCTGCCAAAATCCCACGGAGTCTTCATTGCGCGGCCGCACCGGCCCGGCGATGGAGCGTTGCGCATAGGTCAGTTCCATGATGAAAAATCTTGCCTCCGCCCCGCGGTGAAAGCAAACCGGCTGCCCCCGTAGAGGCAGCCGGCGGGTTAGTCATTGCAAGTTCTGGAGTCGGCTAGGCTGCCACGCTTGGTTTGGCCCCCGATGGCGCCAGGAGGATTTCTTTGCCCTTCTTCTTACTCGAGCTGAAGAAGTAGATCAGGCCATAGATGCCCCAGACTGCCGCCACGCCCAGAGCGATGAACGGCTCGCGCCAGCTCATGCCGGCCACCGAAAACGGGCCGACGAGATAGAAGAGCATGCACGACAGATTGGCCACCAAGCCGAAAAGCGGCACCAACAGATGCTTGAAACCGCTGAAGGTGTGATGCTCTTTGAAGGCCATCATCGCAATCACGTTGGTCGTCATATAAAGTAGGAACGTCCCGAAGTTGCTGATCAGTGTCACGATGACCATGGTGTTCGGAAGCGTCACGTACGAATGAGGCGAAAAGATCCCGATGCTGTACCAGAAGTTATGTTTATCCAACGGCGCCAGATCCGAGCCTTGACCACCGAGGTAAACCGTCACCGTGACCAACGCCACAATGATCGAAATAAACGTCAGCGTCCAAATCGAGCGGTGCGGCGAAAGGTTGCGCCCGTGCAAAAGCCCGAAATGTGACGGCACCTCCTCATCGCGGCCCATGGCGTAGGTGACCCGCGCGCCGGTGTTGGTGCAGGCAAGGGTGGTTCCAATCAGCGCCAGAAACACTGTGCAGGCCTCCACCAGCATGAAGGCCTTGCCC
>Ga0070741_10009045_pt1 | contig 19591 bp, 12 predicted proteins | sample Coa_R1_4_FD_66440 | JGI IMG/M metagenome (GOLD analysis project Ga0070741, IMG submission 66440) | Surface soil microbial communities from Centralia Pennsylvania, which are recovering from an underground coalmine fire - Coalmine... | ecosystem: Environmental > Terrestrial > Soil > Unclassified ...
ACACCACGCCTTTTTCCGTGCAACCAACACACGGAACTCCCGTACCGATCGGCCACACGCCCGGAATTTCGTTGAAGTGCCGCGATGCGCACGAGGCATGCGTGACCGGACCTTTGCAGCCCAACTTGTACAAGCACCAGCCCTTGCGGTGCCCTTCATCGCCGAACGAGGCCGCGAATCGGCCTGCATCGAAGTGCGCACGCCGCGGACAGTTCTCGTGGATCACGCGGTCATACGCGAACTTCGGCCGCCCGTACTGATCCAATTCGGGTAAACGCCCCATCGTTACGTACTCAAGCACAACCGCCAGCAGGTTGTAAGGATTGGGAGGGCATCCAGGCAGATTGACAATTGGCTTTCCAGAAATCACGGAGTCCACCCCGACCGCTCCAGTCGGATTCGGATCTGCTGATGGCACTCCGCCCCAAGACGCGCACGATCCCATCGCGATCACAGCTGCCGCCTGACCAGCTACTTCCTTGATGACTTGAATTGCTGGCCGGCTCCCGAGTTCCATGTACACGCCGTCATCCCGAGTGGGTATAGCTCCTTCAACCACCAGAACGTACTTCCCTGCGTTTTCTTCGATCGCGGATTTCAGCGCCGCTTTCGCCTGCGCTCCCGACGCCGCCATTAGCGTCTCGTGGTAATCCAGGGAGATCACATCAAGGATCAGGTGAGCAACATCGGGTGCCGAGGTCCGCAGCAGAGTCTCCGTGCATCCAGTACAGTCCTGGAAGTGAAGCCAAATCACCGACGGCCGTCTCGCTTTTCCCACAAGTTTGGCAACTTGAGCCACAGTGCGGTGGCTCGTCAGGGTCAAACCGATGGGTGCAGCAACGATGATTTTTGAACATAGCTGTAGAAAATTTCGGCGCGACACGCCGCAGTTTTCCAGATGTGTTGCGATTGTCTGCTTCTCGCCTGTCGACATAGACAGTCTCCCTGGCTTCTTGGCGATCGAAAAACGAGTCTCCCCACTCGAGAGCAAACGGGCTTACGCGCTGACTGGGCGATCGACCGTTGAGTTCTCGGTACCTTGGTCGCGTGGTGGAAAGGGAGTCGCGGGAGCGCCGCACTGTTTAGAAATTGAATCGAAAAAGCCGACTTTCGACCCCGACCAGCGTTCCATCACGGCAATCGTCGAAGATTGGCCGGGGTTATGGTCCGGCAATCATCGAAGACGTGTACGTTTATCGGTTATTCCAGAAACGCCATCAGTGACGAAAATCACAGGTCAATGTGACGACAAGCGCGATGCCGACCCGGTCTGACATTAGGCGAGTTGTGTGCGACTTCGAACCCTCGCGCCCGCGAATGAGTAAACGGCCACGCACAAGTACGCGACCAGAGGGATAACGTATGCCGCGGCAATCCCTTTGCGCTCCGAGATCAATCCCATGATCGGAGTGAGAACGGCTCCTCCCACAATCGCCATCACGAGAAAGGATCCACCGATCTTTGTGTTGGGCCCAAGTTCCTTCAGGCCGAGTGCGAAGATCGTTGGAAACATCACGGACATGAAGAAGCTTGTCAGGAACAATGCCCACAGACCGATCCATCCCGGCATAAGCACACCGACCGCGACCAGAACGACATTGATCACGGCATAGCTACCCAACAATTTGCTGGGATTGAGATATCGCATGAGGTATGCCGAACCAAAACGTCCGATTCCAAATGCCGCCAATGTGCCGGTCAGAAAGTATCCAGCAACTTTCTCCGGCTGGTGCGTAAACTCCTGCACGTATTGAATGAAATAACTCCAAGTCCCAACCTGCGCGCCCACGTACATGAACTGCGCCACCACGGCAAATAAGAAATGTGGATATTTCAGCAGGTCGCTAAAGTGACCGCGATCTTCCCTGCTGCTCTCATGCTCGCTCTGAATGGATGGGAATTCTGTTCGCAAAATCAAGATCGCCCAGAAGATCGCAACGGTGCCGAGGAAAAGGTACGGCTTGATCACGCGGAGCGTTTCCGACCGCAAGTAGGCGTCGTATAAATGCTGAACCTTCATGGCATCAATTTGCCGCGAACTCAGCTCGACACCCGAGAAGATGAAAACGGTGCCAATCAAAACTCCGGTGATCGATCCCAGGGGATTGAACGCCTGCGAAAAGTTCAGCCTGCGCTCTGAGCTATCGGGATCGCCTAACTGCGCAATAAACGGATTCGCCGCCGTTTCGAGAAAAGAGAGACCACTCGCGATCACAAACAGCGCCATCAAGAAGAAGATGTAGCGGCCGGACAGTGCCGCCGGCCAGAACAAGTAACATCCCGATCCATACAGCAGTAGGCCTGCAACGAATCCCGCCTTGTAACCTAGTTTTCGCATCAACAACGCGGCAGGAATGGCCAGCAGGAAATATCCCATGTAAAACGCGAATTGCACCAACCCGGCCTCGAATCGGTTAATCGCGAACGACTTCATGAATTGCCGGATGAGAACGTCGTTCAAATTGTTGGGGATGCCCCACAAATAGAAGAGGGCAGTCACTTCGATGAAGACGAAAATATGACCCCCCGGAAAGAGGCCGTGGCCTTGCTTTGCGATTGTCGTCGGCATGCGGCCGCCCCCCCAGTAAAAACAATCTATGATCGAAAACTTAGTCCGGAACGCTGTCCCTCACCGCACTCGGTGAATTCTTAGCGCTCTCTGCGGTCGAACCTTTTGTCGGCTGCGTTCAACGCTCCAGCTTGAAGATGCGATCCATCAACAGCCACTTCTCTCCCGGCTTGGCTTCGGGCAGTGCTTGCTGGAACTTCCACATCAATTGCTCCCATTCCCGGACCTTTGGATTCGCAGCGTCTGCCGCCTCCTTGTTCTCAAACGAAAAAGACTCGTTCACTTCCATGATCATGAACATCCGCGTTCCGAGGAGGTATATCTCCATCTGTTCGATCCCCGCCTCACGAATGGTCGCGTTAATCTCGGGCCAGATCTTCTCGTGGTACTTTTTGTACTCCGCAATCAGCTTGGGATCGTTTTTCAGATCCAGCGTCAGACAATAGCGTCGATTCATTCAGGCCTCATCGCATTCTGCTGAGGATAGCGGCTCCGGGCCGCACGGCAAGTCGTGTTTTTCCTCCCGTGCAACTATGCCGCAAGCGAAGTCCAAGCTGCGTTTTTCTGCGACGACTCAATCGCCGCCACAATGAACCTCATCTCCGCTACTCCGTCTTCAATCGTCGGGACCAACAACGAAGACGTATCTGCGGAGCGACCCTCGATTTTCGCCGTGATTTGCTCGGCCAGATCCTTATAAAGTTGCGCAAAGGCTTCCAGATAACCCTCTGGATGTCCGGAGGGAATACGGCTGGCGTGTGCCGCAACCGGAGTTGCCGCCGGGCCCGCACGCCTTATCCACATCGGTGCCTTCCCGAGCGGGCGGAACGATAGGTAATTCGGATCCTCCTGCCCCCATTCCAATCCGGCCTTTTCGCCATAGATCCGGAGGCGCAGATTGTTCTCATTCCCAGCAGCTACCTGACTCGCCCACAACATTCCCCGCACGCCCTTGTCAAATCGCAGCAGCATCTGCACGTTGTCATCAACTCGTCGCCCGGGCACAAATGTCGACAGATCTGCAGCCACATGCTCGCAATGCAATCCGGTCACGAACTCTGCCAGGTTGAAGGCGTGCGTTCCGATGTCACCCAGACAGCCGGCCTGCCCGCTCTGTATGGGATCGGTTCTCCAGACGGCCTGCTTTTGACCAGTCTTCTCCAAAGGCGTGGCTAGCCAATCCTGCGCATATTCGACTTGCACCACGCGGATTGGCCCCAATTCTCCGTCGGCGATCATCTGCCGCGCCTGCCGGATCATCGGATAGCCTGTGTAGTTATGGGTAAGACCAAAGACCAGCCCTGTGCTTTTCACAAGCCGCGCCAGGTCCAGCGCATCCGCGACAGTTGTCGTGACTGGCTTGTCGCAGATGACGTGAATGCCCGCGTCCAAAAACGCCTTCGCTGCCGGGTAGTGCACGTCATTCGGAGTAACAATTGCGGCTACATCGATCCCGTCGTCGCGCTTCGCTTCCGCAATCGCCATCTCACGAAAGTTCGGATAACAGCGCTCTGAAGCAATCAGCAATTCACGCGCGCCAGCGCGTCCCCGCTCGGGATCTGATGATAAAGCCCCGGCGACAAGTTCGTAGCGGTCGTCCATGCGAGCCGCGATTCGATGGACCGCTCCAATAAAGGCTCCGGGACCGCCTCCGACCATTCCCAGACGAAGCCGCCGATTCAACTTTCCTGCCGACATGATTACAAGAACCTCCTGGCAAGTGATCAACACGAAATTCAACAGCGGATCAAATCGAGCACCCGAAATGTCCCGGCAATTCTACTTGTTGTTGGAAACTCAGCGTAAGATTTACGACGTCGAATCCCCGCGGATTGAAACGGTTAGAAAGGAAATATCTCTTCGAATGAAATGCCGAGCCTGCCGTTTTTATCGATGGAGTGTGTTCGTAATCTTTTTCATGTTGCCTGCAATCGCCGTAGGCGCCGATTTCAAGGATATTCCCTATCGCGAAATCGAAGGAATAACCTTGACCCTTGATGCACATGTTCCTGACGCCCCAGGCCCATTTGCCACCGCCATCCTCGTTCACGGGGGTGGATGGGTTGCGGGCGATAAACAGCAATACATCACTTACATATTCCAGCCTTTATCGGATGCGGGGTTTGCATGGTTCACCATCAATTATCGGCTCGCTCCCCGGTTCCATTTTCCGGCCGATGCCGAAGACGTGGAAGCGGCCATTCGCTGGATTAAGAGCAACGCGAGCAGATATAGGGTTGATCCGAACCGGATTGCGCTCATCGGTGAATCCGCCGGGGGACATCTGGTCTCATACGTCGGCGCCAAGCATTCTCCGGATACCGGCGTATCTGCTGTGGTCTCGATGTATGGCATCCACGATTTCATCAGCGCTTCGATTGCGTGGCGGCCCCTGCCGGAAGAAATTCTACAGCTGTTCGGCATCCCTGCCGTTGATGCGAACTCCGCACCCATCCTGATCCACGCATCGCCGGTGGCCTTCATCCGCAACGACATGCCTCCGTATCTCCTGATGCACGGCTCCAAAGATGAAGACGTTCCTTACGAGCAATCCGTGGAAATGTGCGAGAAGATGAAAAAAGCAGGGGCCCGCTGCCAGCTTGTCACCATCGAAGGTGCCCCCCACGGTATGGATCATTGGGAATCGCATCCCGAGTGGCTTTGGTACAAGAAAGCGCTGGTTGATTGGCTAAAGAAGACACTGTGAGCGTAGATGATTCAAAGGCCGGCCGCACCTGCAGTAGCATGCCGAGAAGCGGTATCAGGTTTGGAAAACAGTTCCGTCGCTAGCTTTCCGTGCCTGGAAACTGGTCGTGGGCAATTCGCCACTTACTACATACCTTTGTTCGCAAAGTTCTACCCTTCACTCCACAGTATGGCGGCGCGGTTGCAGAAACAAATGTTTTCAGGTTTCAGCAACTATGCGAAGTTATATTTTTCTTACCATGTTGCTTTGTGCGCTTCCAACACTGGCGCAAAACTCGAGTCAACCTTCGTTCGATGTGCACGAATTGCTTCCCCGACCCTTCATTTTTGGAGGAGCGGAGGGCATGGGTGCGAATTATCATCCCTTCGCCCTCCTGGGTGGCGCTGGATTCCGAGTTGATTCAGACCACCTGATACTCGACCTCAACGGCTCGTACGACAATGGTCGCAAGGACAACGCCGATGCGGGAGATTCTACGGGGTACGACCGGGGCCTGAATGGTGAAATGTATTTCGGAATAGCCTCCGGCTGGTCACTCGGCGGAGGTGCTCGCTGGACTGAAGTGTTCTCTGGAAAGCAACGGGAGAGCTACTGGCAACCATCCTTCGGGGGAAACAAAGACTTCTTCACCGGTAGCTGCCGACATGAGAATTGCCAAGGAGAGTTCAGCATGCGAATCGGCGTCGACTACTTCTTGTCGGGAACTGACAAGCAAAATGGATCGCATGGGCCACGAATCAGCTTCTTTCTGCCATCGCCCTCGCTGAAGCGTCGCCTGTTCTTCCGCGAAAGTTTGGGTATCTACGCGTACCACGATACGGTGACGGATGCCACGAATCCGGTTCTCACTCGGGCGCAATTGGCGAATCGCTCGTTCAATTCGTTCCTTGAGCTAACGCTTATGTACAGGTTCTAATGTTGTCACCAAAGTAGCGTCGGTTGTCAGGATCTTGCCAAGGTTACCTTCACCAGACATCCGCGCGCATCCGATCGATTGCGAATTTCAATACTTCCGTGATGTGCCTCCGCGATTTGACGGCACAGAACCAGACCCACTCCACTTCCGTTTGCCTTCGTCGTGTAAAAAGGGGTAAACACGTTCGCTGGGTTTAACAAACCCGGACCATTGTCCTCAACTTCCAGAACCACGTAGTCAGTGTCGGCCGTCCATCTCACAACGACTCCATCGCTGTCGCTAAGTCCCTGATTCAAATCTGAGCTCTGATCTTTCGCCACAGCAACTGCTGCCTCAAGGACCGCATCGACAGCGTTGCGGATTAAGTTGATAAGCATCTGCTCCAACTGGTCGGGATCGGCCCGGAAGGAGATATCCGGTCCCTGCTGAACGTGTACTTTCAATCTGGTTTCAAGGCCGGCCACTCTTGCAATCAGCGGAGCTAAAGGCACGTCTATCAATGTGGGCGAAGGCATCTGTGCCAGCCTTCGATAAGCCTCCAGAAAACGCTGGAGCGAACCGGAGCGGGTTTCGATTATGTCGAGGCCACGCTGCAGATCAGCACGAATCCCGGATTCGATATTCGCGCCTGATACCCGAGATCCTAAGCTTCCGGCAATTGACTTGATGGGAGCGAGGGAGTTACTGAGTTCGTGTCCGAGCACGCGAATCAATCGCTGCCACGCCTTGCGTTCTTCCTCTCGAAGCGCGCGGCTGACATCCGACAGGACGACCAAGGTGTGCGGAACTCCATGCTGACGAAATGAACTTCTGCGCAACAGCCAACGGACTCGGGATTCGCCTACGTGCAGTTCGACTACAGTTTCGTTTTCAGCGGATAGGCAAGCTTCCAACCCGATCTCGGCCGCTTTGCGTCCCATCAATTGTCGCTGATTTCGTCGGAGAAGATGCGTGCCGGCCGGGTTTACAAGCTGCAAAGAAGTAGTCGGATCAAAAGCGAACAGGGGTGCGTCAATCTCATCTACCACGCGCCTCAGTAGCGCTGTCGCTTCAATGGTCCGCACTTTCTCTGCCGACAACATATCAGCGAGGGCATTGACTTCGATCGATAGCTCACCGAGTGCGTCTTCAGCAACGGCATTGCGCGCCCGAAACGAATAATCCTCCTCCCGCAGCGAGCCAATTACGTTTGCCAGAGTCTGCAGAGGACGAGTGGTTTGTTCTTGCAGCGCAAGTGCAAGAAGCCACCAAATGAACAGTTCCGCTCCAATCACGGTAAGGCGCGAACCGATACTCCAGGACTGCAGCCACACCAGCACGCCACTGACGATCAACCCCGGCAAGGCAACCAGGAAGGAATAGAGACTGATTCGATTTTCGTAGAGTAGCCGGTGTCGTTTTTTCGGACGGGAGGATTGAAAGCGGCTCGAGCTAGAGCCCATATTTCTCCATACGTCGATACAGCGCTCCGCGGCTCAATCCCAGAGCCTCCGCAGCCTGGGTCACATTTCCCTGGAAACGTTGAAGCGCCTTGCGGACGAGGACCGCTTCCACGGCCTCCAGGCTTAGATCTTCCAGGTTTTGACTTTGAGCGCGCGGAGAACTTAGAGAAAGATCTCCGGGCTGAATCTCAGGTGTTCGGCTCATGAGCACGGCACGTTCAATCGTATGATCGAGCTCCCGCACATTTCCCGGCCAAGAATATTGCACAAGCGCCTGAATTGCGGCGGGATCAAACTTCTGCACCGGCCTACGATACCTTGCCCCATACCGAGCCAAAAAGTGCGCTCCCAACACTGGGATATCTTCGCGCCGTTCGCGGAGAGGGGGAATACGGATTTCAACAGTATTCAACCGAAACAAGAGGTCTTCCCGGAACTGACCTGACGCGCACGCGGCGGGAAGATCTGTGTTGGTCGCAGATAATACCCTTACATCAACCCGGCGAGAGCGCGAGGAACCGACACGTTCGACTTCGCCGGACTCAAGAACGCGCAGGAGTTTGGCTTGCTGCCGGAGCGGTACATTCCCAATTTCATCCAGGAAGATGGTGCCGCCATCCGCGAGTTCAAAGCGCCCGATTCGATCCGTGCGCGCGTCAGTAAATGCACCCTTGAGATGTCCAAACAACTCGCTCTCAAACACCCCATCTGGGATCGCGCCAGTATTCACGGCAACGAGCGGGCGTGAAGATCGACCGGAGAGAGCGTGTAAAGTTTGCGCCACCACCTCTTTCCCAGTCCCGTGCTCGCCTGTAATGAGAACATTCGCATCCGATGGCCCCACCCGCGCTATTGTCTCCAGAAGCGGCTGCATGGCAGGGGCGGTGGCAATGAATTCCGGGCGCCCTTCTGCGCGCAACAGTCGGTTCTCCGCTTCCAGCCGAGCGGCGCGCTGCAGGGCTCGATGTAACTCGACCTGAGTGCGCAGGATTGATATCAAGCGATCATTTTCCCAAGGCTTCTGAACGAAATCTCTGGCTCCGCGGCGCATGGCCTCGACGGCGAGTTCGACATTGGCCCAGGCGGTCATGACAATGACAGGAATACTAGAATCCTGCGCAACGATTTGCGACAGAAGATCCAGCCCCTCATGCCCCGAAGTGGTGTCGCGCGTATAGTTCAAGTCGATCAAAATAGCATCGTAAGAATTGCTTTTCAGCGCTTCATGCACCAGGATGGGCGACCGCACCTTGTCGATGCGATAGCCCTGCGGGCGCAGTAGAAGCTCGAGGGCCTCGAGGATGTGCTCCTGATCGTCGGCAGCCAAGATGCGCACTGGCGCAGAGGCACCGGAGGAAGCATTAAACTGTTCCACGGTCTTGACAGATGTAGGCATGGACTATTGCGAGGCCTTTGAGACTACCCCATTGATCGCGTCCTGAATCAGTATGCCATTATGTTCCAGCGTAGTGCCGGTTGCACGGTCGAGTTCGACTTTCGCCTTCTCGTAGGTGGTCATCGCGCCGACCAGGTCCAACTCTGCGAGGGCCAGATCCCGTTGGGCAGAGAGGGTTTGATAGCTCGATCCCGAGCCCAATTCCTGTTCTTTCTTCGTAATGTCGAAGGTGCGCTGAGCCAAGTCGCGGGCTTTCGTCGCCGCCTCAACTCGAGCGCCGGTTTGGGTGAGCGCGAACTGTGCATTTCGGACTTCGATGCGAACCTGCTTCTTGAGTTGCTCCATTCTCAACTCGGCCTGCCGATACTCCAACTCCGACCGATATTGATCGGCCTTCGCCACCCGATTTCGAATAGGAATGTTCAAATTTAATCCCACATAGTAGTCCGGAGAAGTGTTATTGAAGGAGTTCAGAAGCGCCCCTCCGAAATCGACGGGAACTGACGACTGATTTGTTCCGAGGCTATAGATCGGATTCAAAGGACCGGCGAGACCTGAACCGCTATAGAAGCCCACCAGGGACAACGAGGGCAGCAACGCATTCCGGGCTGCACGACGGCTGATTTGGCGATTCACCAGATCGACATCAGATTCCGCCAGTTCCGGACGATTGTGCTGGGCCTCAGTGATGAGTTCCTGGATCGCCTGCGCCGTCTCAATCGAAACGGTCTGCATTTGATCTGTGGGGATTACGGGCATCGACTCCAGCACAGGATCGTCTAAGGTCCTGGTGATCGCGTTTTTCATTAAAGTCTCTTGAAGCTGCAGGCTGGTGCGTGCCACCGTTAGGTCCTGGTCTCGCTTCGAAACTTCTGCTTCCGCCCGCATCACATCCATCGCCGGTATGCTTTGCAGTTGCAACTGCTTTTTCGCGTTTTCGAAAGTCTGCTGAGCGAAATTGTACGATTGCTCGTTGACGCGCGTCTGTTCATACGCGCTTACCAGATCCCAATAGATATTTTCAATTTGCGTGACTGTTGCAATCACCTGATCCTTGAAGGCGATATCCGATATTTTCTTGTTATTCCTCGCGATTCGTAGATAGCGCAAGTTCGGGCCAAACCCGAAACCTGCGAGCAGTTCCTGCTGAACCTGGAAACGGAATGTCGAACTCAGCGTAGGAGAAAGATTGAAATAAGGGCTGTTCGTAGTTTGCCGGGAATTGCTCCAGGCAAAGTTAATGCTGGTTCCCGTGGCAAACGCCTGGGTGAAAAGTGCATTCACTTGTCCGGTATTGAGCTGCAGCGAGGGGACCCCATATATTTGGCGGTTTGCAACTGGCGAGGTCTGATGCTCGACGCCACCGTTGACGTTGATGAAAGGATCGTATGACGACACAGTCGTTCCTGTACCGAGCGTCGATTGTACGAGCCCAGAAGCGCCAGCCCCAGCTCCCCCTGCTCCGCTGCTAGTGCCGCCTGCGCCGGCACCGGGCGCACCGGTTCCGAAACCTCCTACACCGCCTCCTGGAGTGCCCTGCACGACACCGGTATTCACCCCCCGAAAAAAGCCGCCAGCCTGTGTGCGCAGGATATCCGTATTCGCAATCGGCAGATTATAGCGAGCGATGGCGAGATCTAAGTTGTCCTCCAACGCAAGATCGATCGCATCCTTCAACGACAAGTAAAGTTTGCCATCACGAATAACCTGATCGAGACGCGACGAGTTCGATAAAAGTGGTTCCGGAACCGAATCCGGCATGTATGCATCGAGTGGGTTGTGCGACTTCGGCATTTCAAGGCTGAGTTGAGTAATGGACGGACGCGTCGACGATGGGGCGTCGACTTGGGCAAACAAAATAGGCGAGACTAAAACGATCGCCGCGCCTGACAGCACCGCTCGTTTAAGACGTGGGAGCCAGTTCACGATGCGCTAACCTCCGCCGGGGCCAACGAAGGATTCGCGGTGTCAGTTACCATCCAACCGTCACGCAGTTGAATGGTTCGGTTTCCATAAGCAGCATTTGCTTCAGAATGCGTCACCTGCACGATGGTGGTTCCCTGCTGATTTAGACCGCGGAAGAGTTCCATAATCTCCTTAGCTTGCGACGAATGAAGATTGCCTGTGGGTTCGTCAGCCAGCAGCAACGAGGGCTTATGAATCACAGCCCGTGCGATTCCAACAAGCTGTTGTTGCCCTCCGGAAAGCTGACTCGGGTACAAGTCTTTCTTGGCTACGATCTGAAAACGATCGAGCGTGTCCGCTACCAGGCTTTGCCGCTCCTTCCGAGGAATGTCTTTGTATGAAAGCGGCAGGTCAATGTTCTCCTGCACCGTCAGATCATCGAGCAGGTGATAGCTTTGGAACACCATGCCGATATTTTTCTTCGCCAACTCCGCGCGCTGCTTTCGCTTCATGGCGTGAACAGCTTCGTCGCGAAACCAGTACTCGCCTGCCCACGCGTCGTCGAGCAGAGCAAGAACATTGAGCAACGACGACTTCCCTGCCCCGGATGGACCCATGATCGTTATAAACTCACCCTCGCGAATCTCCAGATTGATGCGGCGCAATACCCAGGTCTGCCCCGCGGGAGTTTTGTAACTGCGTTCGAGACTTTTCAGTTGAATCATTTCCTCTCCAATTTTTGGCCATTACTCATAACGCAGCGCCACCATCGGGTCGACGCGAGCTGCCCTTCGGGCAGGAATATATGCCGCCACAAAACCGACAATTGCGACCGCCAAGCACACGCACGCATACACTTTCAGGTCCCGCGCCCCAGTCCCGTAAAGCATGGATTGGAGGACAGAAGACGAGGCGATCGCACCAACAGCTCCGATGCTTATGCCAAGAAGCACCAGGATGGCGGCTTCCTGCAGAATCATCCTTAGCATTGAGGCTCGTTGTGCCCCCAGGGCCATCCGCACACCAATCTCGCGCGTGCGCCTTGAAACCGAATAGGTCATAACGCCATACAAACCAACGATTGTCAGCACCAACGCGAGTCCTGCGAATGCTCCCAAAAGAGTCATGGCAAATCGAGGTTGAGAGAGTTGCTTGTACATCAACTCATTCATCGTGCGCACCTCAGTGACGGGGATGTTTTTATCCATATTCGCCAAAATTCGTTGAATGCTCGCACCCAGACTCTGCGGCCCCAACGAACTTCTCACCACCGTGCGGAGGCAACACCAACTGCCAAGCTGACTGGCCGGAAGATACATTGCCGGCGGCATGTCACGATCGGTGGCTCCAAGCCGAATATCCCCAACCACGCCTACGATCTCGCGCCAGGGAGTGCCGTGCGCAGTACCTGCACCAGGTTTGAGCTTCTTACCGAGAACAGGTTCTCCAGGAAAATATTTCTGTTTGAAGGCCCGGTTCACGATCATGACTGGCTGGCTGCCCTCATCGTCACGTTCGGTGAAGTCGCGCCCTTCGAGCACAGGGACTTGCATCGCCCCGAAATATCCTGAGGTGATGGGCGTCAAATTCGCGCTGGGACGATCGCCTTCAGGGACCGGGCGCTCAGGATTCTCGAATGAGATCGTGATTCCATCGTTGCCCATGGGTAGGATCATCGATCCAGCTGCCGCTTGGACGCCAGGCAGGGCGCGCACCTGATTGAAGTACTCGCTGTAAAACTGAGCGCGCTTATCCTTGTACTGTGCATCTGGTGTTTCGAAAAACAATGTCGTGAGATGATCCGGATTAAATCCCTCATTGGCGTGGAGCAAGTTGGAAAAGCTGGCGATGAGTAACGCTGCGCCCACGGTGAGCACACATCCCATGGCGACTTGGCTAACGATCAGTAACGATCGTATCCAGTCCCGCCCGAAGACCTCGCTTCTTCCACCTTCTTTCAACGTGGAGACCAGGTCGGTGCTGGACCCGGTGATCGCGGGTACAACTCCAAAAATTAATCCTGCGGCTAAGGACAATAAAAACGAGAATACGAGAACCCGCAGGTCGACTCCAGCATCAGTAGCGCGTGGAACGCTATCACCAATCAGCGTGAGAATAGCGGGGGTCGAGAGGAAGGCTAGCCCGCACCCGACTGCGCCGCCAACAAGACTTAGAACGACACTCTCTGCCAATAGCTGCCTTACTATCCGTGCCTTTCCGGCGCCAAGTGCAGAGCGTAGTGCCATTTCTCTCTGCCGCTCACGCACGCGCGCGAGCAGCAAATTAGCGATGTTGCCGCACGCAATCAACAGAACAAGTCCGACGGAACCGAGAATCACGAAAAGCGTGGTTCGGCTATCGCCAACCATCGCTTGCACTTCTCCGATCACGCGAGCGGCAGAGTGTTTCGTGTTGCTATTGGGATATTGCCTGGCAAGGTTTGTTGCGATTGTATTCAGATCCTGACTGGCTTGTGCGACCGCGGTGCCAGGCTTGAGCCGGCCAAATACATTTAGAAAATGAGCGCCACGGTTTTTCGTCAGAGAATTCGCGTTCGCAGGGTTGTCGTCGACGGCCAGAGTCGTCCAGATGTCATTTGTCGTCCGAGTGATTGGGAAGCGAAACAAAGGCGGCATCACCCCAACAACGGTGTAGACTGCCCCGCTAAGACTGACGGCCCGCCCAATAATGCTCTTGTCCGCCCCAAACTGCGAAACCCACAGGTTATGGCTAATGAGGATGACTTTTGATCCCGCCTTCTCTTCTTCCGGCAAGAATCCGCGGCCGAGTTCAGGGCTAACCCCAAGCGCCGGGGCCAAGTCCCACGACACGATCTCGGCGTCCACCTGAACCGGCCGTTCCAATCCCGTGAGTGTGAACTCTGCGTCGTGATATGAGACTAGATGATCGAGCGTATGGTTCTGCGCTCGCCAATCGAAAAAATCCGGATAACAGATATTGAAAGCCTCGTAGCCGTCGCGGTCCATGGACTGGGCTTCTACCAATCGCTCGGGTTGATAGTACGGAAGAGGCCGCAGCATTACAGCGTCGACTACACTGAACACCGCCGTATTGGCGCCGATTCCCAAGGCCAGCGTAATGACGGCAACTGCCGCAAAACCTGGGTTCTTCCTCAACTGCCGGAGCGCATAAAGAAGATCTTGCATCACGTTTGTAAACACGTTTCATTTCTCCATTACTCGTAACGCAAAGCACTAATCGGCTGGACCTTCACTGCGCGACGAGCCGGCACCGACGCGGTTAGTAGTGCAAGAACGGCGATCGAGGTCACAACCAGTAAGAGGGTTGCTGGGTCGCGATACGACACGCCGTAAAGCTGGCTTCTTACAAAACTGCCCAGCGCGAGCGAGAGTGGAATTGCCACAGCGATGCTTAAACCAGTGATTAGCAGAACTTCGGCCAGAACCATCTTCACAACAGTTCCACGCGTGGCGCCCAGAGCCATGCGGACTCCGATTTCACGCGTTCGTTGTGCGATCGAATATGCCAGTACTCCATATAGGCCAATGGCGGTGATGAAAGCAGCGACTACTCCGAAAGCTGCGGCCAGGAAAGAAAGCATGCGCTCGGACGTAAGTGTCGAATCAATTTCTGCGTTCATCGTTTGCAACGAGTCGACCACCAGCTTCGAATCCAGTTGCGTCACAGCGGCGCGAACGGAACCGCCTGCATCCTCCGGAGCCTGAGTCGTGCGAACGTAAACACCAACCGAACCCGGTTCGGACTGTTGGAAAAGTGGGCTATAGAAAATCGGTACGGGTAGCGAGTGCAGGTTCGTGTGTTTGGCATCTTTAACAATGCCCACAATCGTCAGCGGCTTGTCTGAGGCTTTGCCAATAAAGAACGTTCTTCCCAAGGCACGGTCGGCGGTGCCGAAGAACTTATGTACGAAACTTTCATTCACCACAACAACTTTGAGTGAGTCGAGAGTGTCGGCCTCAGTGAAGGGTCGGCCAGCAATCAACGGAAGCCGCAAGGTTGTGAAATACCCGGGCGTGATTCGCTCCCATTCAAAGCTCATACGCTCACCCTCCTGCGCTTGATAACCAGGAACCTCGATCGAGAATGTGCTGTTGTTGTTCGCAAGAACGGGATCATCCGTCATGCCAACCGATTGCACTCCGGGTTGCGTGGCAAGAATTTCGATCAACCTCTTATAGAGCGAGGTCACGGCACTCGGCTGGTAGCCGGCAAGCTGGGGATCCAATTGGAATGTCAAAATGTGGTCGGTTACAAAGCCTGTATCCACTGACTTCAGGTTGGCTAGGGTACGGCTGAATAGTCCCGCTCCAAGCAGCAAAATCAAACTCAGGCCGATTTGCATCCCGACGGTGAACCGTCGAAACTTGGCATGTGCGACTTCTCCCGTTCCACTCTTCTGCCTCAAGGCGTCAGTCACCTTGGGACGATAGAACTGAATGATCGGAGCCAGGCTGAACAAGACACTAGCAACCACCGAGAGGACGAAACAAAAGATCGCTACGCTACGGTCAGGAGAAGCCGACAAGAACCGCTGCTCAGAATCCACGACGTGGAGCAACGCTTTGGATAGCAGAGGCGACAACGCCAGTCCTAAAGCTCCTCCAATTAATCCCAGCGCGAGACCTTCAATCAGTAACTGCCCGACCACTCGTGCACGGGTCGCCCCCAGCGAGTAACGCACTGACATCTCCCGCGTGCGCGCCGACGCTCTCACCAGCAGTAAACTTCCCACATTCGCGATCGCCATCAGAGTGAGCAGCCCGACCATGCTCATAAGAATGAGCAGTGGCGTCCGCATTGTTTCTCGCAGCGACGACAATCCTTTCGAGGCGTCGAGCAGAGTGATATAGCTCTTCTCCACGAACTGATCGCGAAAACGCTGGCTGTGACCCGGTAGCCCTTGCAGTTCCACGGCCCGCAACGACTTCCATAGCCCCGTGATTCCAGCTTGAGCCTGCTGTTTTGAAATTCCTGGTTTCAACCTCGCAACGATGCTCATCCATTTGGAACGCCGGTCTTCCAAGTCGTCCCACCCTGGCATGATTTGCGCCTTCATCGTGATCGGGACGAAGATGTCCGTGAGTTGACCGGTGATGACACTGTTGAAGCCCGGCTTCGCCACACCGATCACCGTGTAGGGATTCCCGTTGATGAGCAGGCTTTGGTTAATAACCGACGGATCGGAGCCGAAGTGTTCGGTCCAGTAGAGATAATTCAGGACGACGAACTGTGACGATCCCCGCGTCGCCGAATCTTCAGGTACGAAGAGCCGGCCTAATTCGGGCGTAACACCGAGCACTGAAAAGTAGTTCCCGCTGACCACTTCGCTTCTGGCCAGACTGGGAGTGTTGTGCCACTGCACGCCGACCTGCACCGGGTAGACGGCCAACATCCCCTCAAATACTGAGTTCTGGTCGCGCAGATCGCGATACATCGGATAAGAGAACTGAATGTTCTCCCCTCCGCCCCATGAATCGGTGTGGCCGGTATCTGAACCAGCGAACTGCAACGTGACGAGCCGGTCAGGTTCTCGAACGGGCAATTTCTTGAGCAGGACCTGATTGACCAGCGAAAAAATCGAGGCGTTCGCCCCGATCCCAACGGCGAGCGTCAGAACCGCGACCGCCGTGAACCCAGGATACTTGCGCAGTTGCCGCGTCGCGAAGCGAATGTTCTGTAAGAAAGTGTCCATAGGTCCTCACTCGTATCGCAGAGCTTCCATGGGATCCACCTGAGCCGCGCGCTGCGCAGGGATAACGCTCGCTGCCAGCGCAACCACGATCAGCACCACACCCACACCGCCAAACGTAAGGGGGTCGAGAGGGTGAACACTGTAAATCTGGTTCGCGATGATTCGGCTCGAGACGGCTGCCAGAACCAACCCTGCGGCGGTTCCGAAACCCGCCAGCCGCATACTCTCCTCAAAGATCAACCTGAGAATGTCGCTCCGCCGGGCGCCCATCGCTACACGCACGCCAAACTCGCGCCTACGTTGAGCTACGGAATATGCCATCACCCCGTAAAGCCCCATTGCAGCTAACAACAATCCAATAGTGCTTAACAAGCTCAACAGCTTTGCCGTGATCTTCGCGCCGTAAAGCGATGCCGAGATGTACTCGGTCATCGACTGCGCATCAAAGATCGTGATTGCCGGATCGATCGCTGCTGCCTCGCGCCGGATTGCAGCGATTGCGTCGTTAACAGAACCGGACGTGCGCACGTGAAAGGCTAATCCGTATTCCGGACGAAAGATCTGTCGGATTGGAATGTAAAAGTACGGTTGGGGATTTTCGGTAACACGATGGTACTTGCTGTTCTTGGCGACTCCTACGATCGTGAACCATTCTCCCCATCCATGCACCTTATGACCGATCGGATTGCGATCGTGCAGAAAGCGCCGCGCGAACTCCTGGTTGACGATCATGACCTTCGGGGTCGACGCGTCGTCATGCCAGTCGAAATCGCGGCCTTCAGTCAAGGGAATCTTCATCGATTCGAAAAAGCCCGGAGAGACGAGGTCCCGATAAATCTTCATGTTCTCGTTTGGCCCGGGAACGTACCCTTCGACTTCCAGGGTTTCCCAATTGCCACCGTAGAAGCCAAGCGGCACCGAATCGTCGTAACTGACGGCGTTTACTCCTGGAAGCTGCTCGAGGCGGTCGCGCAATCGGCGGCAGAAAGTATCGGTCTGCTGCGCGTTGTAGCCAGCCGTCGAAAAATCGAATTGTGCAAGTGCCACTCCTTCGGGCGAGAAGCCCGGATCGACCGCGCGAGACCGCTCAAAACTCTTCAGAAACAACCCAGCCCCCACCAGCGCTACCACGGCGAGGGCAACCTCGGAGATAACCATAGCTCCTCGCAGGCGGTGCGCCTGAACACCTAACGAGCCGCTACGTCCGCCCTGCTTCAATGCGTCATTGATCATGGCCTGCGATGCCTGAAGCGCCGGGATCAGTCCCGCCACAATTGTGACAATCACGGCCAGGGCAGCGGTAAACGCAAAGACCTGGATATCAATCTCGGGCGCCAGCATTACCGGTCGCGCAACGCCTGGAAGTAGCCAACGCAAGGCCCCGCCTAGCCATCGCGCCAGCAGCACGCCTCCCACGGAACCTGAAATTGCAAGGAGCGATGTCTCAGTCAAAAGTTGGGCGATCAGTCGTCGCGGTTTCGCGCCAAGCGCCAGCCGAATGCTGAACTCCAGCGCTCTCCCACTCGCGCGAGCCAGAAGTAGATTCCCAAGGTTGGCGCACACAATTAGAAGAACGACGCAACCAATTCCCATCAGAATGATCACGGGCGTGAGCAGCATCGCTTGCGTGCCGAAGTGCGATTGCGATACTGGCAGCACCGTCGCGCCGATACCCAAGTTCGAATTGGCATCAGCTTCCGCCATTCTTTTCGCGAGAGCCTGCACTTCTGCGCGTGCCTGCTCGATGTCCACTCCGGGTGCCAGCCGAGCCAGCAGCGCGAAGTTGCGCGTGTTGCGATCCTCCAGCATCCACGTGCCGCTGTGCGTCATCTGCCCATACATCGTCAGCGGAATCCAGAAGTCATAGTCCAGGCCCGCATGTGTACCGTGGAAACTTTCAGGAGCAACACCGATGATGGTCAGAGGAGTCTGGTTGATTCGCAGCGTTCGTCCGATGGCCGAAGGATCTGATCGGTAACGGCTCCTCCAGTACTCGTGGCTGATTACGACGACAGCGTGCGCATTCTGCGCGTCGTCTCGTTCTTCGGCCGTGAAGAAACGTCCTGCCTCCGGCCGCACGCCAAACATCTCGAATATGCCGCCGGACGCCATCTCGCCCCATGCACGATCCATGTTCGGGACGTCGCCCACCGAGAATAGATAGGCCCGATATGCCGTGACGGATTTGACCAATCGCAGGTGGTCGCGAAAATCACGGAAATCGAGATAGGAAGTCGTGATCGGCTCGCCGTCAGGGGCGATATTCTCGATTGCCACAACGCGTTCCGGTTCCGTCGCCCCGGGGAATGGGTTCAGTACGAGCGAGCGCAACCAACTGAAGATCGTCGTGTTCGCGCCGATACCGATGGCGATCGTGAGGATCGCTACGCCGGCAAATGTGGGACGCTTGCCGAATGTTCGTAAAGCGTAGCGCAAGTCCTGCATAAAATCAGTCATGGCCGTCTCACAGTTTTCACTCGTACCGCAATGCCACCATCGGGTCGACCTTCGCTGCCCGTCTGGCCGGAACATAACTGGCAAGGAGAGCAAACATCGCGAGCAAGCCTGCGACCCCGGCCAGGGTCCCGATATCCCACGAATGAACTCCGAACAAGAGTCCTCGAATCAGAGAAGCCGCCCCCATCGCGCAGAGTAGGCCCATGCCGATCCCAATTCCAGCCAGCCACGCCGCTTCGCGCATGATGAGTTGATACACTGCCCCACGCTGCGCTCCCAGCGCCATACGCACGCCGATTTCCCGCGTTCGCCGTCCTACCGAATAGGAGACGACCCCGTACAGACCAACCACTCCCAGTAGCAGCGCAACACAGGCGAAGCCTCCTACCAGCCAGGCGGACGACCGATGCAGATACGCGCTGGGCGACTGATTAATCTTGGCAGACATCGTCATCTCATTTCGTGTGCCGATGCTGGGATCGACATCGTGGATCGCGGCCACCA
>Ga0070741_10009046_pt1 | contig 19591 bp, 15 predicted proteins | sample Coa_R1_4_FD_66440 | JGI IMG/M metagenome (GOLD analysis project Ga0070741, IMG submission 66440) | Surface soil microbial communities from Centralia Pennsylvania, which are recovering from an underground coalmine fire - Coalmine... | ecosystem: Environmental > Terrestrial > Soil > Unclassified ...
TCATTGTTTTGCGGACAAGCACGGTCACCTCTTAAGAGGTGACCGTGCTTGTCCGCAAAACAATGAAGGACACCCGACACAGAACGCTCTGCGCGGGGGTGAGAACGTTGTGGGATCGGTGTCAGAGTTGCGCGTTCCTGAATTTGTGCCAGAGCTGCTCGGCGATGCGCTTTCCATCGTAGATCAGGCCATAGCGCTCAACAGAGTGGCAGACGTTCTCGATATCGCGCGTCAGCAGCGAAAGAGCGTTGGAGTTGAAACGCGGATCGACGGCCTGAGGGAAGTCGATGATTTTTGCCTGACCCTGCCAGTAAAGGATGTTGTAGGCCGAGAGGTCGCCATGCACATAGTTGTGAGCCAGCCAGAGTTCGATATTGTTCAGCAAGCTGTCGAAAACAGCGCGAGCTTGTTCACGGGATAGCTCACTGCCTCCGAGAGAGGGGGCGGCCTTTTCGCGGTCGCCAAAGTACTCCATGAGAATTGCGCTCTGGGTGCGAGCAATGGGTTGTGGGATATCTGCTCCCGCGCGAGAGAGGGCTGTCAGGACATCGAACTCGTGGTTGACCCACATTTCAAATTGCATCTGTCGCCCGAAACGGCTCTTCTTCTGGACGGCGCGGCGTATCTGCCCGTTGGTGATGACGCGTCCCTCCTGATAGACCGCGTCGTTTTTGAAGCTGCGATGATTACGTGGACGATAGATCTTCGCTGCCAGCAATTCTGCGCCGGTAGAGGGATGTGCCTGGCAGCAATAGACGGTGGCTTCTTTGCCGCGCTTCACTGGGTAGAGAATTTCAGTAATCATCCCTTCAGCGAAGAAGTAATCGAGGGCTACCTGAACAGGATCTTGTTGGGCGAGTATTTCCTGTTCTTCCAACTCGTCCATTGCGCGAAGCTGTTTGCGTTTTGACATGCTAAATGTATGCTCCTTGTCAGTATTGGTAAAGTGAATGTGTTCAAGATCGTAAAAAATGGATGGACATTCGGCATAGAGCACCTCTTCTTTCTCGCTCATCTCCATTCCCGTCTGGGAAGGTGAGAACATACGCACAGACAGAGAAAAGGGCCGCAAGCATCATGCTCGCGGCCCATGTATCGTAGGGAACAAAAAAGGCCATCCAGCGCGGGACAGCCAGTAAATGCGGTTCTATTTCAAGCTCATCTGAGCTTTTCTTGTGTTACCTGGAGAACCGCCGAGATTGCTTCTGACCTTCCCGGAGACATGATGCGGTAAGGACTGTGACTTGTCGCATGACACGCTCCTTTCATATGTCCCAGCAATGGTGTGGAACTGGTCAGAAAAATAGTATACGGTGAGTTTACTTGAACCGGTGAGGAATTGTCAAGAGCCGCGTAGCCGCATGGGTGCCATTCCTCAATACTGATGTTTAACCCCTGCTCTCCTGCATGTTTGCGGACAAGAAATGTTTTATAGGTATAAGTAGTTCTCCGAGCAAATTTATGTGCGGTGGAAGCGCGGACAGATGCAAGATGAGCGTTTCGCCATCTTTGGCAAGCCGTGCATCACCTCGTTGTGTATGCTGCTCGATTGGCTGAGCAAGGCAGGCTGGCATAAGATAGATTTTTGCAACAAATGCTCCCCCTCGTTTGTTGCAAAAATCTACATAGTGTCAGGAAACGTAATCCGTAAGTTTACCGGTGATGACAAGCCAGCGTGCAAATTCGAGGCGGCGTCGGTCGGCAAGGGCTATATCCATCTCACCTGGGACGAAATTGCGGCGGAATCTGATCAGGCGGTCGATTTCGGCATGGGTGAGGCCAGCGCGGCGGAGCGTTTCCAGAGCTTCTTTATAATCTAGATAGTGGTACATCATGGCGCATCTCCTCGGTTGTTGCTCGTAAGTAATATGTCCTCCATCTTCAACACGTGTGAAGAGCCTTCAGGGATACGCAATAAGCCAGGATTTTTTGTGGCTTATTGCGCAAACGCCGAAAGCGGGATGATGGCCGGCACGTCAGATTCGCGCAACAAGGCATTGAGGGCTTGCATATCCGTGTCGATGACATTTTGTAAACGGGTGAGCTGGGCATCGACGCGGGCAGAAAGGTCCTCGAAGAGTTCGTACATTTGCCTGGTGGGCGCGGCATCGGCGCTGGCAACGGTGTTGGAAAGTGCGGCCAGTTTGGCGTTGAGCTTGACCGGGAAGTTCAGGGTGTCCTGGCGTGTCTGCGCTTTGACCTGGATCAGTTCCTCCTCGATAGCAGAGAGATTTTCGGTGAGCGCGCTGATGGCAGTGCCTATCGCCTCTGCATTCTGGTGCTTCTGAGTCCGGCCTTGCCAGTTTTCGGCTTGCTGGCGGATGTCCCGAATAGTGTTGATGGCCTCATGCGTTTCTGAAAGCTTGTCGCGGATACGCAGGCGCAAGGCGAACTGGGCCTCCAGGTCTTCTTGCGTGGCTGCTACGCGAGGGTCTTTCAGGATCTCAAAAGACTCGATGTAGATCTGATCACCGATGGTCAGGCGCACCTGGTAGCTGCCCGGAGAGGCAAGCGGCGCGGCGAGTGGACCATCCATACCTGCAAAACCATCTACCCGTGTCGCTTCAGGATAGCGCATGTCCCAGACGAAACGGTTGCTGCCAGCATCTTTGGGAATGCGCGGTTCCTTCTTTTCCTTATCCTTCGCATTAGGCCTGAGAGCAGATGCAGTATCATTTTGCTTCTCCTCGCTGGAGAAAGTCCTGATCTCCTGACCCTGTGCATCAAGGATGGTCAGTTGAATTTCGTCTTCCGGCTGCTCTTTGAGGTAATAGGTAACGATCACGCCATCTGGTGGATTCTTGCCAGCATCCAGGTAGATCTCGATTGTTTCCCCGTTGGGTTTCGGCTTCTGGCGGATTGTGAGTTGCGTGGTGCCGATCTGGCGGAAGTATTTGCCTGTGGGGCCGGGAGTGCGCGTGAAACCCCAACTGGTCATGAAACGAATCGTTGGGCCTGGTGGGAAGAGATAAGCGTCACTGTTCGCGACCTGCTCACTCAGGTGGCGCAACGGCGTGATGTCGTCCAGAATCCAGAAGGAGCGCCCGTGTGTTGCTACGATCAGGTCGTTATCCTTGATGACCAGATCGTGTATGGGCACGACTGGCAGGTTTTGTCGCAACGATTGCCAGTGTGCTCCATCGTCGAATGAGACGTGAATACCGGTTTCCGTACCGGCAAAGAGCAGGCCACGACGTACAGGGTCCTCGCGGATCACACGTGTAAAGTCGTTAGCGGCCAGGTTGCCTGTGATCTTCGTCCAGGTTTGACCGTAATCATGAGTTTTGTAGAGGTAAGGTTGGAAATCGTCCAGTTTGTAGCACGTGGCCGCGACATAGGCGGTAGCTGCATCGTGGGGTGAAGCCTCGATAATACTGATAAGCGCCCATTCTGGTAGTTCAGGAGGAGTCACATCTTGCCAACTCTGACCATCATCACGTGAGATGTGAATCAGCCCATCATCTGAACCGGCCCAGAGAAGTCCGCGTTGAAGCGGCGACTCGGCAAAGGCGAAGATTGTGCAGTAGTACTCGGCACCGGTATTGTCTCTGGTGAGGGGACCACCGGAGGCCTCCTGCTTGCTTATATCGTTGCGTGTCAGATCGGGGCTGATAATGTCCCAACTGCTGCCTTCGTTTGTCGAGCGGAAAACGTGGTTGCCGGTGATGTAAAGGATGCTGGGATCGTGGGGTGAGAGCATGATAGGGCAGGTCCACTGAAAGCGGTATTTGAGGTCTTTGGCTCCCCAGCCGCTAGCGAGTTCGGGCCAGACGGTGATATTGCGAGCCTGGCGGGTGCGGTGATCGTAGCGTGTGATATAGCCCTGGTAGTTGCCAGCGTAAACAATATTTGGATCGTTGGGATGCACAGCGATATAACCGCTCTCGCCGCCGCCGACATCATACCAATCGACCTGGGTGATGCCAGCACGCGGTGAACGGCTGGGCACGCTGATCGTGGTATTGTCCTGCTGCGCGCCATAGACACGGTAGGGAACCTGAGTGTCGGTAGTGACATGGTAGTATTCGACGGTAGGTTGGTTGAAGGGTGAGGACCAGCTATCGCCGCCGTTGAGGGAGACGAGGGCACCATTGTCGTTGCCTTCGATCAGACGTTGTGGATTGTGAGGATCGATCCACAGGTCGTGATGGTCTGCGTGTGGAAAGGGCACATTAAAGAAGGTCTGACCACCGTCAATTGATTTCCAGGCCATCACGTTGAGTACCCAGAGGGTCTCAGGGTCGCGAGGATCGGCGTGGATGTGATGATAGTACCAGGCACGGGCACGCAGAGAACGATCCTCGCTCAAGCGCTGCCAATTCTCGCCCCAATCATCAGAGCGGAAAACCGCGCCATCTTCGGCCTCGATAATGGCCCAGACGCGACCCGCTCTCGCAGGAGAGGCGGTAATGCCAATTTTACCAAGCAGGCCGGTGGGGAGGCCGGCATTACGCGTGATCTCGTTCCAGGTATCACCACCATCGGTTGATTTGAAGATGCCGCTGCCCACCCCGCCGCTGATAAACGTGTATGGCAGGCGTTGAGCCTCCCAGAAGGCGGCGTACAGAATGCGGGGATTATTGGGGTCCAGAGAGAGATCTATGGCACCAGCTTCCTGGCTACGGAACAGGATGTGTTCCCAGGTCTGACCACCATCATGCGAACGATAAAGGCCGCGCTCGGGGTTGGGGCCGTGAGCATGTCCCAGTGCTGCTACATAGACCAGATCGGGATTGGTGGGATGAATACGCACCTTCGCAATGTGGCGTGTTTCCGCTAATCCCAGGTGGGTCCAGGTCCTGCCAGCGTCGGTAGATTTGTAGACACCATCACCGTGTGAAACATTGCCACGAATGGTGGTCTCGCCCATGCCGACGTAGATCACGTTTGGATCGGAGGCTGAAACAGCAATAGCGCCAACGGATGCACGCTGGAAGAAGCCATCAGAAACATTTTCCCAGGTAATGCCGGCATCGACGGTCTTCCAGACGCCGCCGCCAGTCGAGCCAAAATAGAATACCAGGGGATTGATGGGATCACCAGCTACAGCGACGACGCGACCTGCACGGAAAGGCCCAATCAAGCGCCATTGTAGAGCATTCAGTGATGTAGGATTGAGGACGGAATCATGCGTGTCAGGCGTGGAGGCCTGCTCATTGTGGAAGGTCTGCTCTTTTGTCATGTAGTGTGTTCACTTTCTTGTGTGCTGCGATGAGCCATTGGTTACAACATACATGAGCGACAAACATTTGTGAAGCTTTGAAGCTTTGTACAAATAGGGTTGATGGTCGCTAGCGCGCGATGCATCAACCCGGCAGATGTTCTATTCTATCACCAAAAAGCACATAGTATTTGGTTTGACATGCAGCTAAACACCGCTCGCTGCTAGAGTAGGGAGCCAAACACCTTTTTTCTACCGCTTAGTAAAGAATACAACCAGAACGAAACCGAAAAATGCTGTTTGCATAACCGATATTGAGTATAATAATCTCTAGCCTAAAATAACTAGATCGTCGTTACCTGGCATTATTTGTTTGAGTTGTTCTACTAATCTGGCTGATCTGGTATTAGGATGTGTTGAATATCATTATGTTAGAGACTGTGGTATGTCTACAGGAAGGGAAACGGGCCGATGGATGCTATTATTGGGAAATATAGGGCGCGTATGGAGGCGCATGGACTGGTTCTAACGCACCCGGTGGGTATCTGTTTTGATCTGACAGTGGATGAAGCATTGGGACTCCTGGAATATTTACAGGTCTATCGGCAGGCGGTAATAGAACTGCAACGACAGGAGGAAGAGGAGCGCCTGGAGCACATTTTTCGGCGAGAATAGGTATTAGTAAAGAGAAGAGACACCACTTCTGAGCATAGGGCCGATGGCCCTATGCTCAGAAGTGGTGTCTCTTCTCTTTACTAAGAGTTCAGCGGGAGACGACTTCTAGACTGCGACCGGTGCTTCTAGGGCCTAGGAGGCCGACATCGAGGCAAACGATGGCCAGGATGATGGCGGCACCTATGAAGACGGGCGGGGCTCCATAGGCGGCCAGGGCTGGCACGGCAATAAATGGTAGGATGGCACTGGTCAGGCGGCTCAAACTATAGGCAACACCGACAGCAGTACCACGCATGCGCGTCGGAAAAATTTCGGCCTGGTAAATATGGAACGAGTTGGAGAAGATGTTGCTGACGCTAGTGAATAGGAAGCCAGAGATGAGAATGAAAATGACCGAGGTGGAGAAGCCAAAGATCAGGCCCAGGACAGCCATAAGCACCGCTGATGCCGTTATGAGCCATTTGCGCTCATAACGCTCGACCAGAGGAATGGATAAGAGCGAGCCAAGAGGATATCCCAGGTAGATCAGTGCCAGATAGCCCAGGGTATTGACGATACTGAAGCCCTTCTGTGTGAGCACAATGGGAGCTAGCGAGCCGAAACCGTAGTAGCCAACCGTCTGCAAAATCTGGAAAATCCAAAGCATAATGGTGCGTCGAGCATAGAACGCGCTGAAAATTTCGGCAATCGTAGCACCTTTTTGTGGCTCAACGACGATTTCTTCTGGCTGTGGCAATGCTTTGAGTTCGTGCTCTGCCAGCGCCTCGCGTTCGATGTTGTTCATGGCAGCGTTGGCGGCTGCTGTGTTGTTGCGAATTTCGTACCAGCGTGGAGACTCGGGCAGATCGCGGCGCAGAAACCAGACGATAAGCGCTCCCAGTGCCCCCACAATGAGCAAGAGACGCCAACCAGCCAGAGGAAGGAATGTAGTTCGCACAACAAGATTGCCAACCAGCCCGGCCATCGGCACGCCAAAGAAACCGATGGTGTAGGACCAGGCAGTGTAACGACCACGTGCATACCTGGGGATCATCTCGCCTAGATAAATATCGGTGAGCGGGGGTTCCGCACCCAACCCTAGGCCAGCAAAGAAACGCAAGATGGCGACCCAAATATAGGTGGGTGAAAACGCAGCTACGAGGGAGAAGACGGAATAGATCAGCAGATTCACCATGTACATCGTGCGCCGACCCATATAGTCAGAAATAATGCCGAGTACAATGGCACCAACGAACATGCCAAGGAAGCCGGAACTGATGATGAGAGCTTTCTGGAACGCATTAAGCTGGTAAATCTGGCCGAGAACGGTTGCTAACAACCCACCGAGGAAAACATCGTAGAGATCGAAGAAGGTACCGATGCCCAGAACGGTAGCAAGCTTGCGGTGCATAGAGAGGATGGGTAAGCGATCTATGCGTGCAGCTACCGTGATCGGGCTATTTATGTTTCTACTAATGCCGTTTCCCATAAGACTTTGCCTCCGTTACTTACCTCCCTATGCATTCACAAACGCTGCTCTCGCAGCCTCTTGAGAAACCGCCAGAAACGCCGCTCTCGCGGCTAGCTCCGCTCATCTGGCGTCAAGGAGTGCGCGCTTCGCGCTCATGTGAATGCAAGGAATAATCCACGTAAACGATACTCAAAGTTTCATGCTCTAGCACGCCGCACATCTGATGTGGCATCAGTATCAGAGCTAGAGCAATCGTGGGAAAATGTGCTACAGAAAATTTGGGATGATGCATGTTTGTAGCCAGAAATGTAACACCTCCTTTGCACGAATAGTTCGTTATGCCTGTAATATTGGCACGTGGCGGCGGATAGTGATATGTGAGAAAATATACAGGATTAAGAAGTAGTGTAGCATGAAGCTTGCAAAAAAATCAAGGCAGGAGAGAAGCGCTTTCTCAAGATGTGCTCAAGAGGTGATAGAGTCTAACCTTGATAGGTTTATGGCGTAATATAAGATAGCCAGGTTTTTCGTGGTGTTAAATCTCGGGCATTGAGGTTAGAGCTTTGAACCTGGCAAATTAAGGAGGGAGGATCTTATGGGTACAAATCCCAAGCAGGGGCAGAATCCTGATTCGTCAGATATATATGGTGGTTACGGTGGGTATACACCGCAAAATCCGTCAGAAGATCCCTATGGGGGCTTTAGCCAGTCGGAGACCCAGCAACCGGGAACGGGTTCTCAACAAAGCGATCCCAATTATGTGTATGGTCAGCAGCAGCAACAGCAATATACTTCCGGTCAGCAACAGCAGCAGCAATATAGCGGTACCTATCAACCGCCGCTGAGCACAATGCGGGGAAGCAGTGGGAGTGGCTCGAATGATGCAAGCGTGTTTGGACTGAGTGCTAAGCGAGCCGGACTACTGAGTTATCTGGTAGGCCCCTTTACAGGACTGGCATTCCTTTTGTTGGAGCGCAAGAACCAGTTTGTGCGCTTCTGTGCAGCACAATCGACGGTTGTATTCGGAGCTGTTTTTGTGCTCTATCTGCTATTGCGCTTGATCATGATTATACCGTTTATCGGGACATTTCTGTTGGGTCCCATTATTAGCGGCTGTATCATTCCCATTATCCTGGTACCTGCGGGGCTGCTGTGGATATTCTTAATGGTGCAGGCATATCGGGGCGTCCAGGTCAAGCTGCCAATCGTTGGCGATTACGCGCAAGCATTTCTGGCACGCTTTTCACGCAACAGGTAAAAAGTGCAGCGTGCTGCTACCTGATCATATAAGGCCAGTGAGAAAGCATGAAAATGAAGGCGATACAGAACAGGTAGATAATGCCAAGCGTATAGCCGATAGACAGGCCAGCGATTGCGGTGCCGGAGCTTGCCTGCATCCCAGGGATAGTGCGGGCACGGTGTTTGCCGATATGGCCAAAGACGATAGCCAGGATGGAGGGAAGGAGCACGATGGGAACGATAAGCCAGGAGAAGTCGGTACCACGATCAGCAAAAGTGGCAGTAGCAATAATGCAGAGAAAAGCCGGAGCGATAAAGTCAAGCATGCCCACGATCAGGCTGGCAACCGCGTAACCATTGCGTCGGTAGGGGACAGCGACCTGGGGAGCAGCCATCTGCATTTGTCCACCCATTACAGTCATGGTGTGTCCAGCAGCGGGTTGTGGGGAAACGGGTGGCCAGGGTGCAGGTTGCGGTAGCGGGAAATGGGGGTTGTAGGTCTGGCCCCAATAACTGCGCACGCTCCTGCGCTCTCGTACGATGCGCTGGAGTTCCTGTTTCACAGAGCTGATATTGGGCGGCCTTTTACTGGCATCCATCTCGACCATTTGCAAGACGAGTTTTTCGAGCATGATCAGGTCAGGGCGATCATGAGAAAGCGACGCGAAGGAAAAGGGCGTATGCGAAGGGTCGCTGCCAGAGAGCAGTTGATGGAGGATAGTGCCCAGGCTGTAGATATCAGCGCGTGGTGTGGTCTGTGCTCTGCCGTATTGTTCGGGCGCGGCGTAGCCCGGTGAACCAAAAGGAATGGTGTCTCTGGCCTGGCCCGGCTTGAACTGGCGTGCAATGCCGAAATCGATCAGGAAAAGATGGCCGTCGCGGGTCAGCATAATGTTCGCGGGTTTAAGGTCGCGAAAGATAATCGGCGGCTGGCGCGTGTGCAGGTACTCAAGTACATCGCAGAGCAATAACCCTAGATCGAGCACTTCCTCAAGGGAGAATAGCGAGGTGCTGCGCTTTTCCAGATGTTTCTCCAGCGTTGTGCCCTCGATGAAGTCCATTACCAGGTACCAGCATTCAGTATCAGAGAAATGATCGTAAATACGCGGCAGATTGCGGTGAGATAAGCCAGAGAGCCAGCGTACCTCGCGGTTGAAGGCATCAGTAGCTTCGATCTTTTGTTGTGCTGTGAGGCCGCGCAGGCTCAGGGCTTTGATTGCTACAAGATGTCTGGTCGAGGTATCTTCCGCCTTGTAGACTGTACTGAAGCCACCCTCGCCTACGCGCTCAAGCAGGCGGTACCGCTGCTGAATGAGCCGCTCGTGCGAGGGCAGCTCGGCTGGAAGTTGAGCCGTTATTTTGAGCGAACAGCCACAGGCAAAGCACAATGTCTCCTTCGGTTCGTTGTGTGCACCACAGGTAGGGCAGTAGCGTTCAGAATTACTCACGGGTCTTGCTCCTGATCATTAGTAGTGAGAAAAAGTAGATTAATTTATCTATAGTTCCAAAAAACATAGCGTTTCATAGCGAAATAGAGCGTGCTCTTGACTGCTTGCTGTTTCCGCCATTGCTCGTTTTCCGGCTTCGTGAGGGGAACGACAACCTCACCGGATGGACTACCGGGCTGTCCCCTTTCCCATCCTCTACCCCCTCCGACCCGAAGGCATCGGGGGCTACTTTTCGTATGATATTGAGCGACCCGTTACAATCGGCATTGATCAGTTTGCCATTGGCAGCACGATATAACCCGCGCTCGATGCGCTTGCCGCTGAACTTTGGCTTCTCTGTCCGGTCAGGGGTATAGACGGGCATTGCATCACGATCTAAGAAACTGGCTTTGCTGGTATAGGACTCTTCAGTGACCATGACCTGAATGCCTACCAGTTCCGCTTTGTAGGTCAGCATCGAAATGAACCGGGCATGAGGAATGCTTACGAAGTTCTGGTTGGTGCGTTTGCCCATGTTCGCTTCCTGCTTCCATCCGTCATTTTTCCCGATGATGAGCGTTCCGATCCCATGAGCCACCAGGTCATCAATGATCCATCGAGACGCCGTGTGCAGGTAGTGCTCAATGCGGCGATTGCGCGTGTTGGTTAGACGCTCCATGCGCGCAGTACGGCCGGTACGCCCTAACTTGCTCTGTAGCTCTGCTCTTCGCTTGTTATAAAACTGATTGATAGATTTCAGCGGACGCCCGTTAACCAGAACCGGCACAAAGCCGGGCTGGTTTGAAGTTAACGCCGCAAGCGTATCTATGCCAATATCAATACCAGCGAAGTTCGCAAGGTCGACCGTGCTCTTTGGCTGTTCGTGTTCATAGACCACTTCGATGACGTAAAAGCCCGAGCGTGGCACCATGCGCACTTGATTGATGTACTTCTGCTGTGTCTTGACCGTGAGAGTGAGTCCAGATGGTTTGATGATCCCATCTTTGAGGCCATGCTTGCTTCTTCCCCCACTGATGGCTTGCGCTGTGTAGACCAGCAGGTTGCGCCCTTTTGCTTTGTCCTTATACTTGGGTAAACGAGGGTGCCCACGAAACTTTGATGGATTTTCCTTGTAGGCCGCACACGCCTGAAAAAAGCTCTCCCAATCGTTGGCAAGCTGCATCAAGATCTGCTGGGCCACTTTGGCCGGGATGGCTTTGTAGGCTTCGTGCTGCTTCATCAGCTTGTCCATCTGGGTGTAGGAGAGGCGCTTCCCCTCATGGACAAAGGTTTGACGCATCACGTACAAAGCCGCGTTGTACAGGTTTTTAGAGGCAAAGGCCGCTGCATCGATAGCGGCAAAGCGTGGATCACTCTGATCAATGATGTGTTGCTCTGTCAGTTGCATGGTTGTTGCCTCCTTCCTGTGTTTTTATGGTCAAAACCCGTCATAAAACGCTATATTTCCAAACACTAGTTTTATATACCACATTATAAGACGGATCACAGTGTGTGAATAGTGCAAAGTCAACCAATCTAGACAGATTTGGATGCGTGAGTAGACTGAAAGGAGGGGAGAAGATCCTCGACCACTTCTTAATAGCCCGCCTTGGGATTGAAACAAATGTACTATTTTGCTGGGAGAATATTTGTCTTTACCACCAGCGCTCAGCCGAAAACAGGCTTCTTCTCAAATTTGCCCGAAGGGCAAATTTGAGAAGAAGCCTGTTTTCGGCTGAGCACTGATCGAACGCGTCTCTGGGTATTATTGGCCTATAGCTTTGATGCGTTCGGGGCGCCGGATGAAGTAGTAGAGCAGTGCGCCAAGGAGCGGGAAGAACATGATGAGGAGCAACCAGGCGAGCTTGTCGTTGCCTTCGGATGGCTCTTTGGTGATGCAATCGATCAGCACCCAGATCCAGAAGATGGTAGCAAGGATCGCGATGCCCTGATAGGCGCGCCCAAGAAGATGAAGTAGCGCTGCTATGATGGGGTAAACGATGGACATAAGTACGCTCCTTTTAATGTAGTGTTACTGATGAGATAGCGATGGGTTTAACAGTTTACCAGAACAGTTGTTTTTGTCTACTGTATGTTATGCATCGAGCAAAGATAGGTTGTAGTGGTAGACACTAGTAATTGAGGAGTTTACAAGGTTTTTACAAATTTCCGATAGTGTCGGTCATCTCGGACGATTTCACCCTCCTCGATAAAATTTGCTCGCTGTACGACGCTGGCAGATTTCAGATTTTAGGGAGCGACGAGAGCATACAGGCTCCTGTAACCGGCCTCTTTTGCCAGATCACAAAGCTGGAACATGGCATTGGTCATGATGCCGGGACTGCTGGCGCTTGCCCAATAGCCTGTTTCGGCGGCGTCAGTTGTATTAGATTTGATATCGATTGCGGCAATAATGTCTTTGCGCGAGTTTCGGATGATAAAGACGAACCAGGAATTTGTATCCCATCCTTCACACGCCCACGCAAAGAAACGTTCGGCGCCTGCTTTAGAATAAGGCTGACCGTTGAGTATTCTACTAAATAGGACGTTATAGACAAGCTTTTCGTTGCAGATATTGACGACAGCTTCTATATCTGCGTTTGTGAGTTGCATGGAACTGTCGAGCGATTGCAGTTCACATGGTTCGTTGCTGGGATAGCGTAGGATGGTTCTTAGGATAGGGGGTGAGAAGTGTGGACGAGCAGGGAGTTGCATTGATATTATTTCTCCTTATGTATTGTTAGTTGTGAACTGAGGAACCTGCTGCACTAATATAGAGCATTTTACACAGAGCGCAAAATGCTGGAGCACTCTTGCTTCTATGCTGATGCAGCAGGTGCGATTAAGCGGTCCAGATCCTTACTTTTTGATAGGTAACCTTCCCACTATTGGCTTGATTGTTATCAATTGCAAGTAAAGAAAGGTATTGAGATTGTCCGATATCGTAAGACTTATCATCGACGCTGAGAGCCACCGTCTTATTGACAGAAACAATAATTTTTGAAGCATCAGCTACGACTCCGATGAGAAGATCAGTATCAGGCTTTATTGGGGCGTTTGCTTCTTTTATCAAAATTGTTTTATTTGCCTGGGAATCGAAAGCTTGTAGGCCAACCAGATCTTTCTGTAAGTAAAGCATGACAACTTTATTTTGTGTTTGACGAACTTCTAGCCCGCCGCTGTTAGTATCACCATGGTATTGCATGTGCATTTCCAGCGTATAATTTGTGGGAGGGCTGGAATAAACGCAAGAACCTAACTTGCCTGGAGAACTTGAAACGGTATAAGTTGTTCCATCCGAGCTGATAACACAATTGCTATCTGATTGCCAGCCTGTTGGCGCATTTGCTGAGGGAGCAAAGAAGGTATACTGCAAGGCTTGCATCGCAGGATCATATGGATTTTTTTGTGCTAATTGTGTTGTCGTTGCAATAGCTGCAGCTGTCTGCGTAGCTGCTGCTTTTGCTGCGGCGATGTTTGCGTCTGCTGTCTGTGTGGCGACGGTTTTTTGATATTCCGCATTTTTGTTCTGGAGAAATAAAGCGGCACTGCCCGCAATAATGAGCAATAACGCTATTCCCACGCTGAGAGGGAGAAGCAATGCCTTTCTTTTGTGTTCAGGTGGAGTTACCTGAGGTGGTTGATACATGGCTTGTGGTAGGCTATTGGGAGGATTATAAGGATAGCCTGGAGGTGGTGGAGTAGCGTAAGGATTTTGCAGAGGTGGAGCAGGGTAAGAATTTTGTGGTGCAGGTGTTGCCGATGTATAGGAAGGGGGGTATTGCGGTGAACTTGCGTGGTGGGAGATAAACGTCGCGTCAGATGGGGAAACTCCAGAGGAAGAAGTGTGGTAGGGGGTAACGCTCCCACATTTGGGACAATATGCAGCGCCAACAGGAAGCTGCGTTTCGCACTCAGTACATTGCATCTTGGACTCCTCGCTGTTGTTTGAACAGTCTGAGCTTATCAATAAACATCTCGACGGCGTTGTATGAGACATGACCTATGCTGGAGGATGTTGCACTGCTGGTTCGCAGAAGTCAGCAGTATCCTTCCATCCGCTTTAGAATAGTTCCAAAAAACAGAGCGTTTCATAGCGTTTTCTAGCGTTCTCCTGATTGCTTGCTTACGCCATTGCTCGTCTTCCGGGTTCGGCGGGGAACGACTATCCGCCCGGGATGGACTACCAGCGATGCCAGCACCGCCTTCCCATCCTCTACCCCCTCCACTTCCGAGAAAGCATCAGGGGCTACTTTTCGTATCACGTTACCAGCGCCATTAATATCGGCGTTGATCTTGCGCCCATCTTTCGCGCGGTAGAGTCCACGCTTGATCCTCTTGCCGCTAAACGTGTGCGACTCCGCACCAGTGTTGCGAACTGGCAATGGGTCCAGGTCTAACAACGAAGCCTTTGACGTGTAGGACTCTTCCGTGACTTGAACGCGAATGCCTACCAGTTCAGCCTTGTAGGTGAGCATAGCGATCAAACGAGCATGAGGGATGGACACAAAATTTTGATTGGTGCGCTTGCCCATGTTCGCTTCCTGCTTCCAGGCGTCATTCTTGCCGATGCACAATGTCCCTATCCCCTCTTTCACCAACAGATCAACAATCCGCTTACTAGCAGTGTGCATGTAGTGGTCAATACGTCTGTTGCGCTTGTTCGTCAGGTGCTCTATGCGCGAAGTACGGCCTTTGCGCCGAAGCTCGCTCTGTAGTTCTGCCCTGCGCTTGTTATAGAATTGGTTGATGCTTTTCACTGGACGCCCGTTAACAAGGACCGACCTGAAGCCGGGTTTGTTTGATGTTAGCGCAACCAGATTATTCATGCCAATATCTATACCAGCGTAATAGGCAGGATTAACCAGGGCTTGCTTCTCCTCTCGCTCGTAGACTGCCTCGACTACGTAAAAGCCTTTGCGCGGGACGATGCGCACTTGATTGATGTCCTTGAGCTTCGTTCTTACTTCAATGTTGAGCATTGAAGGTTTGATGATGCCACGCTTCAAACCCTTCTTCCCTCGGCTCAGCGCCTGGATCGTGTAGACGAGCAGGTTGCGACCTTGCGTCTTGTGCTTGTACCCTGGTATCCTGGGACGTGCCTGAAACTTGGACGGGTCTGCTTTGTAAGCGGCAAGTGCTTTGAAGAACGCGTCCCAATCGTGATGAACCTGCATCAGCACCTGCTGACTCACCTTCGCCGGGAGCGCTTTGTATGCTTCGTGGGACTGCATACGCCGGTCCATCTCGTTGTAGTTGAGGTACTTCCCAGTAAAAATGTAGGATTGGCGTATCTCATAGTTTGCAGCATTGTACAGGTTCTTCGACTTGAAAGCCACTTCATCAATAACGCTGTAACGTGGATCGTTCCGGTCAATCACGTATTGCTCTACCAGTTGCATGTTATTGATGCTCTCCCTGCGCAGATGAGATCGGCTGAAGGCGCTCCAATTCCTGTGAGATGAGCGTTTCAAGCGTCTCAAGCATGGTTTGTCGCCGCAAGACGGCAACCAATTTCAGTTTCTGGAGAGTCCCTTTCCAGATTTTTGTCGTGACTGTTTTCTTCTCTTCCATAGGGGTATTTTAACACCTTTTACACCTATCGTCAAGAATCCAGAAAGAAATCCTGTCATAAAACGCCAGAAAAATCAAGAAAACGCTCTATTTTCAAACACTAGTTTTAAATACTCCATCATGGACAGAAATTCAATGGTTTGTGATCAAACCATCTTTTCTCGGGTCAGGATAGTATTGGCGAATGGCATGAATGGATATGTATTTGTTGCATTCGCCAATATTGTCATCTATACGAGAGCTTTGTGTTTTACCAGGCGTTCCAATGTAAGATCTTATCAAGAGGCTCGCGCGGAGCGGGCTTGAAGTCGGTACCTGTGGTGTAGGCTACGGGAATGAGTGCAGCCTGGGTGATTTTGTCATAGGGAATACCGAGAACGGCGGCGGCATCTTTCTCGTAGGCGAGGTGTAGGGTGGTCCAGGTAGTGCCCAGGCCACGAGCGCGCGCGGCGAGCATAAAGCTCCAGACAGCAGGAAGAATTGATCCCCAGATGCTGGCCTGACGGTTGCTGGATAGGCCTTCGAGGCGACCTGTGATACAGGGGATAAGGTGCACCGGGACTTCGTGGAAATGTTCGGCAAGGTAATCGGCTGAGTTGGCTACACGCTCCTGCGTACGTGCACGCTTTGGATTATCGGCGTAGGGATTGTTGGTGGCACCTGCGGAGCGGTAGCGATAAAAGCTGCGGCGGTAAAGATCTGCGAGAGCTTGACGCTTTTCGGCATCGGTGACGATGACGAAATGCCAGCCCTGGCTATTACTGCCCGTAGGAGCTTGCGTGGCAATTTCCAGGCACTCGCGAAGCACCTCAGGCTCAACCGGGCGAGAAAAGTCAAGACGTTTCCGCACTGAGCGTGTTGTAGTGAGCAATTGGTCTGGTGTCAGTTCGAGCAAGGACATAAAAGTATTCTCCGTTACTAATGCAAAGTCAACCGATCTAGACGTATTTGGGTGGGCGAGTAGACTGAGAAGAGAGGGGAAGGTTCCCGTTGTCGCCTACTTCTTAATCATGGCCCGCTTGGGATTGAAACACAGTAATAGTTTAGCATATTTTTCAGTGGGCTAGATGTCCTGTAGTGTTGCCTGTATCGGGAATGAGTGTGAAATGTAACGGTGCAATAACAGGCTCCTCAACAAAAATTTTTGCCAGGAAAATTTTTGTTGAGGAGCCTGTTGTTGCACCGTTACGACAGGTACAGCTATCCCTACAAGTCGGCGTTATTATGACGCTTTGAGTTCTCTCATACGTTGAAGAAATGCTACGGCCTCCTCGCGCGTGTCAAAAATATTACTCTGGAAATCGTTGAGGACGGCGGAAGTCATGATCTGAATGCGCCTGATTTTTTCCTGAAGTTGTTCTCGGCTTGGTTGAGATGCTTTTGAATTATAGTGGGCAGCGAGATATTGGTCCTTTCCTGTAACGCTGCAAATCTTATCCCAGCATACTTTAAGATTTTGCCCCCAGACGGTTGTTGCTTCTCCTCCGATAACAAGACCAGCAATATCGACTAGAAGAGCCGCGCGTTCCTTTCCCCTTGATCTGAGCACTGCCTGGATCTTGCGTGTGCAGACTCGGAAGGCGAGGTCCACTTCGGTGGATGTCTTCATAACAACATTTGTAATAATGAGATGAGTTGCATCTAGATAGGCATCATAGGTTGCATGCATCCCACGTTCATATTGCAGCTCAAGTTCATAGAGCGAAAGGTTTTTCTGTGGACTTTTAGCGGGCGCAGGTTGAGCGAACTCGTACTGGGGATGTGTGTAAGCAGAAGTTGTTGGATAGCTTTGGGCATAATTTGGGGTGGAGAATGGGCCATCGTAGGACGTGCTTCTTGTCGTTGGATTTGTTCCTTTGTCCGAAAACGAGGAGTAATTTGGGTCATATGTAGACTGTGGCGATATGGGTCTGTTTGGGTTTGAAGAAAGTGGGGGATATGGTGCCGGTGTGTTCAACTGTGATTGAAAAGGAGCAGACATATCATCTGGCAGCATAGAAGGCAGAGGATCGCTGCGAGATGTTGTAGAACTCTTGCGTACAAAAAATAGAACAAGACTGATAGAAATCACAAAAACGAGCAACACGGCAGTTAAAAAAATGGACATCATAGTTCAATCTCCCATCGCTTACTAGAGGTACCATCATGAACCAGGGAAAGGATGTCGCGTAATATGCCGGGAAAGTTATGAAGTGAATATGACCCTGCTAAAAATTAACATGTTTATGAGTATGAGTCAATCTTTCACTGAGAAGACCTTAAAAATTTAATGTATTTTTTATATTGATCTTGAACGTGATATATATTTCTCAATTATCGGCTGAATCTGGTAATTGCACTATTGAGGTCATCTCGCGCACTACATATAGGAATCTTTGTAAGACCGGAAGGGTATCGTCACGTCTCCAAAGGATGCCCATGTCTACCTGTGTAGATACATCTTGCAAAGGTTTGTAGACGATGCCTGTGCGATGGAGATTTTGCACAGAGGCTGGAACCAGGGCCACTCCCATGTTTGCTCCAACGAGGCCAATAATCGTTTGCATCAGCCATGCCTCCTGTGCAATTTTGGGAGAGAAGCCTGCCTGACGACAGGCTTCCGTTGTGTGTGAATGTAATCCAGGGACGGAGGCGTAGCGCGAAGGAGTGATAAAAAATTCATTGGCTAGCGCCTGTAGAGCTATCTGCGAACGGTTTGCCAGGGGATGTGTAGCTGGCAGTACCGCCACAAGAGGTTCTCGTAAAACAGAGTAAACATTCAATGCGCTATCATCGAGTGGGAGGTACAGCAAGCCGGCATCAATGCGTTGATTGTGCAGCCCCCATACTACCTGATCCGGGGTCATTTCTTTCAAGAAAAGGCGCACATCTGGGAAACGTTGGTGGAACATTCGTAGGAGGTCTGGTAGAATGCTGTTCGAGGCCGAAGGAACGAAGCCTATGGTCAATAAACCAACCTCACCATGACCGACGCGCTGGACAGTGCGGACCGTTTGCTCGATCTGTCCGAAGATACGACGCGCTTCCTCCAGCAAGGCTCGTCCCGCATCGGTCAGTTGCACGCCATGTCGTGTGCGCTCGAAAAGCAGTACTCCCAACTCACGTTCGAGTTGCTGAATCTGGTAGCTAAGCGGTGGTTGTGAAATATGCAGGCGTTCGGCTGCACGCGTAAAATGTAGTTCTTCTGCGACAACCACGAAATAGTGTAACCGTCGGAAATCGATCAAGTTATCCACAGGTTTATTATACATAAAATGTATAACAGAAGCAATAATATGTATTGGACATATGGGACCGGATTGAGTACACTAATGAAGAGGTAACCAATTTCGAGTCAAGTCCACAAAAAAGCTGTCATTTGTTAAGTTTAACAGCGTCGTATCATCCCTCTATTTTTTTGCAAAGGAGCAACACTATGGACTTGGTCAGCGGCTTGCATCACCTGACCGCCTGCGTTGGCGGAGCGCAAGAAGATGTTGACTTTTACACCAAAACCATTGGACTGCGGCTTGTCAAACAAACCGTCTTACTGGACGGTCCCCTTCCTATTTACCATCTTTACTACGCCAACGAGACGGGAACGCCTGGAACTGTCATGACCACGTTCCCCTATAAGCAGGCTGGCATTTATGGACGGAAAGGCACCGGCCAGGTGAAAGTAACGTCCTACAGTGTCCCTACATCCTCCATGTCGTTCTGGTTGAAACGTTTCGATGAGCGCAACGTACAACATGGTCCTATTCAGGAGCGTTTCGGGCAGCCATATATTCATTTTATGCATCCTGCCGGGCTGGAGTTTGAAATGATGGGCGACGACAACGATCAGCGGCCTCCCTGGGCAACGAAGGAAGTGCCTGCTGAGGTTGCTGTGCGCGGCCTGCATAGCGTCACTCTGAGCCTTCGCGAGACTGCAGAGTCAGAGATCTTCATGGAAGCGTTCGGCTTCAAAAAGACCGGCGAGGAAGGTCCGTACAAGCGATTTGGACTGCGAGAAGGCGGAGCAGGAAAATCGGTCGACTTCCTCCACGAGCCGGATGTACCACAGGGGAGTTGGACATTCGGCGC
>Ga0070741_10009047_pt1 | contig 19589 bp, 21 predicted proteins | sample Coa_R1_4_FD_66440 | JGI IMG/M metagenome (GOLD analysis project Ga0070741, IMG submission 66440) | Surface soil microbial communities from Centralia Pennsylvania, which are recovering from an underground coalmine fire - Coalmine... | ecosystem: Environmental > Terrestrial > Soil > Unclassified ...
TTCCTGACCCTGCCCGTAGCCCTCGTCGGTGGCGTGCTGTCCGCCTGGCTGTTCGTTGGCTCGATTGACCTCGGTGCGCTCGTGGGCTTCTTCGCGGTGCTGGGCATCGCGGCCCGGAACGGGATTCTGATGATCAGCCACCTCCAGCACCTGGAACGTGAGGAGGGCGAGCCGTTCGGGTTCTCGATGGTGATCCGCGGAGCCAGCGAACGGCTGTCGCCGATCCTCATGACCGCGTTGGCCACGGCGCTGGCGCTGCTGCCGTTCGTGATCTTCGGAGGACGTCCGGGTCAGGAGATCGAGAACCCGATGGCGATCGTGATCCTGGGTGGCCTGGCCACCTCGACAGTGATGAACCTGTTTGTGCTCCCGGCGCTGTACCTGCGCTTCGGCAGGCCGCGCGGTGACGGCGGCGACTGGCGCGGCGAGGTGATGGTCAACCGGGTGCCGCTGCGCCCCATCCCGCCGGCAAAGGAGCGCGTTCAGGACGTGCTCACCGTGATGCAGGAGAAGCCCTCGGACGCTCCGGCCTGATCGGGGCGCTGGCGGGGGGCCCGCGTGTCAGCCAGCGGGCTGTGTGCCCGTCAGGGGGGCGGGCCGCGTGGACTGGATCACGCGGGTCGGGCCCTGACGCTCGGTTCGGCTCGTGGGTGCTGGGTCGTCTGCGCGCATGATCAACACCGGGATGGGGCTGTGGTTGAGGGCGTAATGGCTGACGCTGCCCAGCAGCGAAGCGCTGAGAGCGCCTCGACCACGTGAACCCATCACCAGCAGGTCGTAGCAACCCTCCTGTATCCGCCGCATGACCGCGTCACGGATCGGCTCATGCGTGAGGATCTTCGTCACCGGGATCGAGTCAGGTACCTGGTCGACGGCCTCCGACAGGATCTGGCGCGCTTGCACCTCGAAGTCGTTGGCCATCGCCTGGTAGGCCCCCGCGGTGAGGGCCGAGCTGCAGATCCAGCCGGAGGGCTTCGGCACCGCGGTCAGGATGGTGAGACGCGCGCGTGACTCCTGGGCCAGGTCGATGGCCTCCTGCAGCGCGCGGACGGAATGCGCGGAGCCATCGACGCTGACAAGGAGGTTGCGGAACATCGAATTCGGCTTTGTCCGGGTCACCCTATCCGGGATGAGAGCTGGCCGCGCACTTTCGCCGCAGCCAACCCGTGCATCCAGGCTGGGGTTAGAACATTAGCATGCCAAATATTAGCAAGGTAGGAGCTGTGTTACGCTGCTGAACGTGGCCATTGTGCAGCGCGCAGCCTCCCGAGCGAGGCCATCCACGGAATCCCATACGCGATCGTCTGCAGACCGGCAGGCGAGCGAGTTCCTGGCCGCCTTTGACACCTTCGTGCAGGCGGTCCGGCGCGCCCGCGGCGCCACCTCTTACGCGGGCGAGGACGCGCTTTCGCTGTCGCAGTACTCCCTCCTGCTAGGGCTGTCTGACAAGCGGTCCGCACGCGTGCAGGACCTGGCCGCCGATGCCGCCATCGCAGCCTCGACGGCCACACGGATCCTCGACACGCTCGAGCGCCGCGGTGTGGTACGGCGAGCCCGGGCGCAAGACGATCGGCGCGCGGTAACGGTGGCGCTCACGCGTCAGGGCCGCGCCATGTTCGCCCGCCGACAGGAATCGATCCACGGCCGCGAGCGCGCCTTCTATGCCGCGCTGCCTGAACGGGAGCGCGAGCTGGCGCCGGACCTGCTCTTGCGCCTGGCCGCCTTCATCGACGAGCTTGCCAGTGGCAGCGAGAACTGACTAGTGTCATCGCCACCCCAACGAGGAGGTCAGCCGATGATCGTTGCCTTTACCGCCCGCCGGCTCAAGCCGGGTGCCTGGGAGCAATTCCGCAACGCCTGGGAAGGTGACGCCAGCGCCAGACCGCCCGGCTTGCAGCGGGGGATCCATGCCCGCAACATCCGCGATAAAGATGAGGTGATCTCGTTCGGCATCTTCGACACCACGGTTGACGAATTCCGCCGCTGGCGCCAGGAGTCCGACGCGGCGGAGAACAAGCGCGTCGATGAACTGTCGGCCTTCGTGGCCAACGAATACGTCTCGGGCGTTTACGAGGTGATCGAGACGTTCGAGGGCTGAGGGAATCTAAGCCGTCAGCGCGACGGCCGCCTCCGGCGTGACCACGTGAAAACTGAAGCTCTCTTGGAGATAGAGCCGGACGAACTCAGCGTCGTGGGAGTCGTAGCCGATCGACAGATCCTGGCCTGACTCAAACTGGAAGTCGCCACCTCGCAGGCTGACCACGACGGCGCCCTTTACGCCTGGAGCCCACACGATCGGACCCTCGAGGATCTTGCGCAGGTGGTCGAGCAGCGGGTAGCCACCGTGCTCGGCCGATTCGACGACCAGCCGAAACTGCTCCCGCCCCAAGGCCATTGCGTAGGGACCGGTGATGCCGTCGCACAACAACCGCTCGATCGCGCTGGCGACCGGGCGCCGATAGGCGTCAGGAGCGTCGCCGAGCGGGATCGGCTCGTGTGGTGAGGCTTCCGAAATGCCGGTGATGGCACCGGGCCAGCCGTGGAACACGGCTACGTTTTCGGCTCGCGCGATGCGCCGCGAGGCATCGTCCAGCGCGGCGAGGTCGGCATCTTCAGCCCCGCGGTCGGCGTCGCGCAGCTCCTCTCGGGAGAGCTCAAAGTCGGCCCGCAGTTCAACGACTGCCAGGACTTGCCGCTGCAGACCCGTGACGCCCTCGGCGGGCGGTTGGTCCAGTTTGGCGATGCGCCCCAGGTTTGTCGCCGCGTAATCCCAGCCGTGCGGCCCCGAGAAATCCACCGTCTTGCGCGCGGCCAGAGCCGGGGTCAGGCGCTCACGCGCCTCGTCGTCGAGCAGCTTCCAGCCGACGTCGCTGATTGGCGCATGAGAGCGAAGGAGATGGTTCATCGTTCCGCTCCCCGTAGGCCGCCGATCCCCAGCGAACCGTCGTAGCCGCCCTCAGCGCCTCCATCTTCGTCCAGCGCCTCGGCCTCCGCCTCCTCGGCGTGCTCGACGATGTCGCCGGCCTTGAACAGGATTCCCTGCGCTATCTCACGCCAAGTGGGGTTGCGGCGGAGAAGAAACTCGAGGTTCATGCTGAAGTGCTTGTACTCCTCGCCCATGGCGTCGCGCATAACCGCGCTGGCCTCGGGATCGGTTTCCAGCGCCAGCCGCTGCTCATACCAGCCGATCGCCTCGGCCTCCTCGGTCAGCGATGCGCACAGGCGCGCGAACGTACGGGTCGCTGCCGGCAGCTCCTCCGGTGGTTCGTGGTACTGGTCGAATCCCATGTTTCTCCTTGGCGGTCGGTGCGCTCTCAGCCTACTTCCCGGTGGGCGGTGGACGTAAGCCGGTCGGTACGGTCGGCTTGATGCAGGTCACCCGCAACCCTTCGCTGGGCCGCTTGGTGGCAGTGATCGGCGCCATCGTGTTCGTCGACACAATGTTCTATGCCGCGATCGCGCCACTGCTCCCGGCGCTGACGCGGCAACTGTCGCTGTCGAAGCTCTCCGCGGGCGTGATGACCGCCGGCTATCCGCTCGGCACGCTGGTCGGCTCACTGCCGGGGGGAATGCTGGCCGCCCGCGCTGGTCCTCGCTTCACCGTGTGCAGCGGTCTGGCCCTGCTGGCCGCATCGACGCTCGCGTTCGCCTTCCTCGGCAATGTTGCGCTGCTTGATCTAGCTAGGTTCGCCGAGGGCGTAGGCGGCGCGTGCTCATGGGCGGGAGGCCTGGCCTGGATCGTGAACGAGGCCCCGGTGGAGCGCCGCGGCACTCTGATCGGCTCGGCGCTTGGAGCGGCCATCGGCGGAGCACTGTTTGGGCCGATCATCGGGACGATCGCAACGGCGACGGGGCGGGCGGCCGCCTTCTCCGGCGTGGTCGTGATCGCGGGCTGGCTGATCGTGCTGGCCCGCCGCGTTCCTTCGAGGCACGTGTCCTCGTCGCAGGGCATGCGCGCGGTGCGCGTCGCCCTCGGCCACAGCGGCGTCAGGTTGGGAATGTGGCTGGTGGCGCTGCCGGCCGTGGCGTCGGGAGCGCTCAACGTGCTGGGCCCGCTGCGGCTTCACCGCTTCGGCGCAGCCGCAGCCGCGATCGGAGCCACGTACCTGATTGCAGCTGGACTCGAGGCCGTGGTCAGTCCGCTCATCGGCCGCCTGTCGGATCGGCGCGGGCGCCTGCTGCCGCTGCGCTTCGGCTTGGCGGTTACGGTGGTTTTCCTGGCCTGCTTCACGTTGCCGCAACAGGCGTGGCTGCTGGCGCTCGTGGTGGTGGGAATAGCGTCTTCGCTGGGCGCGTTCTGGGCTCCCGCGATGGCGATGCTCTCAGATGCCGCGGAAGCGAGCGGGCTCAACCAGGGGCTGGCCGCCGCCTTGATGAACCTCGCCTGGGCGGGCGGACAGATCGCCGGGTCGGGGGGCGGCGGAGCGGTGGCCAAGTCGACAGGAGACGCCGCGCCCATGCTCGCCGCGGCGGTCCTATGCGGATTGACACTCGCGCTGCTGAGCCGATCGGGCAGTTCCTAGAACCCCAATGGCCGGCCCGCTCGTCCGCTCGCTCCTGCGCCGGGCAACCAGCGAGCCATGAGTCGCCTGGCCCAGCAGCTGCCTCAACCGCTCGCCGGTGCACGTGGTTAGCCGTCGGCCGCCGGGGTAGCCCCCCTACATGCCTGTCTGCTGTCCTGCGGGCCACGGCTGCAACTCCCCGGGCGGGAAGGAGCCATGTGCACTGACCCTGCTGGGAGGCGCCGCGCCGACAGACCGGGATGCGGCCAAGGCCATGGCCCGGTGGGGGTCGCTGATGCAGTCCGAGCAGGCCGGCTGCGGCGAGCGTGAACGCAGGTTCCGGCGCCGAGCCTTCGAGCGGGCGCGCAACCGCGCACTCATCGGGCTGGCCATGGGGCGCAAGCGCCCCACCCGGGACGCCAGGCGCCGCGGGCGCTCGTGGCAATCCGGAGGGCCGCGGCCACCCGTCGCGCATCCGGCCTAGCTCGCCCGCTCTGAAATTCTTTTGTTTCCGTGTCCCCAGGAACACGGCGCGTTCGTCTAAGCGGCGATAGCAAGCTCCCCCAAGGAGGACGAACAATGAAGTACGCGTTGTTGATCTACAGCCAACCAGGATCCTGGGAAGAGCTGAGCGAGACCGAACAGCAGGCAACCTACGCTGAGTACGTGGCGCTGAATGCCGAGCCAGAGGTCGTGGGCGGTGAGCAGCTTCACCCGGGAGAGTCGGCCACGACCATCCGCGTCAACGGCGGCCAGACCCTCACCACCGACGGGCCGTTTGCCGACACCAAGGAGATCCTCGGCGGGTTCTACCTGGTCGAGGCCAGCGATCTCGATGCCGCTCTGCGCATCGCCGAGCGGATTCCGGCAGCGCGCCTGGGCGGCTCGGTCGAGGTCCGGCCGGTCGTGGAGCGCTGACTCTGATCGAGCAGGTCTTCCGAGAGGACTGGGGGCGCGTCCTCGCTGCGCTCATCGGCCGTCTCGGCGATTTCGATCTCGCCGAGGAAGCCGCGCAGGAGGCGTTCACGGTGGCGGCGGAGCGCTGGCCGCGGGAGGGAATGCCGGAGCACCCCGCAGCATGGCTCATCACCACCGCACGCAACCGGGCGATCGACCGGATCCGCAGGGAGCGCACGCTGGCCGACAAGACCCGGCTGCTCGAGGTCAGGCAACCCACCGAGGATCACATGAGTGAGACGATGTTCTCCGACGAGCGGCTGGAGCTGCTGTTCACATGCTGTCATCCGGCGCTGGCGCCCGAGGCACAGGTGGCGCTCACGCTGCGGGCCCTCGGTGGCCTGACCACGGAGGAGATCGCGCGAGCGTTCCTGGTCAGCTCCGAGACGATGAAACGACGCCTCTCGCGCGCCAAGGGCAAGATCAAGACGGCCGGGATCCCGTTCAGCGTGCCGCCCGACCACGTGCTGCCGGCGCGCCTGGCCGCCGTGCTGGCGGTGATCTACCTGATCTTCAACGAGGGGTACGGCGGTCGCGGCGATCTGGCAGGCGAGGCGATCCGGCTGGGACGTGTGCTGGCGACGTTGATGGTCGACGAGTCCGAGGTCCACGGGTTGCTGGCCCTGATGCTCCTGCACGACGCGCGGCGCCCGGCGCGCTTCCGCGGCGACGAGGTGGTGCTTCTGGCCGATCAGAACCGCTCGCTTTGGAACCGGACGCAGATCGCCGACGGTCGGGCGTCGCTTGAGCGGGCGATCTCGCTGCGCGGGCGCGGCCAGTACGTGCTGCAGGCGGCGATCGCGTCCCTGCAGACCGAAGAGGAGCTCGACTGGCCGCAGATAGCAGCGCTGTACGGAGAGCTGGCGCTCCTCACCGGCTCGGACGTGGTAGAGCTCAACCGCGCTGTGGCCGTTTCGGAGGCCCAGGGACCGCACGCCGCCTTGGAGATCCTGGACACGCTCCATCTGGAGAACTACCACTATCTCCACGCCACCCGAGCCGAACTGTTCCGGCGGCTCGGCCGAACCGACGAGGCCCGAATAGCGCTGGGGCGGGCGCTGCAGCTCGTGCACGACGAGGCGGAGCGACGGCTGCTGGAGCGCCGCCTAGCCGAGCTGGACGGGTAACGTCCGCCCGGATGACGACCGACTTGCTGATCGACGGCAGCCTCGCCGGCCGCTTCACCAGGCGGTGGGCCGAGAGCCCTTCGTGGCCTCAGCTCAGGGACGCCTCCGACGGGCGCTGGATCTCGAGCCACGAGTTGGAGGAGCGCAGCCGCCGCGCCGCCGCCAGGCTGCAGGCGGCGGGTCTCGAGGCCGGCCAGCGGCTGATCATCTGCGCCGACTCCTCGACCGCGCTCGTCGTCTGCCACATAGGGGCGCTGCGGGCGGGACTCGTCGCCGTGCCGGTCAACCCCAGCTATACGGAGGACGAGGTGACGCAGATCGTCCGCGCCGCCGAGCCGGCTGGCGCCGTGGTCGACGACAGGCGACGAGCGAGCTGGATCACAGCGGCGGGCGGGGAGTCGCTTCCGGTCATCGGCATCGAGCTGGACGGCCCCACCGACGAGTCGGTTGACCTCGATCGGAGCGGACCGCACGATCCCGCGCTGCTCGTCTTCACCTCAGGCACGACAAGAGAGCCGAAGGGAGCGCTCCTCAGTCACGGGAACCTCTTGAGCAGCGCCACAGCGGTGAACCAGGCGTGGCGCTGGGAGCCGCAGGAGCGCCTGCTGCTCGCCCTGCCGCTGTTCCACGTCCACGGCCTCGGCGTGGGGGTCATCGGCAGTCTGTGCGCCGGTGCCTCGATCATCCTGCGGCCCAGGTTCGATCCGGCGGACGTGGCCGCGCACAGCCGTGAGGCCGAGCTGTTCTTCGGCGTGCCGACGATGTACCAGCGCCTGGCCGGCTCGGCGGGGGCGCAGGCCCTGAGCACAATACGGCTCCTGGTCAGCGGCTCGGCGCCGCTGCCGGCCAAGCTGGCGCAGGAGATCGCCTCCGCCACTGGGCAGATACCACTCGAGCGCTACGGCATGTCCGAGACGATGATGCTGAGCTCAAACCCCTGTGAGGGGCCGCGCAAGCCTGGGACGGTGGGGCTGCCGCTGCCCGGCGTCCATCTCCGGCTGGCGGCCGATGCTGAGATCCAGGTTCGCGGCCCCAACGTGATCGCCGGCTATTTCCGCCGTCCCGATGCCGATGCCCAGGCTTTTACCGAGGACGGCTGGTTCCGAACCGGAGACCTGGGCGCCCTGGACGAGGATGGCTACCTGACTCTGGTCGGGCGCAGCAAGGAGCTGATCATCACCGGCGGCTACAACGTCCACCCGCGTGAGGTGGAGGAGGTCCTGGCCGAGCACCCGCTGGTCCGGGAGGTGGCGGTTGTCGGCCGTCCGAGCGAGCGGTGGGGAGAGGAGGTGACGGCGGTGGTGGTCGCCGAAAACGAGATCGACCCCACCGACTTGCACGCTCTCGCACAGGCGCGCCTGGCGCCCTACAAGGTCCCGAAGCGCTTCGAGTTCGCCTCCGAGCTGCCCCGCAACGCGCTCGGCAAGATCGTCCGGGGAAGGCTGTGAGCGAGCTGAGCTACCTCGAGCGTCCGGCCGACGGCGCGGCACAGGGCCTGCTCGTCCTTCACCACGGCCGCGGCGCCGATGAGCACGACCTGCTGCCGCTTGCTGATGTGCTCGACCCCCAGCGGCGATTGCATGTCCTCACGCCGCAGGCGCCGATCACGCTTCCGGGCTCGCCCGGCTACCACTGGTACCGGGTGCTCCGCGTCGGCTATCCCGACCCTGCCAGCTTCCTGTCGTCCTACGCGCAACTGGCTCAATTCCACGATGCGCTCTGGGAGCGCACAGGTCTCGGCCCCGAGCGGACGGTGCTGGGCGGGTTCTCAATGGGCTCGGTGATGAGCTATGCCACCGGGCTGGGACCGGGGCGGCCGTCGCCCGCGGGACTGCTGATCTTCTCCGGGTTCATTCCCACTCTCGAGGGCTGGAGGCCTGATCTCGACCGGGAGCTGAACATATTCATCGCGCACGGCCGCCGGGACCCGGTGATCGAGGTCGAGTTCGCCCGCAGCGCGCGACTGCGGCTTGCGGAAGCCGGGCTGGAGCCCGAGTACGACGAATCAGACGCGGCACACCACATCGACCCGCGCCAGATCCCAGCCGCGGTCGACTGGCTGAGCACAACCATCTAAGACGCAGAAGTTCGAACAGGCGCCGCGTGGCCTCACCTCAGTCCTGCGTGGATGGGAGTCCTCGCCCCTCAGACGAGCCGGAGAGCACGAAATGGATACGTCGCCTGATCATGTCGAGCGTGCCGAGGGCGGTGGCCCCCCAGCCGGCGACCGCGAGCCAGATCCAGACGCGGGCGAAGTCGCCGCCGGCGTGCGGGCCTCCGGCGGTGGAGACGGCGAAGCTGCACACGGCGTACATCCCGAGCGGAAACACCGTCGACCATCTCTCGCCGCGATAGCGCTGGCGTGGCCAACGCAGCTCCGAGGCCACCAGGGCAACGAACCAGGCCAGAGCCAGAGCCCAGATGACCAGCGCCGCGATGCGCAGGCCGTCGTGCAGGAGGGCGGCGTGGGCCAGGATCTGGGTCCCATCGGCAAGCCGCGCCACCGCCAGGGCGGAGACGGCCAGCGACCCACCGGCCACCCAGTGCGCGCCGCCTCCGTGGCGCAGGGCGCGGATGTCGAAGCGCCTCAGGACGACTGGGTACAGCGCCAGACCGAGGGCGGCGAAGGCGCCCGCCGGGACAAGCAGCCAGCGGGCACGCGCGAGCTCGGCCAGCTCGGCCGTCAGCGTGGCGATGCTCTGCGGGGCGACGACGAGCATGAACACCACCCCGCCAGACTTCTGCTCGACGCGCTTGGCGACGGCAGTGAGACCAGCCCAGCCGGCCAGCGCCACGACCAGCAGCACGGCCGTCACCGCCGTCCAGCCGAGCTGCTTGGCGCCGGAGCCGAGGACGGCGCTCGCCGCCACGGCGGTGAGCGCCGCGGGCGAGCGCGCGCCGGCCAAAAAACCATTCCTGTCGGACCACGCCCGCCACGCCGCAAGCAGCGCCAGGAGGCCACCAGTTGCCGCCGCCACGCACAGCAACACGTTGGCAAACGTTCCGTGTCCGTCGAGGCGAAGCCCCACCGAGACGATGCCCGTCCCCATCACCACCGCGCCCGCGCTGGCGGGAACGTCGTGTGCGGCTGCGCGCAGGAATGAGATGACCATGGGGATGTCGTGGTTATCGCCTGAGAGCGGGCGCGGTGGCCCGCGGGTGTCAGCGTGCGCACCAATAGACTGCCGGTCGTGAAGCGACCGTGGTTCCGCACCGAGCCGGTGGACGAGACGTTCTTCGACGCCGCACCTCTGCGGTTGCAGGATACGTTCGAGATTCCGTTTGCGGCCGAGAAGGTCTGGGCTGACCTGACCTCCGAGAACCCGCTCTGGTGGTGCCGAGTCATCCAACGGATCACGTGGACCTCGCCGCCGCCGTTCGGAGTCGGCACCACTCGCACGGCACGCGCGCTGGGTGGGCTGAACGTCATCAACGAGCGCTTCTTCGTTTGGGAGGAGGGCCGGCGACAGTCGTTCCACGCCGTCGAGATCAGCGTGCCCGGGTTTCAGCGGTTCGCCGAGGACTACGCTCTGGAGTCCGGTGGAGAGCAGTCCTGCCGCTTCACCTGGACGATCGCCGTCGAGCCGAAGCCGGCCGGGCGCGTGACGATGCCCGCCAACCAGCTACTGCTGCGCACGCTGTTCACCGACACGCGCAAGCACTACGGGGCGCGGTAGACGATCTAGGCCTGCAGGTAGGCGAGGACCGCAAGCACGCGCCGGTGGTCGGTGGCGGACTGAGGCAGGTCGAGCTTGGACAGGATGCTCTGCACGTGCTTCTCCACCGCGCCGACGGTAAGTACCAGGGCTTCGGCGATGCCGGCATTGGAGCGGCCCTCGGCCATTAGGCCCAACACCTCGTGCTCACGTGGGGTCAGGCGGTCAAGCGGATCGTTCTGGCGCCGGCGCGCGAACAGCTGAGCCACGACCTCCGGGTCGAGTGCCGTACCGCCATCGGCCACGCGACGCACCGCCTCCAGGAAGTCGGCCACGTGCATGACCCGGTCCTTGAGCAGGTAACCGACGCCACCGCCGCGGTCGGCCAGCAACTCCTCGGCATAGGTGGGCTCTACGTATTGGGAGATGACCAACACCGCCGTGCCGGGGGCGTGGCGGCGGACCGCGAGCGCCGCCCGCAGTCCCTCATCGTGGAAATCCGGCGGCAGCCGGATGTCGACCACGGCCAGATCCGGTCGGCGTGCCACGACCTCACGCACCAGCGCCTCGCCGTCGCCGACGGCCGCCACGACCTCGATGTCGTTGTCGCGCAGCAGCCGGGTGATGCCGTCCCGCAGCAGGGCGAGGTCCTCGGCGATCACGACTCGCACGGAAGCTCCGCCCGGATCGTCGTCGGACCACCCGGCGGACTGCTCAGCGCCAGGGTGCCGTCGAGCGCCTCCACGCGGCTACGCATGCCGCGCAGGCCATTACCTTCCGAGTCGGCGCCGCCGCGCCCGTCGTCGTGCACGGTGACCAGGAGGCACTCTGTGCGCTCCTCGATTCTGATCTGGACGCGCCCGGCCCCAGCGTGCTTGGCCGCATTGGTCAGCGCCTCGGCGGCGACGAAGTAGGCCGCGGTTTCCACCGCCGGCGCCGGGCGCCGGTGGAGGTTCACCGTCAGCTCGACGGGCATCGGCGTGGAGCTGACCAGCGAAGCGAGGGCGGCCTCGAGACCGCGGTCGGCGAGCACCGGGGGGTGGATGCCACGCGCCAGGTCACGCAGCTCTCGCAGCGCATGCTCGGCCCCAGCCCGGGCCTCCGCCAGCAGTTCGCCCACCCGCTCGGGCTCACTGCTCAGCTTCTGCTCGGCCATGCCCAGGCTCATGCCGAGGGCCACGAGCCGGGCCTGGGCGCCGTCGTGGAGGTCACGCTCTATGCGCCGCAACTCGCTGTCCTGAAGATCGACCGCCCCGGCGCGGCTGCTCTCCAGCGTCTCGATCCGCTCGGTCAGCTCAGTGCGCCCAGGAGTGCCCAGCATGCCTGCCGCCGCGATCGCGGCAAGAACCATGGCCAGCCCCAGCATCGGCCAGATCGGCCAGAAGTAACCGTGACCACTGATCGCCCATACACAGATCAAGAACAGGCTGATCGCCCCCGTGACGCCCACGCTGCCGGTGAGCGCCGCGTTGCCATGAACGCGGAGAGCCAGGTCCTGCTCGTCCATGAGCACGAACCAGGCATGGATGCCGAGCACGAGGCCCAGCGGAAGCGCAACCCAGACCGGCCAGAAGTAGCCGCCTGGGCTGACCGCCCAGATCAGGACGAGCACGAGCAGGAGCGAACCATCGAACAGGGCATGGGCTCGCAGGGCTCGCCGCGGCGGCACACGTGAGGGCCGGCTGCCCACCCCGGGACTCTCGCCGGCTGGCCAGCCTACCTGCTGAGAGGAAGGGAAGGGGCGGGGGTGGGTCCCCGGCGGCAACATGGCCGAGGCGATGAGGCCGAACATGCGAGCGACAGGATTCACCATCAACAGCGTTGCGGGCAAGAGAATCAGCCCCAACGGCACGATGGCCAGGCACTGCAGGAACGTGTGCGGCCGCCAGAACCCCAGATGCGCACCCCCGTGTAGGAACGGCACCCAGACGGGGGCGAAGATCGTGCCTACCGCGCTCGCCAGCAGGCTCAAGAAGATGATGGCTACGGGGAAGCCGAGAAACCAGCGCAGCATCAGGTAGCCCTGGGCGCGCCAGAAGCCGAGCCCGAACTGAGCGCGCATGCGCGCCCAGAAGCGGCCCCCGCCCGGCGGGGGCGCAGGCGCCGCGGCAGGCACCTCCAGGAGCGACCGCGCCAGCTCCGCCTCGACGGCGGCGAAGCCGCGGGTCATCAGAGCCAGCCCTATCGCCACCGGTATCACCAGCGGTGTGACGACGAGGCCGACGCAGAGGCTCCACACCGTTACCAGGGCCACGAACCACACCAGGCCGAGCGGCATCGCCGAGAGCAGGAACGCCAGCCGCCGATAGGTCACGATGTCCAGGAGCCTCCGCGTCAGCGCATCCATCAGATGGCCTCCGCCACCGGCTCGGCCACGCCCGTGCTGTCCCGGCGCACCTGCGGTAGCCAGCCGAGCCAGCGCGGCAGATACCAGTTCCATTCACCCAGCATCTTCATCGTGGCGGGCAGGAGCACTCCGCGAATGATGGTGGCGTCGAGCAAAACCGCAATCGCCAGCCCGACGCCGAGCTGCTTGATGTCGAGTGTAGGCAGCCAGGCGAAGATGGCGAACACCGCGACCATCACCCCAGCGGCCGCCGTCACGGTGCCGGCGGTGCTCCGAATCCCCTGGGCCACTGCGTCCGCGGTGCCCAGACCGCCGTCCCGAAGCTCCTTTACGCGACTGACGATGAACACGTGGTAGTCCATCGAGAGCCCGAACAGGACCGCGAACAGGAACAGCGGCAGCCACGTGACCACGGCACCGTTGGAGTGGAACCCCAGCAGGCCTTGAAGATGCCCGTCCTGGAAGATCCACACGAGCACGCCATACGCGGCGCCGACCGACAGCAGGTTGAGCACGATCGAGACCAGTGGGATCACGATCGAGCGGAAGGTGAGCAGCAGAAGCAGGAAGGCGAGGCCCAGCACGAACGCGAACACGAGCGGGAAGCTGTGCTTGATCTGCGAGTTGAAGTCGTGCGTGCCCGCCGTCTCGCCCGTCACGGCATAGGTCGTGTCCGGGAGGCGGCCGATGCTCGCCGGAAGCAGCTTCGAGCGGAGTGTCTGCAGGGCCGCCATAGAGGCTCGATCTTCGGCAGAGCCGATCAGCGGAACCTCGATCTTCGCCACCGTGTGGTCGGCATTGACCGTGGTCTCGATCGGCTGGCGAGCCTGTCCGCTGGCCAGCGCCAGATGGCCCAGCTCGGCCATCGCGGCCCGGGTTCGCGGAGAATCCGTATTGGGCGTGCGCACGACCACCTCGGCCGGGACCTGGGCACCGGGGAACGACTTTTGGATCTGGCTATATGTCTTGACGATAGGGATACTGCGCGGCAGGTCACCGGGACCCAGCAGCGTGGTATGCAGCTTGACCACCGGGAGCGCCAGTGCAACGAGCGCAGCGGCGGAGAGCAGAGCTGCGGCGAGGGGGAAGCGAAGCACGGGCCGCAGCAGCGCGTCCCACACTCGTGAGGTAGGCCTGCCGTAGCGGACACGTCCCATGTCGACGCGGTCCCCGAGCTTTCCCAGCAGCGCCGGCAGCACGGTGAGTGAGCCGGCCATGGCAATGAACACGACAAGCATGGCGCCGATCCCGATCGAGTCGAACACCTTTGTCCCGGACAGCAGCATGCCCGCCATTGCGATGAGGACTGTGACCCCGGAGACGAGAACCGCCCGGCCTGAGGTCGCGGCTGCGCGAGCCAGCGAGTCGGCGTGCCCCGCGCGCCGTTCCTCACGCTCACGCTTGAGATAGAACAGCGAGTAGTCGACCCCGACGGCCATCCCCATGAGCAGCATTACCGAGCTGGTGGCATCAGAGGCGTGGAACATATGACTGGCTATCGCCGCCAGGCCGCCGGAGGCCAGCACGGCCGAAAACGCGAGCAGGACCGGAAGACCGGCGGCAACGAATGCTCCGAACGCGATCAGCAGGACGGCGAAGGTGATGGGGAGCGACAGCTCTTCGGCCTTGGAGATCCCGTCGTTGATGCTCTTGTTGAGCTCGTGGTTCGAGCTCGCATCGCCGAACTCGGCCACAGTGAAGCCGGATGCGGCGCGATCGAGCCGCTTGACCTCATCGAGCACCGGCTCAACGCGATCGGCGGCGCTGTCGGCGCTGCCCTTCATCCGAAACTCAATCAGGGCCGAGTGCCCGTCCTCGGAGATCTGTCCGTGGTGTGTGGTGCCCGACGGCGAGCGCAGGGCCGTGATCTGCGGGAGCGTGCTCAGCTTGGTCGCCACGCGTCGCAGCTCCTGCTGGAACGCGAGCTGGCTGGCATTGAGTGTCTTGCTCTGTATGAGCACCGCCTCGTCGGCGTGAGTGCGAAAGCCGCCGTCGTGGAGGATCGCTTGAGCGGCGGCCGACTGGCCTACCGACTGCTCGGAGTCCGTGAGCTTGACGGTCCCGACCGCTTGGCCGATCAGCATTGCCGAGGCGACGAAGGCCAGCCAGCCGAACGAGGCCAATTTCCAGTGTGCTGCGCTCCAGCGAGCGGCGCGTGAGGCGATGTGCATTGCAACCTTCCTTCGCTTGACTCCAGAACGAAAGGCAGCCTCGCGCGGGTGAGCCCGCTCGCCAATGAGGCGCCCGGGCGTTCCGTACTGCAGCTAGCTGGTGTGTGTGGTCAGCCCTTGGGCGGCAGCGTGCGCGTGTACTTCAGCGCCCGGCGCACCCACGGCTGCAGCTGGCGCTTGGTCTTGACGCCCTCGGCCCCGACCCGGATCCAACCCGGCATCTGCCGACCACGCATGACCACGACCTCGGTGTAGGGATGCCCCAGCATGTCATCGGCATCGTCGGGATCGATCCTCACCATCACCCCGCCGCGTCCAGAGGCCGCGATCGCCATGTTGCCGTGCAACAAAAATGCCAGCCCGCCGAACATCGCCTTCTCGGTGGTGCCGGCCTCCCCGGAAAGCAGCTCACGGATGCGGTTGGCGAGGTCGTGGTCGTAGGCCATCGCGGACTCCAACCGTATCTCCGTCGCGCCGGGAAATTGTCAGAACACGACGGTTACGGCGGTCAGTGTTCCTTAACGCGGGAATTTCTGTCTCAATAGGCCACATTGGAGGCATCACGGCGTGTCAGTTCTAACGAGAACCGCTCGTGCCCGTTCCTTGAGGCGTGAAGGCGCAACAGCAGTTCGGGTGCTGGAGTCCGACCCCGATCTGGGAACCGGAATTGACCCCGCGCAGTGGCAATTGGCGCTGGCATCCTCGGTCGCGCCCGCATTCGACGTCGAACGGGGTCCCTGGACATTCTTTCCTCCGCCTGACCCGTCCGGGCTGGGAGCCCTCATTCTCAGCGGCATCATCGTTATCGAGATCGACACCGGCACGCGCTGCCACATCGAGCTGCTCGGTCCTGGTGATGTGATCAGCCCATGGGTGGGCACGGGCGATGAGCTTGCGATTCCGTCCGTCGTGACGGCCGGTGCCCTGTCGGACACCCGCGTGGCGCTGTTGGGCCGGGCGTTCGCGCTGCGGACCGCGCGCTGGCCCGAGATCCACGGCGCGCTCGTGCGACGCCTGGTCATGCGGGCCCGCAGGCTCAGCCTTCAGGCTGCCATCAACGCGGTCCTGCGGGTGGAGGACCGGCTAGAGCTGACGCTGTGGGAGCTGGCGTACCGGTTCGGGCACGTCACGCCGGAGGGGGTTATCCTTGATCTCCCGATCACGCACGCGCAGCTGGCGTCGACTCTGGCCGCTCAGCGCCCATCGGTGAGCATGGCGCTCGGCCGTCTGCAGGAACACGGCCGGGTGGCGAGGGCCGGACGCCATCGCTGGCTCCTCCTCGGCTCGGCGCCTCAGAGCCTGGCCGGCCTGGCCCGCGCCAGCGGGCTAAGAGAATGAGAGTGATGTGACGACGTGGGGACGCCGCGTCGGGCAGTGAACGGGCGGGTATCCACAAGGTGATGACGGGACTGACAATGAGCAGCGGGTCAAGAGCGGTCGTCGCGGTGCTCGACCCGGATCCGGATCTTGCCGAGGGCCTGAGCGAGGAGCAGCAGCGGATCGCTCGCATGCGGGCTCTGGCTGAGGTGCTGAGCTATGAGGCGGGCGCGTGGCAGGTTGGGCCAGAGGACATCGACGGTACGGGCAAGCTCGGCCTGTTGCTGGTGGAGGGGCTGATGACGCGTGAGGTGACGGTCGGCGATTACACCTGCGCCGAGCTCCTCGGGCCGGGCGACGTGCTCCAGCCGTGGCTGCGCATCGGGCCAGATCACTCAGTGGCCAGCGAGGTCGACTGGGACATCGTCGAGCCGGCCAGGCTGGCCGTGCTGGGGCGCGAGTTCGTGACCCGGATCGCTCCCTGGCCAGAGATTACGGCCGCCGTCGCCCGGCGGGTGATGCAGCGAGCGCACTGGCTGGCCTTTCACCTGGCGGTGTGCGGTCTTCGCCGCATCGACGATCGTCTGCTCATCGTTCTGTGGCATTTCGCCGATCGCTGGGGCACCGTCACGCCGGAGGGCGTCAAGATCAATGTGCGCCTCACGCACGACGTTCTGGCGGCCGTGATTGGGGCGCGAAGGCCGTCGGTCACCACTGCGCTGAGGCGGCTGGCCGACCAGGACCGCATACGCCCACGGCCGAAGTCGCGGTGGCTGCTCCTGGGCAGCCCACCCCCAGAGCTGCAGGCGGTCCATGACCACTCGCGCCCGAAACGAAAGCGGCGCGGTCCGATGACTGATTGTTCGAGCCGGATGCGTCCGGGATAACTTCGTGGATGCGCCCCGGGGTCGGCTCGCGTAGCGCTCCTACGCGTCGCCACCCGTCCGCGGCGCCCCGCTCTCCCCCGAACGCCCCGATCTCACCCAATTTGAAATCAGTCATCTAGAGGCTCAGTGGCCCTGCTGGACTCCGGGGACGCTAACTGGCGCGAGTCAAGTGGTGGCAGATCTCGTGGTCGAGGTCCACGTGCACGTACATCAGGCCGAGCTCGTCGACCTCGATAGGCAGATCGCCCGCAGCGAGGTTCCCTCCCATGGCGACGAACTCGCCCGCGGCGAGCTCGGCCACCTGCTGCTCCACCTGCGGCCGATGTGAGTCGACCTCAACGAAGCACCCTCCGATTGATCCGGTCAGCGGCGCGCGCTCGTTCTGCGTGAACTCCATGCTCAGCTCGAGGGCAACGATGAGCGCTTGCCCACGCTCATACTCAGCCAGCCACTGCTCCCATGACTCGTCTCCGGCCGCAGCCTCGGCACGGGCATGCGCCAGCGACTCCGGTGATTGGTCGAGCCGTGCGCGCGCCGAGAGCCGCTGTACGGACAACACAAGCCACGAGATTCCCGCTTGCGCGGCGGGCAATCGGGCCCTCGCCGCGCACGTCCGCGTGATGACATCTGCGCGGTTGAGGACGCTGCCTGCGGTCACCGAACACGTGCCGCAACCGCGCAACGCACTCGCCCAGTGCGCCCCCTACGTCGTCCTTACAGGCCGCACCGATCATCCGCTGCTCTCAGACCTTCACGACCATTCTCAGGCGAAAGCAGATGTCGAATTCGGACAAGGGATACCTATTGACGCGGCGCAGGAGCCTCGCGCTCTTCGGCTCCGGTGGAGCCGGGCTTCTCTTCGCCGGCACCAACCGGCCGGCGCGGGACGGCGATCGCCGACGGCTCGGGACGGCGATCGCCGACGGCTCGGATGGGCACGACCGTGTCCGCCAGCATCCGTAATCATGTACGGACTTATCGTACACTAATGTACGGTGAATCCGTTCAACTATCAGGGCCCGGTTGCTCCCGCGCGGTTGATCGACCGCCGGGGGGAGCTCGACGCACTGCAGAAAGCCGCGGCCGACCGGATAGCGGTGCGCCTCGCCGCCCCCAGGCGGTTCGGCAAGACGAGTCTGATCGATGCCCACGTGGCTTCGATGCGAGCGGTTGGGCACCGGGCGGTCCGGGTCGACCTGTCCAAGGTGGCCACGGTCGCGGACGTCGCCGCGCGCGTGGCCCAGGGCTTCGACGAGCTACCACCTGATCCGCGTCGCGTCGTTCGCCGCTGGTCCGCGCGCCTGGGCGTGACGGCGAGGCTCCCGGGAGTCCAGGTTTCGCTTCGCTCCGCGGCTGGCCGGCCGCAGGCGGACGAGGCCAGGGGCGCGCTGCTGGAACTGCTCGATGTTCCTCTCGGACTGCACGGTGCGGATGGTGGGCTGACCGTTGTCTGCCTGGACGAGTTTCAGGACCTGCTGGTTGCGGACGATTCGCTCGACGGGCTCGTTCGCTCCGTGATCCAGCATCACGACGCTGCCGCGGCGTACGTCTTTGCCGGGAGCCAGCCGTCGTTGATGCGAGCGCTGTTCTCGGACCGCGAGCGTCCGTTTTATGGCCAGGCCCGGCCACTGGAGCTGCCGGCATTGCCGCTGGCCGAGGCGGCAGACGACATAGAGCAGTTGCTCCTGGCTGACGCTCTCGATCCTGGCCGTGCGGTGGACGAGCTACTCGCGTTCACCGGAGGGCATCCGCAGAGAGCCGTTCTGCTCGCCCACCATCTCTACAACGTGTTGGACCGCCCCGAGCCCTCCGATGACCCTGCCGCCGCTGCGCTTGATCTCGCGCTCGAGGAGACCAACGACGCTCACCAGGCCGTATGGGACGGCATTGGCCGGGTCGAGCGAATCGTGCTCGTCGCCCTGGCCGACGGACAGGCCCCGACCGGCACTCGGATTGCCTCAGAGCACCGGGTCGCGCGCTCCACCCTGCAGGATGCGCTCGATCGATTGCTGGCCGACGAGCGGCATGTGCACCGAGATGCCTATGGACGCCCGGGCGTCCTGGATCCGTTGTTCGGCGAGTGGCTTCGCCGCCGCTGACCGAGGGCCCCGCTCCTAGAGCTCGAACCGAAGCGCTCTTCCGATGACCGCCAGCGCCTTGAAGACACCGTTCAGCGGACCGGTGGCGCGGATCTCGCTTGAATACCGGTCGAACAGCATGGCTGCGTAGATGGCGGATCGCGGCTCCTTCGGTGGCAGTCGCTTGATCTTGCCTTGATCGATCAGCGCGTGCATGTGACGAAAGAACTCCTCAGATCTTCCCGCGGGCCGAATCCGGGTGACTATCTTCGACGGCTGGCCGCTGCTGTTGCGGAGCGTGTGGGATGCGCCGGGAGGAACGGCCGCCGTATCGCCGGGGCCTAGCGTTGTCCAAGCGCCGTCTTTGAACACGTCCAGCGATCCCTCCAGGACCTCGAAGCTCTCCTCGGAGTTTGGGTGAACGTGTGGGGGCGGCCCTGGCATCCCGGCGTCGAGCCAGTTGGTGGACTCAAACAGCGCGCCGGAGCTCGCCGCGCTGCTCTGGGTGATCTCCCAGCGCATGCCCATGCCCGGATGGAAGTCGAGC
>Ga0070741_10009048_pt1 | contig 19589 bp, 17 predicted proteins | sample Coa_R1_4_FD_66440 | JGI IMG/M metagenome (GOLD analysis project Ga0070741, IMG submission 66440) | Surface soil microbial communities from Centralia Pennsylvania, which are recovering from an underground coalmine fire - Coalmine... | ecosystem: Environmental > Terrestrial > Soil > Unclassified ...
GGTCAGCGAGCTCGTGCCCGGGGACGTGATCCGCCTCGCGGCCGGCGATCTCGTCCCTGCCGACGGCCGGGTGCTGGAGGCACGCGACTTCTTCGTGAACCAGGCGCTCCTCAGCGGGGAACCGTATCCGGTCGAGAAGCATCGCCGCGAGACGCCGCCACCGCTCGAGGACGCTGGCGAAGGCACCGTCTTCATGGGCACGTCCGTCGTGAGCGGCACGGCAAGCGTCGAGATCGAGCGCACCGGCTCCCGCACGGCCCTCGGCCAGATCGCAGAGACGGTGAGCGCCAAGGCCCCGGCGACGGCGTTCGAGCACGGGACGCAGGCGTTCGGTCTCCTCATTCTACGTCTCACGCTCCTCCTCGTGCTCGCCGTCATCCTCATCAACGCGGCGCTCCACCGTCCCCGGCTCGACTCGTTCCTCTTCGCCCTCGCCCTCGGGGTCGGCCTCACCCCCGAGCTCTTGCCGATGATCGTGTCGGTGTGCCTCGCCCGAGGCGCGCGCCGCATGGCGGAGAAGAAGGTCATCGTGAGGCGCCTCGCGGCCATCCACGATCTCGGCAGCATGGACGTCCTCTGCACGGACAAGACGGGCACGCTGACCGAGGCGCACATCCGCCTCGAGCAGCACCGGGACGCGCTCGGACGCGACAGCGAGCGCGTCCTGCTCCTCGCCTATCTGAACAGCTACTTCGAAACCGGCCTCAGGAGCCCGCTCGACGAGGCGATCCTCCAACACGAGGCGCACCTGAGCGCCGAGCCGTGGCGGAAGATCGACGAGGTGCCGTTCGACTTCGAGCGACGCCGCGTCTCCGTGCTGCTGGACGACGGGCGCTCCCGGCTGCTCGTCGTGAAGGGCGCCTTCGAAGACGTGCTCCGCCTCTCGACGCGCTATGAGGCCGAGGGACCCGACGATCTCCGACGACTCGACGTGGAGATCGCGGCAAACCTGCGGGAGCAGTTCGAACGGCTGTCCCGCGACGGCTACCGGGTGCTCGGCATCGCCTGGCGGGCGGTCGCGCCGGACCATGCCCACGCGGTCGTGGACGACGAGACGGAGCTCGTGTTCGCGGGCTCTGCCGCCTTTCTCGATCCGCCGAAGACGACGGCGAGGGCGGCCGTCGAGGCCCTCCGGCGGAGTGGCGTCGCGCTCAAGGTGGTCACCGGCGACAACGAGCTCGTGACGCAGCACGTCTGCTCCCAGCTCCGCATCCCGGTCGAGGAGGTGGCAACCGGCACCGAGATCGCGCACCTCGACGATCTCGCCTTCGGCGCGCTGGTCGAGCGGACGAACGTCTTCTGCCGCGTGACGCCCGCCCAGAAGAACCGCATCATCCTCGCCCTCAAGCGGCGGGGCCACGTCGTCGGCTTCCTGGGGGACGGCATCAACGACGCACCGTCGCTCCACTCGGCGGACGTCGGAATCTCGGTCGACGGCGCGGTCGACGTGGCGAAGGACGCGGCGGCGCTCATTCTCCTCGAGCACGACCTCGGCGTCCTGCACGACGGTGTCGTCGAGGGACGGCGTACGTTCGCCAACGTCATGAAGTACATCATGATGGCGACCAGCTCGAACTTCGGGAACATGGTGAGCATGGCCGGCGCCGCCGCCGTGCTCCCGTTCCTGCCCATGCTGCCGGTGCAGATCCTCTTGAACAATCTCCTCTACGACGTCTCCGAGCTGCCCATCCCGATGGACGACGTGGACGTCGCCTACCTCGATCGACCCCACCGCTGGGACATGGGCTTCGTGCGGAACTTCATGCTCACGGTGGGTCCGGTGAGCTCGGTGTTCGACTTTCTCACCTTCTTCGTGCTCCTCCGGCTGGTGCACGCGAACGAGGCGCTCTTCCACACCGGCTGGTTCGTCGAATCGCTCGCGACGCAGGTGCTGGTCATCTTCGTGATCCGCACCCAGGGCAGCCCGCTGCGGAGCCGACCGAATCGGTGGCTCGCGGCGACGTCGCTCGGCATCGTCGCCGCGGCGCTCCTCCTGCCGCTCACTCCGGCTGCCGCACCGCTCGGCTTCGTGCCCCCGCCGCCGCGCCTCCTGCCGATTCTGGCGATGCTCGTCGGCGCCTATCTCCTCTCGGTCGAGGTGGTGAAACGATGGTTCTACGGCATGGCTTCCCGGCTCGGATGAAGGGGTCCCCGGCGGCGCGCAGCGGATCATCCCGCAGGCAGCGCCCGCTCGCTCAGCTCTACGAAGGCGTCCAGCACGTCGCTGCGCGTGAGCATGCCCACCAGCCGTTCGCCGTCGACGACGGGGATCGCCCCGATCCGCTCGCGCCGCATGAGACGGGCCGCGTCCGCAACGAACGCACCGGGGGCGAGCGAGAGGACGTCGCGCGTCATCACGTCTTCGACGGGGATCATCGCAGGGTCGGTACGGCGCTGCACGCGCGGGCGCCTGAACGACGGGGCGGATTCGAACACCGACGGAAACGCATCACGGAGGTCGCGGTCGGTGACGATCCCGACGAGGCGGCCGTCGAGCACGACCGGGAGCTGATTGATGCGGTGCTTCTCCATCACCTCCCGCGCGTGCTGGGCGGAGTCGTGGGGCTTCACGGTGACGACGGGGTGCTTCATCCAGGCGGCGATCTCCATGACCCTTTCTCCACCGCAAGTGCCGTGCCGGGAACCCGGGCCCCGCGGCGAGAGCGCGAGCGCGCCGCGGTCCGCGGCGCGCTCGGCGCGATGGGAGATGGAAGCCGCGCGCCTACCGGAGGCGCACGACCAACCCGTCGTGGGCGACGCGCGCTTCGATGCCATACCGGCGCGCGAGCGCGACGACCCCGGCGTGGCTCCTTCGCGTATCGCCCGCCACGATCTGCGAGCCGCAATGCGTGAAGATCGCCCTCGTCACGCCCTCGGCGCCGCACCACTCGAGCTGATCGCGGATGGACGCGTGTCCGAATCGCCGCCGTCCCCGGCGCCGAACGATCGGCCGCACGATGCTCGCGCCGTCGCCGACGTAGAGACGCACGCCGCCGAGCGCTTCGGCGCGCCGCGGGATGGCGAGCACGTCGGGCACGAAGAAGATGCGGGCGCCTCCGGCGCCGATCCGGTACCCCACGGCAGGCGCGCGGATCGAATGGACGACCGCGAAGGCCTCGAACGTCACGCCCGCGATGCGCCGCGGGCGCCGCGGCTCGATGACGCGCCGGTCACGAGGTGCAATCGGGAAGCGTTCCATCCCGCGCCAGGCGTCGGCGGTGGCGTACACGGGACATGGCGATCCGCAGCGGAGGCCGCCGGCGTGATCCGGATGGGCGTGCGTCACGAGAATCGCGTGTGGGCGGAGGCGACCGACCCGCCGGGTCCAGTCCTCGCCGCAGTCGATCATCACGCGCCCGCCGCGATGCACGACCAGGAGCGCCGTGTGCATCCGATGGCGCGGCGTGCGCGCGTCGATGCAGCCGCGGGTGCCGGCGAAGGTGAGCGTCATGTGGAGGTCCGCACGCCGTCGGGTCCGCCGGCGATTCGATCGTCCGATCCGCCGGGAGCGCCGGTGCTTCGTGGGGCCGAAGCCGCAGTCGCGCGGCCGGCCGGCTCGGGGCCGACCTCGGGTGGGAGGCGGATGGCGTCGACATCGGCAGCGCCGACTGGCAAGTATCTTCGGAACGGCACAGCGCCCCCCTGTGGGCGACGCTTGGAGGGTGTCATGAGCGAGACGATCCGACTGGTCGACTACTTCTACATTGAAGCTTCACAGCGGCCGGGGGAAGCGGCGCGCGTCCTCTCCCAGCTCCAGGAGGCTGGCGTCAACCTCCTGGCGTTCTCCGGGTTCCCCGCGGGACGGCGCGCGCAGCTGGACTTCGTCCCCGAGGACCCAGCCGCGTTCCGGACCGCGGCGAAGAAGGCCGGGTGGAAGCCCACCGGACCGAAGAAGGTCTTCCTGGTCGAGGGGGAGGATCGGGCTGGCGCCATGGCGGACGTCGTCGCCAAGCTCGCCGCTGCGAAGATCAACATCACCGCGACGCAGGCGGTCACCGCGGGCTCCGGGCGCTTCGGGGCACTCCTTTGGGTGCAGCCCCGGGACGTGAAGCGGGCTGGGCGAGCGCTCGCGGTCGGGTCGTAGGCCTCCCCGCGCGGTCACCCCACCCGCTCGGTCCACCGCCCGCCGCGGAAGGTCTGCACGAAGTAGTCGACCGCGGACCACACCGCGAACGCGAGCGCGATCCAGAGAAAGAGCATGCCGCCCGCGTGGAAGTCGACGAGGAGCCCCGTCCCGGGGATCGGATACGCGTAGTGGAGGAGGAGCGCCTCCAGCGCGAACATCTGAAAGATCATCTTGTACTTCCCGAGCTCCTGCGCAGGGAGGTGCACGCCGCCCGTCGACGCGATCGAGCGGAGCCCCGTGACGGCGAGCTCACGCAGCACGATGACGACCGCCATCCACGCCGGCACCCGGGGCTCGGGAGGCATCGCGGCGAGCATGATGATCACCGCGGCGACGATCAGCTTGTCCGCGAGCGGATCGAGGAACTGCCCGAGCGCCGTCGTGATGCCGCGCCGGCGTGCGAGCCAGCCGTCGAGGAAGTCCGTGATGCACGCGACGAGGAAGCAGAGCGCCGCGATGCCCCGCGCGCCGGGCGTCGGCCAGAGGAGGACGACGACGATGATCGGCACGAGGCCGATCCGAACGGCGCTCAGCCAGTTCGGGAGCGCGGAGACGGCCGCGGCGCGGCCGACCGCTTCAGCGGCGGGCCTGGACGACACCCGCACCCTCCCGGATGTACGCCAGGCGGTAGCGCAGCACGCGGGCGAGATACTCGCGCGTCTCGGGGATCGGAGGCACGCCCCCCGCGTCCTCGACGCGCGCCGTGCCCGCATTGTACGCCGCGAGCGCGAGCGTCAGGTTCCCACCGTAGCGGTCGAGCAGCATCCGGAGATGGCGGCAGCCTCCCTCGATGTTGTCGCGCGGGAGGAAGACGTTCCGCACCTGGTGCTGCGCCGCGGTGGAGGGCATGAGCTGCATCAGTCCGAGCGCACCCTTGCGCGAGACGGCGAGCCGATCGAAGTCCGATTCGGCCTTGATGACCGCCTTCACCAGCGCATACTCGACATTGTATCGCTCGGCAATCTCCCGGATGAGCGCGTCGTAGGAGGTCGGGACCGCGGGCGGGAGCGGCTGGCCCGGCGACGGCAGCAGGCTCAGGCCGACGGCGCCGTCGAGCGGCACGAGCATCCGCGTCCCGGGCGGCAAGGGGCGGTCCTTGATGACCATCCGCGCCCCGCTGTGCGTCGGCGCATTGGTGAAATGGAGGACGCCGAAGCGATCGCGGAAGAGGTAGATGTCCGCGCACGCCGCGTCGGAGAGGCCGAGGAGCCCCCCGAGGACCACTCCCCACACCGCCCACCGCATCTCCCGCGACGATACGGGAGGCGTCATGCGAGGTCAAACCGCGCGTCTGCGAGGGCGGACGCTTGACCGTACGCGTCCGGCACGGGAAGCTCGGCCCTCATGCCCGTCGAGAGCGACTTCCTCGTCATCGGCAGCGGCATCGCCGGCCTCCGCTGCGCGCTCGAGTGCGCGAAGGCCGGCCGGGTCGTCCTCGTCACGAAGGACCGGCTGCCCGAGAGCAGCAGCCGGTACGCGCAGGGCGGCATCGCGTCGGTCTGGAGCCCCGAAGACAGCTTCGAGTCGCACATCGAGGACACGCTCGCCGCGGGCGCGGGCCTCTGCCATCGCGACGCCGTGGAGGTCGTCGTCCGGGAGGGACCCGAGCGCGTCCGCGAGCTCATCGCGCTCGGGACGAACTTCGACCTCCGCGGGGACCCCGAGGACCGGGAATACGACCTCGGCCAGGAGGGCGGCCACTCGCAACGGCGCATCCTTCACGCCTTGGACGCGACCGGCCACGAGATCATTCGGGCCCTCGGCGAAGCGGTCCGCGCCGAGCCGAACGTCGAGATCCGCGAGAACCACCTCGGCGTCGACCTCCTCCTCGAGCGGCGCGGCGGCCACGCGACGTGCTGGGGGGCGTACGTGCTCGATCGAGGGACCCGCCGCGTCCACCGGTTCATCGCGCGCGCGACGGTCCTTTGCACGGGCGGATCGGGCAAGGTCTACCTCTACACCTCGAACCCGGACGTCGCCACGGGCGACGGGCTCGCGATGGCCTACCGCGCCGGCGCGCCGGTCGCGAACATGGAGTTCTTCCAGTTCCACCCGACCTGCCTGTTCCATCCGGCGGCCAAATCGTTCCTCGTCACCGAGGCGCTCCGCGGCGAAGGCGCGATCCTCCGCCGTCCGGACGGCGAGCGCTTCATGCCGCGCTACCATCCGCGCGCCGAGCTCGCCCCGCGCGACGTCGTCGCGCGCGCGATCGACAACGAGATGAAGGTGCACGGCTTCGAGTGCGTCTTCCTCGACGTCACCCACCGCGACCCGGCGTTCGTCCGCGACCGCTTCCCGACCGTCCACCGGACGTGCCTCCGCTTCGGGATCGACATGACCCGGGCGCCGATCCCCGTCGTGCCGGCCGCCCACTATCAGTGCGGCGGCGTCGTCACCGACCTCCACGGCGCGACCGCCCTCTCCCGGCTCTACGCCGTCGGCGAGGTCGCGTGCACGGGGCTCCACGGCGCGAACCGGCTCGCCTCCAACTCGCTCCTGGAAGCCCTCGTGTTCGCGCACCGCGCCGCCGCCCACGCGTGCGCCCGGCTCCGCGACGACCGGATGCGCCCGCCGGCGATCGCCCCCTGGGATCCCGGCCACGCGACGGACAGCGACGAGTCCGTCGTCGTGGCGCAGAACTGGGACGAGATCCGGCGCTTCATGTGGAACTACGTCGGCATCGTGCGCAGCGAGCGCCGGCTCGCCCGCGCCCGCCAGCGCATCGCGCTCCTCCAGGAGGAGATCCGCGCGTACTACTGGGACTTTCTCCTGACGAGCGACCTCGCGGAGCTGCGGAACATCGCGACGGTCGCCGAGCTGATCGTCACGTCGGCGAGCGCTCGGAAGGAGAGCCGCGGCCTCCACTACACGATCGACCACCCCGAGCCCGATCCGGCGTGGGCTCACGACACGATCGTGCGGCGGACGAACGGCGCGGCGGTGGCGCGATGAGCGTCGTCGTCCGCGAGGCGCGCCCGGAGGACGCCGAGGTGTGCGGGCGCATCTGCTACGACGCCTTCACGGCCATCAACGCCGCGCACGGCTTCCCGCCGGAATTTCCCTCGCCCGAGGTCGCGAGCGGCGTGCTCGCGATGATGATCGCGCATCCTCGGATCCACGTCGTCGTCGCCGAGCGGGACGGGACGATCGCCGGCAGCAACGCCATCGACGAGCGCTCCCTGATCGCCGGCATCGGGCCGATCAGCGTCCGGCTCGACGCCCAGAACGCCGGCGCCGGCCGTCGGCTCATGACGGCGGTCCTCGAGCGCTCCCGGGCCCGTGCCGTGCCCGGCGTCCGCCTCGTCCAGACGGCGTTCCACAACCGCTCGCTCGCGCTCTACACGAAGCTCGGGTTCGTCGCGCGCGAGCCGCTCTCGTGCATCCAGGGGCCTCCCATCGGCCGCGTGCCCGCCGGCGTCGTCGTGCGTCCGGCGACCGCGGCCGACGTGGCCGCGTGCGACGCCCTCGCCCTGCGCGTCCATGGCCACGATCGCTCGGGCGAGGTGCGGGACGCGGTCGCGGCGGGCACCGCACGGGTCGTCGAGCGCGCCGGGCGGATCGTCGCGTACACGACCGACGTCGCCTTCTTCGGGCACACCGTCGGCGAGACAGACGAGGACGTCGTGGCGCTCATCGCGACCGCCCCGGCCTTCGGCGGGCCCGGGTTCCTCGTGCCGACGCGCAACGCGATGCTGCTCGGCTGGTGCCTCGCGCACGGGCTCCGCGTCGTGCAGCCGATGACCCTCATGACGATCGCCCTCTACGCCGAGCCGCGGGGCGCCTGGCTGCCGTCGGTCCTGTTCTGACGCCGGCGGCGGGTCAGCGGTCGCGCGCCTCGAAGAGGTAGAGCTGGCGGACGCGGGCGTCGTCCCCGGGCGCGACCGGGTAGCGCCCCGTGAAGCAGGCGTCGCAGAAGCCGGCGCCGCCGTTGCCCGTGAAGGCGTAGAGGCCGCCCTCGCTCAGATACGCGAGCGAGTCGGCTCCGAGGTAGTCGCGGATCTCGTCGACCGAATGCGAGGACGCAATCAGCTCCTCGCGGGTCGGCGTGTCGATGCCGTAGAAGCAGGGGTTCGTGGTCGGCGGCGAGCTGATGCGGACGTGGACCTCGCGAGCGCCCGCCTGCCGGATCATCTGGACGAGCTTCCGGCTCGTCGTGCCCCGCACGATCGAGTCGTCGACGACGACGACGCGCCTCCCGTCGAGGACTTCCCGGAGCGCGTTCAGCTTCACCTTGACGCCGAAGTGCCGGATCGAGCTCGTCGGCTCGATGAAGGTGCGGCCGACGTAGTGGTTGCGGATGAGGCCCATCTCGAACGGGAGCTTCGCCTCCTCCGCGTAGCCGATCGCGGCCGGGACCCCGGAGTCCGGGACGGGGATGACGATGTCCGCGGGAACCCCCGCCTCGCGGGCGAGCCGACGGCCGATCGCCTTGCGGACCTCGTAGACGTTCCGACCGAACACCTTGCTGTCGGGGCGGGCGAAGTAGACGTACTCGAAGACGCAGTGGTGGCGGGGCCGCGGCGGGAACGGCTTCACCGACTCGATCCCGCGCTCGCTCAGGGTCACGATCTCGCCGGGCTCGATCTCCCGCTCGTACGTGGCGTTGATGAGGTCGAGCGCGCACGTCTCGGAGGCGATCACGAGCGCGTCGCCGAGCCGCCCGAGCACGAGCGGCCGGAAGCCGTCGGGGTCGCGCGCGGCGACGATCCGGTCCTCGGTGAGGAAGACGAGCGAGTACGCGCCGCGCACCCGGCGGAGCGCGTCGACGATCCGGCCGGTCAGCGTGTCCGCCGTCGACGCCGCGATCAGGTGGATGATGACCTCGCTGTCGACGTTCGACTGGAAGATCGAGCCGTGCGCTTCGAGGTGCGCGCGCAGCTCGTCGGCGTTCACCAGGTTGCCGTTGTGGCCGATCGCGAGGGCGCCCTGCGCCCACTCGACGACGAAGGGCTGGCAGTTCTTGAGCACCGTCGAGCCGCTCGTCGAGTAGCGGTTGTGCCCGATCGCGAGCCTGCCCTCGAGACGCGCGAGGATGTCCTGGTCGAAGATGTCGGCGACGAGCCCCATCCCCCGGTGCGAGATGAGGGCGCACCCGTTCGAGGCGACGATGCCGGCCGACTCCTGCCCGCGATGCTGGAGCGCGTAGAGGCCGAGGTACGCCAGGGTGGCGGCCTCCGGATGGCCGTACACCGCGACGACGCCGCACTCTTCGCGGAACTCGTCGAACATCGCGCTGGAGAGGGCCACGCGCGAGTGTACCGTACCGTCCGCCGCTTGTATACCGTCGTCAGACCCCGAGCCGCCGCTCGAGCGCGCGCCGCCAGCGCTCCCGCGCGGGCTCGAGCGGGAGGTCGATCAGGTCCCCGATCACCAGGCTCCGCCCGCGAACCTCGCCGAGGACCGTGAAGGGGACCTCCTCGCGCCGCGCCAGGTCGCGGAGGCGGCCGAGGTGCCGCCGCCGGACCGAGACGAGCATCCGCGACTGGCTCTCGCCGAAGAGGAGCGCGTCCGCTCGCATCCCGCGCTCGACGGCAATCCGTGCGCCGAGCCCGGGGCCGCCGAACGAGCACTCCGCCAGCGCCACGGCGAGCCCCCCCTCCGCGACGTCGTGCGCGGATCGCAGGAGCCGCTCGTGGGCGGCAGCGAGGCAGAGGGCGTGGAGCCGCTTCTCGGCCTCGAGGTCGATCCACGGCGGCGCGCCGCGGACCTGGCCGTGGATGACGGCGAGGTACTCGCTCGCCCCGAGCTCCTCGCGCGCCCGCCCGAGGAGGACGACGACGTCGCCCTCGCTCTTCCACCACGGCGTCACGTGCCCCTCCACGTCGTCCAGGAGCCCGACCATGGCGATCATCGGCGTCGGCGGGATCGGGCGGCCGGCCGTCTCGTTGTAGAAGCTCACGTTGCCGCTCACGACCGGCGTCCCGAGCGCGACGCACGCGTCGCGGATGCCCTGCACGCCCTGCTGGAACTCCCACATCACGTCCGGCTTCTCGGGGTTCCCGTAGTTGAGGCAGTCGCTCACGGCGAGGGGCCGCGCACCGACGGCGACGACGTTCCGCGCCGCTTCGGCCACGGCGAGCACGGCGCCCAGGTAGGGATCGAGCTTGCAGTAGCGGCTGTTGCAGTCGACGGTCAGGGCAAGCCCCCGGCGCGTCCCCTCGACGCGGACGACGGCCGCGTCGCCCCCCGGCCGCACCACGGTGTTGCCGCCGACGAGCTGGTCGTATTGGCGGTAGACCCACTCGCGAGAGCACAGGTTCGGGCTCTCGAGAAGGGTGAGCAGCGCGTGCGTCAAGTCCGCCGGCTCGGGGACGTCGGCGGCGTCGAAGCGCTGAATCTCCTCGATTCGCGCGGGCTCCTCGGCGGGACGGCGGTAGACGGGCGCCGACTCGGTGAGCGCCGCGACGGGGAGCGCGCACACCTCCTCGCCGCGCCACCGGGCGCGGAAGATCCCGTCGGCCGTCAGGCGCCCGACGACGGCGGCCTGCAGATCCCAGCGCGCGAAGATCGCCTGCACCGCCGCCTCGCTCCCGGCGCGGGCGACGAGGAGCATCCGCTCCTGCGATTCCGAGAGCAGGATCTCGTACGGCGTCATGCCCTCCTCGCGGAGCGGCACGCGATCGAGGTGGAGCTCCATGCCGAGGCCGCCGCGTCCGGCCATCTCGAGCGCGCTCGACGTGAGACCCGCCGCGCCCATGTCCTGGATCGCGACGACGTGATCGGTCCGCATGAGCTCGAGACACGCCTCCAGCAGGAGCTTCTCGGTGAACGGGTCGCCCACCTGCACCGCCGGCCGCTTCTCCGCCGACTGCGCATCGAACTCGGCGGATGCGAGGAGGCTCGCCCCGTGGATCCCGTCGCGCCCGGTGCGCGAGCCGACGTACATGACGGGGTTCCCCGGCCCGGCGGCCTTCGCCCGGAAGAGACGGTCGGCGGGCGCGACGCCGATCGTGAACGCGTTCACGAGGATGTTCTCGTTGTAGCCCGCGTCGAAGTAGACGTCGCCCCCGACGGTCGCGACGCCGACGCAGTTGCCGTAATGCCCGATGCCGCCCGCGACGCCCTTCACGAGGTAGGGCGTGCGCGGGTGGTCGAGCGCGCCGAAGCGGAGCGCGTCGAGGTTCGCGATCGGCCGCGCGCCCATCGTGAACACGTCGCGGAGGATCCCCCCCACGCCCGTCGCCGCGCCCTGGAACGGCTCGATGAACGACGGGTGGTTGTGGCTCTCGATCTTGAAGACCGCCGCCAGCCCGCCGCCGATGTCGACCGCGCCGGCGTTTTCGCCCGGGCCCTGGAGCACGCAGGGGCCGGCCGTCGGGAGCTGCTTGAGGAACGCCCGGGAGCTCTTGTACGAGCAGTGCTCGGACCACATGACGGCGAAGACGCCGAGCTCCTCGAATGTGGGTGCCCGGCCGAGGAGCTCGACGATGCGCGCGTACTCGTCGGGCGTGAGCCCGTGCTCGGCCGCCGTCGCCTCGGTGACCGCGATCGCCGGGCGCGCCACCGCCATCACGGCCCGGGGACGACGCTCGGCTCGCGCCGCGGAGCGGCGGCGTCGCGGCCGAGCCAGGCCTGCGCCGAGCGGAAGAGTCGGAGGCCGTCCTCCCCGCCCGTCAGCCGGTCGACCGCGTGCTCCGGATGCGGCATGAGCCCCACGACGTTCCGCTCCGCGCTGCACACGCCTGCGATGTTCGCGAGCGAGCCGTTCGGGTTCGCCTCGGGCACGACCTGCCCGGCGCGGTCGACGTAGCGGAAGACGACGCGCTGCTCGCGCTCGAGCGTCGCGACGGTCTCCTCGTCTGCGACCCAGCAGCCCTCGCCGTGCTTGATCGGCAGGCTGAGCAGCTCGCCCGGCCGGCAGCCGAACGTGAACGGCGTCTCCGACGTCTCGACGCGGACCGTGACCACGTCGCAGACGAAGCTGAGCGACCGGTTGCGGACGAGCGCACCCGGGAGGAGCCCCGCTTCGCAGAGGATCTGGAACCCGTTGCAGATGCCGAGGACGAGCCCGCCCGCGCGCGCGTGCGCACGCACGGCGTCCATGATCGGCGCACACTTCGCCATCGCGCCGCAGCGGAGATAGTCGCCGTAGGAGAAGCCTCCGGGCAGGACGACGGCGTCAACGCCGCGGAGCTCCGGGTCCTTGTGCCACAGGGGCACGGCCTCGTCGCCGAGGACTCGCTCGACGGCGCGCACCGCGTCCCGGTCGTCGAGCGAGCCGGGAAAGACGACGACGCCCCAGCGCATCAGGCGCGCTCCTCCGCGACCTCCACGCGGAAGTCCTCGATGACGCCGTTCGCGAGCAGCCGCTCGCACATCGCGCGCACCCGCGGCTCCGCCTGCGCGACGGCCCCGTCGCGCAGGCGGAGCTCGATGTACTTGCCGACCTTCACGTCGGCCACCTCGCCGAAGCCGAGGGCGTGGAGCGAATGCTGCACCGCCTTGCCCTGCGGGTCGAGGATGCCGCGCTTCGGCGTCACGTACACACGCGCGACGAGCGCCGCCATCACGCCGCCGCGGAGCAGATCCGCCGCGCGGCCTCCTGGTACGCGTCCTCGACGCCGCCGAGATCGCGGCGGAAGCGGTCCTTGTCGAGCTTCTCGCCCGTCGCCTTGTCCCACAGGCGACACGTGTCGGGGGAGATCTCGTCCGCGACGAGGAGCTTCCCGTGGTGGCGGCCGAGCTCGAGCTTCATGTCGACGAGGACGATGTCGCGCTTGTCGAGGAACTCGCGGAGGAGCGCGTTCACGCGGAGCGCCGTCTCGTTGATCGCGGCGAGCTCCTGCGGCGTCGCGAGGCGGAGCACCCGGACGTGCCAGTCGTTGATCATCGGGTCCCCGAGCGCGTCGTCCTTGTAGTAGTGCTCGACGACGGGCTCCGGGAGCTGCTCGCCCTCCGCGCGGCCGAGGCGCTTCGCGAGGCTCCCGGCGACGAGGTTCCGCGTCACGACCTCGATCTTCACGATCTCGCACGCCCGGACCAGCATGTCCCGGTCCGACAGCCGCCGGACGAGATGCGTCGCGACCCCTTCGCCCTCGAGGAACTTGAAGAGCACCTCGGACATGCGGTTGTTCAGCACGCCCTTCTGGAGGATCGTGCCGCGCTTTTGCGCGTTGAAGGCGGTGGCGTCGTCCTTGAAGTGCTGGATCAGGAGGTCCGGGTCGGACGTCCCGTAGATCTGCTTGGCCTTGCCTTCGTAGAGAAGCTCACGCCGCTCCATCCCCATCCTCCAGGGCGCGGGTGAAGAGGTGATCCGTATGCCGCAGGTGGTGCTCCAAGTCAAAGAGGCTCGCGAGCTCTTCGGCCGGAACATGGCGCGCCACGTCGGGATCGGCGGCGAGCCGGTCGTGGAGGTTTCCACCCGCGAGCGCGTGGCGCTGCACCCAGCGGTACGCCTCGTCGCGCGGGACGCCTTTTCGCACGAGCGCGAGGAGCACCTGCTCGGAGAAGATCGCGCCGCCCGTGCGGGCCAGGTTCGCGGCCATGGCGTCCGGGCGCACCTCGAGGCCGGCCACGATCCCGGCGAGGCGCGCGAGCATGAAGTCGAGCGCGATCGTCGCGTCGGGCGCGATCACGCGCTCGACGGACGAATGGCTGATGTCGCGCTCGTGCCAGAGCGCGATGTTCTCGAGCGCCGCGACGGCGTAGCTCCGCATGAGCCGCGCGAGGCCGGTCACGTTCTCGACCATCCAGGGGTTGCGCTTGTGGGGCATCGCCGAGGAGCCCTTCTGCCCCTCGGCGAACGGCTCGGCGGCCTCGCCGACCTCCGTCCGCTGGAGGTGCCGGATCTCGACGGCGATGCGCTCGCAGGCCCCCGCGAGGATCGCGAGCGCCGCGAAGAAGCTCGCGTGCCGATCGCGTGGGACGACCTGCGTCGCGATCGGCTCGGGCCGCAGCCCGAGCCGCGCGCACACCGCGGCCTCCACCTCGGGCGTCACGTTCGCGAGCGTCCCGACGGCACCCGAGAACTTGCCGTACGCGATCTCCTCGCGCGCCGCGACCAGGCGACGCCGCCCGCGTCCGAGCTCGGCGTACCAGCTCGCGCACTTGAGGCCGAAGGTGATCGGCTCCGCGTGCATGCCGTGCGTGCGGCCGATCATCGGCGTCCGGCGGTGGCGCACCGCCTGGGCGCGCACGGCGGCCCGAAGCTCGTCCAGCGTCGCGAGCAGCAGGTGCGCCGCGTCGCGCAGCTGGAGCGCGAAGGCGGTGTCGAGGAGGTCCGACGACGTCAGGCCGAGGTGGAGCCAGCGCCCCTCGTCGCCCACGGTCTCCGCGACCGACGACACGAAGGCGATGACGTCGTGCTTCACCTCGGCCTCGATCGCCCGCATGCGCTCCGGCCGGATGCGCGCCCGCGCGCGCAGCGTGCGCGCCGCCTCGGCCGGGACCTGGCCCCGCTCGGCGAGCACGTCGACGAACGCCAGCTCCACCTCGAGCCAGCGCCCGAGGCGCGCCTCCTCGGACCAGAGCGCACCCATCGCGGGCCGCGTGTAGCGCTCGATCATCTCCCCTCCCCCGTGCTCCCGAAGCCGCCTCCGCCGCGCGCGGTGGCGGGGAGCGACGTCGCTTCGTCCCAGCGCGCGCGCGCGACGGGCGCGATCACGAGCTGCGCCACGCGGTCGCCGCGCCGAATGCGCACCGTCTCCGCCCCGAGGTTCACGAGGAGCACCTGCACCTCGCCCCGATAGTCGGCGTCGATCGTGCCGGGCGCGTTGAGGAGCGTGACGCCCGCGCGGTGCGCGAGCCCGCTGCGCGGCCGCACCTGCCCCTCGAACCCGGGCGGAATGGCGACGGCGATGCCGGTCGGGACGAGGCGCCGCGCCCCCGGCGGCAGCTCGAGGTCGCGGTCGACGTCGGCGAGGAGGTCCATGCCGGCCGCGTCCGCGCTCATGTAGGCGGGCAGCGGCAGCGCGTCGACGCCGGGCCGGAGTCGTACGACGCGCACGACGACGTCCGGCGCGCTCAACCCGCGAGTACCTCGTCGCCGAGCGCCTGCCCCTTCAGGTCGCCGAGCACGGTGAGCGCGAGCGTCCGCGGACCGAAGAGCCGCGCCGCGGCGCGGACGACGTCGTCGTTCGTGACGGCGTCGATGCCCGCGGCGACCTCCTCGAGCGGCACGTCGCGGCCGAAGTAGATGTCGTTCTTCGCAATCCGCGTCATCCGGCTGTCGCTCGTCTCGAGGCCGAGCAGCATCGAGCCCTTCATCTGCGTCTTCACCCGGGCGAGCTCCGCCGCGCCGAGGCCTTCGCGGGTGGTCCGCGCGATCTCGGTGCGCACGACGTCGACGACCTCGCGCGTCCACTCCGCACTCGTGCCGACGTAGACGCCGATGTAGCCCACGTCGGCGTACGAGGAGAGGAACGAGTACACCGTGTACGCCTTGCCGCGGCGCTCGCGGATCTCCTGGAAGAGGCGCGAGCTCATGCCGCCGCCGAGGGCCGCGTTCAGCACGTGCACGGCGTAGCGGTCGGGATCACCCTGCGCGATGCCCGGCGCCCCGAGGCAGAGGTGGACCTGTTCGAGCGGCTTCTCGTGCACCACGACGCCGCCCGCGGGCGAGGGTGGCGCGCCGTCGACGCGCATCGCGGCGCCGGCGAGCGCGCTGAACTGGCGGGACGCCATTTCGAGGAGGTCGTCGTGTCGGAGGTTCCCGGCCGCGGCGATGAGGAGGCGGTCCGGCCGGTAGCGGGCGTCGAGAAAACGCAGGAAGTCGTCCCGCTCGAACGCGGACACGGTCTCCGGCACGCCGGCGATCGGGCGGGAGAGCGGATGGCCCGGCCAGAAGGCCTGGTTGAAAAGCTCGTGGACGTAGTCGTCCGGCGTGTCCTCGATCTGGGAGATCTCCTGGAGGATGACGGACCGCTCGCGCTCGATCTCCTCCGACGCGAAGCGGGAGTGGGTGAAGATGTCGGAAAGGATGTCGAGCGCGAGCGGCAGGTGCTCGGGGAGCACCTTCGCGTAGTAGCAGGTGTACTCCTTGCCGGTGAACGCGTTCAGGACGCCCCCGACGGCGTCGATCTCCTCCGCGATCTGCGCCGCCGTCCGCGACGCCGTTCCCTTGAAGAAGAGATGCTCGAGGAAGTGCGAGATGCCGGCCTGCTCGGGCCGCTCGTAGCGCGAGCCGTTCTCGACCCAGATCCCGGCCGTGACCGAGGGCAGGTCCGGCAGCCGCTCGGAGAGGACGCGGACGCCGTTCGGGAGGCGGGTGGCCTGCATCGCGCCCGTCAGCTCCGCGCCTCCTGCTGCCCCGCCTCCTTCAGCGCCTCCTTGCGAGAGAGCCGGATCTTCCCCGACTTGTCGACCTCGAGCACCTTCACCGGGATGACCTCGCCTTCCTTGATGACGTCAGACACCTTGCGGACCCGCTCCTCGGCGAGCTGCGAGATGTGCACCAACCCGTCGGTGCCGGGGAATATCTCCACGAAGGCGCCGAAGTCGACGATCTTGCGCACCGTGCCGCGGTAGATCTTCCCGACCTCGGCCTCGGCGGTGATCCCGCGGATCTTGTCGAGCGCCTTCTGCATCGCCGCGCCGTCGGAGGAGGCGACGAACACCGTCCCGTCGTCCTCGACGTCGATCTTGACGCCCGTCTCCTCGACGATGGCGCGGATCACCTTGCCGCCCGGGCCGATCAGGTCCCGGATGCGGTCCGGCTTGATGTGGATGGTGACGATGCGGGGTGCGTAGGTGGAGAGCTCGGTGCGGGGCTTCGAGAGCGCCTCGGCCATCTTGCCGAGGATGTGGAGCCGCGCGACGCGGGCCTGCTCGAGCGCCTCCTGCATGATGGCCCGCGTCACGCCGGTGCACTTGATGTCCATCTGCACCGCGGTGACGCCCGACTCCGTCCCGGCGACCTTGAAGTCCATGTCGCCCAGGTGATCCTCGTCGCCGAGGATGTCGGAAAGGACCCGGACCTCCTCCCCCTCCTTGATCAGCCCCATCGCGACGCCCGCGACCGGCGCCTTCACCGGGACGCCCGCGTCCATCAGCGACAGCGACCCGCCGCACACCGTCGCCATCGACGACGAGCCGTTCGACTCGAGGATCTCCGAGACGATCCGGATCGTATACGGGAAGTCCTCCTCCCGCGGGAGAACGGGCCCGAGCGCCCGCTCGGCGAGCGCGCCGTGGCCGATCTCGCGGCGCCCGGGGCTGCGGAGGAACTTCACCTCGCCGGTCGAGAACGGCGGGAAGTTGTAGTGCAGCATGAACTTCTTGTAGGTCTCGCCGATGAGGGCGTCGATCTTCTGCTCGTCCGACGAGGTGCCGAGCGTGGAGACGACGAGCGCCTGCGTCTCGCCGCGGGTGAAGAGCGCCGAGCCGTGCGTACGGGGCAGCACCTCGACCTCGCACGTGATCGGCCGGATGTCGGTGAGCCCGCGGCCGTCGAGCCGCTTCCGATCGTGGATGATCGTCTCGCGGACGACCTGCTTCTTCACCCGGCCGAAGAGGCCCGCGACCTCCTTCGCGCGCTCGCCCTCCGGGCCGCCGAGCGCCTGCACCACCTCGTCCTTCACCGCATCGAGCGCCGCGTAGCGTTCGTGCTTCCCGGGGGTCGCGAGCGCGGCCCGGAGCTTCGGCAGCGCGAGCTCGCGGACCTGCTTCTCGAGCGCCGCGTCGACGGCCGGCGGCGTGAAGGAGCGCTTCCGTTTTCCCGCCCTGGCGCGCAGCTCCTCCTGGAGGTCGATGAGCGGCTGGAGCCCCGCGTGGGCCGTGAACAGGGCCTCGAGCAGGTCGGCCTCGGGCGCCATCTGCGCGCCGCCCTCGACCATGACGATCGCCTCCCGGCTCCCGGCGACGATGACGTTCATGTCGCTCGACGCGAGCTGGGTCGTCGTCGGGTTCAGGACGAATCGTCCTCCGACCCGGCCGATCCGGACGGCAGCGATCGGTCCTCCCCACGGGATGTCGGAGAGGACGAGCGCCGTCGAGGCACCGAGGAGGGCGAGCATGTCGGGGTCGTTCTCGCGATCGTGCGACAGCACGGTCGCGATCACCTGCGTCTCGCTGTTGAACCCGGCCGGGAAGAGCGGCCGCAGGGGGCGGTCGATCAGGCGGGAGGTCAGGATCTCCTTCTCCGCCGGGCGGCCCTCGCGTTTGAAGAAGCCACCGGGGATCTTCCCGGCGGCGAAGGTCTTCTCCTGGTAGTCGCAGGTGAGGGGGAAGAAGTCGATGCCCTCGCGCGGGCTCGCGAGCGCGGTCGCCGTCACGAGGACGACGGTTTCGCCGTACTGGACGAGCGCCGCGCCGCCCGCCTGCTTGGCCATCCGCCCGGTTTCGACCGTCAGCGGACGGCCCTCGAAATCGATCTTGATCCTATGTGGCCCCGACTGGGACATGCATTCTCCTCCGCGGCATTCGGCCGCTGCGTCGTGATCCTGGCGAGGGAAGCTGGAGAAGGAGAATGAAGGAAGGGTCGATCGAATCCGCTACTTGCGGATCCCCAGCCGTTCGATGACCTGCTTGTAGCGCTGGAAGTCGCGCCGCTTCAGGTAATCGAGCAGCCGCCGGCGTTGTCCGACGAGCTTCAGCAGCCCGCGTCGGGAATGGTGGTCCTTACGGTGCACCTTGAAGTGCTCGGTGAGGTAACTGATCCGATCCGTCAGGAGCGCGACCTGGACCTCCGGAGACCCGGTGTCCGCCGGGTGCCGGCGGTACGCCTGCACCGTCTCCTGCGTGCGCTCCTGGACCACGGCCATTCCCTGTCTCTCTCCGTCTCGTCCGTCTCTCGCTTTAGCCAACAGGCTCTAACATTGCGAATGCTCGTTGTAAAGCGAATCAGGACGCGCCGAGGAGCCGCACCAGGCGCCAGGCGGGCGCCGGACCGGCGGACTCGATGACGGCGACGACCTCGCCGCCCGGGTCGAGGACGAGCGCGGTCTCGCCGGCGCGCTCGGGCGGCGGGAGTCGGCGGAGCGCGTCCTGCTGCCCGCGGCGGAGGCGGGCGAGGCCCTCCGCGGCGGCCGGAAACGCCGCGTACTGCGCCAGCGCCCGTCGCACCGGCACGAGCGGCCACGGCATCCCGGGCGGCGTCGCGACGAGCGCGTCCGGCGTCTGCGCGTCCTCGATCCGGAAGCTCCCGACGGCCGTGCGACGCAGCCGTTCGAGGTGCGCGACCGTGCCGAGCGCCCGCCCGACGTCGGCCGCGAGGACGCGGACGTACGTCCCCTTCGAGCACGCGACGACGAACTCGAGGCGGTCCGGCGCGGCGAGGGTGAGCGTCAGCCGCCGGATCTCGATCTCCCGCGCCTCGCGCGCGACGTCGAGCCCGCGGCGCGCGAGCTTGTAGAGCGGGACGCCGTCCCGCTTGAGGGCCGAGTACATCGGGGGGACCTGTCGCTGCCGACCCGTGAACCGCCGCGCGACGGCGTCGACGGCGGCCGCGTCGAGCGTGGGCACGGGCGCGGTTTCCGTCTCGGTCCCGGTGCGGTCCAGCGTGTCGGTCGCGCGGCCGAGGCGGATC
>Ga0070741_10009049_pt1 | contig 19588 bp, 14 predicted proteins | sample Coa_R1_4_FD_66440 | JGI IMG/M metagenome (GOLD analysis project Ga0070741, IMG submission 66440) | Surface soil microbial communities from Centralia Pennsylvania, which are recovering from an underground coalmine fire - Coalmine... | ecosystem: Environmental > Terrestrial > Soil > Unclassified ...
CGATCTCCTGGACCGACGCGTACGGCCGCAGCCACGACAAGGTCGTCGGCCGCCCGCTGTCGATGTACGCCATGCGCGGCATCTCGGCGCATTCGAACGGTTTCCATACCTGCCGCGCGCTGCACCTGATCCAGATGCTGCTAGGCGCCCTGGAAGGACCGGGCAATTTCCGCGCGAAGGCGCCCTTCCCGCGCCCTATCCCGCCGGCCCAGTTGCCGGAGAACGATGCGGCGCTCATCGACGCGCCCGATACGCCGCTCGCCCGGCCTCCGCTCGGCTTCCCGACGCGCCCGGAAGATCTGTGCATCGACGCCTCCGGCCGGCCGCTGCGGATCGACCGCGCCTTCTCGTGGGAATCGCCGCTTGCCGCGCACGGCGCGATGCACATGGTCATCACCAACGCGGTGAGCGGCGATCCCTACCCGATCGATACGCTGATCCTGTTCATGGCGAACATGGCCTGGAACTCGTCCATGAACACGGCGCAGATGCAGGAGCTGCTGCGCGCAAAGGACGCCAGCGGCGAATACAGGATCCCGTTCCTGGTGGTGGCCGACGCGTTCCATTCGGAGACGGTCAACTTCGCCGACCTCGTCCTGCCGGACACCACCTACCTGGAGCGCTTCGACACCATCTCCCTGCTCGATCGCCCGATCTCGGAACCGGACACCGCGGCCGACTCCATCCGGCATCCGATCGTCGCGCCTGATCGCGACGTGCGGCCGTGGCAGGAAGTGCTGGTGGAGCTCGCCTCGCGCCTGAAGTTTCCGGCATTCACCAATGCCGACGGTTCGCGAAAATTCTCCGGCTATCGCGATTTCATCGTCCGCTTCGAGCGCGCGCCCGGCATCGGCTTCCTCGCCGGCTGGCGCGGCAAGAGCGGCGAAAAGAGCCTGCGCGGAGAGCCGAACCCCGAGCAATGGGAGCGCTACATCGAGAATCAGTCGTACTTCGCGCACCATTGGGCGGACAACGAGAAGTACTATCGGTTTGCGAATCGCGACTATCTCGCGCGCGCGGCCGAGGCGGGCTTCGTGGGCAAAGCGGAGCCGATCGTGCTCCAGCTCTACTCGGAGCCGCTGCAGAAGTTCCGGCTCGCCGGGCTCGGGCTGTACGACGGTCCGCAGCCGCCCGAGGCGGTCGACCGGGAGCGGCTGGCCCGATTTTTCGATCCCCTGCCGATCTGGTATCCGCCGCTCGAGGAGAGCGCCCAGCGCGGCGCGGCGCGGGTCGCCGAGGAATTCCCGTTCCACGCCCTCACGCAGCGCCCGATGGTGATGTACCACTCCTGGGACTCGCAGAACCCGTGGCTGCGCCAGATCCTGGGACAGAACTTCCTCTACATGAATGCCGGCCGCGCGCGCGAGCTGGGCCTCGCCGACCTCGACTGGGTGTGGGTGGAATCCCATCACGGGCGCGTCCGCTGCCAGCTCAAGACGATGGAAGGCGTGGAGGCGAACACGGTGTGGACGTGGAACGCCATCGGCAAGCAGGCCGGCGCATGGGCGCTGGCGCCAGATGCATCGGAGGCCACCCACGGGTTCCTGCTCAACCACGTCATCTCCGAGCATCTGCCGCACCGGGCCGACGAGCGCCGGATCACGAATTCGGATCCCGTCACCGGACAGGCGGCGTGGTACGACGTGCGCGTGCGCATCACCAGGGCAGCGCCGGGAGAAACCGGTGCCTGGCCGACGTTCCCCGCGGTGAAGGCGCTGCCGTGAAGCTGGGGCTCGTCATCGACCTCGACACCTGCGTCGGCTGCCACGCGTGCGCCGTGGCGTGCAAGGAGTGGAACGACGCGTCGAAGGTCGCCGGCCCGCTCCCCGATTACGACCCGCGCGGCGCACAGCCGAGCGGCGTCTGGTTCAATCGGATTCGCCACTACGAGATCGGCGAATACCCGGCATCCAAAACGGTGAACGTGCCGATGTCCTGCATGCACTGCGAAGACGCGGCGTGCGTGACTGTGTGCCCAACCGGCGCTTCCTACAAACGTTCGGACGGCATCGTGCTGGTCGACGCGGACAAGTGCATGGGTTGCAATTACTGCTCGTGGGCCTGCCCCTACGGCGCGCGCGAGCTCGACCGCAACGCCGGCACGATGAAGAAGTGCACGCTGTGCGTGGACCGTATCCACGACGAGCGCTTGCCCGAGGCGGAGCGGCAGCCGGCCTGCGTGCTGGCCTGCCCGACGCACGCCCGCCTGTTCGGCGACTTCGACGATCCCGAATCCGCCGTGTCCGTGAAAGCGCGCGGCCGCGACGGCTTCGGCATGCTTGCCGAACTGGGTTACCGGCCGGTCAACCGCTATCTGCCGCCGCGCAAGCCGCCGGCAGTCGAAACGTCCAGCGAGCCGCTTACCGAGAACGGTCTGCTCGAAAGCCTGCAATCCCTGGCAGCGCGCGTCATCGGCCGCTGAACCCGGATCCCGCCCACGCGATGCGCCCCGCCCTGTCCGTCATCTTCTTCACTGTGCTGTCCGGCGCCGGGCTGGGGCTGTTCGCCCTCCTGGCGTTGGCGCAGGCTGCCGGCTCGCCGGCTGGCTTGGAACCCGCCATGCATTTCGCAGGCGGCACGCTTGCGGTCGCGCTGGTTGCCGCCGGCCTCATCTCGTCGACCTTCCATCTCGCCAATCCGAGGAACGCCTGGCGGGCTGCGACCCAATTCCGCTATTCGTGGCTGTCGCGCGAGGCCGTGCTCGCACTTCTCTTCTTTCCGATCGCGCTTGCTTATCTGGCTGCAGTGCGCCTGCATCTCCCGTTCGCTCTGCAGACAACGCTCGGGCTGACCGGCACGGCGCTCGCATGGGCGATCCTGCTCTGCACCGGGATGATCTACGCCTGCCTGAAGACGATTCCGCGGTGGCATACCCCGCTCGTGCCCGCCGCCTATATCGTCAACGGCCATTTGTCCGGAAGCCTGATCCTGCTGGCGCTGGCGGCGGCGGACCGCAAGCCGACGGGCGCCTACGTGGCGCTGGTCCTGATCGCGCTCGCAGCCGCCGGCGCGATCAAGTGGCTCTACTTCCGCAGGTTCGGCCCGCCGCGGGTCGGCGCGCATTCTCTCTCGTCGGCGATCGGCATGACGGCGGCACAGGCCAAGCTGTTGGATGCCGGCCATACCCACGGCACTTTTCTCACCCACGAGTTCGTCTTCCGGCTCGGCCGCGACCGCGCGCTGCAACTGCGAGCGCTATTTTTCGCGCTCAGCCTGCTCCTGCCGGCCGTCGTCGTTGCGCTGGATGTCCGCAGCGCGTGGGTGCTGGCATCGATCGCGCTGCTCTGCCTTGTCGGGCTTCTCATCGAACGCTGGCTGTTCTTCGCCGAGGCCCAGCACGTGGTCCGGCTGTTTCACGGTCAGCAGGCCGTCTGACCGGCCTCGTCTCCACCGCACTGACCTTCTTGCAACGCCACGGGTGACATCGCCGCCCATGGCGCCATTGCCGCGCGGCGACTCCCGCTGATTTGCCAGTCGTACTGCGGCGAAAACGAACCGCCTCGACTGGGCTCGGATATATTTTTTGCGGCCGCCTGGGCCGATGCCCAGCAGGCGTCAGACGTTCGGGTCCACATCCAACCGCACAATCCAGTCCTCCATGCCCGGGCGCGCAACCGGGTAACGGTCCATCACCAGCGGATCGTGGCCGGGCACGATGTGGTTGCGCGAGGTGGCCAGGTTGCGCAGCGTGTTGAAACCCTCCAGCATGTCGGCCACGTTGTACACGATCGGGAACAGCCGGTTCTGCTCCATGTGCGCGTAGAAATGACTGGCGTCGGAAGCCAGCACGACCCAGCCGCGTCGGGTGCGCACCCGCACCGACTGCATTCCCTTGGTATGGCCGCCGATGTGATGCACCTCGATGCCCGGCGCGATCTCGGCCGCGCCGTCGTGGAATTGCACGCGCTCCTCGAACACGCAGCGAACCATGTGCACCACGTCCTCGGCTTCGTAGCCGTGCCGCAGCATGCCGTGGCACATGCAGCGACCGGTCACGAAGTCCATCTCCTTGTCCTGCAGGTGATAGCGCGCGCGGGGAAACAGGGAAAGGTTGCCGGCGTGATCGTAGTGCATGTGGGTGATGATCACGTTCTCGACCGACTCCGGCGCGACGCCGAGAGCGCGGATGCCCTCGGCAACCGGGCGCACGATCTGGCGGCGGCGCTTTCTCGCCACTTCCTCGCCGAACCCGGTGTCCACCACGACCGTGCGGTTGCGCCCCGCGATCACCCACACGTAGTAATTGAGCGGCATCTCCGTGTCGTGCTCGTCGCCGCCGATGAAATTCTCGGGCGACCGGCGCGACAGCCGCGCGTACTTGATCGCATAGACCTCGTAACTGTCGTCGTTCATCGGTACGACCTCCCGCGTTTCTCCGCTGCCTGCGAAACCGCGATTCGCCGGCCGTTCATTTGGTCTGGCCGCGCTCCATGTCGGCGAACGCTTCCCTGGCAACGCGGAAGGCGTCGACCGCGGCGGGAACGCCGCAGTAGATGGCGACCTGGAGCAGCACCTCGCGGATCTCGTCCTTCGACACCCCGTTGCGGATCGCGCCCGCGACGTGCATCTTCAGTTCGTGCGGCCGGTTCAGCGCGCTGATCATCGCCAGGTTCAGCATGCTGCGGATCTTCTTCGGCAACCCGTCGCGGCCCCACACGGCGCCCCAGCAGTATTCCGTCACCAGCCTTTGCAGCGGCATGTTGAAGTCGTCGGCGGAGGCGATCGCCTTTTCCACGTACTCGGCGCCGAGAACGGATTTACGGATCTCCAGACCGCGCTTGTACAGTTCGTCGTTCATTTCATTTCTCCTGTAAGAAAACCAGTGATAGGCGCTCTTCTTCCCTGCGCACCCGCTGCCGGCTACTGCTTCGGCCAGATCGGGCTGCCGAGTGCGTCCTTGGGCGGATAGACGGTGATCGGCACGCCGTTCTGCCACTGCACGATCAGAATCCCGGCCCCCGCGCGGCGACCGCTTTCGTCGAACTTCAGCCTGCCGCCCGCGAAGTACTTCGCCGGCCCGTCGGTGAGATCCATCGCGCGCAGCGCCCTGGCCACCGCTTCCCGGTCCGCTTTGCCCGCCGCCTCGAGCGCCGCCTTGAAGATCCACATGTCGCCATAGGTCGTCACGAAGTGCTGGGTCGGCCAGGGCTCCGAGGTCCTCTTCCGGACCTCCGCCACGAAGTCCTTCTGCGCGCTCGTCGTCCAGTCGGCGACGACCGCCATGACCCCTTCGAGCTGATCGACGCTCATGTTGTTGCGCAGGTCCGGATCCAGGATCGCCGCGCCGTTGGAAATCGTCGGCAGCCTGCCGTGTCCGAGGCCGAATTCGTTCATCTTCTCCAGCAGCAATTTGGCGTCCGAAATCGCTGTGGGCATCAGCAGCAGGATGTCGGGGCGCTGCGAGCGCACGCGCTGGATCAGCGGCGTCGCGTTGGCGAGCGGCGGGGTGAAGGTCTCGTCGACCACCAGCGTCAGCCCGAGCCTGGCGAGCTGGTGTTCCTTGATGGGCTTGACGAACGCCACCGACGCGGCGGTGTTGTCCATGACAATGCCGATCGTCTTGGGACGCTTGCCCGAGGCCTTCTGCGCCATGTCCATCAGCGCCGGCAGCGATGCTTCCGCCTGCTGGTCGCCGGTCGCCGAGGTCTGGAACACGTACTTGAAGCCGCGCGAGGTGATCAGGTCGGAGTACGAGAAGGTGACCACCGGCAACTGCGCGCGCTCGGTGACTTCGGTGACCGCCAGGGTGAAGGAACTGAGATACGCTCCCGTGGCCACCACCAGGTTCGGCGCCTCCGCGACCATGCGCTGGGCCGCGTTCTTCGCCTTTTCCACGCTGTCCCCGGTATCGAAGACGGAAAGCTTCAGTTTCGCCCCGCCCATGGACTTGATGCCGCCCTGCCGATTGATGGTGTCGATCGCGAGGTCCGCGGCCATTTTCATGACCTGGCCCTGCCGCGCCCACGGGCCCGACATCGGTGCGATCAGGCCGACCTCCACTTCCTGCGGCTGCGCGCTCGCCGCCAATGCGACGGCCGCCGTCGCCATTGCGAGCGCGACAGCGCCCGCACGCCTGCGGTGCGTATTCATGATTGCATCCTGCATTGCATCCTCCCGCTTCGTTTTGAGGTACGGAAAAGCACGATCGCCCTACATGCCGAGATACGCCTGGCGTATCCGGTCATTGTTCCGCAACTCGTCGTGGCTGCCTTCGAGCACCACCCGCCCGGCTTCCAGGACATAGCCGCGATCGGCGAAATGCAGCGCCTCGGCGACGCGTTGCTCGACCAGCAACACGGTCACTGCCGAGCCGGAGTGAATGGCGACGATGCGCTCGAAAATTTCGTCCGCGACCGCTGGAGCCAGCCCCAGCGAAGGCTCGTCGAGCAGCAACAGCTTCGGCGACGAGGCGAGTCCCCTGGCGATGGCGAGCATCTGCTGCTGTCCGCCGGACAGCGCGCCCGCCTGCGCCTTTGCGCGCTGGGCGAGGACCGGAAACCAGCTGTAGATCCGTTCCAGGTTCTCCTTCCACGCGCGGCGGCCAGCCTCGGTGTAGGCGCCCATCTCCAGGTTCTCCCGTACCGTCAGCGACGCAAACACCTGGCGTCCCTCGGGAACGTGCGCGATCCCGAGGTGCGCACGGGAGGACGGGGCCACCGCCAGCAGGTCCGCACCTTCGAAGCGGATCGCGCCCGCCGTAGGCGGCACGATGCCCGAGATGGTCTTGAACAGCGTCGTCTTGCCCGCGCCGTTGGGCCCGACGATCGCGACCAGATCCCCGGACTCGACGCGTATCGTGACGGAATTCAGCACCGGGACGCCACCGTACCCGGCACACAAGCCGCGGATCTCAAGCATGGGCGACTCTCCACCTCTTGCCGAGGTAGGCGTCGATCACCGCGGGATCCCGGGTGACGTCCGCCGGCTGCCCCGCGGCCAGCACCGCGCCGTTGTCGAGCACGACGAACCGGTCCACCAGACGGACCATGGCCTGCATGGTGTGCTCGATGATGACGATCGTGACGCCTTGCGCGGCGAGCCTGCGGATCACGGCGATCACGTCTTCGGCGTCGCCGCCGCCCAGGCCGGCCAGGGTCTCATCGAGCAGCAGCACCTTCGGCTTGCCGGCGAGCGCGCGGGCGAGTTCCAGCAGGCGCAGTTGCCGGTTCGACAGACCGCCCGCGAGCAGCTGCGCCTCGCGGCGCAAACCCACCTGGGAAAGCGATTCTTCCGCAACGGAACGCGCCTGCTCGTCCGACGCCGCGTGCACATAAGCGCCGACGACGACGTTCTCCAGCACCGTCATGCGCCGGAACGGCCGGACCACCTGGAAGGTCCGGCCCACGCCGGCGGCGCAGATCTCGTACGGCCTCCTGCCGACGATGTTTTTCCCCTCGAGTAGAATCTGCCCCCGGTCGGGCCGGATGTAGCCGTTGAGCAGGTTGAAGAACGTGGTCTTCCCGGCGCCGTTCGGCCCGATGATGCCAAGGATCTCACCGCGCAGGACCTTCATGCTGACGTCCCGCAGCGCTTGCAGGCCGCCGAACGCCTTGGAAACACTGCGTACCTCGAAGACCGGCGCCGCGTCGCGATCCTTTCTGCGCACCGGCAACTCGGCGACCGCGGCCGATTCCGCGGCGGCGGACGCGGACTGCATCCGCGGCGCGAAGAGCCGGCGCGCGCGCAGGCGCCACAGCAGGTCCTTGACCTTCCAGAACACGCCCTCGGGCGCGAGCAGGGTTACCGCGACGATCGCGATGCCGAACACCGTGCCCTGGATGCCCGGGATGACGTTGCCCAGCCTGGCATAGAGAAGCTCGCTCAGCGGAACCAGCACCAGCGCGCCGATCACCGGCCCCCACAGCGTGCCCACGCCGCCGAACATGGTGACGATCAGCGCCTGCGCGGAGACCAGCATTCCGAACACGGCGGCCGGCGTCACCACCAGCAGCACCACGGCGTAGAACCCGCCCACGGTGCCGGCCATCGCGCCGCTCAAGGTGATCGCTTTCAACTTCCACGCCAGGGTTCGGATCCCGGCCGCCTCGGCCGCGGCTTCGTCCTGCTTGATCGCGAGCAGCGACATGCCGAATCGCGAGCGCTCGATCAATGCGGTGAGCAGCATGGCACCGATCATCAGCGCGGCCGCGAGCCAGGCGTAGATCCGGTGATCTTCGAACTGCATGGAGGCGAGCGGCGCGTCGCGCCGCATCGGCAGAGCGAGCTCCTGATAGCCCAGCCACTCGAAGACGTACAGCAGCGCCAGCGGATAGGCGAGCATCGCGAGCGCAAAGTAATGGCCGCGCAGGCGGAACGTCGGAATGCCGACCACCAGGCCGGCCAGGCCGCCCAACACGCCGGCGCAGGGAATTCCCAGCCAGGGCGACAGGCCCCAGCCGATCTGCGTCAGGGCGACGAAGTACGCGCCGAGACCGAAGAACGCCGCGTGGCCGAAAGACACGAAGCCGCTGTATCCGCTCAGCACGTTCCACGCCAGTCCCATCACCGCCCACACCGGCACCACCGTCATGATCAACTGGTGATAGGAGTTCTGCGCGAATGCCGCCGCGACCGCGTACGCGAGGCCGAACGTCGCGATCAGCAGCGCTTGACGGCGAAAGCTCGTCTGCCGCACCTTCAGGTCCTCCGAGCCGCGCGCCCGAACAGACCTTGCGGCCGCAGCAGCACGATGACGAGAAAGACGACGAATATCGCGCTGTTCTGGAGCTGGTTCGGCAGGAACAGGGTCGAGAGCTGCTGCACCAGCCCGATCGTCAATCCGCCGAAGAAGGCGCCCGCTACGCTGCCCAGGCCGCCGAGCACGACGCCGGCATACATGACGATGACGTACTCGAGACCGACATACGGCTGGAACGGACCGCCGGAGGCGAGCAGGCCGCCGCCGATGGCCGTCATGGCGACGCCGAATCCGAAAGCCAGGCGATGGGCCCGATCGACGTCGATGCCCATGTACACGGCGGCCTCGGGATTGTCCGCCGCCGCGCGCAGCGACTTGCCGAGCCGCGACCCGCCCATGAGCAGCACGAACCCCAGAACCGCCGCGACCGCGATCGCCGCGGCGACAGTCTGTCCCTGATTGACGAAAATCTCGATCCGGTCGCGGTACAACGGACCGATCTCCCAGGCGCTGGAGGACAGCGGCGTGGGAATCGATACCGGGGCCGAACCGAACACGTACAGGCCGCCGTTCTGCAGGATCAGCGCCACCCCGAGGGTCAGGATGAGCTGCGCGTAATGCCCTTCCGACTCGAGCGCGCTGCCGCGGATACCGGTCACGCGGCTGACCAGCAGCTTGTGCACCAGCACGCCGGCGACAAAAATCGCCGGCCCGGCGAGCAGCGCCGCGAGATACGGATCCGCCGCCGCGCCGAAGACCGTGTGCGCGCCGAACAGGCCGAACGCGTAATAGGCGGCGTACATGCCGAGCATCATGAAGTCGCCCTGGGCGAAATTGATGACGCGCATGACGCCGAAGATCACGCTCAGCCCGACGCACATCAGCCCGTAGAGGGCCCCCGTGAGCAGACCCGCGGTCAACGCCTGGAGGAAATTCTCGGCGAGCTGCGCCGCGCTCATGCGCGGCCCCGCCATGCTTCAGGCGAAACTCCCATGCCCTCCCCCGTTATTGTCAGCGTGTATTCTGCCCCGCGGGGCCCAGCAGCGCGCCGAGCCGGCCGACGTCGTCGCTGCCCTCCAGGTCATCGATGCAGCGTTCGATCTCGTGCGCACGCCGGGTTCCGACCACGCCTTCGGTGGCTGCGCGGAACCGCCCGCGCACGTCGGCCGCGCTCGCATTGACGACGTCGTCCAGGCGCACGCGATGCGTCGCGCCGCCGGATTCCCGCACTTCCACTTCGCCGCCCTGCCTGCCGGGATAGGCCCGCGTCATGTCGTCGTCGATTTCCAGCGTGGTCAAGCCGACCAGCCGCCGCAACGCCGTGTCGTTCAGCAGCGTGAAATTCTTCTCCGACACGCCGCCTGCGATCAGCGCCGCGGCGACGTTGTACTGGATGCTCATCTTCGCCTGGAGAATGTGCTCGAACGGGCCGCTGGAGTCGCAGCCGGGATAGAGCGCGCCGGCGCGCGGAACCCGCACCGCGATCGACGCGATGCGATCGGGCGGGCAGTTCCGTTCGCGCGCGATCCGCAATGCGGCCTGACAGGCGGTCTGGGCGAAGTTACAAGCGGGTACCGGCTTGTGGTAGACGGACAGGATTTCCGGTTGCCCGCGGAACAGCTCGACTTTCGAGCCCGCCGACGGCTTGCGCAGCGCCGCGAACAGCCCCGCCTCGCCGTCCAGCGCCGAGGGCGACGCGAAGGCGCCAAGCTCCGCGAGGCGCACCGCCGTCACCGCGTTGCGGGCTGCGAAGCCGGCGTGGAAGAACATCTCGCTGCCGCCGGTATGCGCCCACTGGTTGAACCCGACGACGGTATTGGCGCCGATCGCCACCGCGCTCGTCGCCTGCTCGGCGCGCAATCCCAGCAGACGCGCCCCGGCTGCCGCGGCGCCCACCGGACCCGTGATCCCGGTGGGTCGGAAGACGCGCGCCAGCTCCGCATCCATCACCGCGCGGCCGATCTGCCCGCCCACTTCATAGCCGACCGCAGTCGCGGCGATGAAGTCGCGCCCGCCGACACGACGCGTCTGCGCCAGCGCCAGCAGGGTGGGCAGCACCACGATGCCCAGATGACTGATGCTGCCGGAATGCATGTCCTCGCGCACCAGGCCATGGCCCATCACCGCGTTCGCGAACGCGGCGTCGGCGCAGGACGCGCCGTCCGGCGATCCGATCACGGTCGCTCCGCCCGCCTCGTCGCCGGCGACACGCTGCGCCAATTGCGCCGCTTGGCGGCTCCACGGCAGATCGCGCGCCTCGAAGGCGCAGCCGATGAAATCGATCAGGCAGAGCTTGACCTTTGTCGCCACTTCGCCGGGCAGATCCCGCGCCGACACGGCCGCCGCCGAGCGCGCGATGCGCGCGGCGAGAGGTTCTTCGGCTCCGGCGACGATGGCGGGAGATTTCCGTCGACTTGCGGTTGACATCGCAGCTCCTCCTGATGTGTGCCCTGCGCCAAGAGCGGAATACTACGCGCGCCGCACCTGCTTCAGCCGCGCACCTCCACTCCCGCCCACGACTCGACCACTTTGCACAGCGAAGTGAAATCCGATTCGGCCCCGTAGACCGCGTTGGTGACCGCGAGCATCTCACGCACCGCGGCGCCGACGATCATCGGCACGCCGAGCGCTTCCGCCTCGTCCACGCACAGACGCACGTCCTTGTACGACAGGCCGGTGGCGAAGCCGAAATCGAAGGTCCGCGGCAACACCGAGCGCGGAAACTTGTCCTGCGTCGCGCTGTTGCGCCCCGAGCCGGCGTTGAGGACGTCGAGCATCATCTTCGGATCGAGCCCGGCCTTCACCCCCATCACGATCGCTTCCGAGGAAACCGCGATCGCGGCGGCGGCGAGCAGGTTGTTCGCGAGCTTCATGGTCTGCGCCTGGCCGGGGCGCTCGCCGAGATGGAACACCTTGCCGAAGGTCTTGAGCACCGGCTCCAGCTCGGCGAAGACTTCCTTCGCACACGAGACCATGACCGCCAGCGTGCCGTTGCGCGCACCGGCGATGCCGCCGCTCACCGGCGCATCCACGTAGGCGACTTCGCGCCCGGCGAGCGCCTTGGCGACGATGCCCGCGGTGCGCGGCCCGATCGTGGAAAAATCCACCACTCGCCTGACCCGGGTCCCCTCGATCACCCCGCCCCTGCCCAGCGCCACGTGGTGCACGATTTCCGGGTTCGGCAGGCTGAAGAATACCGTATCGGCGAGCGAGCCGATTTGCGCAGCGGAGTCCGCTCTTTGCGCGCCGATCTTCGCCAGCGCCTGGACCGCCGATTCGTTCGGATCGCACACGTACACCCGGTGGCCCTTGTCGAGCAACCGGGTTGTCATGGGCGACCCCATACGTCCCACGCCGATAAACCCAAACGTCCCGCGTTCCATCTGAATCCTCCCCAGTCGAATCGATTCGCGCGCGATCGAGCGGCGCCCCCGAAATCGCGGTCCCGGCAGCAGGCATCTCACTGCGCCCGGTGCGCAAAATACCTCGGGCAAGCGGCGCCGCAAACGAGTGCCTTCATGCAGACCACCCGGCATGCGTGAGACGCGAGCCGTAATCCTTTATCCGAACGGGCACAGCCGCTACGCAGCCGTGCGCCGTCACAGCGCACGCCGGCGGATCCCGCTCTCCCAGCCGCAATGCCAAGGGCGGAAGGCCGCCATTATCGCAGCAGAAGCGGGCGGGGTTTGCTTTGCGTCCGCCTCTCAATCTGCGGACCGGCTGGGGATCTCGGGGAGCCGTCCTTGGTGCGCGGCCCGCGAGCTGGGTGTCGAAGCGGCGCTTCTTTGGTTCCGAAATCCGTTGATGCTCCGTGCGTCCCGGCTCGGCTCAGTGTGTTCCGTTCCTGGTCTGTGGCACGCATTGCACGGTGAACCGCCACAAATCGATGTGCGGCAGCACCGCACGGCCTCCCGCTCGAAACTACTTAAGCGGAAAGGAAATGGTAACGCCGGCGATCTCCGTTCCAGGATTCTCGGTCTGACCCAGAACTTTTCCGTTCGACATGTGATGATATGCCAGTCCCACGCGCAGTCCGTCGTCGAAGGCGTATTCGAAATCAAGGCCAAAGCGACCGATGAGCGGCGGACTGCCCAGGTCCTTGCCTTCTCCGCGGCTATAGCCGCCTGCTGCAAAGCTCGGCGTGATCACCACGTGTTGCGTCAAATAAGTGGCCAGGCGGATCCCGGCATAGCCGTATGCGCTCCGGTCGGAGGTAAAGCCACCGCCGACAAAGGGGCGAAGCTTCCACCACACGATCGCCTTGCTGCGGTATTCGGCACCGAACGCCGCCGCCTGCCGCGCATTCTTCACCGGATCGAATTCGCCTCCCTCCATCGCAAGATAGTCGGGTTCTTCGTGCACTGGGCGGTCGATGAACGTTGCTGCGAGGACGGCGCCGCCGGCGGCAACCGCCAAGGCCTGCACCTCCGTGTCGGCCCCTGCCGGCCCGGTGCCGATGGCGGCAAAGGCGAGACCCGCACAGATACTCGCCAGCTCCCTGCTTGTCTTCATTGGCCGTCAGCGCCGGGAATTCAGGAATGGCGTGAATTCGAGCCGTCGAGGCCAGAATCCTTCACAACTGGCTGCGCCGCGGCGTCCGTGTTCATCGCGGATTTGGCAGCGCGCCACTTCGATCAACGAACGAACAATCCTCCCAGCCGCTCCAGGACTGCCGCCTCCGCTTGCCGAGAATGTGCAGAACGGCCCTCTCGACTCCCCAGTCGCGATCAATATGCGTTCGTATATCAGGTCGCGTCCGCGAATCAGACTCGATTCGCGCTGTTCGACACAGCACCGAAATATCTGGTCGTTGGCGGCACTCCGCGCAGAACAGATGCTTATCGCACGGTTCGCCATCTGGCGTGAGCGCAGACGCGGGATTTCCACCGGCTTGCGGCGCAAAAGCTGATTCACGTGCAGACGGCCTGCTCCAGCACATACGCGTGGATCGAATCGGCGTGCCGCAAAAATCATTGACGATCTGGTAGACATATATCAAGGCCGCCCGAAGTCATCGCCATATGCTGTTGTCAATCGCGAATTGCTGATGATATGCGCGGCGGATGTACATGGGTCAAGAAACCGCTCATCCCGTTGCACGTGACGCTCCGTGACGCAACTGCACGACCCTGGGCGGGCCGGTAGCGGCGCAAGTAAAGAGCCGCGCTTCCGATGACGCGTATGCGGATATGATGCGGGACTGGGACGGAACCCTCACGAAGGGCAAGTTCGTCGTCGGCATCGGCGCCGGGAAACCAATAGTCACAACCGGCGGCATCGGCGCAGAGCAACTCGGACGCCGCTAACGAGCGTTTCGCCTGTACCTAGCGATCTGAACGAATTCCCTCGCGGGCGGCTCTGCCGGCCCGCCTGGGATTTCTGGTCACTGTCTGGACAGTCGAGGCGGACCGAGCGATGCAGATGGCAGCTCGGGCGCCCGGACCGGCGGAGTGGCGGTGCCTGATTTTTCCGGTAGAACTCGCAGGAGTGCGTTCGCCTTTTCGAGGGCGGTGGTCGCCGCTTGCTCGCGCTTCAATTTAGTCAGAATACGAGCCAGGCACAACCACGATGCAGGATTATCTCGGTCCGTCGCTACCCAATTCTTTCGCGACGCCATAGAGCGCTTTCCAGTCTTGATTGGCCTTAAGTGAAGCAGCCCGCAGAAACACGGACTTTTCCGCATCGGGACGTTCCCAGAATGCCTGCTCGCGAAGGTCATGGACGGTGGCAGTGCCGACTCGGTCGTGAATTGCATCAAGTGCGCAGCCGAGCGGGAGCACGTAATTGAAATCGGCTCCGGTGCCGGCCTTGAAACCGATGATGCCGATAAGGCGACCGGCTGCATCGAAGAGTGCACCGCCGCTCTGTCTGTGCTCGAAGTGTGCGGAGACCTGCAGCACGCTGGCCCCGTCGAGAGGGTGTATTCCCTTGATTTCGCCATGGCTCACAGCGAGCTTTCCGCCCCGCGGGTAGCCTGCCGCGATGACCGGGTCGCCCAGACGCAAGTCTTCTGTCGAACCGATTGCGGCAGGCGCGGCAGTGGAGAGTTCCGAAACGGCTGGATCTTGTACACGGTTGCCAGAATGGCGAGCGCTGGCCACGCAAGCAACATTGGGAGCGCGAGAAAAAGTCGCTGCAGCCGATGCACCATTACCGGACCAAGTGTTACGTGCGAATTTGCGGGTTGTACTGTCTTGAATATCAGCCGGACAAAAATCGCGTCTGCACGCTCGCCATCCGCGGATCAGTTCTTGCTGCAGCATATCCGGGCAGCGGTGCGTGCCATGGCAAAGGCACACGTCGGGATGTCGAATACGGGACACTGAGGCGCATTGCAAGGTGCGAACGCACGCGTGTCTGATGCAAAAGCCCCTGAAAAAAAGGAACTTTCGCGGCCTTACGCGGACAGAGAACAGGGGTTGCAGCCGGCGGCGGCAAGGGCGGGATTTCGTATGCTTCGTCCCGGGCCGATCCGACGATTTCTCGACATGCGACACACCGTGCTGCGGCTACCCTGGAACGCAGTGCGTTCCGGTCGACCCGGTGGGCTCTCGCATGCCGACGATGCGCGGCCCATCGCCCGCACCGGATGCTCAGGCTCCGGCATGAGCATGTTGACGAACCAGTGGGTTCGTACACACACCCTCTTCCAGAACGAATGAGCCCCCACGAGGGGGGCTCATTCGTTCTGGCGGAGAGGGTGGGATTCGAACCCACGTGACCACGTAAGTGGTCCATCTGATTTCGAGTCAGCGCCGTTATGACCGCTTCGGTACCTCTCCCGAGGACCCGATATTTTAGCAGGGCCGCGAGGACGTGCTACTCAGACGCACCGTGAGAACGATCAGGAAACGATACAGGAAACGCAGCAGAAGGAAGAGCGCGCTTCGACGCTCGCGTTCGCTCGCCAGCGCAACGGCGACCGCGCTGCTCGTGCTGCTGCCTTTCTGCGACCCCGGGGAGCTCATCCAGCACCCGGTGCCGCCGTTCGGCCACACCGACGAACTGGTGGTGCTCACCCGCAACTCGCCGAGCACGCGCTACATCGGCCCGGACGGCGACTACGTCGGCTTCGAGCAGGATCTCGTCGAACTGTTCGCCAAGGACGTCGGCATGAAAGTAAGGATGGTCGAGCGCTCCAGGCTCTCCGACATCCTGCCCGCCCTGGAGCAGCATGCGGCGCATCTCGCCGCCGCGGGTCTGGGCGTGACCCGCGAGCGCGAGTCCGAGGTGCGCTTCGGCCCGGCGTATCTCACGGTGCAGAAGGCGGTCGCGTACAACACCGATATGCGCAGGCCCCGCGCCCTGGCCGACCTGGCCGGCAAGCGCGTAGCGGTGCTTGCCGGCTCGAGCAATGCGGAAAAGCTTCGCCATGAGGCGCGTGGCGCGCCGGACCTGACTTGGGGCGAAGTCCATGCCGCCGGCATCGACCCTCTGCTCGATCAGGTGGCGGACGGCGCTCTCGACTACGTCATCGCCGACTCGACCGTGCTCGAGCTGACACGAAACTTCTATCCGAACGTGGGCATCGCGTTTTCCTTCGGCGCTCCGGAGTCGATCGCGTGGGCGCTGCCGAAGGACGCACCGCCCGAGCTCGCCGACAAAGTCAACGACTTCTTCCGCAGGATCACCGCCGACGGCACGCTGCGCATCCTCGTCGATCGCTACTTCGGTCACGTGAAGCGTCTCGACCAGGGCGACATCGTCGCGTTTCTCACGCAGCGCCAGACGGTGCTCCCGCAATACGTGGCCGCATTCAAGCAGGCGCAGGAGCTCACCGGCATTGACTGGCGGCTGATCGCCGCACTGGGCTTCCAGGAGTCGCACTGGAACCCGCTCGCCACCAGTCCCACCGGAGTGCGCGGCCTGATGATGCTCACCGAGATCACCGCCGATCGTTTGGGCGTCGGAAACCGCCTCGATGCGTGGCCCAACATCCTCGCCGGCGCCCGCTATCTGGAGATGCTGAAGGACGCGCTGCCGGATCGCATCCGGGAACCGGACCGCACCTGGCTGGCGCTCGCCGCGTACAACGTCGGCTACGGCCACCTGGAAGATGCGCGCATCCTCGCGCAGCGCAAGGGCCTCAACCCGAACTCCTGGCTGGACCTGAGAAAAACACTGCCGCTTCTTACCCGGTCGGACTATTACGGCACCGTCAAGCGCGGCTTCGCACGCGGCGCCGAAGCCGTCATCCTGACCGAGAACGTGCGCAACTACTACGACATCCTGCAACGCTACGAGGGGCCGTATCGGCCGCTGTTCGCCACCGTCACCGCTGACGCCAGCCAACCCTGAGCAATGCGGGCCCGCGCCGAAACATCAGCGCTCGGGCGTGATCGCCTTCAACCCGTCCAGGTAGGGCTGCAGCGCGACCGGAATTTCGACGGCTCCGTCGGCGCGCTGATAGTTCTCGAGAATTGCGATCAGCGTGCGCCCCACCGCGAGCCCGGAGCCGTTCAGGGTATGCACCAGCTCTGGTTTGCCCTTTTCGCTGCGGAAGCGCGCCTGCATGCGCCGCGCCTGGAAGGCCTCGAAGTTGGAGCAGGACGAGATCTCCCGGTAGGCATTCTGGCCCGGCAGCCATACCTCGATGTCGTAGGTCTTGGCCGAGGAAAACCCCATGTCCCCGGTGCACAGCATCACCGTCCGGTAGGGCAACCCGAGCCGCTCGAGGATGGTTTCGGCGTGGCGGGTGAGGTGTTCCAGCGCCTCGTACGACTTGTCCGGGCGGACGATCTGCACAAGCTCGACCTTGTCGAACTGGTGCTGGCGGATCATGCCGCGCGTGTCCTTGCCGTAGGAACCCGCTTCGGAACGGAAGCACGGCGTGTGGCAGACGAATTTCAGCGGCAGCCTCTCCAGCGCCACGATCTCGTCGCGCACGATGTTGGTCACCGGCACCTCCGCGGTCGGGATCAGGTAGAACTTGCCTCCGTCGGCGCGCGGCACGGAGAACAAATCCTCTTCGAACTTCGGCAGCTGGCCGGTGCCGCGCATCGAATCGGCGTTGACCAGATACGGCGCGTAGATCTCGGTGTAGCCGTGCTCGCGGACATGCACGTCGAGCATGAACTGCGCGATGGCTCGGTGCAGCCGGGCGATCTGCCCGGAGAGCAGCACGAAGCGCGTGCCGGCGATCTTGGTCGCGCGCTCGAAGTCCATCATCGCCAGCCTCGCGCCGATGTCCACGTGGTCCCTGGGCGGGAAACCCAGCTCGCGCGGCTCGCCCACACGGCGCACTTCCACGTTATCTTCGGGCGACCGGCCGACCGGCACCGACTCGTGCGGCACATTGGGCACGCCGAGCAGGAACTGCTCGAGCCGGGACTGAATGTCGTCCAGCTCGGTCTCCATCTGCTTCAGTTCGTTCCCCACCTTGCCCATCTCCGCGAGCAGCGCGGACGCGTCCGCGCCCTTCTTTTTCAGCTCGCCGATCTCCTTCGACGCGCTGTTGCGCCGCGCCTGCAGCTCCTGGGTGCGCGTTTGCATTCGCTTGCGCTCTTCCTCCAGCTCACGAAACTTCTGCACGTCGAAGGTTATGCCTCGCGTAGCTAACCGCGTAGCAACCCTTTCTAAGTCAGTTCTCAGCAGTTGTACGTCGAGCATCTAGCCCTCTAAGGATTCACCACAAGACACAGAGGCACAGAGAACTTCAAAATCGAATTCACCACCAAGAGCACCAGGCACACCAAGAATTCCAGGAATAAATCCGTTTTTCTTGGTGTCCTTGGTGGTTCGTTGCCGTCGTTGATTTTCTCTGTGCCTCTGTGTCTGTGTGGTTATTCTTTACTTCTTCTCTTTGCGGTCCAGCTCGCGCAGATGCGCGAGCTTCTCGGCGATCTTGCCTTCCAGTCCGCGCGGGGTGGGCCGGTAGAAATTCTGCGGCGGCATTTCGTCGGGGAAGTAATTTTCGCCTGCGGCGTAGGCGTCCGGCTCGTCGTGCGCGTAGCGGTACTGGCGACCGTAGCCCAGGTCCTTCATCAGGCGCGTCGGCGCGTTGCGCAGATGCACCGGCACCGGCCGCGACTTGTCGGACTGCACGAGCGCGCGCGCCTCATTATAGGCAACGTAGGCGGCGTTCGATTTCGGCGCGCAGGCAAGATAGATTGCGGCCTGCGCGAGCGCCAGCTCGCCTTCGGGCGAGCCTAGCCGCTCAAAGGTTTCGCACGCATCCAGCGCGACGCCCAGCGCGCGCGGGTCGGCAAGTCCGATATCCTCGACCGCCATCCGGATCAGCCTGCGGCCGACGTACAGCGGGTCCGCTCCGCCGTCCAGCATTCGCGCCAGCCAATAGAGTGCCGCGTCGGGCGAGGAGCCTCGCACCGACTTGTGCAAGGCGGAGATCTGGTCGTAGAAAGCGTCCCCGCCCTTGTCGAAGCGGCGCAGATTCCGGGCGAGCGTGCGCTGTGCGAACGCTTCGTCGACCCGCGTCGCCTTCTCCGCCCGGGCGGCGTTGCCGATCGCCTCGATCATGTTGAACAGCCGGCGCGCGTCGCCGTCCGCCGCACCGACGATCATGTCGCGGGCGCGGTCGTCGAAGCCCACGTCGGCGTAGGCCAGGCTGCGCGCGCGCTCGAACAGCCCTCCCAGCTCCTGCTCCGAAAGCGGCTCGAGCACATACACCGCCGCGCGCGACAACAGCGCGCTGTTCACCTCGAAGGAGGGATTCTCGGTGGTCGCGCCTATGAAGGTGACCAGTCCCCGTTCCACGTAAGGCAGGAACGCGTCCTGCTGCGCCTTGTTGAAACGGTGCACCTCGTCGACGAACAGGATCGTCGGCCGCCCCGACTGCTGCAGCACGGCTTCCGCCAGCGCCACCGCCTCGCGGATCTCCTTCACGCCGGAGAGCACCGCCGAGATCTGGACGAACTCGGCGTCGAACGCCTTTGCCGTCAGGCGCGCCAGCGTGGTCTTGCCGGTGCCGGGCGGCCCCCACAGGATCATCGA
>Ga0070741_10009050_pt1 | contig 19583 bp, 15 predicted proteins | sample Coa_R1_4_FD_66440 | JGI IMG/M metagenome (GOLD analysis project Ga0070741, IMG submission 66440) | Surface soil microbial communities from Centralia Pennsylvania, which are recovering from an underground coalmine fire - Coalmine... | ecosystem: Environmental > Terrestrial > Soil > Unclassified ...
GTGCCGGCCGGCGGCAAAGTCACCGTCACCGCGACGACGAGCAAAGGCGCGAAAGCGGAAAAGACGATCGAAGTCACCGCGCCCGCCGGCTCCAAAGGCCTGCTCGTGGGCGACGCGACCGCTGCGTACACCGTCTCCGATCAGACCACGGCAGGGCGCGAGGAAGCGTTCCAGTTCACTGCCGCCTCGAGCGGGACGGTCGAAGAACTGCTGTTCCGCACGAACGCGACCGCGAACACGGGCGTGACCGGAGTCGTGCTCGCCGTGTTCGCCGAAAACGCCGGCAGACCGGGCGAAGTGCTCGGTAGCGGCACGGCGTCGGGCACCCCTGCGGCCAGCTCTTGGATCAAGGCCTCGGGCCTGTCGGTCCCGGTTACGAGCGGGACGAAGTACTGGCTCGTCGCGCTGCCACTCGGCTCGGGGAAGCTGCACTTCAACGCCGCCAAGAGCTCGGGCGGGACGGGCAACGTCGAGACGACGGCGACGGGACTCGGCAAAGCCACGGCCGAGACCTCCTGGGAAAGCTACGGCCAGGGTCCGGTCGGCTTCCAGGCAAACGGCAGCGCGCCGGCCGGCGGGGCGCTCGCGGCGAAGGCGAGCAGCACGCCGTCCGCGCCGGCAAGTCCCTCGGGGCGGATCGCGCTCGCCGGGCCGCAGACGGTGACCTCGGGCACCGGAGCCCAGCTGACGGCCCTCGCCGACGGCGCCACGGGCCCCGTCACGTGGTCCGCCAGCGCCGGAACCATCTCGCCCAGCGGGCTGTTCCTCGCCCCCCGCGTCGACGGCCCCACCACCGTCTCGATCACCGCCGCCGCTCCAGGTGCACGCGGGCAGAGCATGCGTGTCGCGGTCGACCCGGTGCCGGCGTCCGCCTCCGCGCCCGCGCCGGCGGCTGCCAGCGTCGGCGCGACCGGGACCGGAAGCGGCCGGCAGGCGCTGGGCTCGCTCTCGGCGATCATCATCAACCGCGAACTCGTGATCACCACGGGTGCAGGGCGTGCGGGCATCGTGACGATCGTCGCGCGCGCCGGCCACCGGCTGCTCGGGAGCTGCTCGAACGCGACGCTCGCCGGCACCGGCGTGACCTGCCGCCTGCCGCTGCGCGGCGCGGCCCGCAACGCGGACCTGCATGTTTCCGCGGCGCTCCGCTCGGGCCATCGCGTTCTCGGCTCGCGCCGGGTCTCGGGCATCGCCGTCCCGACGATGCGGATGCTCACGCGGCTGCCGGGGATCAAAGGCGGCGTGAGCGCCGCATTCGCATACATATGCAGCCCGTCGCTGCGGCTCGGAGGGCCGGGCGCGATCGCGTCGCTGCCGTAGAAGGGAAAGGATGTCTCGATGTCACGGATGACGCAGGTACTTGGGAAGGGCGCCGGACGCGCCGCGCTGCTGGCGCCGCTCGTCGCGCTGTCGGTTCTGCTGGTGCCGGCTGCGCCGCTCGCGGCGCGCGCGAGCGAATCGCTGCAGCTGCCCGATCTCGTCTCCGAAGCGCCGACGGCGCCGGAACTCGTCGTCACCAGCGAAGGCTCCACCAAGGCCGAAGAAGGCACCAAGCGCCTGCTGCTGCGGTTCAACGGCTACGTCCACAACGAGGGTGAAGGCGCGCTCGACATCCGCGGCCACCGCGCGAGCGAAGGGAAAGTCGCAGGCAAGAGCAGTAAAGAAGTGGAAGCGGAAGCGAAGCGGCTCGGCGAAAAAAACGAACCGCTGCCGCAGAAATGGGAAGAAGAACTCGCCACGCCGCCGATGGAAGTCGAACAGCGCCTGTTCATGACGCGCACGCCTGCGCAGGAAGAAGAACCGAACGCGCCGGAATACCCCAAGCACACGCAGTCCAAGATCCCGGCCACGATGGTCTACGCCAACGCCGACGGCCACCACCACTGGCACCTCCAGCACGTCGCCAAGTACGGGCTCTACAACTCGAACACCTCGGGCGCGAAGGAAGTCGTGCCGTCGCAGAAGGTCGGCTTCTGCCTGGAGGACAGCGAAGACATGGAACCGGGGCAGGGGCCGTCGAAAGCCGTCTACAACGACGAAGTCCGCGGTGACTTCTGTCAGCTCTACAGGCCGAACGCGACCAGCCTGACCGAGGGGATCTCGCCCGGCTGGCGCGACCGCTACCTCAAGAACCTCGCCTGGCAGTGGGTCGATGCCTCGAACGCCGTGCCGGGCGAATACTGGCTGGGCGAGGAAGTCAACCCCGAAAAGTTCATCACGGAAGCCAATCCGGCGAACGCCGTTGCCTACGCATCCTCCAAGACCGTCATTCCGGGGTTCGTCGCGGAAGGGCAGGCCGTCGAAACCCCCTTCGCCGACCCGGTTTCGATCACGCTGAAGTCGAAGGCCTTCGGCGTCAGCGCGAGCGAAGCCAGATACGAAGTGCACACCCAGCCAGCGCACGGAACGCTCAGCGGCAGCGGCGAACACCTCACCTACACGCCTGGGCCGGGTTTCTCGGGAACCGACTCGTTCGGGTTCTGGACCCGGAACGCCCACAGCGAATTCCCGCGCAACCCGGTCGAAGCGAAAGTGTCCGTCACGGTCGGCCCGGCGCCCCCACCGCCGCTCAGGATCACGAGCGCGCCGTCTGCGCTCGTCGCCGGGACCGCCGGCACCGTGACCGCCGAAACCGCGAACAGCGCCGAAACGGTGCAGTGGAGCACCAGCGGCGGCTCGATCGCCGCAGGCGCCGTGCCCGCTCACTCCGCGACCCTCACGGCACCCTCGACGGTGCCGGCCGGCGGGACGGTCACCGTGACCGCCCAGCTCGCCGGAAACCCGGCCGTCAAAGTCACCCAGGCGGTCACGATCCTGGCGCCTCCGGCGCAGGCGCCCGCGCCCGAAATCCCCGGGTCCTCCGCCGGCACCGGCTCCCACGGCGTCGCCGGGACGACGACGAGCAAACCGGGCGCTCCCACCTACCTCACACGCCCGAACGCCATGGTCGACGGGAAGGAACTGGTGGTGAGCACCCTGCCCGGCCTGGCGGGCCGCGTGCAGTTGCTTGCGCGCTCTGACGGGCACGTGCTCGGGCTCTGCAAAGCCCGGACGTCCGCGCACCACCGCTTCACCTGTCACATCCACCTGCGCTCGTCGAAGGTCGCACGCAGGAAGATCTCGGTGGTGGCATCGCTGCGGGCGGGCAACCGCCTGCTGGTCGCCGTGCTGCCGGCGGAGCGCATACCGCGGCTCGGCATGACCCAGGCGCGCAACCTGCCTCAGGGCGCCCGCGTCGCTTCCGCGTCGGGCTCGATCTTCTGGTGCAGCCCGGGCACGATGGAAGAGACGCTGATCTACGACCGATGACGCACGGGCTCAGCCCTCACGCCGTGCCCTCACGGCTGCGGCGACGCGATCGGTGACCGGGTCCGGCAGCGCCTCGACGGCGCGCTTGGCGCGATAGCGCAGCACCAGCGGCGCGAGCTCGGCGCGCGTCGCCGGCCAGCGATGGTTGCGCGCGATCACGCCGCCCCAGGTGATCTGGTCCTCGCCGTCGGCGAAGCGCAGCTTGTACTCGTGGGTCCCGACGCCGAGGTCCATCCGGCGCTCGCCACGGCCGATCGCGTCCTCGATCGCCGCGAGGATCGTCAGCATCGAGGGCTTGAGCGCGGCATGCGCCTCGGCCCAGCCGCCGTTCCAGTACTTGATCTCGGTGCCGGCGGCGATGAAGAGCTGGACGGAGATCGGCTCGCCGTCGATCTCCGCCACCCAGAGCCGAAGCCGGTCGGGTCCGAGCGCCGCCGCGGCGTCCACGAGCAGCCCCGGCACCCCCTGCCGCGCGAGCCCTGACTCGCCGCGCCCGCTCCAGCGCTCGCGGTGCAGGGCGAGCAGCGACCCGATTCCCCGGCTCATCTCGGCCGGATCGCGCAGCATCCGCACGGTCCCCCCGCCCGACTCGAGTTTGCGCCGCATGCGCCGCATCTGGGAGCGGAAGTTGGAGGAGCGTCCCGCCATCCAGCCCTCGAAGCCACCGTCGCCCGGCAGGGTGACGGTCGGCGCGGGCAGCACCGAGTTGCGATACCGCGTGAGCCGCGCGCGGCCGGCCGCGCCCGAGGCCAGGGTCCGTGTCCAGCGAGAGGACGCGGGCACGGCCTCGAAGGCGATCAGGTCCGGCCGCGGGCGCACCGCCGCGATCGCACGGCGGATCGCAGCCGCCGCTTCGCGCTCGCGCCCGGGCCGGCAGAGGACATCGACGCGGTCGGAGATCTGCGCGCCCAGGAAGCGCATGTCGACACGCCCCCGCGGCCCCCTGCCGGCAAACCAGGGGGCCAGCGCCACCAGCGCCTCTCCGTCGCGGACTGCGATGACCCGGAGCTCGCTGCCCTCGGGAGCCATGTGCCGCCACCACGAGAGCATCCAGCCGGGGGCGCACAACGGCAGGGATGCCGCCTGCGCGAGCTCGTCCCACGGAGCCGCCAGCTCCGCGGCGGCGGCGAGATCGTCGATGAGTTCAGCGTGCGCCATCCGGGTATGATCGCGCCGCGAGCGGCATCGGACCGCGAGGCGACGCGGCGAGGAGGTCGGGATGTTCAAATCGATCGTGGTGGGGACGGACGGCTCGGACACGGCTGGACAGGCCGTGCAGCAGGCGGTGGACCTCGCAAAGGACGTGGGGGCGAAGGTCGAGCTGGTCAGCGCATATGAGCCTGTCTCCTCCCAGCGGCTGTCCGAGGAACGCCGCCAGGCGCCCGAGGATCTGCAGTGGACGATCAACCCGCGCGAGGACGTCGACGCGACCCTCGAGGCGGCCGCGGAGGTCGCCCGCTCGGCGGGCGTCGAGGTCACCATCTACGCGCGCCAGGGCGACCCGGCGGACGCGATCCTCGATGTCGCCGAGGAGCAGGAGGCCGACCTGATCGTCGTCGGCAACAAGGGCATGACGGGCGCAAAGCGGTTCCTGCTCGGTTCTGTGCCGAACAAGGTCTCCCATCACGCCCCCTGCTCGGTGCTGATCATCCGCACTACCTGACGGCTGGCGGTCTAGAGCCCGGCGAGCCGGGGGGCGATGCTGCGCACGCGCTGGGCGACGATCCAGCCGTCGTCGCGCACCTGGCGCAACGGCCCGGCGTGGGCGACGTTGAAGCGGCGGGCGCGCCGGCGACGGTCGGCCAGGTCGGCGCGCAGCGCGCTCGTGCGGCCGCGCAGGATCTCCGCTGCCGTCCGGCGCATGCTCAGGCCCTTCTCCGAGGGCAGGTGCCACAGGCCGAGCGACTCGGCCTCCGGGACGGGTCTCGCCTGGCTGCGCTTGCCGGTGGTGATGCGCCGCGCGACCGTCGAGAGGTCCACGAACGGGATCATCCCGAGCGCCCCCGCGAGCGACAGGATCTGCTCCTCGGTCGGCAGCCACACCTGTTCGCCGGCGAGCCGCGCGTCCAGGCGCTCGCAGGTGCGGACGAGGTCTCGCAGCGCCGCCACGGTGCCGGTCAGAAGCTCTCCGCCGACCCACGGCGGGGTCTGCACGTCTGCCCCCATCGCCCTGGCGAGCTCGCCGATCGCGTTGCGCGTGCGGCCGTGGACGTCGAAGAGGACCGTGTCCCAGTCCGGCGGGTAGTCGATGTGGACGCAGCCGACCTCGTCGTCGGGCGGCGCGGCGGCGAAGACCGCGCCGGGGTCGGCCCAGACGCAGTCGAGGTCGGTCAGCCACAGCCGGCGCGAGGGGTCCAGACCCTCCGAGGCGGTCATGATCGCGTCGAGCACGTAGCGTGAGGACACGTAGATCTCTGTGCCCTCGCGGGGCCGATGCGTGTACGGCGTGTGCACGACGCGCGCCCCCAGCCTCTCGATGTGCTCGAGCAGGGTCGCTCCCCGGTCCCCGATGAGCGCGGGGTCGGTGGTGTTCATGGCGAGCACGAGCTCGCAGTCGGCGTCCTGCAGGGCGAGCGAGGCGACCTGCGTGAGCGCGCACTCCAGGTAGCGCTGGGCGACGAGGGCGGCGGAGTTCGCGGCGCGCGCGGTCGGGTAGGAGAAGCCCTCCTCGGGCTCGTGGACGTACAGGTACTGGACGACGATCGGCGTCGAGCTCATCCTGCGTTCGTTTTCGTCGGGCCGGGCCGAGACCTTTAGCGCCCGTGGCCGCCGGCGGGAGGAGAACAGGGCGTGGCCCGGCTCGGGGGCGCGGCCCGGTCCGGCTCCCCTCAGCCGGTGCCGGCCCGGCCGCGGCCGGCCAGCCGCCGGCCGGCCTCGGGGACGAGGTAGCGCAAGACCGGCAGGGGGTCGGAGGGGTCCCACATCGAGTGGGCGGCGACCGGCGCCGCCGTCACGGCGTCGAGCAACGTCCCGGCGCCGCCGGCCCAGCCTGCGGCGAGGTCGCGGTTCAGCCACTGAAAGCGCGCCCCGACGCGCGCTGTCGCGGTCCCGGACCCGTTCCACGGGTCGAGGCCGAGCGCATCGCGGGCCCAGATCCCCGGCACGTTGACGCCCGCCCGTACTGCCAACGCCATCGAGCCGTAGAAGCGGCCGTTGAAATCCGTGATCCACGGCCTGCCCTCCGTGTCACGGAAGAGCTCGACCTGGGCGAGCCCGGTCCAGCCAAGCTCGCGGGCGAGCCGCGCGACGGTGCTCGAGAGCTCGAGGTCGGTCTCGACGACCCGGCCGAGCACGGTGTCGCCGGCGCCGGGCGGCCAGGTCCTGTCGGCGACCTGGTGGATCTCCGCGAGCGTGGTCCCGTCGCGACCGATCACGATCACGGCAGCCCCCATCTTCCCCCTCAACGGCGTCTGCAGCAGTGGCTCACCGCCTTCGGCGCGGGTGCGCTCGACGAGCGCGCGCGCCTCTTGCGGGCTGTCGAACAGCGCTGTTTCGAACCGGTGCGGGACGTGATTGCGGGCCTTCACGACGACAGGCCCCGACCAGTGCGCGAGCGAGCCCTCGTCGGCCGGCACGGTCATGGGGGTCGGCACGCCTGCTGCGGTCGCGGCCTCGAACAGGTCGAGCTTGTCGAAGGTGCGGCGCACGACCTCGTAGGAGGGGTAGGGCCAGAGCGCGGGCGCGATCTCCTCGCGGCGCCGCGAAAGCGCCAGCAACCCGCTTTCGTAGGAGCAGAACACGATGTCATAGCCGCGCTCGCCGACCGCGCGGGCGACGTCGGCGACGAAGCCGTCCGCGTCCCCGGAGCATTCGCGGACCTCGTGGTGCGGACCGGCGTGGCGCGAGAGGCTCGCGAAGCTGCGGGCCGGCGCCCCTGTGCCGACTTCGAAGCCGGCCGCAGTAAGGGCTCTGACAGCGACGAGGGTCGCCCGGTCACGTCCTTGGTCGACGAGGAGGGCGCGCATCGCGACGCGAGAGCTTATGGGTGTCGCCTAAAGGCTGCGTGAGAGACTCGTCCAGAACCGGAGCCGTCCCGGGCGCCTTGGATAATGGGGACCGATGAAGATCGTGAGCGTGATGACGACGGATTCGAGCGGCGGCGCGGAGTTCGCCGCGCTCGAGATGCTCGAGGCCCTGCGCCAGCGCGGAAACGAGACGGTGATGCTCACCGATCAGCCCGGGATCGGGCGCGACACGGGCGTCACGGTGAAGCCGCTCGACATCGGACCGAAGCTCTCCACCGGTAGCTGGCCGGGCCTGCTGCTGCGCTGGCCGCGACTGCTCGGACGCCTGCGCGCGGCGCTCGAGGAGCAGGCGCCCTACGACGTGCTGCTCGTCCACTACAAGAAGGAGCAGCTGATGGCTCGCGGCCTGCCGGCCGAGCTCAGCCGCACCGTTGTGTGGTCGGAGTGGGGCCCCGTCCCCTATCCGCTGCGCAAGGGGCTGCCGCGACGGGCGTATCTGCGCGCCGCAGAGCCCGTCCCGCTCGTGATGGCGGTGTCCGAGGGCACGAAGCAGTCGGTCACCGAAGTCGGCGTCGATCCCGCGAAGGTCATCGTCGTGCCGAACGTGCTGCGAACGGACGAGATCCGCTTCAGCCCGGAGGGACGGGCACGCGTCCGCGCCGAGCTCGCGATCCCGCCGGACGCGTTCGTGGTCGGCTGCATCTCGCGCTTCCACCACAAGAAGCGCAACGACGTGGTGGTCCGCGCCGTGATCGCCCTCGATGACCCGCGCGCGCACCTGCTGCTCTGCGGGGACGGCGAAACCGAAGCCGAACTGCGCGAGCTGGCCGTGCCGCTCGGGGAGCGGGCGCACTTCATTCCCACGCCGGGACGCGAGGTGCCGGACGTGCTCTCCGCCTTCGACGTGTCGGTCTTCTGCCCGAGCCCCACCGAGGGTGCGCCGCGCGCAGTGATCCTGGGGATGCTCGCCAGCCGTCCCTGCCTCTCGACGGGCGCCGAGGGCGTCGCGGACATGATCACGCCCGAGATCGGCGGCATCGCGCGCCCCGAGAACGATCCGGAGTCGCTGCGCGCGCTGCTCGTCCGCTATCTGGACGATCCCGGGCGCGCCGAGCGCGAGGGGACGGCAGCCCGCGCGCACGCGGAGCGCAAGTACGCGGCGCCGGTGGTCGCCGAGCTGATCGAGGGCCTGTTCGACGAGGCGATCGCGAAGACCGGCCCCTCACACCAGCCGGCCCTCAGCGGCGCATGAGGCGCAAGCGGAGCGCCGGCCGAGCCCGGTCTCCCCACGAAGCCCAGCAGCGCCGGCTGCTGATGATCGAGCAGGGAGGGCGGGGCGGCGTCGCCGACTACACGGGCGCGCTGGTGCAGGCCCTGGCGGCGCGCGGCTGGCAGATCGAGCTCGCGACCGCGGACGACCATCTCTACCAGCCGGTCGAGGGCGTCACGACCAGCGGGGTCTTCCACTACGTGCGCAGGGGCACGAGGCTGGGGGACCTGCTCGCATCCTGGCGCCTGAAAAGGCCGCTGAACGGGCTGCTGTTTCTGTTCTCGCTCCCCCGTCTGCTGGCGCTCGCACACCACAGCCAGATCATCCACACCCAGGGGTGGGAGATACCGCAGCTGGGCGTGCCTGCGCTGTCGGTGCTGAAGCTCGCCGGTCGTCCGATCGTGCAGACGGCGCACGGCACGTTCGAGCGCACCAGCCGGACACCGCGCCTGCGGGCTGCGACCCGCAGGCTGCAGGGGGCGATGACCGCGCGGACGATCGTCCACACCGGCGCCGATCTGGGCCGGCTGGCGCCGAGCATCGCCCGCCACGCGGTCGTGATCCCGCACGGCGAGTACGGCGGGCTCGCCCGCACGGGGGGCGAAGCCGACCGGGCCGCCGCGCGAGCGGCGGTCGGGGCCGGCGAGGATGTCCACGTCACGCTGATGTTCGGGCAGCTGCGGACAGACAAGGGCCTCGGCGACCTGCTGGCGGCGATGCGGGCGCTGCCGCGGCTGCACCTGCTGATCGGCGGCCAGGAGGCGGGCGCCCTGGCGGAGAACCGCGAGGCGCTGGCCGATCCGGCGCTCGCCGGGCGGATCACGATCCGCGAGGGGTTCCTGGACATGTCGGAGGCGGCTGAGCTGTTCGCCGCGTCCGACAGCGTCGCGCTGCCCTACCCGGTCGCCAGCCAGAGCGGGGTCTTGCTGCTCGCGTACGGCTTCAGCCGCCCGGTCGTCGTCTATCCCGTCGGCGGCATGGCCGAGGCGGTCCTCGACGGCGAGACAGGCTGGATCTGCGCCCGGCCCGACGCAGCCTCTCTCACCGAAGCGCTGTCAGCGGCGATCGAGGCCGGCACGCAGGAGTGCCTGCGGCGCGGCGCGGCGGGCGCGCAGCTGGCCTACGAGCGTTATTCGTGGACCGCGATCGCCGCCCAGACCGAGGAGGTCTATGAGGCGGCGCTGAGCGATGGCTGACGAGCTCGCGCGGAGCACCCGGCTGCTGCTCGGCCCAGAAGCGCCGCCGGGCGCCGAGCGGATGCGAGCTGTGCGTGCCGCCGTGCGCCCGCGCCGGGTGCCCTCGGCGCCCGTGCGCTTCGCGCAGCGCGTCGAGCGCAAGCTCGGGCGGCTGGAGTACGAGCAGGCGGTAGCTGAGCCACTGATGGCTGCGCGCCGCGAAGCCCTGGGCGACGCGGCCGCGGGCCCGCCGCGGTTCCTCATCCGCATGGACGAGTTCCCGCACTACATGGCCTGGGACGAGCCCGAGCGCTACGGCACCAGCGCCTATCTGCGCTTCCACGAGCTGATGCACCAGGCTGGGGTGCCGTATCTGGTGGCGGTGCTTCCGCGGGTCTCGAGCGCGACGCTCGATCCGACAGCGACGCGCTGGCGGCGGCTCGAGGACGACGAGCGGGCGCTGCTCGCGAAGATGCCCTCCGAGGGCGTGTCCTACGGCCTGCACGGCCTGGATCACCGCACGCGAGATGCCTCGCCCCGGCGCCACTCCGAGCTGTGCGGGCTGAGCGTGGGCGAGACCGAGGAGCTGCTGGCCACCGCGCTCGCCGAGCTCGAGCCGTCCGGCATCCGCCCGCGCGTCTTCGTGCCGCCCTACAACCGCTTCGACGCCCGGCAGTACCCGGTGCTGGCCCGCGAGTTCGACGTCGTCTGCGGAGGGCCCGAGACGGTGGGCCTGCTCGGGTTCCAGCGCAGCCCCGTGTGGCGCGGCGACGCCGTGTACCTGCCCGCCTACCACCCGCTCTACGGCCGTGCGGGCGAGGTCCTGGAGGGCGCCTCGCGGCTGATCGAGTCGCAGGCGGCGCTGTGGGCCCCGATCGTGCTGCACTGGGGCTGGGAGGCCGACGACGGCTTTGCGGACCTAGCGCGTCTGCTCGCCGCGATCGGGCCGTACGCGGCCCACTGGGACGACTTCCTCGCCGAGGTCGACGCCAGCCGCCTCGCCGCCTGAGCCGGTCAGACCCTCGGGGAACGGCAGCGCCGAGACCACGTCCGAGGCGAAGAAGTAGAGGTTGCGCCGCTGCGCCTCCCTCGTCTCCACCACCGCGACGTGTGCGAACTCGCTGCCGAGCAGGTTCAGCAGGTCGGCCGGCTCGGCGAAGTTGCTGCGCGTGTACTCGTATTCGTCGCCCGGTTCGAGCACGGCGTAGCCCGAGAGCACCCCGGCGCCGCGCAGAGAGCGGTGGGCACCGGCCAGCACGGCGGCCGCCTCGGCCAGCGTGAAGTGGTGGATCGCCGAGTCCCAGATCACGTTGTCGAACGGGCCCGCCGGGAGCTCCTCGCGGATGTCGCGGCGGCGGAACTCGACGTTCGGCCGCGAATGGCGGCGCATGGCGTGCTCGATCGCGTGCTCGTTGTTGTCGAGGGCGAGCACCCGCCCGGCGCGCGCGGCGTAGAAGCGCGCGGCGCTGAAGCCGTCGCCGCAGCAGAGCTCGAGCACATCGGCGCCGGGGCGGATCGCCAGCGCGCTCAGGACTCCGCGCTCCAAGAAGCTCGTGCGGCCGAGCGCCGGCCACTGCCAGTGCGCGTCGATCTCGTGGTCGAACCACTCCGCCGACGGGCTGAGGAACCCCTCGATCTTGTACTGGAGCCGGTGCGTCGCGGCGGTCAGGCGCCGCACCGCTGCGTTGACAGCTCGCAGCGGAGGTACCAGGAACCCGTGCGCACGAGCCAGCGGGCGTGCCGCTGCCGGGTGCCTACGCAGCTCTTGCAGCCGCTCGCGGGCGCTCATCGGGGGGCTCGGCGTGGTGTCACGAAAGGGTCGTCATTGCAGCTACGTATGCTTGCAGCGTGTTCGCACCGTCAAGGCCCGGCACGACCCTTCTCCGTCCCCTCCGGTGAAGCGCGCGGTCATTCTTGCAGGCGGCGAGGGCACCCGCCTCAGGCCTTATACGACGGTCCTGCCGAAGCCGCTGATGCCGATCGGCGACCGTCCGGTGCTGGACATCGTCGTGCGTCAGCTCAAGGCCCACGGCTTCGAGCACATCACGATGGCGACGGGCTATCTGGCGGAGCTGATCGAGGCCTTCTTCCGCGACGGCGAGAGCTACGGGGTCAAGATCGACTACTTCCGCGAGCGCGAACCGCTCGGGACCGTCGGGGCGCTGGCGCTGATCGACGGCCTCGGCGACGACGACGTGCTGGTGATGAACGGCGACGTGCTGACGGATATCGACTACGGCGCCCTGCTCGCACGCCATGCCGACTCCGACGCGGCGGCGACGATCGCGACCAAGAAGCGCCACATCCAGGTCTCGCTCGGCGTCCTGCGCTTCGGCGACGAGGGCGACCCGACCCGGCTCACCGGCTACGACGAGAAGCCCGAGATCGACTACATCGCATCGATGGGCGTGTACTGCTTCGCGCCGCGCGCTCTGAAGCACATCGTCCCCAACGAGCGGCTCGACTTCCCGGATCTGATCCTGCGCCTGATCGCCGACGGCGACATCGTGCGCTCGTGGCTGAGCGACGACTACTGGCTGGACATCGGGCGCCACGACGACTACGAGCAGGCGCAGGAAGAGTTCAACTCGGTCAAGGACCGGCTGATCCCGGGCGGCTGAAGCGGCCGGCGCCCGAGCGCTAGCTCGCGAGGCTGGAGCGCACGGCCTCGACCACGACCTCGATCTCCTCGGCGGTCGTGCTCGAGCTGAGCGGCAGCGCGCAGTGGCGGGAGGCGACCTCGGTCGCTGCGGGCAGGCCGTCAGCGGGGGCGTAGGAGCCGTAGTCCGTGAAGCTGTGAAGCGCCGGGTACCAGGTCGTCTGGACGCCCGCGTCTTTGAGCTGGTCGCGGAAGCGGTCGCGCCGCTCACGGTCTGCGACCAGCACCGGGAAGGCGAAGTGCGAGGAGCGCTCGACAGCCGCCTCGTCGAAGCACAGCTCCAGGCCCTCGATCCCGGCGAGCTGCTCGCGGTAGGCGCGGACCGTCTCGCGGCGGGCGCTCAGCGAGCCCGGCAGGCGCTCGAGGCGGCTCAGGCCCAGGGCCGCGCGGGGCTCGTCCATGCGGTAGTTGAAGCCGATGTCGACGATGTCGTAGGCCGGGTCGTGGCCGCGGTGACGGTCCCAGGTGCTGCTGGTCAGCGCGTGCGAGCGCAGCAGCCGCACGCGCTCGGCGTGCTCCCCGGCGGCGCAGCTCACCATCCCGCCCTCGCCGACGCAGAGCTGCTTCTTCGAGAAGAAGCTGAACGCCCCGAGCTCGCCGACCGTCCCGACCTGCCGCCCGCTCTCGTCCATGGTGGCGCCGATCGCCTGAGCGCAGTCCTCGATCAACACGAGCCCGTGCTCGTCGCACAGCGCCCGCAGCTCGGCCAGAGCGGCGGGATAGCCGCAGAAGTGAACCGCGATCACGGCCTTGGTCCGCGGCGTGATGCGGCGCGCGACGTCGGCGGGGTCGAGGACGAACTCCCGCGGCGAGACGACGTCGCAGAGAACCGGGGTGGCGCCGACGTAGCGGATCGCCGAGGCGCTCGCGACGAACGTGAAGGCCGGCACGATCACCTCGTCGCCGGGGCCGAGCCCGGCTGCGAGGCAGGAGAGGTGCAGCGCGGCCGTGCCGGAGGACACGGTGACCGCGTGCTCGACGCCCACGAACTCGCCCAGCGCCTGCTCGAAGGCCGCGATGCGCGGGCCCATCGTCAGCCAGCCGGACTCCAGGCAGTCGAGGACGGCTTGGACGTCCTGCTCGGGCACGGCGATGTCGGTCAGGGGTACCCGCCACTCGCTCATCGGCGCACCGCCTCGGCCAGCGCGGTGACGACCCGGTCCTGGTCGTCATGGCTCATGTGGGGATAGAAGGGCAGCGTCAGCTCGGTCCGCGAGGCCAGCTCGGTGATCGGCAGCGAGACGCCGGGGTAGCGCTCGCGGTAGGCCGTGAAGCGGTGGATCGAGGGGTAGAAGATGCTGGTCTGGATGCCCCGCTCGCGCAGGCGGGTCGAGACCTCGCCCTGGGTGCCGTCCTCCTCGAGCATGATCGGGATCACGTAGGCGGAGGAGGTGTGGACCTCCTCGTCGGTGAAGGGGACGACGATGCCCTTGACCTCCGAGAGCAGCGCCCGGTAGCGCAGCGTCAGCTCGCGGCGCCGCTCGATTTCCTCCTCGAGGCGGCCCATGCGCGAGAGCAGCAGCGCCGAGCGCGGCTCGTCGAGGCGGTAGTTGAAGCCGAGTCCGACGACGTCGTAGGTGTCGGTGCGGCCGCTGTGGCGATCCCAGGTGCCGCTGGTCATGCAGTGGGAGCGGTGCGAGCGCACGTGCGCAGCGACCTCGTCGCTGTCGGTGCAGAGCAGCCCGCCCTCGCCGACCGAGAGGACCTTGTTGGAGAAGAAGCTGAAGGCACCCGCGAGGCCCCAGGTGCCCAGCTTGCGGCCGTGGAGCGTCGCGCTCGGCGCGTGCGCCACGTCCTCGATCAAGGCGATGCCGTGGCGGTCGCAGATCTCCTTCATGCGGTCCGCGGCGGCCGCATAGCCCGCGTAGTGCACGATGCACACGGCCTTCGTCCGAGGGGTGATGCGCCGCTCGACGTCGTCGGGGTCCAGGCTCGGGACCTCCCGCGAGACGATCTCGGCGAACACCGGGTCGGCGCCGCAGTAGATCGCGGCGGTGGCCGTCGCCGCGAACGTGAACGCGGGGACGATCACCTCGTCCCCGGGGCCGACCCCGGCGGCGAGGTAGGCGAGGTGCAGCGCCGCGGTGCAGCTGGAGACGGCGATCGCGTGCTTGGCCCCGAGATGCTCGGCGAAGATGCGCTCGAACTCCGCGGTGCGGGGTCCGAGCGTCAGCCAGCCCGAGCGCAGCGTCTCTGCGACCGCCTCCAGGTCCTGCGGCTGCAGCTGCAGGTCGAAGAGCGGAAGCTCGGGGAAGGTCTCCGTGGACGCCACCTCGATGCCCCTACGGGATGTTCTTGTAACGCGGGTCGTACGGGTCGCCGAAGCGCCCCTGATCGAGCGCCTGGATGATCTCGGCGATCCCGTCGGGGACCGTCATCAGCGTCTCGAAGCCGAGCTCGGCCTTGATCTTGTCGAAGCTGACCTTGTAGTCGCGCGGGTCCTCGTCCTTCTTGACGTAGCTGACCTTGCCCTTGTCGGTCTGCTTGCCGATCTCTTCGACGATGTCGAGCTTGCGGTAGTTCTCGCCCGAGCGGCCCGCGTTGAAGACGTTGCCGGCGACCTTCTCGACCGGCGCTTCGAGCACGGTGCGCACGGCGCGCCCGGCGTCACGGACGTGGATGTACGGGCGCCAGAACTGCTCGCCGAAGACTTCCAGCTCCTTGTCCGCCCACAGTTCGCGGGTGAACTCGTTGACGGTCAGGTCGAAGCGCATCCGCCGCCCGACGCCGTAGACGGTGGCGAAGCGCAGGCAGGTCGGGGCCATGCCGTTGCTGCCGCCGCCGAGGATCAGCTTCTCCATGCCGACCTTCTGCTCCGCGTACAGGGAGACGGGGCGCAGCTCACCGTCCTCGGTGATCGGGACGGTGGGGTCGGCCATACGGCCGTAGTTCGAGCACGTGGAGGCGAACACGAGCCGCTGCACGCCGGCCGCTTTGGCGTCGGCCACCAGCGACTCCGTCGCCTGGACGTTGACTTCGTCGGACTCCTGCGGATCGCGCGCGCAGGCGGGGTCGCCGACGATCGCCGCGAGGTGGACGACGCCTTCGGCGCCGCCCAGGGCGCGCGCGCGGGCGTCGCCGTCGCGGATGTCGCCACGGATGACCTCGATGCCCTTCTGCTCCTGCTCGCTCGCGATGTCCTCCTGGCCGTGGAGCAGCGAGTCGAGCACCCGAACCTGGTGGCCGTGCTCGGAGAGCTCGTCTGCCAGCAGTGAGCCGATGTAGCCGCTGCCGCCGGTGATCAAGATGGTGCCCACGTCGTCCTGGTCCTCTCTGTTCGGGGTGCGTGTGTGCCGGTGCTCGGGCGTGTCCGAGCGCGCGCCGCCGCCGCGACGGCGCCTTCGATGCTACAGCCGCTATCGGCATGGCCCCGGCGGGTCTTGAGCGGGCGCCGGCGCGCACCACCTACGCTACAAAACGCCCGCCCTGCGGCCGATGGTGGGTACGTGACCCCTCCTCGGTCGAGAATGTCGAGCAGATGCCGACCATAGCTCGCGACGTAACCCGCCAGCGCGCGGCCTCCGACATTCTGATGCAGATCGTCGTGCGCGTGGCGAACCTCGCGGTCGGCACGCTGGTCACGGCGCTGCTGGTGCGCACCCTCGGCAAGGCGCACTACGGCCAGTGGGGGACGACGTTCATCGTCATCGACCTGATCGGCTACTTCGCGACGTTCGGGTTCGAACAGATCGCGATCCGCGAAGCCTCGCGCGACCCGGACAGCGAGTTCGACTGGCTCGGCTCGGTGATGATGGTGCGGATCATCCTGCTGGGCCCGGTGACGCTGGCGGCGCTGGGCGCGGTCGTGGCGCTGCACGAGAGCCAGGAAATGCTGATCTCCGGCGTGATCCTGGTGCTGGCGATGCCGTTCGGGGGCATCAGCGCGATCGCCCTGATGTTCAACCTCCGGGTCGACAACCGGGTGCCGATGGTCGTGCTCACGTTGCGCAGCGTGCTGTGGGGCGTCGCGGTGCTGATCATCCACCTGAACGGCGGCGGCATGATCGCCCTCTCGGTCGCGATGGTGCTGACGAACCTCTGCGGGACGCTCGTGAACGTGTTCGCGGCTCGAAAACTGGTTGGGCGTTGGCCGCGCCCGACGATGCGCTACGCCCGCCCGCTGTTCCAGCGCGCCGTGCCGGTCGGGATCACCGGGCTGCTGGTGATGGGCTACGGGCGCATCGACCAGGTGATCGTCTTCTCGCTGAGGGGCGCCAAGGAGGCGGGGCTCTACGGCTCGATCTACGTGCTGCTCGAATCCTCGCACTTCGTTCCGGGCTCGATCCTGACCACGATGGCGCCCGTGATCGCGGCGGCGTGGCCCAGCGACCGCGACCGCCTGCTGCGGGCGGTCCGCAACACGCTCGAGTTGCTCTGCGTCGGCTCGTTCGGGGCGCTGGCGTTCGCGGTGGTCGCCTCGGAGCCCGTCGTGCGCCTGATCTTCGGGGCCGAATTCGTCGAAGCAGCAGCGATCCTGCCGATCCTCGGCGGGGCGTTCGTGCTGATCTCCTTCGGCTACCTGTTCGACAACCTCGTCCTCGTCACGGGCAAGCAGGGGCGGCTGGTCAAGATCTGCCTCGCGGCGCTGGTCTTCAACGTCGTCGGCAACCTGGCCCTCGTACCGGTGTTCGGCTTCCACGCCGCGGCCTGGATGACGCTCGCCACCGAGGCCCTGGTGGCGGGGCTGGAGATCAAACTCGTGACCGAGAGCGTGCCGCTGCATGCGATCACCTACGGCCGCGTGCTGCGCACGACCGTCTGCGCGGTGCTGCTCGCGGTCGAGCTCGCGGTCGCGAAAGAGCTCGGCGCGGGCCTGGCCGTCCTGGTCGGGCTCGCCTGCGTCAGCTACCCGGCGCTGCTGCTCGGGCTGCGGGCGATGTCACTCGACGACATCCGTGCGGTGCTGCGGCGTAGCGCGCCGGCCACGTGAGGAGAACTCGCCCGGGCGCTGGATAGCGTGTGCCCTCGCCGATGCGGATCCTGGTCGTCTCGAATCTGTTCCCGCCCGTCACCACCGGTGGCTACGAGGCCGAGTGCGGCGCCGTCGCCGAGCACCTGCGCGAGCGTCACGAGGTGACGGTGCTGACAAGCATCCCGCCGGGCGGCGCTGTGCCGCCGCAGCCGGGCGTGCTGCGCGAGCTGGACCTGCTGAGCGGCGACGCTGCGGGTGCGCGGCGGGCGCCGCGCGCCGCGCTGCGGGCGAGCGAGGTCGCAGGGCGGCTGCAGGCGCTGCGCCCGGAGCTCGTCTATGCCTGGAACTGCGCGAACATCCCTCAGGCCGGGCTGCGGCAGCTTGCCGACAGCGGCGTCCCGGTCGCGTTCAGGGTCTGCGAGCACTGGTTCGGCGGGCTGTTCGCCCGCGACCAGTTCATGCGCGAGCTGCTGCCGGCCGGGCGTGGTCCGGCGCGCGCGGCCTGGGCGGCAGGGTGCCGGGCGCTGAACCGGCTCCCGCAGCTGCGGCTGGACCCGCTCGCACCGCTGCGCACCGCGATCTCCTGGAACTCCAACGCGCTGGAGCGCAGTGTGCCGACCCCGGCGTTCCTCGAGCCGGTGCTCGAGCGGGTGCAGCACCCGGTGCCGCCCCACGGCGAGGTGTACGAGGGCGTCCGTCGCGCCCCCGCGCCCGAGCCGGAGATCGTGTTCATCGGGCGCGTCAACCGCGGCAAGGGGCTCGGCGTCGCGATCGAGGCGCTGGCGAGGCTGCGCGCGGGCCGGGCGCCACATGCGCGGCTGGTCGTGATCGGCCCCGAGGAGCAGCCCGATTACGCGGCCGAGATGCGCGCCCTGGCTGCCCGCCGCGGTCTCGACGGCGCGGTCACCTGGCGCGGTCAGCTCGGGCCCGAGCAGGCGGCGGCGGCGCTCGCCGAGGCGGGCGCGATGATCGTGCCCTCGACCTGGGAGGAGCCGTTCGGGCTGGTCGCGATCGAGGGGGCGCTCGCCCGCGTGCCGGTGGTCGCCTCGGACATCGGCGGGATCGGCGAGGGTCTCCACGACGGGGAGCATGCGCTCCTCTTCGAGCCCGGCGACTCCGCCGGCGCGGCGGCGGCGCTCGAACGGGTGCTCTGCGAACCGGAGGCCACGGCGGCGCGGGTCGAGCGGGCGCGGGCCCGGGCCGAGGCCTTCCGCATCGGCCCGTACCTCGCCGAGCAGGAACGCTTCGTGCTCGAAGCGCGCGAGGCGCTGAGCTGAAGAGCGCCCCAGGACACTCGCAGCGCCGCACCGATGCATGCGATGAGGAACGTCCGGGGTAGCTACCATCCGTGATCACCGAGCACCCCGCGCGCCGGGCCTCAAGAAGGGAGCGGCGGGCGACGATAGGAGTGGTGTCGTGATAACTGTGGCCTGCAGCGGACCGTCGCATTCCGTGTCGAGTCCCGCGCGATCCGTCAGCGAGACCAGTCGATGAGAGCCGACAACCGCTTCGAGCCGCTCGCGGAGAGCAACTCCGTCTCCGCCGCCATCGAGGTCCTGCGCCGCCGCTGGCCGGTCGCGCTCGCGATCGTCGTCGTCTGCACGGCCCTCTCCGCGATCCAGCAGAAGCGCGCCACACCCACCTACAAGTCGACCGCTCAGGTCGCCTTCCAGAACTCGACGATCGCCGGCGAAGCCGTCGGGTTCACCTCCTCGGGCACCGAACCGCAGCGCGAAGCCGACACGCAGGTCACGATCGCGCACTCGCCGGAAGTCGCCCAGGCGGTGCGCACGCAGCTCGGCGGCGCCGAGACCGCCGACGAACTGCTCGAAATGGTCGAAATCGAAGCGGCGCCCAACGCGGACGTCCTGAACATCACGGCCTCCGCGGGTGATCCGCGCGAGTCGGCCCGCATCGCGAACGCCTTCGCGAACCAATACATCACCTTCCGCGCGAACTCGCAGCTGACCGCGATCGACGCCGCCAAAAACCAGCTCCAGCAGCAGCTCGCGGCCACGACCCCGGGCACGGCCAACGCCGCGTCGCTCGAACAGCAGATCCAGCGGCTTACACAGGCCCGCGCCGTGGTCGGCTCCGGAGCCGACATCATCGGACGCGCCACGCCCTCCAGCTCGCCCTCCGGGATGCACCTTTCGACCGCGATCATCATCGGCCTGCTCGTCGGCCTCGCGCTCGCGTTCACCCTCCTGTTCCTGCTCGAGTCCCTGGACAGGCGCATCAAGACGGTCGACGACTTCGAACGCGAGTACCGCCTCTCCGCGCTGAGCGTGGT
>Ga0070741_10009051_pt1 | contig 19582 bp, 17 predicted proteins | sample Coa_R1_4_FD_66440 | JGI IMG/M metagenome (GOLD analysis project Ga0070741, IMG submission 66440) | Surface soil microbial communities from Centralia Pennsylvania, which are recovering from an underground coalmine fire - Coalmine... | ecosystem: Environmental > Terrestrial > Soil > Unclassified ...
CGATCGGCGACGTGCGAAGCCACCGCCTGCTGCAGATCGTCAATGTCGTAGACAAACACACCGTCCACTTTATTCATGGCTGCATCGACATCCCGCGGCACTGCAATGTCGATGAAGAACATGGGACGATTCTTGCGGCGGTTCATGAAGAGTTCGCCGTGCTCGCGACGGAAGATTGCGGCCGGTGAGCCAGTCGAGGTGATAACGATATCGCCGCGATCGCAGGTCTCGTACAGGCGGCTGAACTCGATCGCCTGTCCGTTAAATTTCTGCGCCAAGCGGATTGCCCGATCGTAAGTGCGGTTGGCAACGAAGATTGAGCCGCAACCGTGCGCCATAAGGTGACGCGCCGCCAGCTCACTCATCTTGCCTGCCCCAACCAGAAACACGTTCTTGCCGTTAAGATTGCCAAAAATCTTTTTCGCCAACTCAACGGCCACGGAAGCGACCGATACAGCCGAGGAACCCACCGCTGTTTCGGTGCGAACTCTCTTGGCGACCGCGAATGCCCGGGTCAGGAGCTGGTCCAACTGAGCGCGAACGCTGCCTACGGCGCGAGCCGTCGCGTATGCCTCTTTAACCTGGCCGAGGATTTGCGGCTCGCCCACCACCATGGAATCGAGGCTGGACGCGACCCGAAAGACATGGCGGACAGCCTCTTTTTCGCGGTATTCGTAAAGGTGATTCTGAAATTCACTCGGTTCCACCTGGAAGAAATCGCGCAGGAAAGGCCGAAGGTCCGCGTGGCCATTCTTCAATTGCGCGAGTATCTCGACGCGATTACAGGTGGAGATGATCATGCCTTCTTCAATCCCTGGCTGCTCAACCAGTTTCCGGCACGCGTCAGGCAGACGCGACTCGGGGATGGCGAAGCGCTCGCGCACCTCCACCGGCGCCGTCTTATGATTCACGCCGATGAGCTGAAAGGTCATGAAGCTGCAAACCTGTGAATGCCGCTAAAGTAGTTGGCCGCCCAAGCCACAATTGCTGCCGCAAATGCCACGCTGGCGAGGATCGCAGCGCGGCGTCCACGCCACCCTGCATTCCACCTCGTGTACACCATCAGCATGTAAACCGCCCACATAAGGACGGACAAAAACACCTTGGGATCGAGAAAATCGACTCTGCCAAACCTGGACTCCGCCACCACGGAGCCTGCGATAAGTCCCAAAGTCATGAATGGAAAGCCCAGCATCAATGAGCGATAGCCAATCTCATCAATTACCTGGAGCGACGGCAATTGAGAGAAGATGCGGCTGGGGTTTTTGGATTTCAGGCTGTTCTCCTGCAGCAGATATAACAAACTCGCGCCAAAGCTGAGAACCAGTGCCGCGTACCCGGTAAAGATCAGCGCGATGTGCGCAAACAGCCAGCCTTTTTTTAAACCCGGGGACATCGCTAGAAACGGCTGTTGCCCGGTAGCCGCTACAAAAGTCAACAAAAACACGATGGGAAACGCGATCACGCCGGGCGAGGTCGTCTCATAGTGCAAGTAGACGATCATGAAAACCACCATGATGAGAAAACCCAGCAACGATTCGGAATTGTGTACCGACGTCAGCGTCAATTGGCCGGATAAGAGGAACGACTCCGTGAGTGAAACAAAGTGAAAGACCATGCCCAGACTGGCGGCATGAATGGCGATCCGGCTGAACAGGTCCGTGGTGCGTACCAGCGCCACCAGCGCGTAGATCAGACCCACGGCGTAACAGCCCAGCGCGAATCTTAACCAAAGCAAAGGCATATTCCTGAAACCCCAGTCAGCGGACACCCACACCGCTTAACCAAGTGATTATAGTCTGCACCGCTCGCGGGGCAGGCGGGTAGCGACGTCATCACAAGCCGGTGTGACCCACATCACAATACTCGGTTTGGCCTATTCCAGCCGCAGTTGGGCCGTAAACTGGAGGAGTGCGGGGCCATCCACTTCGAGGTGACGGCCCTGGCCCATCATGTCTTCCGTCTCGTCGAAGGCCCGAAAAAGACGCATCTTGACGGCGGCGTATTGCTCGGCATCACTCAACCGGCGCTTATGCACACTGGACCAGCCGGCCAAGGCTTCGTCCGAAAGAAACACGCTGACGGCGTAAGTGACTTTGCGGTCGGAGGAAACGTCGAAAATGTACTCCGTCGCAGGTCCGCGTGTTTGCCCAGCCAAGGCAGGACGTTTACCTACGAAGTAATACTGGTACACGTATCCTTGCTCTCCGGTATACGTCTTCATGCGGCGGACGGTCATATCAGGATGTACGGACAGTTCCGCATATTCTGTCAGCTAGCCAAGGTGAATGAAACACTAAGGCTTGCTGCTGTTAGACGGAGAAATCACGCGCCCATACTCCGAGGCGCGTCCCATGCGATCGAAAGTCTGGTAAGCGTCCCGGGCAATTTTGCTGATAGCCAATTCGCCATCCCGCTCTCGGCGTAAGTAGGTTGTCATCACGCAGATTACAAAAGGGCGGTTCTGGGCGAAAACAATTCCGGAATCGTTCCGTACACCCTCTAACGCCCCAGGCTTGTTGGCAATGCGCAAGTCCTCGGGAAGGTCGCGTGGAATCCAGCTATCTTTGTGCGTGCTCAGCATTTTAAAGAAGTCCGCGGTCATGTCGTGGTTAAGAACTTTGCCCCGGTACACGTCCTCGAGCAAAGTCATCATTTCCGTTGGAGTCGAGACATTCTCGCGCCCCTCAGCTGCCCCCTTCAAGTCCATCATCTTCCTCCGCAGCCGCGTGTGCGAGAGGCCCAGCGTGTCTAATTCTGTATTGACATTCTCCATGCCCACACGATCGATGAGCACGTTAGTGGCGCTGTTATCGCTCACTGCAACCATCATGGTCGCGAGATCGCGCAGCGTGATCCTTGTGACCCCCGGCGTCAGTCCATTCATGATGTCGCTGTCCTGAACGAGATCCGATTGCTGCACGGTGTACATATCCGAAAGCTTCAGCTTGCCCTGCTGCGCCTGGAGATACAACTCCAGGAGGACCGCGATCTTGATCGAACTGGCTTGTGGATAGATATCGTTGGCGCGGAGAAGAAATTCCTGTCCGCTCGCCAGATCAAGAATGGCGACACCCATCACGCCATCGAGAGACTGGTCAACTTCATGAATACTCGCCTGCAGTTTTTCCCAGAGAGTCTGCTGTTTTTCCGAATAAGGTGCCTGAGCGAGCGCACAAACGGCTAGCAATATGAAACAGGTAAGCCTCTTCAATACGGCCTCCGGAAAATTTGGCTATCCTCACCAACGCTGAGATTCCACACTCATCAAGTTCAGTGCGTCGTCGCACTCTCGGCTGGTAAATGCATGGCTTTTAAACCCAAGCAGCGCGAGACAAATTCTTAGCCTTGGATTTTGGCATCGCGGAGTCGCTTCACTGCGGTTTCCGAACTCAGAGGTGAGTAGTACACCTCTTTGAAGGTGTACGACTTTGATTTCTCGCCCATGATCGGCAGAATTTCAATGTGCCAGTGGTAGTCGTCATCGAGAGTCTTCCAATAATCCAGGCTTTCCGAGCGGTGCAAACTATTCGGTGAAGTATGCAAAACCAGGTGAAACTCCTCAGTGACGGTGCGGATCCGTTGCAGTGTACGGCGCAAGATAGAACTCAGCTGCTCCAGTCCGCTAGACCTTGGCAGCACCGAGCGTTCGAAGGAAGACTCATGCGTGCGCGGCAGAATCCAGCTCTCGTAGGGCACCCGGGGCGCATAAGGACAGTGGGCGATGTAATCGCCGCGAATCTCCAGCACGCGCAGGTTCTGCCGCTCTTCCTGTCCAAGGATGTCGCAGAAAACGCAGCGCTCTTTGCTTTTGAAATAATCGCGGCCGGCGCGCAGCTCATAAAGGACGCGGCGCGGCACAAATGTGGTCGCCGTGAGCTGCGAGGTGGGATGCTCAAATTCCTGACCCGCGTCCCGGCCGTGGTTCTTGAAGATGCTGACGTACTTGAAGCGAGAATCCTTTTTCAGATCCTGAATACGCTGTGCGGCCAAGCGCAGGAATTGTCCAATCTCCGCATCACTGGCATTCCAAAGCTGACCATCATGATGGCGATTTTCGATCAGCACTTCGTGCGCGCCCACGGAACGCATGCGGTCGTATAAACCGTCACCGCGCCGCGCGGGTTCACCTTCAATGCGATACAAGGGCATGGGATGCACCACCGCACGGGCTGACCAAGGTACTCCGTCGATTTCCGCCGTTGACGAAACCACCTGCACAGGTTCCGGCGAATCCGGACAAAACTTGCAATACGGCTCGGCAGCCGGGCCCGCATCGGGAACATCATCGCCAGTGATCACCCAGGACCGGGTGATGGGGTCTTTGCGGAGCTCCATGGCACAAAGGAGAACACTGTCGTGGAACCCCAGTCAACTGTGATTTCTACCGCCGAAGCCGGCGGCCGGCTTTGCTATAATCCGCCCACGAACTCCCAGCAAATGAGCGAGCCTTCCACTCCGTTGATGCGGCAATATTCCGGTATCAAAAAGGAGCATCCGAACGCGCTACTTTTCTTTCGCCTGGGGGACTTTTATGAACTCTTTTTCGAGGACGCCGTCGTGGCGGCCCGCGAACTGCAGATCACGCTGACTTCGCGAAACAAAGAGAAGGGCGTGGCTGTCCCCATGTGCGGGGTGCCTTTTCACGCAGCCGAATCTTATATTGCCAAATTGATCAGGCGGGGATTTAAGGTGGCGATCTGCGATCAAGTGGAGGACCCTCGGCTAGCGAAAAAACTGGTGCGCCGGGCTGTCACACGTGTGGTCACGCCGGGCACTGCGGCAGATGCCGGCCTTGGCTCGGAAGATAACAATTTTCTGGCAGCATTGGCCCGCGTCGATGATCACGTGGGCTTTGCCGCTCTCGATCTTTCCACGGGAGAATTCCGTGCCACTGAATTTCAAGGTTCAGACGCGGCCCACCGCATCCAGGAAGAGCTTCAGCAACTGCATCCGAAGGAGTTGTTGTTCCCCTCGTCGGCTCCGTTGTTCGATCAGGTTGGCGCGGCTCCGCCGGCCCAAGGTGAAAGCAGGGTCACCGCAGCGCCGCCCTATGTGGCGGCAGGCTGCGCGGAAACTCCGCTGGACGACTGGGTTTTTGCCGCGGACCATTCCATTCCCCTCCTCGAAAACCATTTCGGAGTGCTCTCGCTCGAAGGCTTCGGATTGGCTGGCAAGCCGGCGGCAGCTTCAGCCGCGGGAGCAATCCTTTACTATGTCCGCTCCACTCAGCGCGGCACCCTTGATCACATCGACCGCATCGGGTTTTACGAGCGGCAGGATTGCCTGGTGCTGGACGCGGTCACCGTCCGCAACCTGGAACTTATAGAGCCGCTCTTTGCCGGCACGGATAGCGGCGTCACCTTGTTCCGTGCTCTAGATGCGACGGTAACGCCGATGGGGAAGCGGCTATTTCGGGCGTGGATGTTGCGGCCCTCGGTCGATAGCTCGCAGATCAATCAGCGCCTCGATTCTGTCGCCGTACAGGTCAAAGATACTCTCCCACGCGAGGAACTGCGGCGTGCGTTAGATGGCGTCCTCGATCTTGAGCGCCTGCTCAGTCGAGTGACGTTAGAGACTGCGAATCCCCGCGACGTGCTTGCGCTTGCTGCTTCGCTGGCAAAAATTCCGGCAGTTAGGGCTGCCCTGGGACACCTTCCGGCGGATCGCCTGGCCAGTTTGCATACTGCAATCGACGAGTTGGCGGACTTGCGGACGAAGATCGATAATACCGTCGTCCCGGAGCCACCGATTTCTCTGGGCGACGGTGGCGTTATTCAAGACGGCATAGATCGAGAACTGGACGAATTGCGCGATCTGAGCCGCAACAGCAAGCAATACCTGGCGCAGATTGAACAGCGCGAGCGTCAGCGGACGGCTATCAACTCTCTAAAAATCAAATTCAATTCAGTTTTTGGTTACTACCTCGAAATCTCCAAGCCAAATCTTCACCTGGTTCCGCCAGACTATGAACGCAAGCAGACACTGGTAAACGCTGAGCGCTTCACAACTCCGGAACTTAAGGAGTACGAATCGAAGATCCTCGACGCGCAGGAGAAAATTGTCGAGATTGAGCGCCGGCTCTTCGCCCAATTGCGTTCTGACATTGCCGGCGAGGCTCGACGCATTCGGCAAACCGCGTTGGCGTTGGCTGAGGTCGATGTCTTGGCCTCGTTTGCTCACGTGGCCGCATTGCGTAAGTATTGCCGACCGCGGTTTGACGATAGCGCCGACATCGAGATCGTTGGCGGTCGTCATCCGGTTATCGAGACTCAGGATTTAGCTGGCGTTGGCGACCGCTTTATTCCTAATGACCTCTTCCTGAACTCGACCACTCACGCGATCCTCTTGTTGACTGGTCCGAATATGGGCGGAAAATCCACATATCTGCGGCAGACCGCGCTGATCGTCATTCTCGCCCAGATGGGGTCATTTGTTCCCGCCAGTTCGGTTCGGCTCGGGATTGTGGATCGCGTATTCACTCGCATCGGAGCCAGTGACAATCTGGCGCGCGGCCGGTCCACTTTTATGGTCGAGATGACCGAGACCGCGGCCATCCTGCACACGGCCACGGCGCGTTCGCTGATTCTGCTCGATGAAGTTGGTCGAGGTACCGCGACCTATGATGGTCTGGCAATCGCCTGGGCCGCCGTCGAGTACCTGCACGCACGCACTCGCGCCAAAACGCTGTTCGCGACCCACTATTTTGAACTCACTGAGTTGGCGGAACACTTGTCCGGAGTTAAGAATTTCCACGTGTCAGTGAAAGAGAATCCCACTGGAATCGTGTTCCTCAAACGTGTGGAACCCGGTCCGGCTGACCGCAGCTACGGAATCGAGGTGGCTAAACTGGCCGGGCTGCCAAACGAGGTTATCGAACGTGCACGAGAAGTGCTCGCCGAACATGAGAATGCTGAACTGCGTTTGACCGATCAACTGGCGAGCGATGAACTACGCCCTGCTCCCACCGCACAGTTAACGATCTTTACCGCTTTGTCGCAGCCAGTGTTGGAGCGCCTCCGCCAGCTTGATCTAAATAGTATGACTCCGCTTGACGCCTTAAACCTGCTCGCTGAGCTCAAGAAACAGGTTGAGTAATCACACGCTGAAATGGCACCAAGCCGTAAATCCCGCGATTTGGAAGAACTGATTGGGCAACTCCTTATCATTGGCTTCGCTGGAACGGAGATGTCCGCCCCCTTACGCTCGCTGATCTCGCGCGTGCTGCCTGGCGGAGTCATTCTTTTCGCTCGTAACATTACGGCCGCTGACCAGACTTCTAAATTGCTCAAGGCGTGTCAGTCTCTCGTCGCCACTCCAATGTTTTTATGCGTTGACATGGAAGGCGGGCGCGTCGACCGCTTTCGCAACGCCATCGCTCCGGCGCCAGCCCCTGCTGATGTTTTTGCGACGAGAAACCGCAAGATTTTTCGGCAACACGGAAAGATAATTGGCGACTGCTGTCGAGCTCTTGGCTTCAATACCGATTTTGCGCCAACGCTCGACTTGGCATTCGAGGCGTCACGATCGGTTATGAGTTCGCGTGCGGTATCAGCCAATCCGAAGGAAGTCGCGCTCTTTGCGAGCGAATTTCTCAAAGGCCTACGCGACGCGGGCGTATTGGGCAGCGGCAAACATTTCCCGGGTCTCGGCGAGGGCAAACTCGATTCTCATGACGAACTGCCCATTATCGAGAAGCCCTGGAAGAAACTATGGGAGCAGGATCTGCTTCCGTATCGCTCGTTGCGGCGTGATCTTCCGTTCGTCATGGTGGGTCACGCCACCTACCCGGCGGTTACGCGCGACCGTATGCCCGCGTCACTCTCGCCAAAGTGGGTTTCGGAGATCCTTCGCAAGAAGATTGGCTATCGTGGAATTATCGTATCCGACGACTTGGAGATGGGCGGCGTGCAAGCGGCCATGGCTACCCCGGAAGCTGCGGTCGCGCACATCCGCGCCGGCGGCGACATGGCGCTCCTCTGTCACCAGCGGGACTTTGTGACTAGCGCTCACGAGCTTCTGGTCAAAGAGGCCGAACGAGACCGGAAGTTCGCCAAGCGAGTGGCAGAATCGGCAGTTAGAATTCTGGCGTGGAAAAAGAAATTTCCTGAATTGAGGCGCGCATCGCCCGTGCCGACAACTGAACGGTTGGAGCGCCTCTCCCGCCAGCTTTGGGAATTCGGAGAATCCGTTCGCTTGGCGGCGATTGCCCGGCAGGTGCGGGCATGATCGTTGCCGGGGTGATGAGTGGCACTTCGGCAGACGGCATTAACGTAGCGCTGGTCCGGTTTCCTCCTGAAGTCAAGCAAAGAGGGGCGTACAAGCAAGCGACAAAATTCCGTGTGCTCGGCCACAGCGAATATCCATATCCCGAGCAGGTGCGCGAAGCAATTCTCGCCAGCATGAACGCGCAGCGGGCCAGCGTGGCAGATCTGGCGCGTCTGAATTTCCTACTGGGCGAGTTGTACGCAGACGCGATTCTCGCTGCACAGCGCCGGTTTCGCGTCAGGGCCGATCTGATCGGCTGTCACGGGCAGACGCTCTATCACCAGGGAGATCCAGCACAGTATGTAAACCGTAACATTGCTGCGACCTGGCAGACCGGAGAGGCAGCAGTCATCGCGGCGCGCGTCGGGATACCCGTAGTGGCGGACTTCCGGCCGTCTGACATCGCTGTGGGTGGAAAGGGCGCGCCTCTTGTGCCCTATCTCGATTTCCTTCTTTACCGCAGTTCCGCCATAAGCCGAATCGTGCAAAACATTGGCGGCATTGCGAATCTCACGGCCATTCCGCCCGGAGCTGCGGTGCAACAGATCAGGGCATTTGATACTGGTCCCGGAAACATGGTCATCGATGCGCTCGCCCAAGATTTGTTCCATGAGGTCTGCGATCGTGACGGCATGATTGCTGCGTCCGGGGAGGTCCTGAAGAAAGTCGTCGACTTGGAACTTTCGGCTCCGTTTTTTCGACGTAAGCCTCCCAAAACTGCCGGACGAGAGGACTTTGGACGTGAGTTTGCGTCCCGCTTCCTGAAGCGCTGCGGCCGCGCGCGCAAAGAAGATGTAATGGCAACAGCTACGGCTTTGACGGCGCGGTCCATTGCCGATGCTATTCGCCGCTTCGTATTAAAGAAGAAGGGCGAATATCGGGAGTTCATTGTGTCCGGAGGAGGCACAAAGAACCCAACTCTTCTCGCCATGCTTGCGAATGAACTCGGTCCGCTGGGCTTGCAGATCCGTCTCACCGATGAATTCGGATTGCCCTCGGAAGCCAAAGAAGCGGTAGCCTTCGCGGTCCTCGCGCATGAGACATGGAACCGCCGGCCTTCAAATGTTCCGGCGGCGACCGGCGCCAAACGTCCTGCTATCCTCGGCAAGATCTCGTATGCGTAAAATCTTGCGTTTGGCTTTCATCTGGTTTGAAGAACTGATGTTCTGGAATGCTTTCGGCCCCAAGGCCACCGGGAAATCCGCTCGGGTTCGTGCGGCCCTCCTCTTGCTTGCAATTGCGCCCTGCGCCGTCCTGCTCGCCTGCTCAGCATCTCCCGACCCGAACACCTTGGTCATGATTATCGAAGCCAGCCCGACCAATCTCGACCCGCGGGTCGGCCTGGATGCATATTCCGAACGGATCGACAGCCTACTGTTCGATGATCTGCTCGATCGGGATCAGAATCTGAATGTGAGACCCGCGTTAGCGGAAAGCTGGGACATTCGCGATCCCCTTACCTATGTATTCCACCTTCATCACGGCGCCAAATTCCACGACGGTCGGCCACTCACCGCGCGGGACGTCAAATGGACATTCGATAGTTTGCTCGAGGGCAAAATTCGAAGCACGAAGTCAGCAGTCTACAAGCCGCACATCGATCACATTGAAGTTCTCGATGAGTACACCGTCGTCTTTCACCTCAAAGGACCGTTTTCAACTCTGCTCTGGAATATTTCTGACGGGGCTATCGGCATCGTCCCCTATGGCAGCGGCGACGAAATCTCTCGCAAACCGATTGGCTCCGGACCCTTCAGGTTCATCAGCGCTGAGTTGGATAAGGAAGTGGTCATCGAACGAAACCCGGATTATTGGGCACAGAAGGCCCGAGTGCAACGTGTCCGTTTCATGGTGGTTCCCGACACGACTACACGCGCTCTCGAATTGCGCAAGGGCAGCGCCGATATAGTCGAGAACGCCCTCACCTCCGACATGGTGCTCACGCTGTCAAAAGAACCCAAGCTCAAGGTTCTGCGCGGGCCCGGCACGGTGGTGAACTATCTTGCTTTCAATTTGCGCGACCGTATTCTGCGCGATGTTCGAGTCCGCCAGGCGATCGCCTATGCTGTTCACCGCCAGCCAATCATTCAATATTTATGGCGCGGCTTTGCCGAACCCGCATACAGCGTGCTTCCCATCCAGAGCTGGGCGTACAACCCGGACATTCCAAGATACGAATACGATCCCCAGCGGGCGCGGGAGATTCTCGACCAAGCAGGTTATCAAGCCGTGAACGGAGTTCGCTTTCACCTGGTTATGAAAACTTCGACGGAGGAGTCCACGCGTTTGTTCGCTGCGGCACTGCAGCAGCAGCTTGCAGATGTGGGCATCGCGCTCGACATCCGAACCTTCGAATTCGCCACGTTCTTCGCCGACGTCAGCAGCGGCGCATATCAGGTGTACTCCCTGCGGTGGATCGGCGGCAATGAAGATCCAGACATTTTCGAGTACGTGTTTCACTCATCCAAGTTTTCGCCGCACGGCGCCAACCGGGGCTATTACTCAAATCCGAGAGTTGATGCGCTCATCAATCAGGCTCGGTCGGAACTCGATCAGAATGTGCGAAAACAAATCTACTTCGAAGTCCAGCAGCTTCTCGCCGAGGACCTGCCGTACGTAAACCTCTGGTATTTGGATAATGTTTTGGTTCACAACAGGCGGGTCAAGAACCTTGCTCTTAACCCCGCGGGCAATTACGACTTTCTGAAAACCGCAGAACTCGCCCAATCTTCGCAGTAATTTGATCCAGGCAGCCGGGGCCGAAGCAGCCGATTTGCCCGTGTTACCATCGAAAGTCGGTTCCGGATAATCGTGCAAATCCTCTTCATCGGCGACATCTTTGGAAGGCCTGGCAGGACCATGGTCAAGGAACACCTGCACGAGCTCGTCGAAGCCCACCACATCGACCTGGTAATCGCGAACGGTGAAAATGCGGCAGCCGGCTTTGGCATCACTCCCGCGCTGGTGGAGGAGTTGTTTGAACTGGGCATCGAGGTCATAACTACTGGCAATCATGTCTGGGACAAGCGCGAGATTCTGGACTACTTCCGTATGGCGAACGGGAATCCGCACAGCCCGGCACAGCGCGTGCTTCGCCCCGCCAACTATCCGGCCGGCATGCCGGGACACGGCTTGTACCAAGGCAAGAAAAATGATGTGCCCTACGCGGTCATGAACCTGCAGGGTCGCGTCTTTATGACTCCGAATGACGATCCCTTCCGTGTCGCAGATCAGTTGCTGAAAGAGGTCACCGCAAAAGTGATTTTCGTGGACATTCACGCCGAGGCGACTTCGGAAAAGATATCGATGGGATGGTACCTGGACGGTCGGGTCACCGCCGTTGTGGGCACACACACTCACATCCCGACCGCTGACGAGCGCGTTCTCGCCAAGGGTACCGCGTACATCACTGATGTTGGAATGACGGGGCCATATGACAGCGTGATCGGAGTGAAAAAAGAACTTGTACTCGACCGCTTTCTGACTAACATGCCCGCGCGCTTCGAACCAGCCAGTGGCGACGTAAAACTCTGTGCGGTGGTGGTGAATTGCGACGAATCAACCGGCCGAGCGCGCTCCATCCAGCGCATCATGCTGCAATGAACACGAATCACGAGACCACGATTCCTGCGGCAAACAACAGTGACGGCTTTCGTTGGCAAGACGCCGACGCGTACTTGTTCGATATAGACGGTACTCTCCTCAACACACGTGACCTGATCCATTATCGGGCGTTGAACCGTGCCATGCGCGAGGTGTACGGCGTTAATACCACCATCGACGGTGTCGCCTATCATGGCAAAACTGATCTCGGCATTCTGCGCGCCGCCCTTGAGCGAGTAGGCGTCTCCAATCCCGAATTCCAGCAAAAGTTACCTCAAGCTCTGGATGTAGTCCGCGGTTTTGTGGACCGTTATTCGAGTGCCCTGGTTCCCGAGGTTTGCTCCGCGATCCCTGCCCTGCTTTCGCGCTTACGGAGTGACGGCAAACTCCTGGGGGTCGCCTCGGGAAATCTTGAATCGGTTGGATGGCACAAGGTGCAGGCTGCCGGCTTGCGGGAATTCTTCACTTTTGGCTACTTCAGCGATCATTGCGAAAGGCGGGAGGAAATCTTCGAGAACGCGGCTGCCGAAGCTCGTCACCGCTTACATGCGAATGCTGCCGTTTGCTTCATCGGCGACACCCCCTCGGATATTCGCGCGGCCAGGCACGCCAAGGCCCGGATCATTGCCGTCGCCACGGGTGTGTACAAAGTCGACGACCTGGTAGCTCTGGGACCCGATGCTTGTATCTCGTCTTGCGCCGATCTGCTACACCTTTAGAGGTGAGGCACAACAGCCGCAACGGTTCTTATTGAGAACCAGCAACTTGAGAGTTGCTCGTTCACAGGCTCTCGTAGGTTTGGGCCTGCAACGCAACCTCATGGCACCACGATCTGCAGCCCGCCATCACTGATTCCGATATTGCCCTGGAACGGTTCGTCGACAGAGAAAGTCAAAATATATGCAGAGCCATATGCCGGTTTACCCATATAGAGGCCGCGCACTTGGCCTGTGAGCAGGTAATAACCCATCGGCTTATTGTCGACAAAGAAGCCGTTCAATCTCCACCGGATTGGGCTCACAAAGGTGCCCCGGAACATGATGCCCGCGGGCAATCCGCCCGAGCCGTTCGTCTTAATCACAAACGAGCCGCCGCCTGCGAGCACTCCGCCCTTCTGCAAATCGCCCGCGTGTAAGGCTCCGGTTCGGACGAACACCTGGCCCAGATCGCTGCCCGTGATAGTGTCGCCGCCATTGAAGCCAGTGACATCGCTAAGGAACGATCCGTTCCCTGGGCTGAACAGCGTATACGTCGGCCCGCCGGCTGACTGCAACTCTCCGCCGACAAATTCAAAAGTGAGAGTTTGGCTTTGTCCCCATGCCAAACTGGAAACTGCGAACGCGAATAATGCCAAGCTCCAAGTTCTCTTCTTCGACGTCAATTTCGGCCTCCTGTGAAGGTCGGACATGCTTGCTTCGCCATGGGAACTCGGGGATGCGAGGGAGGTCGCGCCTTGGGTCAACTACTTACCTAGCACTTGCGAAGCCAACTATTCATGGCTCGAAAGTCTTGGAAACTCAGCAGCTTGGCACCGGCTCGAACGAGGGTTCAGGAATGATGTGCAACATGATGCACATGCCGCCCGGTGGGAGAGGATTTTGTTGCAGGTAACGATTACCTGTGTGAGGGAGCCAGTTGTGAAGAAGTACTCGTGGGTCGCTTTACCGTACTAGCCATTCGGTGAGCTGATGCAATTGCACCAGGACCGCGCTATAAGTGGTAATGAGTCCGGCAAGCACGGCAATAATTAGCGGGATCGAAAACCTCGCACGAGAGTTTCCGACGTTGTTCTTGTGAATCTCTTCCCAGGAAAACAACCGCTCCACCCTGGCCTGCACCGAGATGACGGAACTGTCGAGCAGGCCGCTCGTGATCAGGGGCTGCGCCTGCCTGGGAGCCAATCGCGACAGCTTAATCAGGGCCGAAGCTAGGTCGAGCGCGTCGCTTGCATTCGAAACTGCCGCATCATCGGCCGAAATTTCCACTGCATCCGCCCACGCGCGCTCAAGATTCGCCATTCCAGGGAAAGGCGAGAAGCGCAATATCAATTTCTTCAGATTGTCATGGCGGCGAACATGGGCCATTTCATGCCGGAGAGCGGTCTGCAATTCCCTGTCGTTCAAGACTCCCAAGGCGGTGTTCGAAACCAGAACCTTGGCTTTGCAAACACCGGCAACAGACAACAGCGGGGCAGCCTCTTCAGTCTGAAATACCGGCACCGGCGCGGCAATCGGCACAGCCTTCGCTCCTCGCAACCATTGCGCCAGCGCTCGCGAAGCTTTGGCTTGCGCGCGAGCGGCCCGGAAAGTCCCCAACATAATCAAAAGCAGGCAGCAGAAACCGAAAGTTAAGGGAGCCGCTCCTACTTCTTCATCCACGGACCGTGGTTCCAGGATCAAGAATGACGGCACGGTGAACGCAAACGTAAGTGCCAGGGAAATCACCAAGGGAAACGCGCGCAACGCAAACAAGCCATCCGCGGAGCATGCTGCCACGCTGTTTCTCCCGGCTCTGCGCCATAATTCCCACCCGCACAATATTGCGAAAGAAAGCCCGCTATATACGAGGAAAAACACCGAAAGCGAGACCGCAATACCGCGCGCCGCAAACATTAATCTGTCTCCTGATTGCGCAGTTGCGAACGTTTTTGTTCCACCAGCCGTTGTAGGTCATCCAGCAATTCGGCATCGTGACGCGAAATTGCTTCTACCAGGTAGGAAAGCGGCAGAGTAGACGATTGTTGTGACGTCAGCAGGTCACGAATGCCTTCCACCGCCGCCGTCCTTTGCAGTTCTTCTCGGCTTTGCAATGGCACATATCGGAAGGCACGCCCTTCGGGCACGCGGCTGAGAAGCCCTTTTTTATACAGCCGGTCGAGGGTCGTCATAATCGTTGTATACGCAAGCTGGATTGTCCCCGCATCGACTAACTCGCGCACAGTGGCGCTTCCCCGGGCCCATAACGATTCGAGCAGTTGCTGCTCGAGCGGCCCCAGGCTTGGCCCGGAAGCAAAACCGAAAATTCTAAAAACTTTGTTCATTGTGGATCCTAGAGAATCGTGGTTCATCGAGTTTAGACACTGTCTGTGCAACGACGCAAGCGAAGAGTAGTGTCAAAACACTACGTGCGCACTGTGCAAAAGCTTGCAATGCAGCCGGCACAACCCGGGTGCTATTCCGTAGGTGCCAGGAAGTGAATCGTCACACGAGTCTGGACCGGCACAGCGCGATTGCCCAGCATGTACGGTTCATATCTCCACTGTTGCACTGCACTCATCGCCGCACCGGCGAGGTCTGGATCTCCCTGCAGCAAGCCTAACCTCTCGACACTTCCCTGCGCACTAATGATAAGCCCGAGAACCACGTCGCCTTGAGTTCCCCGGGACCGCGCGCCTGCGGGATATATCGGGGTGACACGATGGATCAATCGTTGCTCCGCGGCTTCCTCACTTAGCTGCAGCACCTCGTTTCCTCCTGCAGAAGCAACGGAAGTCGCCATTGCAGTATCTGCAGCCGTTGCCGGCCCTGAACCGCGGGGGCCGGCCGCGGAATCCTGCAAGCGATAGATGACCTTGCCATTCTGATAAAGGATTAGAGCGCCAGCGGGAACCTCTGTGACTTTTGTGACCTGGGGTCTGCTGCGCGTGCTTATGCCGCCCGGCGGCGCAGTCTCTGGTGAATGGCTGTTGGCTGCGGTTTTCGGGTTTTCATTCCCCATTTCGCTCTGTGCTACAGCCGCTGTGCGTGCGGATCCTGCAGCCGTCTTCAGCACTGCTCGCTGCCAGCCCACTCGCCAGCCGATAAGAACACCCAAGAGCAGGGCGGCAAACACCACCAGCACGCCTAGCACCGCAGTCACGGTATCGTCACTTGGGGATTGCGGCATTATCGCCGGAGTCGCGACTCCAAGGCCATCGGGGGCGGCCGCAATCATGTCTGCGCCCTCATCGCGAGTTTTCGCGGTAGCCGAGTTTATGGTCCGCAACTTCGACCTATGCGCCTCCAGAGCTTGCGCCACCCGGGAACTGAAGCCAACGAGCATGGCAACGTCAGTCTCGCAAAAAGCTCGAGGCTGCTCAGAAAAGACTTCGAAGATTCCCTCCAACGTGCCGCCTCTCATAACGGGTACAACGATCGCCGATCGCACTCCCAGATGTCGGCAGGCGAGCGCATCCACGCGCGGGTCGTCGTCGGTATCAACACACTGCTGCGGCTGCTTCGTTTGGATACACGCGCCGGTAATTCCCGATTGACTTTCAAGTGGGATGCCGAGATCGGGAGCATTAGGTCCGGTCGCCGCGCGGCAAATCATCTCGTCGCTGCGCCACAATGCGATGGCGGCGCCGGTCGCTCTCGTTTCCAGTCGCGCGTTTTCCGCGATGTCATGCAATACCACGTCCAAAGCCACATCGCACGAGACCGCGGCCGCTCCTTGCTGCGCCAGGGTGTCGGTAAGGAATGTTAGATCATGCAGGATGGGGTCTTCGTCGGTTTGGCCAACACTCGAGCGGAGAGGTTCCATTTGCAAGAGCGGTTCCCGGGCCGTGAACCGATGTTATGTCGTGCCTACCATCCGTCTTGTGGCGCGCTGAGGAAGAAGGCCCGAGTACTCATTCTGAGCGGAGTTTCACCCCAATTCGGCATGGTGTCAACAGCAAACGTACGCATGCTCCGATTCGCGGCGTTCGTTCGTGTTTTTTGCGATATCTATGCAACTCCGTGCACACGGCAATCCAGATCGCTCTCGGCCAGTGCTGTAAACTACCCGAACTCATGACCACCGAGTCCGCAACCACGATGGACAGCTTGAGCACGCGCGATCGCTGGCACGCCGTTAGCGCTAGCTTTCTCGGCTGGACTCTGGACGCCTTTGATTTCTTTGTCCTGGTATTTCTAGTTGACACTCTGGCGGCGCAGTTTCATGTCTCGACTGCCAAGATCATCTGGACTACGACGGCTACATTGGCCATGCGGCCCGTGGGGGCAATCTTATTTGGCATTCTGGCCGACCGCTACGGACGACGCAAGCCGCTGATGGCTAATGTCGTCTTCTTTTCTATCGTGGAACTGCTTTGCGGCTTTGCCCCCAACTACACCGCCTTCCTTGTCCTACGCACCATTTATGGCATTGGCATGGGCGGCGAGTGGGGTGTAGGCGCTTCCCTCGCCATGGAAAGCGCGCCACCACGCTGGCGAGGAATACTGTCTGGAATTGTGCAGAGCGGATATTCAATTGGTTACCTGCTGGCTGCAGTCGCGGCGCGTTTCGTGCTGCCTAACCTGGGATGGCGCGCCATGTTCTGGGTCGGGGGCGCACCGGCGTTGCTGGCGTTCTATATAAGGTCAAAGGTGAAAGAATCTGAAGCCTGGCAACAGCATCGCGCTCCTTCGGTCAAGGCGATCCTGAAAACCGCCACTGGGGACTGGAAGATTTTTTCTTATCTCGTCCTGTTGATGACATTATTCATGTTCCTCTCGCACGGAACCCAGGACCTTTATCCTCATTTTCTCAGGACTGTGCACAATTTATCGAACGCTACTGTTTCCTATATCGCGATCCTGTACAACATCGGCGCGGTGCTTGGCGCGATTGTCTTTGGGCATTTTTCCGAGCCTTTAGGCCGACGCCGCAGCATCATCGCTGCGTTGATTTTGTCTCTGATCGTGATTGCGCCTTGGGCGTTCGGCACTTCCCTGGCCATCCTGATTTCCGGAGCTTTCCTGATGCAGGTGGGAGTACAAGGAGCATGGGGAATCATTCCCGCGCATCTCAACGAACTCTCCCCCGATGCGGTGCGCGGACTTATGCCGGGATTCGCCTATCAACTGGGAATTCTATTTGCCGCCCCGACCAATAACATCGAATACGCCCTGCGTGACCACTTTGGTTATGCTTGGGCGCTGGCCGGCTTTGAGATCGCAACCATCCTGCTCCTGGCTGTAGTGGTCGCACTCGGCTCGGAGCGCAAGGGCAAGGAATTCCTGCGCCACTCGCAAGTTGCGCAGGCTTCGCCATGATGATCGGCTGGGATGGCGGCGGGAGATCCGCTTCAGATCGCGTGCTTTTCTAAGGGTGGGGCCGGAGTGTCCATGGCGACCGGTTCCTTGCCGATGCTGGTCTTCGACTCTAGAATCACCGCTGCCGTGAGCAGAATTCCAATCGCCCCGAACACTGCCAGTCCCAGTAGAGCGAGCATGAGAATAGGCATGTGCTCACCTCCCGCACCATCGATTCTCCAGGATGCTGGCACAACCTTCGGTGAGTTCGATCACGGCTCACTGTGATAAGGGTGTGCGGCTACGCCCAGGGCTCGAGTGCCTGCTGGCTGTGCAATAAAGAAATGAGTTGCTGGACTTGACCGCGTTCCGCGTCGTTCCGTGGACTGAACTTCACGCCCATACCGAATCCGGGATGCACCGACTGTACGACCCCCTCTGTACTGATCTTCAGATCACGGGTGCGCACTACGATCTCCACCCGGGTTTCCGCAGAAAACGGCGTCGGCATTTCCACGTAACAGCCGCCAATGCTGATGTCGCTAAGTTGACAGCGGTGAGGCACCACTGTGCCGCTGCGGTAGACTTCCGCACCCAGTAAGCACGCGTGGCGCGATTGCCCTCGGCGATTCCCGGGTAGCGGTCGGAATCGGGCCAAGCCGGCATCTGCAGCACTGGACGCTTCTACCGTTTCGCTTTGATTATATTTTGCCGCCGGCGTGAAAGCAGGAGCTGGCATCTCAGCTTGCCTGAATTCATTGTTCCGCAGCCACTGCTTTAATTGCCGCGCTGAAGCTTGCGGCACATGCGCAAATCGCACTCCCAGACGCCCGCTTTTGTCCTGCCATGCTACGTCACCTGCTAACCGAATCACGTCGCTATGGCCGGGCAAAGTGAACTGGAAATAAAGCCTGTTTCCCGCGGGTAACTGGTGCTCGCACTGCACTCCGCTTCCCGTTTCGCTGAGGTCCACCAAAGTGGCCCGAACATCCTCTACGTTTGCATAGCTCAAGCCCACGCTGGCGTTTACGGGAAGCCGGCCTGAGCGCCGCCGCTCCCTTCGCATCAATCCTCGCGCGGCTTGCAGGCTGGTACGTGCGCGCTCCATCGAGATCGGTTTGTAGAGCACGAAACTCGCGCCCGCCGCGAACACTTCCCTGACAAACTCCTGCTGGGTAACCAGCGCGACCATCAGCGCCTCTCCATTGAGAGGGGATCCTCGGGCTTTTTTCAGCATCTGGAGCCCGACCGGCAGATTTTCGCAATCCACGATAACGGCTTCGAAGCGATCTTTAGAGAAACGCGCGGGACCGAGCGCGCTCTCCGGGCAGGACTCTACGTGAATGTCGAGTTCCTCGAGCACTCGACGCAGCACATCAACCGCGTCCGGGTCTGGGCACAACAGGAGGGACTTAAGCAGCATTGGTTGAAAATGTAGATTCTGGCAGTGTCCCGAACAAGGTTACTCGGGTAACCCGATTACCAACCTGGGACGGCAGATGCTCTTTGAATTCGCCATTACATCGCGCCACAGTCGGTCGGAACGGCCTAACCGTTGCGAAAATTTGTCAATCGCACCCCATTGTGTAGCACTTTGCACGCCAAATCATGCGAGGGGTTCGCCGAAGCTCCACGTTTTGGCATCACTGGTCACCTGTCGACTGATTACGTTACATCCGTCCCCGTCACTTACGGTACCGCCGTGCTTTGACTCG
>Ga0070741_10009052_pt1 | contig 19579 bp, 14 predicted proteins | sample Coa_R1_4_FD_66440 | JGI IMG/M metagenome (GOLD analysis project Ga0070741, IMG submission 66440) | Surface soil microbial communities from Centralia Pennsylvania, which are recovering from an underground coalmine fire - Coalmine... | ecosystem: Environmental > Terrestrial > Soil > Unclassified ...
GAAACTCGCCCCCTTTGCGGCGGAGCCATCGTCGGCGCGCCAGGTCCTGGTGCCAACGCGCCCCTTCTGGACGAGCTGCGTCTCGACGCCGGATTTCAGATCGAGCACGGCACCGGCAAGAAACGCGATGGAGGCATGGGCATCGAGGAGACCGCTTGACCGCGGTCCGCAAGAAACTCTCCACCTTCGGGCGGATATCGCGCTGCCACTCCCGCCCATCCTGGAGATAACGCTGCCGAAAGTCGTCAGTGAGGAGCAGCGTGTCCTCGGGCGCGGCACCGACGATGTCGGCCGACGGCCCAAGAAAGCTGCGGATGGCGATGGGGAGGAACGGGTCTGGCTCCGACGTCCGCTCCACCAGGAGTCCTTCTTCCCGGCAGAGCTGCAGGAGCAGTTCGCGGTTGAGCGCGCTCAACTGCCGGACTTTGAGCTGCCGCGCCAACTCGTCATACCGGAAATCGGACTCCGCGGCGTTGCATGCCAACACACCCACGACCTGCGCCTTCAGATTGATTTCGGCGCGCAGCTCGTCGAGTGACCGATAGCCGTCGAGCACGCGCAGGCCGCACACGACAGCTCTGAGCTCGTCATTATTTGCCAGCTTGAGATGTTCGCGCCAGCGCTTACGTACCTTGCCCATGCGGCTCCGGTCAGTCGTGCCGTCGAACAAGCGCTCGATCAGCAGAGTGCGGTCGTGACCGGAGATCAGCTCGGCGAGCGGATCACGATCCTTGATGCGGTAGGTCGTGAGGAACGTGAAATGGGCCGACGCAGGCGCTGTCTTGCGGGCCTGCTGGAGGCGTTCGAGCAGCGAGAAGGACCTTGCGCCGATGAAATCGGGGTCGGTGAAGTCCTCATATCCGAAGCGCCCGCCTGTCTGAACGTGCCACTTCACCTGGTGATATTCGGCCGAAACGCGCTCGGCCCCCGAACGCGCGACAGGCGGGTCATATTTGACTACGACATCGTCGAAGGCTTTCGGTCCGTCGGCCTCGAACGCTACCTCGACCACACAGGACGTCGGCAATAGAAGGTTGAAGGGGTTCTCCCAAAAGACGCGCGCTTGATAGTTGTCACCGTGCCAGCGCGCGACCACCGCGTCAGCCATCGCCTTTCTCCTCGTCAGCCGTCCCGCCGCCGAACATCATGAGAGCGGGAACTTCGGCCCGAAGAGCGCGCGCCAGGCCTTGAGCGCCTCGCCGTTGCGGCCGCGGCGCGCATGGTCGATCGCCATCGTCGCATCGCGGCTCGCCGCCATCAGCAGCTCGCGCGCCCGCTGCTTGCGCGCACTGTCCATGCCGTCGCTAATCGCCGGCCCCAAGCCCGCGGGATCGGGCCATTGGTCGAAGATGCGGTCAGCCAGCGTTGAGAAGAAGCCCTGGATCTCATAGTCGAAGCGTCCCTGCCAGCCTCCGTACAGACACTGGAGGGCCATGACCTCGATCAGGAAGGAGGCTTGACCGGCTTCTCGCCGTGCCGGGCATTGTTGTTCCAGTATTTCACCATCCGCACCAGACCCTTCCACTCGTTCGAATAGGCCTGATGCGCTGCCGTGGCCTTGCTGGCATGAATCTCCGGGTTGGTCTTGATCCACTTGCCGGTGTCGTCGTCGGGAATCTCGTAGTCCTCGCCAGCGGCGAACGCCGGTACGACATCCACGCTGACGACGCGGTAATCTGTATTGTCGTCGGCATCGACCACCACGCCGAAGTCAACGTTCACCGACCGGCTCTGCTTGCGCACGGCGTCCTTACCATATTTCTCGACCAGCGCGTTGTAGAAGTCGCCGATCACGACCGAGGGCGCCTTTGACCGGTAGTGCTTCTCGTCCTCCTTAAGGACGAAGAAGATATCGATATCCTTGAGCGGCTTCGTCTTGGTGTGCCGGGCGTAGGACCCTGTGAGAAAGCTGCGATCAACCTTGAACTTCGTCGCCAGATAGTCGCGCACCTCGGTGTGCCGGGCCGACGCGTTCTTCTGCTCCTTGTCGTTGAGCTCCAACCGGCTCTTAAACTTGCGGAAGGCTTCCTCGACGGTCAGCATCAGCTTTTCCTCCAATAGGCCGCGCTGCCGCCTAGGCCATTGTGCTCGATCGTCGATCCAAGGCTGTGCCGCACGAAGCCCTCGGTCGACCGGTATTCCGCGGGCCCCCAGCCATCGACATCGGGTCGGCCCGGCTTGTTCTGGAGCAGCAGACGATACTTGGCCTCGCTCGGCGCCAGCCCCGCCTTGCGGACGTGGTATTTGATTTGCTCAGTATCGGTCCAGAAGCCGCCGTCGCCGGAGCCGGTTGTATAGACCACATCGATATCCCAGCGGCCGACCAGCTTGTCGGTCTTGGGATCGAAGATCTCGAGGACCACCACCTCCAGGTGCCGCGATTCCAACCAGGTTTGGAGGGCGCGCATCTTGCTCGACCAGCCATCGACGAGATTCGTGGGATCCAGGCCGCTGAGCCGAATGATGTCCTTCATGCTCTTCAGGATGTTGTCCGCAACATAGGTGACGGAGTGCGTATAGGTGTTGACGGCGACGCTAGTCATGAGCCGAGAAACCCCTTCGGATTCAGCACGAGTGCCTCTGCCTTCGCGGCGGCCGCCGACTCCTCGGTCGAGACGGACGCATCGCGATCACGCGCGGTGATCCGGCTGCTGTGCTGCTTGAGCGCGTTTTGGATCCAGGCGAGGTCCTCGTCGAGGCAGGGAAGCGACACGCGCCAGTCGCCCTTGAGCGGGTCGAACCCCAACGGATCCTCGTTGGCGTCCGCGCCGTTGATCGCGTCGTCGTCATAGATGCAGTAGATACGCGTGCGCGGGCCGTCGCAGGTCACGACGATCGCGCCGTCCTTAGGAGCCTGATCGGCGATCACGCTCGCCGCAACGCCGGCAACCGCCATCAGCTCGGTCCGCGACGCGCAGGTCTTCCCCTGGGTCAGCAGGTCGACGATCGCAGTCCAGGTGGTGTGTGCATCGCGCTGCGGCGTGCTGCGAAAGGTGCGGCTGGCGACGGTCGTCATGCTGGCTTACCTCCTTGGAGGCGGCTCGCTTTGGCGGCCCGCGCGGCGGCAAGCAGGTTCTCGATCGTGACGCGCTCCGGGTTCATCGCCGTTTGCGGGCTGCTGGCGAGGGCTGTCGCCACCATCTTGCGGATCGCTCGTCCGTCGAGCCCGACGCATTCGGCGGCGCACTGGTCGAACTGCGGCGACGAGGACAGCCGGCCGATGGCGGGATAGGTCCTGCCGAGCCCGCCAAGGCAATCCTTCAAGATGCGCGCACAGGCGTTGCGGTCGGGCAAGGGCATATGCACGACCAGGTCGCACCGTGAGGTGAATGCGCTATCGACGGCCTGCGGGAAATTGCTGGTGGCGAGGAACAGCAGGTTCGGGTGCCGCTCCGCCAGCATATCGAGCTGCACCAGCACCGCGTCGGTGGCGCGGTGGATGTCGATCGGATTCGCGTCGAGGCTCAGCTTCGAGCGGTCGGCCGCCAGCGTCTCCACCTCATCGAGCAGCACGATCGTCGGGCCGCCGACCGCGGCCTCCGCGATCGACTGCGAGAACAGCTCGGAGACTGCCCGTTGGGTTTTGCCCATCGCCGAGCTCGTCAGCGCGTGCGGCTCGACTTCGAGGAGGCGGAAACCGGCACCCTGGAAGGACTCGGCCGTGCGATGCGCGAGCCCGCGCGCGAGCGAGGTCTTGCCGGTCCCCGGCGGTCCCACGAGCAGGATCGCTCCGTGCAGGGGAAGCACGTTGCGGGCGACCTTGCCGCGCAGCGTGAAATTCAGCACCGCCTGGGAAACAAGCTGCGACTTCAGCGGCTCGTCGAGAATGATCGAGTCCCACAACGCACCAAGCGCCGGGTCGGGCAGACGACGCGTCCGCTGGATGCCCTTGGGCCGATTCACATCATCGTCCTGCACCGCTGCCAGATTCCGCATTGCCGATCGCCTTTCCGTCTCGCCTGTTTGCAAAAAACCGCACCGAGCGGGCGCGGTGCTGATGGGGTTAGCCTCGGGGCGGGTTTGGGTCCCGCCCGTGGCTGTCACTCTGGGCGATACGGCCATCCCGGTTGTGGATCCGCAGCTCCGTCCCTTGGCTGCGGCTCACCTCGCGGCCCTGGTTGATCGCCTCGCGCTTGGTGTCGAAGTGACCGGAAGCGCGCGCTGCCCCACCGCGCTTGACATCCCAGCCGCCGCCGGGGCTTAGTACCACATGATGCGTATCTGGTCTCTGCTTCCCCGCCATATTGTGCCTCCTTCAGGAATGTGGGATAAAAAGTATCGCTAGTCCGAACAAAATATGGGAGAGCGAATACGTGTTGTCAAGCACCTCGTGTATCTCTACTCTGAACAGGCCCCACCCTGATCCGGAGGAGAGAATGACGTGGCGACGCCGCTAGGCGAGAAGATCCGGGAGCTGCGCAAAGCAAAGGGCTACACGCTCGACCGGCTTGCCGAGCTCACGGAGTCGAGCAAGAGCTATATCTGGGAACTTGAGAACAAGTCGCCGCCACGGCCCTCGGCCGATAAGATCGCCAAGATTGCTGCGGCCTTGGGCGTAACGGCCGACTATCTGATGGACCCGACAGAGACGGTAAAGGTCGAGGACGCGACCGACAACGCCTTCTTCCGCAAGTATCGCAAGATGGATCCGGCGACCAAGGAGAAGGTCCGGCGCATGGTCGATCTGCTGGGCGAGGATGAATGACCCGACCGTTCTCGCCCGAGCGCTGGGCCTTCGAGATCACGCATGTCCTGAATGCCGCTTTCGGAACGGACCGGTTTCCGATCGATATCCCGATGGTGGCCCGGGAATATACGGCGCAGCGCTTTCCGGACGACCCGATCATCAGCGTCCAGGGCGACAATCTCCCGGGCTTCGATGGTGCCCTCTTCAAAGCGCCTGCGGGCCGCAAGGGCTGGGGCATCATCTACAACAACCGGCTCAGCTCGAAGGGTCGGATCAACTTCACCCTCGCACACGAATTCGGCCATTTCCTGCTGCACCGGCTGGCCTATCCCAACGGCTTCTGCTGCGGCGAGCAGGACGTGGTGCGCTGGGATTCGGAATATGGCCAAGTCGAGCATCAGGCCAATGTCTTCGCAGCGAACTTCCTGATGCCGCTCGACGACTTTCGCCGGCAGATCGCGCCGAACGCTAAGGTCGATCTCGACATGATCTCGCATTGTGCCGACCGCTATCGCGTGTCGCTGATCGCCGCGACGTTGCGTTGGCTCAGCTACACGCAGAAGCGCGCGGTGCTGGTCGTCTCCCGCGACGGCTTCATCCTCTGGGCGCGATCGAGCACGCCCGCGCTGAAGAGCGGCGCCTTCTTCAGAACGTCTGCCGGGCCCATTGAAATTCCGGAGGCGTCGCTCCCGCTGAATCCGGGCCTCCTTGCCGATGGGCGCGCCAGTATCGACCACGCGGGCGGTGCCTGGTTTAGGGAGCCTGTCCGAGAGATGGCGGTGTTTGCCGAGCAATATGACTTCGCCATCTCGCTGCTACTGCTCGACGATGCCGCACCGTTCGCCTGGATCGAGGAAGAAGTCGAGCCGGACACCTATGACAAGTTCGCCCCGGCGGCGCGCCGTCGCGAGTGGTAGCATGCCCAGTCTGGAGGCTATCCGCGGCCCAAAGAGGACGGCGGTCCTCCGCCTATGAGGCTAACCGAATGAGCGGCTAGTTCACGACCCCAACGCCGGTACCGACCCGCAAAAACCGTGTTGGCCCGTTGCGGGAGTCCGAGGTGTCGGTCACATAGAGCAGGAACCGCTTTGCGCGCGTGACGCCGACATAGAACAGGCGCTTTGCCTCCTCGATATCTTCTGCGCTTCGCGCCTGATAAAATGGAATCTTGCCCTCATGCAAGTCGATCATGGCAACGGCCATGTACTCCCGCCCCTTTGCATTGTGCAACGTCGCCAGTTTGAGTGCCGCATCTGGGCTTGCGTAGATTCCAAGGTCGTCGATCGTCAGATTCGCCAGATCGACCTTGTTGTTGCGCATGTCGGTCTTCATTTCCTCGACCGACATCGCAAACACGTCTTTGTCGTCGGAGGTCAGATACTCCTTTTCGATAAGCACCTGAGAGAATGCCGCCGCTGCCGCCTCAAGCCAAGCAATGCCGCCCATATGAATCTGGTGAAGCCGCCTCGCGTGATCCAGAAGCCTGAAAACAATCACGCGGCCACGGTACGAAAAGATATCGAAGTGCGGACGGCCGGTTACATCCAGAAGCGTGTTGAACAGCGTGCGTTCGATCCCGGCAATTGCGTCGGGCCTGGGTTCCATCAGATAGCCGCAGACCTGCTCGGCCAGCGGGGCGAACTGCCTGTTTCGGCGATAAGGGCGCGCTCCCGGTCCCACGATGCTGACACCATATTCGCGGAGCCGCCTTCCGAGGGGGAACAGCGAATACCACGTCGGCGCCAGAATGGCTGCCTCTCCCATCGGAATTTCCAGCGCCTCAATCGCCGGCAAGAAATAATCCGTGATGACAGTGAAGGCAGACGCACCGTGCTGCCACACGGGCTGTTCGGCATACTTCCGCGCGCACCCCACCGCGGTCATCGGCGGTGTTCGCGGATACAGCATATTCGCATGCGCGATGATCGACGAACTTGACCGGAAGTTTCCGGAGAGCTGCTTGTCGGTACGCGCGGTAATGCGCTCGGCAAACTGTTCGGCAAGATCAGGCCGCGCGCCCGCGAAGCGGAAGATCGACTGGCACGGATCACCGACGAGAAGGAAACGTGTCCGCCGCTTTCCAGCGATCAATGCCAGGATTTCGACCTGCAAGTCGGTCGTGTCCTGAAATTCGTCAACCAAAATCCAGGCGAACTTCGCCGACACGTAGCTAAGAATTTCGGGCCGCCTACGCAGCAGAAGCAGCGAGTAGTAGATGATGTTCGCGAAGTCGACGAATCCCGCTTCGCGTATGCGCTTCCAGTAGGCGGTCGCGACTTCCGATGTGAGCGCCCCGCGTTCGATTCCGATTCCAACCGGCCTTCCGTCAAGATCCATGCGGAGCTGGGTGAAGTCCTCGAAATCCTTGAAGGTCAGATTGTATCTGCCGTGCTGGGCGAAGATCGCAGTGACATGCCGCTCAAACTCGGCGCTCTCCGGCGTCAGGACCTTGAAGCCGTCTTTGTACCCTTTAATCAGATGGCAGAACGGCCGGAAGATATGGTTGAGGCAGAATGAGTGAATCGTGCAGATCTCGAAGTATGCATCGTCCCCCGGCTGAAGGTGGTGCCGCAGACGGCTCTCGATCTCCTGAACAGCCGCATTGGTGTATGTGATGCACGCGACGGCGCGCGGCGTGTCGCGTATTTCGTCGATAACGCGCGATAGTTTGGAGATGATGACCCGGGTCTTGCCGCTGCCCGGACATGCCGTGAGCATAAGGTCGTCTTCGCAACGCACGGCGTCTTTCTGCTCGGCGGTCAGCGTCATGGTTCGGTGAGCCACCTGACCGCATCGCCGAGATACTTGGGAACGCTCGTCGCCTGATCGACATGGCGGGCGGCAATCTGGGCGAAACGAGCCTTGCCGAAGCGCTTCGCGGTACTCAGCACGATCTTGCGCAAGGGATTCAGGATCGCATCGCGCTGCTTTTCGTCGAGGTCATCGTCGTCAAGCTCCGCCGCACCCTTGCGCAGTTTCTTTGCCACAGTGGGAGCGCCTATATCGTCGGCCGCCCGCGCAAACATTTCCAGCGTCCCTGCCAGCGTGACAGCACGCTCGAACGTGGTCTGGCAGGCGAATACGCGGACGTAGTCGTTCTCAAGCTCCTTCAGATCGGGGGGCGGCGGCAGGTCGTCCTCTCCCTCAAGATCGGGGTCTGCATCGCTGGGTTTGAGGTCGCCGTCCGTGACGATGGCGCACTTCTTGGGTAGCGACTTACCCGAGAAGAGCTTCGCGTATACGTCGAAATGCACGCCGTAGATCGGGATTACGGAGATCCCCTCGCGGTCGAGATCGATTCCCTTCACCTGCTTGACCAGCGCAGGAATAAGGAATAGCTCGGCCGGCCCTTCTACCAGCATTACTTTCCGGGCAAACAGGAGATTCGATCTGGTCGCGTCAAGATAGCGCTCCAGGTCGCGCAGCTCCGTTTCGTCCAACCCGGCGTCTTCGGCCGGGACTGCCGACGCGATGGCAGGTTCCCCGGTCTGTGTCAGGACGACGTACGATTCCAGGTCAGCGTTAGCGGTGATGTGGGTGCTGTGGGTCGTGAGGACAGACTGGAAGGGAAGTGCGCTCAGCGCTTTGAAGAGCGTGAGCTGAAGCTGCGGATGCAGGTGGGCCTCGGGCTCCTCAAACAGAATGATCTGTCCCGCCGATTTCTGCTGCGCAAGCCGCCTGTGGAAATATTCGATCAGGATCGAAACATAGAGGATGTTGTTGAGGCCAAGTCCGTTCGTCGAAGGGTCGAAATCCGTCATCGCCGCGTTTGTCAGGAGGATGCGGAGCGCCCGGACGATTGCCTGAAATGACGGCTCGGCAAGGCCAAGATCGACATCCATGCTGAAGGCCGGTCCCGTGACCTTCTTGAAAGAAGCGTCGATCGCCTTGGCAATCGCGTCTATTGCTGGGGCGGCGGCGATTTCATCATTAGCCTTGCGCAGAGCGTCAAGCAATGTCTCCTGCTCGGCGGGATCGATCTCCATTGCGTCAATCAGGCGCGCGAGTGGAGAGTTGCGGAACTGCCGAAGATCGCTCTCCACGTCCCGAAGCGCTGGGAGAAATATTACAAGAAACGACTGAAGATCGCTGAAGCGGATGGATGAACCGACATCCTGATTCCAGTCGATTTCCGCCGGGTCGTGAGCCGGGTCGCCGCCGCCCGTGATCTCCCACTGGTAGTCGTCCCGTGTCAGATCGCCCGGCTGAATCTCCTCCGTTTCCAAATCCTCGCGGACGCCAAGCTTCGGGCGGTAGCGATAGATGAGCCGCGCATGACCCGGCTTGAACTGCCATGCCCCGACAAGCGCCTCTTCATTGGTTTTGCCCGCAAAGTCGGTAATCTCAAGCGCAACAAGCACCTGCTCCGGGTGGGAAATATCGATGCCGGAATGAATGTCGCTGGGGATTAGCGAGCGATACGTCGAGGAGAGCCCGGCGTCGATGCACAGACGGATTGCGTGCAGAAGATTGGACTTGCCGGCGTTGTTCTCACCAATGACGCACGTCGCGCCCGGCCCGATGGACACGGCCAGATGCTTGAATGAGCGGAAATTCCTGACGACAATACGATTGATATACACACGCCCCCCTTAACCCGATGCAGATTTCTGCTCGCGTTCCCCCTCGTCAGCATCCTGGTTGACGGCTTCGTCGTCAATTTCGATGACGCCTTCCAGATACTTGCTATGACGCTCTTGGAGATACCGGATGGCGGCGCTCTCGTCGGCAGAGTGCTCAAGATGCTCCTGAAAAAACTGCAGCCGGGCGCGGTTCTCTTCGATCAGCTCACCCCACGTCTTTATCCCGACAGAGATATTGTCCTTCCGGTGGATCAACTGACGGGCCGGATCGGGGCCACCCTCAATGTCAGCTCTTGCAAATTCGTCGTAGCTGTTTGAGACGATCCAGAAGTGCCACCGAACGCCCTTCACCGTATGAAAGCGCTCGTCCTTCGACACAGCCATCGCATAGCGCTTGGCCTGCGTGATTTCGTCGGCGCCAATGACGACCTTGGGCGCTTTCAGCTCGACGACCAGGTGCTCGATGTCGTTGGCCCGGTGGCGGCGCGTGGCGCGCGAAAGCATGAGATCGACGATGCCCCGCTTCTTGCCGATCACCTTCACGGGGTCATCAATGACGATATCGGGGTCGAGCACGGCGCGGTGCTTTTCGAGCACCCGCTTCAGGTCCTTGTCGCTTGCCCATAGATTGTACTCCTCGCCGAGCACCCAGGTATTCTCGGCGAGAATCTTGTGTAGCTGCGAGCGCTCCTTGAGCCTACCCTTTGTCTCCGGATCGAAAACAATACTCTCAAGCGCCGCTATGAACTTGAGGCGGTCGGCGACGGTTTTTGCTGCCGTGATGATCGCCGACAGGGTGGTTTCTTGTAGCAGCGCCGCAAGCTCTTTCTGCTTGCGCTCCGGCAGGTCGAGAACTTCCCGAAGGATCATCTGCAAATCATCAGGCCCCCGCTCGATGGCGTGGCGAAGCATGCGCAGGTGCAGGGCGCGTGCCTTGGGAGTGGCCGCAGCCAGCTCGGGGGTGAACTCCTGCACGTTGACGGCGACGATATCGAAGACCTGCCGTTCGGCCTTTTCCACGGGCGTAGCCGGCTCCCCCTTGAAGGGATAGATGTCTGCGCTTTTCCACTCTTCGACGACGTTGCGCGCCCGCTGGGCCGCGCGCTCGCGGAAATGTTCCTTGATCGCCTCGCGCGCGACATCGACCGCCTGCCGCAACTCGGGAACCATCTCGGCGACGCCAAGGCGCCCGTCGTTATGAAGGGCGGCGATGTAGGGCGATTTCAGGTAGGCGGAGAAAGAGAAGCCGGGAACGTGAAAGCGCGTCTCGACCTGATCAAGCGGGAAACCGTTCTCCGAGCACAAATACAGAGTACGCTTGGTGTCCGCCCGCCACTCTATCAGGTGAAGCTCCGCCGGATACTCGGTGCCGTCTGCATCCTTGATCGGCGGTAGCGTGAGTTGTTCCTGCCCGGCGATTGCCGTCTCGGGATCAAGACGCTGGCCGGCGATGCGGATCGCAACGTCCTGGTAGTTGATGAGATAGAGAGCGAACGTCTCTGCGAGTTCCTGAAGGCCCTCGTCCGATTCAAGAACCCTGAAGTCGCGCTTGATGTCGGCGATCTCGACGATGACGCCGCTGGCCTGTCCGGGCGCATCGCGCTCCTCGGTGATCGCAACATCCTTCAGGTCGGATTCCAGCAGGCTGATCTCAAACGCCTTGGGCTTGCCGGCTTCAAGATAGCAAACCTTCCAGACAATCGACCGGCCCAGGGCAAACGCTTTGTAGCGGCCGCGCCCCTCTTGGCCGTGAACCATGCGGCTCTTGGTCCTGGTGCGCCGGGTCAGCCGCTTCCACGACCCACCGAGATTTCCGAAGAGCTTCGCCGCTTCAGACCGAGGAAACCCTTCGCCGTTATCATAAACGACAATCTTGGAAAGCCCCCCGGCAAGATCGGCACGCTCAAACTCGACATCGACGCTGTTTGCTTCACCGTCGAGGCTGTTCCAGATCAGCTCGGCAAGTGCGGCAATCGGCTGGCCGCGAGTCTGCCGCGCAAGGAAGTCTTCCTGAATTGAGATAGATACGTGCTCGACCGAGTTCATGGCGCGCCCCCCGCAGCGTTTCGCGCCGAGGCCATGCCGCTTGCCTCATGACCGGCAGCAGGCTCCGCAGTACTGACGGTCAGGTCGGCAAGAAACTCCGATGCCGGGGCAACGCCGGTGATCAGCAGGCAGTCGCGGGCGCGGGTGCAGGCGACATAAAGCAGATGGCGCTCCGTGTTGTAGACCTCTTCGAGGTCGGATTCATCGGAGACGGCCTCGATACGCTCTTCAAGCGGCAGCACACCGTCATCGCACGCCATGACAGCGACGCCGCGAAACTCAAGACCCTTGGCCAGGTGCATGGTGCTGATCGCAACCTTGCCCGCGGCAGAGGCAGCGTCTTCGCCCAGCTCGATGTAATCGGCCTTGGCAACGCCCACCGCCTTCCGGGCGCGTTCCATCTGCGGCTCGGCCCTGACAAACACGCCGATTTCGTGCGGCTGATAGCCTTCGCGCAGGCGCTCGCCAATCCAGGCGGCAACCGCTTCCGTCTCCTTCTCTGCGTTAGGCACAACCTTGATCACGGGCGGCGGGCCGTTGAAGACGGAGACCGTGCCCCTCCGGCTTTCGACAAGCCCGTCAACATCGGCAACGGACTGCGGCAGCAGCCGGTCGGCCTGCGCCCTGATCTGGTGGGAGGTGCGGTAGTTGATGCGCAGCGTGTAGGAACGCCCCCGGACGTCCACGCCGAGCGCCTTCCATGAAAACGGCGTCTGGAAAATGCGCTGCCCCAGATCGCCGGCGAGGAAGAGGCCATCCGGCCTCCCTCCCGCAAGCGCCGCAAGAAAGCGTAGCGGCGCGACGCCAAGGTCCTGCGCCTCGTCGGCGACGACGAAGCCGAATGGCCGCGGGCCACCATCGGCCAGGTCCGCAGTCAAGCGCGCAAATACGCCGGGCCAGGTCGTCAGCCCGCGGGCATCGAGCGCCGCCCGCAGCGCGCCGAAAACCGTCCAAAGCTGCTCGCGCTGCTTGCCGCCGATCCTGGTCTTGCGGCCGAGGCGCGCGACATCGCGGTACTCTTCCCAGCTTTGCAGGTTCCAGGCGTCAACGACATCCGTCCATTCATTCAGCAGAAAATTCGCGTCGAACCGCGCCGCCTGCTCCTTCTGCGCCGCGTCAGCCAGCATCGCCCGGATCGTGTCATCTGCCGCAATCGACGGCGCGCCGAAGCGCTCGGTGTGAAGACGGCGCGCGAGGTCGAAGATTCCTTCCACGGTGATGCGCCCGGCGACGGATGGCTCATTGCCGGCAAGATGGCTGAGCCGGACCCGCAGGGCATTGGCGAGTGCCGTGGAGAACGTCGTCAGCAACACGCACGCGTCCGGCGAGTGTCGCGCAAGGTGCACGGCGCGATGCAGCGCGACGATGGTCTTGCCGGTGCCCGCCGATCCTGAAATCCGGGCCGGCCCGCCGAACGCGCGCTCGACCAAAGCGCGCTGGTCCGGGTGCAGGAAGACGGCCCATTTCTCCCAGGGGTATTCGAGCGCGCGCTCCAGCTCCTCGACATTGGTGAGCACGCGGAAGCGCCGCTGCGCATCCGGGTGCGTGAACGGATCGGCCTCGACCGCCAACACCTTTGGCGGCTCGGGCCTTTCGCCAACCGCAAGCCTCAGGATCGCTTCCTGCGCCTCCTGCGGCAGATGCGTGATGACATCGAACAGCGTGTCTTCATCGGCTGCCCGCACGTCATCTATCCATTCCTCCGGCACACCGAAGGCCATCAGCTCAAACTTGCGCAGGTTCTCGAACAGCTTCGGCTTGACGGGCGCAGGTGCCGGCCCAGCCACAGGCTCTTCCGCCTGCGGGCGCGGACTCGCAATCTCTTCGACCCGCTCGCGAATCTCGACAAGCTGCATCGCGCCTGTCGTCGGGTGGCGCTCGATCTTGCGCCGCTCGGCCCATTTGTAGGCGTCGTCGTGATGATCGACATAAACAAGTAGAAGGCTGGCTGCCGACTTGTGCACGACCAGGCGGATGTCGGCATTGACGCGCACCGACCAGAAATTCGGGTCCCTGGCACGGTCGATCTTGTGGAACTTCATGCCCGGCCCTGCCGGATTGAGCTGAAGGTCGAACGCCGTCGTCTTCACGGCCTTCTGCTCCTGCGCCGTCAGACGCAGCAGAGAATCCGTGAAGGTGTCGGCGATCCTGAATTCCATCACGCCGCCTCATCATCTGGAGGCGGCTCGGCATCCATTGTTCTGACCGCCACCAGTTTCCGCTCAGCTATCCTGGGAATCAGTTTGTCCTGATCGTGCGTGATTAGCGCCGTGAGAATCTCGTCAGGCATATCCGGGTAGTCGCGGCGCAATTCCAGAATGGCGCGGGCATTTTCGATCTTGAGACTGCGCAGCGACTCTTCCTTCATGGCCGTTTCTATCTGCGCTTGCTTGGCCCCCTGCTTCCTGATTTCCCGATCGTCCTTATCAAAGAACTTTATGAGCCGACCGATGATACGCTCGACGGCCTTGCAGGCTTCGCCTAGACCAACAAAGTCTATGCCGCCCGGAGAGGCATACTCTATGCGAGCGACGCGAAGCCGCGAATGTGACCTTGCAATGGTTCGTGCCCGGGTCAGCAACCAGTCATTCGAAAAATCGACATTCTCGCCGAACGACATGGCGACGGTCGGTCGCTCGAACCAGAAATGCTCCATCCAGAAATAGGGCGGCTCGCGCAGCAAACGGCGGCTCAATGCGGCTTTGTAGTAGAGCGACTCAACGCCCTTGAGGACTTCAATAAAGTCCTCTGGCTCCCAGCTTCCTTCTATTTCAAGCCGCAGCACGATGCCCCCTCAACAACAACTAGACCGAAAAAACTTTCATCACCTCGTCTCCAAGGTGATTGATGACCTTCACCGCGATGCGGCCGGAGGCCGGCTTTGGGAACGGCCGCGACGTGTCGCTGTTCAGGCTCGCCCACGCCTCCTCGTCGATCTCGGCCTTGAGCGTCGTCTTCAGCGCCTTGTAGGGATCGTTCGCGCCGAGGAAGTAGGCATGGCGGACGAAGAAGCTCTCTTCGTTGTAGTCCGTGTCGATCATCCAGAGCGCGATCGATTCCGGCCCGCCGCTTTCGATCTCCCCGGTCTGCGGCTTGAACACGTCGATGCCGTTGATCCTGACGCGGATCATCCCGTCCTTGAGCGTCTCGATGTCGATGTCAGGCTCGCCGAAGACGACGAACAGATTGCCTGAGGCCGTCGCCTTCAGATCGTCGCCCATATGCAGATCGGGATTCATGCGCGCCTTGAGCACGGGCACGCGGCCAAGCTTGTCGAACTCCGCCGAATGGGCGTCGTAATTGAACGCGCAGGCGATCAGCACATCGAATCCCGCATCGCCCGCCTCGCGCGCCGCTGCGACAAGATCCGGGCGCGAGACGGTGCCGAACTCGGGGCCGATCAGGATGCCGGCCCGCCTCTCCCTGTCGCCCTCCATGAATTTGCCCTCGGCGCAGATATATCTGCCGGGCCAGCCGTTGAGCGACGTGAATGTTATCCGGTCTTCCTTCTGCGCCTGCTGCACGCCGGCGGCCTTGAGGTTCTCGAGGATCATGTCGGCGAAGTCTTCCGGCGTGCCGGAGCCGTTGTGGCGATACCGGCGCCCGGGCTCGGCCACGCCCTCCATCAGCCGATCGTCGGCATCGACCGCGACGACACGATGCGGCGAGAGGCTCTCGACCGTGAACGGTCCGGCCACGCGCACGCGCGAACTGTCAGTGTAAGGCTTGTCGTAGAGATACTCGAACTCCGCCTTGGCGGCGATCGAGGCGTCGATTTCCTTCTGCCGGGCAATGCGCGCTTCCCAGAAGGCGGCGAGCGGCGCCTCAGCCGCTTTCGGCCAATCCTTGGGCGCTTCGCGCGGCACCTCCCAGTCGAGCAGCGCGCCCGCGGGCGCCTCCTCGCCGGAGGGCAGCTTCACCGTGCCATCCTTGCGGAAGTCGATCACCTGTCCGGCGCGGCCGCCGGTCGGCACATTGAAGGGCGTGGCGTGGCCCTTGAGCGCGGCGTTGAGCGCATCGAGCGCGCCCTCAACCTTCGGCAGCCATTCCTCCCAGATGACGTCGATCTCGGCATTGATGGCGATGGATTTGAGCGTGATGTGCGGCACACGCTCATAGACGAACCCATGCCGGATATTGTCGCGTGTCGGCGTCGTGCGGGGGGCGGAGCGCGTGATCTCCGCCTCCTTCATCTGCCCTTCCGGCGAGTCGGCTAGTAGATAATAGGGATACCGCGTGCCCATGATGCGCGAACGGGCCAGCGCCAGCGCCACACGGCTCGTATCGATGGTGATCCAGCGCCGCCCCCACTGCTCGGCGACATAGGCCGTGGTGCCGGAGCCGCAGGTGGGGTCGAGCACAAGGTCGCCGGGATCGGTGGTCATCTGGATGCAACGCTCAACGATGCGAGGAGCCGTTTCAACCACGTAACGCTTATCCGATGCACCGCCGGTGTCGGACCAGATGTTGTTAATCGAGTACGCTGAAAAGTCGTCGATCTTTCGAAGATAGCGAAGCGCATTCTGTTGAGGGATGAGACGGCCCGAATAGCTGAGTCGCCGCATGCCGATCTCATTCGTTTTCCAGCGGCTCTGGAGAGTCGGCGTGAATGTGCGCCCCTCACAAATCACTCGAAACCAGGAAGCAGCGCCTTCGCCTTTCTCTCGACCCATGCCAGCGGACTGTAATTGATCCGCGGTGAACATCGTCGCACCAGTCGGCAAAGACTCACGGCCGGTTCGCTCGTCTGGCGTTGCCGGTCTTCGGCTTCCATCTTCAAGAAGAACGCCGCCGTAGTGTTCTGCTCCGGCTCCGCCGACTTCCTTTCTCCTGTAAACTTGACGGTATTTTGCCGTATCACGATTTCTGCAAAACCAGACAACATAGTCTGCAACGCCCGCCAACATATCGTTCGTCGCAGAGGTGGTTTTGGCAATCGAGATCAGAGCGACAAAATTCTCCTCTCCAAACACCTCATCCATTAATGCCCGTACACGATGCACGTTCTCGTCGCCGATCTGGACAAAGATGCTACCGCTTTCGTGCAGCAGGTCGCGCGCCACAGTGAGCCGGTCGCGCAAATATGTGAGATACGAGTGGATGCCGTCGCGCCACGTATCGCGGAAGGCGCGCACCTGTTCCGGCTCGCGCGTGATGTGATCCTTCGCGCCGTCCTTCACGTCGCGTGACGTCGTCGACCACTGGAAGTTCGAGTTGAATTTGATGCCATAGGGCGGGTCGATATAGATGCACTGCACCTGCCCGCGCAATCCTTCGCGCTCAGCGAGGCTCGCCATGACGCTCAAGGAATCGCCCAGGATCATGCGGTTCGACCAGTTCTGGTCGTGCTGATAGAATTCGGTTTTTGCCTCCAGATCGTGCAAGCCGTTGAAGTCGCCGAAGAGGTCCGGCAGCGGCGGCGCCTTCTCCTTCGCCCGCTCCTTCGACTCGCGCTTGAGATCGTCGATCAGGACCTTCGGGTGCACCTTTTCCTGGATGTAAAGCGGCGGGGCCTGGACGATCAGATCGGACCAGTCCTGCTCGTCCTTGCCGCGCCAGACGAGCTGCGGATCGAGGTCGCGGTTGCGGCGCTGGTACGCGAGCTGGACGGGAGACTTGTCCTCCTCCCGCATCAGGCTCTCGAACTCAGCGGTCGGGATGTTGCGGCGCTTGGCGTCCTTGTGCGTGAGGGCTTCAACCTCGATCGTTTTGTTTCTGCTCCTGCTCATTCAGGCCCCCTCACGCCGCCTTCTTCTTCACGAATTGATCGACCAATGCCTTGAAACCCGCGTCCATCTCATAGACCGCCGTGAACTCCGCGAACGCCCACCGGCCGAACTTTCCGAGGTTGTTCACGCCCGGCACCCAATAGGCGCGCATGGTGTTCGCCTTCTCCTTGGCGTTCTCGCCGCGATAGCCCTTCACCTCGACGATCAGATTGAGCGGCTCTTGCTCTCCGTCATCGATCTGGACGATGAAATCTGGGATATAGCGGCGCGGCGTCGCGCCCATCAGATACGGCACTTCCAGGCCGAGGTTCTGGTTCTTCACATAGGCGCGCACGCGCGGATGCGATTCCACAACGCGGCAGAATTCGGCCTCCCAGTCGCTGTCGCAGATGACCCAGTTGATGTGGCATTTGCGCGGGTCGGTCTGCCAGCGCGTCTCCTTCGACGTCGTGAAGTTGATGTAGCGCGTCGAGCCGGTCGGGTTGTACGGATCGAGGATGGCCTTGACGGGATTGTCGCCGGCGAGCGTCACGGTGATCGCGGCCTTGATGCGCTCGCAGGCCATATCGGCGATCTCCTGATAGAGGAGCTGCGCCGGATAGGTGCCGCCGGTGCACCTGAGATAGCCGCCCTCCAGCCACTGGCGGGCGATCGCCTTGAGCTGACCGAAGAGGTGCAGCTTCGGCGCTTCCCCGGGATCGCGGTACTTCTGATAGAGAAGGTGCTTGGCCAGGTGGAACAGGATGGTCGAGCGGCGCATGTCGTTGAGGTGCTCGACCGTCAGGTCCACGCCCTCGCCGATGATGCCCTGGTTCTTGGTGATGGACGGCCCGACAAGGGCGGGTGTCAACTCAAGCACCGAGTCCTTGTCGAAGCGGGCGGTGAGCTGCTCGTCCGGCAGCTCCACGCGATAACCCTCGACGCGCGGAAAACGGATTTCCAGCGCATCCCTCTCCGGGCTGACGGCGTGGACGCGGATCGTTTCGCGCGGCTTTACCGGCGGGGCGACGACGGGTTTCGCGGCGAAGTCGAACGGGATGCCGAGAATGTCGGCATACTCGACGTTGAAGAGACCTTCTTCATTCAGGTCGTATGACTGGCGGCGCAGGCCGCGGCCGACGACCTGCTCGCAGAGAAGCTGTGTGCCGAAGGCTCGGACGCCGAGAATGTGCGTGACGGTGTTGGTATCCCAGCCCTCGGTGAGCATCGACACCGAGACCACGCAACGCACCTGTTCGCCGAGGCGGTCCTTCTTGCCGACGGTGTTCATCACCTCCCGCAGCAGATCCTGGTCGGTGATGTTGTCGGCGGCGCGGAGGTCGCCGGTGCGCTCGACGATCTCCCGCCGGAAGCGGTCGATTTCGTCGGCGGCCATTTCCCGGAAGTCCTTGTCGAGCGCCTCGCCGGATTCGAGCTGCTCGCTGTCGATCAGCAGCGTCCGTGGCCGCGGCAGACGGTTGCCGTGCTCATCGAAGTTCCGGAACAGCGGAAGCCGGCCATTCTCCAGCGTGCTGGTGCCGTCGTCATTCTCGCGCTGGAAGCCGGATATGTAGTCATAGACGAGTTTCGAGGTTGCGGTGTTGTTGCAGACCACGATGAAGACCGGGGGCACAGCAATGCCGGCCTGCTCCCAAAGGTCGAAGGTCTTTTGATAATGGCCATACAGGGCGTCGAGCGCGGTTTGCAGCTCGACGGGAAGGCTGAGCGGATCGAGCTTGGCGCCGGCGCCGCGGCCCTTCTTCGGCAGCTTCTTGCCGATGTGCTCCCAAAGGTTTCTGAACTTCGGCGTATCGCCGCCCGGAACGTTGTCGGCAACGGGCACACGCGGAAGCTTCACGATCCCGCACTCGATCGCATCCATCAGCGAGAAGTCGCTGACCGTCCACGGGAAAAGCGTCCCCTCGCGGTAGCCCGAGCCGCGCAGGAAGAAGGGCGTCGCGGACAGGTCGTAGACCGCGCGTACGCCGAGCTTGCGCTTGACCGCCTCGATCCCGGAAATCCACAGCCGCGCCGCCTCGTTGTTCTTTTTCGCTTCGTCCTTTTCCTCGCCTTTCAGATCCTCGACATCGTCGTTCTGCGCCCGCTCGCGATAGCAGTGATGCGCCTCATCATTAAGGACGACGACGTTCTTGAGTCCCATCAGCTCGGGCATGACCCGCTGGATCATCTGTCCTTCGGTCTCAAGCGTCTGGAGCGTCTCGCCGCGCCAGCCTTCGAGGGCGGCGCGCGTTCCTTTCGCCACCTCCATGCGCTCGCGCAGCTTGAAGGCGTGATAGTTGGTGATCACGATCTTGGCGCGGTCGATGTCGGCAAGCATGTCGCTCGGAACAAGCTCGCGGCTTTTGTAGTAGCTGTCGGGATCGTTGGGCATCAGCACCCGCAGGCGGTCGCGGATCGTGATGCCGGGTGCAATAATGAGAAAGCCGCGCGAGAAGTGTTTGCTGTTGGGATGGCGAGCGGCATTGACCGTCTGCCAGGCAATCAGCATCGCCATGACGGTCGTCTTGCCGGCGCCGGTCGCGAGCTTCAGGGCA
>Ga0070741_10009053_pt1 | contig 19579 bp, 21 predicted proteins | sample Coa_R1_4_FD_66440 | JGI IMG/M metagenome (GOLD analysis project Ga0070741, IMG submission 66440) | Surface soil microbial communities from Centralia Pennsylvania, which are recovering from an underground coalmine fire - Coalmine... | ecosystem: Environmental > Terrestrial > Soil > Unclassified ...
AAAGAAGTGCGCGGCAGAGGGCTCATGGTGGGAATCGAATTTCACGAACCGCAGGAGTTCAAATTAAAGATGGCATGGAAGCTTTTGCACAAGATCGACAAGGTGCTCTTTGCGCAAATGATTGTGACCCAGATGCTGAGCAAGCATCGTATTCTCACGCAAGTCGCAGGGCACGCCATGGACGTGATGAAAATTCTGCCACCACTCATCATTGGAGAAAAAGAAGTGGACATGTTTGTCAACGCACTCGACGACGTGCTCACCGAATGCCGCAAATTCCCGGGACCGATGTGGGAACTTGGGAATAATTTCGTCAAAGCCGCGCTTGGTTCGAAGCGCATGGCCGAAGCGCGGCCCACGGTTTCTGCGTAAACCGTCGGGCATGAGTCCAGTGATTGCGTCGGTGGAATCACCCGAGGGCTGTCAGAGAGACTTTGTCGTTGTCGATCTTTTAATCGAGGCGTACGTTTTGAATGAAGTCCAAACGGAGAATTTATTATGAGCACTGCTACTGCTGAAGAGAAAAAGACTGGAGCGAAACTGAATCAGCTCGAGCAACTGAAGAAGTTTACCAAAGTTGTCGCTGACACAGCGGATTTTGAGTCCATGAAGGAATTCAAGCCGCAAGATGCAACGACGAATCCGAGTCTGGTTTATTCCGCTACGCAAAAACCAGAGTACGCGCATCTGCTCGACGCCGTAATCGCTGATCGAAAGAAAGCAGGTCTGAGTGGTCAGGGGCAGATCGAAGACATCTGCGATCATCTACTGGTTCAATTCGGGTGCGACATTCTTGAGATTGTGCCAGGACGCGTGTCGACCGAGACCGACGCGCGATTGTCCTACGACGTCGAGAGTTCGATCAAGAAGGCGAGGCGATTGATCGACCTCTACGAGGAGCGCAAAATTTCGCGCGAACGGGTGTTGATTAAAATCGCGTCGACTTGGGAAGGATTGAACGCCGCCGAACAACTTCAGAAGGAAGGGATCAAATGCAATCTGACGCTGATGTTTTCGCTGCCTCAAGCCGTACGCGCCGCCGAAGCGAAAGTGCAACTCATATCTCCTTTTGTTGGGCGGATTTACGACTGGTACAAAAAGGAGAATAAACGCGACTATGTTCGGGCAGAAGATCCAGGCGTGCAATCAGTTGTCGAGATTTATACGTATTACAAGAAATTCAATATCCCGACCGAAGTGATGGGTGCCAGTTTCCGGAACGTTGGACAGATTCTGGAACTGGCGGGCTGCGATTGCCTAACGATTAGCCCCGAATTAATGGAAGAGCTTTCAAAATCGAACGAGCCAGTGGAGCGGAAGCTCGCGCCGGAGAAAGCGAAGTCCGCGAAGGTCGAGAAGTTGGATCTCGACGAGAAGAAGTTCCGCTGGATGCTGAACGACAACGCGATGGCTTACGAGAAAACAGGTGAAGGAATTCGCAGGTTCGCGGCAGACGTGGTGAAGTTGGAGAAATTCGTCGCGAGCAAATTGTAGCGTTATCTCTGTTATCTGTTCTCCTCCCTCTACGTTTTGTGGCGAGAGTGAGATTAAGTCGAAGCGGAAGAGCAAGAGTTGGATGTTCAATGTCGTCCTGATCGAGCCAGAGATTCCGCCGAACACGGGAAACGCTGGGAGGCTTTGTTTGGCCACACGATCGGGACTGCACCTGGTCAAGCCACTGGGCTTTTCATTGGATGATCGACAACTGAAACGCGCCGGTCTCGATTACTGGGATGAAGTCGATGTGCAAGTCTGGGATTCGTTTCGAGAATTGCAGCGCACACAAGCCGCCGCTGCGCGTTATTTTTTTCTGACAACGAAATCCAGGCGCCCGTATTACCAGGTTGACTTTCGGCCAGGGGATTTCCTCGTTTTCGGACGAGAGACGAGGGGATTGTCCGAAAGTTTGCTGGCGAAGAATCGCGATTCTTGCCTTACCATCCCGATGCATGGGACGCGTTCGCTGAATCTAGCTACCGCAGTTGCAATTGTACTGTTCGAGGCCGTTCGCCAGCAGCAGCAAAGGATAGAAACATCGCAACCCGCCCGGCACCCTGGGAGTTTAATGAGTAAAAGGAAGTGAAAGGGAAATCATGAAGCGAATTGTATTTTTGACATGCATTGGGACGCTTGCGCTTGCGCTGACGGCGTGGGGCGCCCCACGAAGTAAAGCAGGTCACGGGTCAGCGAGAGGTCGAGGTGCCCGCAGCGCGCACGTCGTCGCACACCGAAGCGGTGGGGGCCATTCGTTTGCTCGAGTGAATCGTGCTCCGCGGAGTAGCCACTTCAGTGCGGCGAGAGCTCGAGCTCATACCGCCCAGCACAGGACTATGACTCGCAGCCGAGTGGCAGCTGGACATAAGGGAAATCTTACTCGGACAACTGCGCGGAGAACCGCCCGAACCGAGGCGGCGAGAGCGCGCAGTTCGCGAGTTGCGAGTCGTGAGGCAAGAACTGCGGAGCGGAACAGGGTGGCGCTAAATCGTGAGAGGAATATCACACGTGCAAACGCTCAGCGAACCAGTCGCGTGCAAACGGCGCAAGCGCGGAACGCGCGAATTAGCCAAGCCACCGGAAAAACCGCTCGCAGAAATCTGGCGGTGAATCGGCAGAGGAATCTCACTCTGGCGCGTAACGTGTTGCATAATCGGGCAGGAAATGTCCGCGTCACGAACAACTGGCGAGACGCTCGTTTCAATAATGCGAGATATGCTGCGTTTCACAATTACAACCGGGCTTGGCATGATCGTGGGTGGTGGAGGAATCACTATTCTAACATCGTCTTTGTGCTAGGCGGGTGGTGGTACTGGAATACCGGCTACTGGTATCCTGCCTGGGGCTATGATCCGTATGCCTGGTATCCGTATGACGGACCTATTTACACCGGCTATGCGAATCTGACGCCCGACCAAGTCGTTGTAAACGTCCAAGTCGCATTGCGAGACCAGGGCTATTACGCCGGAGCGATCGATGGTGAGATGGGGCCGCAAACGCGTGCCGCATTGGCAGCGTTTCAGGCCGACAATGGGCTGGCGGTTACCTCGGCGGTTGATCAACCAACCTTGCAAACGTTGGGCGTGGCATAAATAATAACCCGTTCTGTTAAAGGCCGCGGAGCGAACTCGCTGTGCGGCCTTTCTTTTTGCATTTGCATGAAGAACATCAAGGACTTGGTTCCGAAGTCGCAAAGAGACATCCAGAAAATGACGCTGCGACGTTGAATAAGTGAGGCCTTCAAAATGTCCAAAAGTCTAGAAAGAAAAAGCTTATGAGAACGCTCTTAGTTTTGGTTTGCAGTCTGGCCCTTGCATTTGGCGCAAGCGGTGCACAAGAAAAAAAGAAAGAACAAAAACCTGCGCCGAAAAGACCAGCGCAAACGGCACAGGGTGCCCCGCAGCGCGGCGGTCCAAAGCAGGGGACTTCCAAAGGTGGCAGACAACGCCAGCAAACGAATGTCTCACAGCGCACCCCCCAAGGCCAGGGGCGTGCTGCAGGCAAGGGCAAAGCAAAGGGTCCGCAACAGGCGAATGCTCCTGCAGGACAACCGACAGGTGCAGGATCGCAAAAGACCAGGCAAAAGAAAGGTGCGCAACCGACTACCACCGCTGGTCAAGCTGCTGGCGGAGCGGCTGCCGGCAAGGCAAAGCAAGGTCAAACCAACGTTGCTCAGGCAAAATCAAAGCCGATCAAACCGCGGCACATCAATGTTCCAAAACAACCGAATACCGCCAAGGCCCCACCTGTGAAGTTCCAGCAAAACAGGCGAATCAAAGGAAGCCAAAACTGGCAGGGCCAAAAATATGCCGCTTTCCGCAACTATAAATCCGAGTGGCACGATAAGAATTGGTGGCACAGCCATCACAACAGGATCGTGTTCGTCTTCGGCGCTCCGTATTTTTGGAATGCGGGCTACTGGTATCCAGCCTGGGGTTACTACCCCAACGCGTATTATGCATGGGATGGCCCCATTTACGCTTATAATAATCTGCCGCCCGACCAGGTGATTGCTAATGTGCAGTCTGCGTTACAACAGCAAGGTTATTATCAGGGAGATGTGGACGGTCTTATTGGACCGCTTACGCGTGACGCCATCGCAGCCTATCAACGCGATCACGGCCTTTACGTAACGTCAGCGATCGATCAGCCAACGCTCCAATCTCTGGGAATGACCTAATCCCTCTCAAGACCGTGGACCTGTTTCGACGGCGGCCTTTTTTTGTAAAGCTGACTTGCGAACAATGCTTGCCAAAGCTGCAGTCGAATAAGTATACGAGTCTGAACGTCTTAGTAATTCAGTGAGAAAAAACCTATGAGAACATTCCTTATTTTAGTTTGCAGCGTTGCGCTCGCGTGTTCCGCGGGTGCTGCGCAAAATGATAATAAATCAAAGAAGCCAGCGCAGAAGAATAGGCAGGCTCAATCAATGCAGCATGCCCGTCCTGCAGCCGCTCCTAGGAAGGCAACGCCCAGGCGCTATCAGCCACCCTCAACGGCAACTTCCTATCAAAAGACAAAAGGACGGCAGGGCGCTAGTAATCAGGTTTATCAGTCGAGGGCGAATGTAAAACCGGCGAAAATGAGCTCCCACCAAGTCGCTACACAGAATACGCAAGCTGCGCGATATGCGACTAAGAAGACAAAACAATCGCGGCAGGGCATCAATAACCAGGTTTATCAGTCGAGGCCGAATGTGAAAACGGCGAGGAAGAACTCGCAACAAATCACCACACAGAATTCGCGGACCGGCCGATACGCGAACTCTGCCACTTATAACAAGAAGACAAAGCAATGGAAAGGCAACACGGCTTCCGCGGCCGCATTTCAGTCGAATAAAAAATACACGGCGCGGCGTTTCAATCTGGCCTCGAACACACGTTCGGCGAAATTTGCCTCTGTGAGGTTTCAGCAAAACCGGCGAATTCAGGGAAGTCAGTACTGGCAGGGTAAGAATTATTGGGCGTTCCGGAATTACAGATCGGTTTGGCACGACAGGAGTTGGTGGCACAATCATTACAACCGAATCGTTTTCGTATACGGCGGTTGGTACTATTGGAATGCCGGTTGGTGGTACCCGGCGTGGGGTTACGCTCCCAATGCGTACTATGCTTATGATGGTCCGATCTACGCTTATAACAGCTTGCCGCCCGATCAAGTGGTCGCCAACGTTCAGGCTGCACTGCAACAGCAAGGCTATTATCAAGGCGATGTGGACGGCCTGCTGGGGCCGCTGACACGGGAAGCAATCGCGGGTTACCAGCGCGATCACGGATTGTATGAAACGGCCGCAATTGATCAGCCAACGCTGGAATCGTTGGGAATGACATAAGAAACTCCTGCGAACTGGGAAGCCGCCGTCGATTACCCTCTACGGCGGCTTTTTGGCGTACCTGCGGGCGAGACGCTCTTGTATTCGCTTCGCGTTTGCGGCAGATAGAGGACAAACTTCCTCGATGGAAACAGCAACTCCGCAATTAATGGCGCGCGACCTTTTTCAATCATTCCGAATGGGAGCTCGCCGGATCGAGGTCCTGCGCGGTATCTCCATGGAAGTCGCACGCAATGAAGCGGTCTTTCTTTCGGGCGCTTCGGGTGCAGGGAAGACAACCCTTCTATACACCCTGGCTGGTTTGGAGCGCCCCGAGTCGGGGACGGTCGAATTCGAAGGCCGAAACCTTTACAATGGCACGTCTGCCTCACGGGCGCGTTTTCGAAATCGGAAAATGGGTTTCGTATTCCAGGGATATTTTCTCCTGCCGGAGCTGACTGCGCTGGAAAACGTTTCGCTGCCTGGAATGATCGGTGGAGAATCCACAAGGGAGCGCGCCGAGGAGAGTCTGACGGCCGTTGGGTTGGCTGGCCGGATGCATCATCTGCCGGCAGAACTTTCCGGAGGCGAACAACAACGGGTGGCGATCGCGCGGGCGCTGACGAATAATCCCGAAATCATTTTTGCCGACGAGCCAACGGGAAATCTCGATTCAAAAACCGGGGACGTGATTATTGATCTGTTGCTGGACCTGACGCGTTCGCGAAAAAAAACGCTGCTCGTCGTGACACACGACGCTCGCCTCGCAGCGCGCGGTGATCGTCAATTGCACATTAAAGACGGCGTGTTGCAATAAGTGAAAAAGTTACACGTTGTAACGCTTCGTATTTTGCAACTTGAATTGCCCGCTTAAGCATTGGAGATTTTGTTGCGATTATGAAAACCACTGATGCGACGGTGTTGGACGAACCAAAAATTCACGAGCCAGGTGCCGGGGCAGTAATCGAACCCGCAGTCGAGAGTCGGCCGCGTCGGGCAACCGGCGTCAAGGAAGCGAAGATTTACATCGACGGAAAATTCTACCCGGAGGCCGAGGCGAAGATTTCTGTGTTCGATCATGGTCTGCTTTATGGCGACGGAATTTTCGAAGGCATTCGCTTTTACAACGGGCGAGTCTTCCGGCTCGAAGAACATCTGCACAGGCTTTGGGATTCAGCGCGATCGATCTGTCTCGAGGTTCCGATGACGATGCAGGACATGACCGAAGCAGTGCTTGAGACAATCCGGCAAAATAATTTACGTGATGGTTATATCCGCCTGCTGGTCACACGCGGGATTGGAAACCTGGGTTTGAACCCGACGCAATGTAAGTCTCCGAGCGTCATTATCATTGCGGCGACGATTGCGCTTTATCACGAGGACTTTTATCGCAAAGGATTAACCATTGTTACCTGCGCAACACGTCGAAGCAATGCAGCGGCGCTTAATCCGGCAGTCAAATCCTTGAATTATTTGAACAACGTGATGGCGCGGATTGAGGCAAATTTGGCAGGCGCGGATGAAGCACTCATGCTGAATGACGCAGGGAATGTTGCCGAATGCACGGCTGACAATGTTTTCATTGTCAAACACGGCCAAGTTTTCACGCCGCCCGTCGCGGCCGGCGCTCTGCGAGGAATTACGCGGTCGGTGGTGTTTGAAATCGCCGCTGAACTTGGGGTCAAGGTTCGGGAAACTGACATCACGCGCCACGATGTGTTTGTTGCTGACGAATGCTTCCTCTCGGGCACTGCGGCGGAGATTGTCCCAGTTGTAAAAGCGGACGGGCGATCGATCGGCAACGGAAAACCAGGGCCCATCACCGCGCGTATCATCGCGCGATTCCGTCAGGTGACACGTGAAACCGGTACACCAATTTTCGCCGAGAAATGAAGGAAAGCCGGTTCTGACGTTTAGAACCGTCGTGGAAATATTGGGTTGCATGTTTCCAAAACAACAAGGTCTAATTAAGAGAGATGTTGTGTGACGTCTGCAAATGCAATGACGCGACGGTCTTTCTGACGCAGATTCTGGAAGGCAAAATGCAGAAGGTGAATCTCTGCGACGAATGCTCGAAGGAGAAAGGCGTGCAAGATCCGACCGGGTTCGCGCTCGCGGATTTGCTCCTTGGCATTGGAGCCGCGGAAGAAATTGAAAAAGGCGCATCGACTCAGAAGTGCCCGGTGTGCGGATTTAGTCAGGCTGACTTCAAAAAAACAGGCCGGCTCGGCTGCAGCGAGTGCTACGTCACATTCGCTGAAGGTCTCAGTTCGCTCCTAAAAGCGATGCACAAGGGCACCGAACATATCGGAAAATTTCCGGAGCGGGCGCAGCGGACAATGGCACTTAATCATCGGATGCGCGCCCTGGCCGAGCACCTGCAGAAAGCTGTTGCTGACGAGAACTACGAGACGGCCGCTTCGTTGCGCGATCAAATCAGACAACTCGAAAACGAGCTATCGAAGTCGCCATGAAAATTTCCAATATGCTGGCCACTGCGGGAGAGTGGTTGCGAGGTGACGGGCCTCATCACCAAATCGTAATTAGCAGCCGGGTACGCCTTGCGCGTAACTTACGGAACCGTCCTTTTCCTGGCTGGGCAAAAAAGGCGGAGCGCAGTTCGATTCTGGAATTGATCAGGTCGCGTGTAGAAGCGCTTCCGGAAATGCAAGAGGCCTTCTCGGAAAGCCTGCAGGATGTGTCGGCGCTCGACAGGCAGGTTCTGGTGGAACGCCATTTGATCAGTCGCGAGCATGCTGCCAAGGGCGCCGGAAGCGCGGTCGTAGTGAATCGGCGGCAGACCCTTAGCATCATGATCAACGAGGAAGACCATTTGCGGATGCAATCGATTCGCTCCGGTCTGCAATTGAAACAGGCATTCAAACTTGTCGATAAAGTCGATACGGCGCTGGAAAGCAAACTGGACCTCGCCTTCCATCCGCGCCTTGGGTATCTGACTGCGTGCCCGACGAACGTCGGCACTGGAATGCGCGCCTCTGCGATGTTGCACTTGCCAGGACTGGTCCTAAGTGAGTTGATTAATCAAGTCATTCAAGCCGTGAGCAAAATCGGTCTCGCAGTGCGCGGTCTGTACGGCGAGGGCACTGAGGCAATGGGCAATCTTTTCCAGATTTCAAATCAGACCACGCTTGGCGAGAAGGAAGAGGAAATCATCAGTCGCCTGAGCAAAGTAATTGAAACAATCATCGAAAAGGAGCACAACGCGCGACAGATGTTGCTCCAGAAAAAACCAAATACGCTTTTGGACCAAATCGGCCGAGCGTACGGCGTTTTGACCTATGCGCACGCCATGGCCTCGAAGGAAGCGCTCAACCTGCTCTCGATCATCAAACTGGGGATGGACCTGGGCACTTTTCCAGAAGATCGACGCCTGCAAATCGATGAATTGTTCATTGAGACACAGCCGGCGCATTTGCAAAAAAGCTCTCAACAAAAATTGAACGCCGAAGAGCGCGACCATTTGCGCGCGCAAATTATTCGCGAGCGTTTGAAACTCTTTCCCAAACCTGATATTAGTAAGATGGTGAGGCAGTCGGGCGGTGACTCGATTGCCGTGCCATCGAACGAATGAATAATTTCACTCCCCGGGCTCAACAGGTTTTGGCGCTTGCTCGCAAGGAAGCCGATCGGTTTAACCACAACTACGTCGGCACAGAGCATCTGCTCCTGGGCCTTATCAAACTAGGCCAGGGGGTAGCCGTCAATGTTCTGCAGAAGATGGGTCTCGACCTTGAGACTGTGCGCATGGAAGTAGAGAAGCAGGTCGGCTCAGGGCCGGAAACAAAGATGGTCGGAAACGTTCCGTACACTCCTCGCGTCAAAAAGGTACTGGCGCTCGCGGGCAAGGAGGCCAAGGCGCTCAATCATTCTTACGTCGGTACCGAACACATTTTGCTTGGCCTGTTGCGAGAGGGCGAAGGAGTCGCCGCGAGAGTTCTGAAAAGTCTTGAACTCGACATCGAACGCACACGCAACGAGATCCTCAAAGAGCTCGATCCAAATTTCACGCCTTCCGAGTCGGACCAGGAAGGCGGCGAGCCGACGAAAAAAGACGTCAAGACGCCAGCGCTCCGCGCCTTTGGTCGCGACCTGACGGATCTCGCGAAGAAAGGCGAACTCGATCCCGTAATTGGCCGGCGCAACGAAATCGAGCGGGTCATTCAAGTGCTTTGCCGCCGCACAAAGAACAATCCCGTCCTGATTGGCGAAGCAGGTGTCGGTAAGACGGCCATTGCTGAGGGTCTGGCCCAGGAAATTGCGAGCGGCAATGTGCCTGAGTTGTTGCGGGACCGACGCGTAATCACGCTCGATCTTGCGTTAATGGTTGCGGGCACAAAATACCGGGGCCAGTTCGAAGAGCGCATCAAAGCCGTGATGGACGAGATCCGCCGTTCCAAGAACGTGATCCTTTTTATCGACGAACTGCACACGATCGTGGGAGCAGGTTCTGCAGAGGGGGCGATGGACGCATCGAACATCATCAAGCCCGCATTGAGCCGCGGTGAATTGCAATGCGTCGGCGCTACGACGATGAACGAATATCGTAAGTACATTGAGAAAGACGCAGCGCTGGAGCGCCGATTCCAGACGATAAAAGTTGACGCGCCGACGGTCGATGAAGCCATTCAAATCCTGAAAGGTCTGCGTCCAAAGTATGAAGCGCACCACAAAGCGAAGCTCACCGACGAAGCGCTCGAGACGGCAGTTAGATTTTCCGATCGCTATATCACGGGCCGATTTCTTCCCGACAAAGCGATTGATGTCATGGACGAAGCAGGCGCGCGTGCCAGGATCAATGCCATGACGCGCCCGCCCGATGTGAAACACATCGAGAAGGAAATCGAGGATATCCGCGTGGAAAAAGAAGGGGCCATTAAGGCGCAGGATTTCGAGAAAGCCGCAGCCCTTCGCGACAAAGAGAAGCAAACCAAGGAAAAGCTCGATACCATTCTGAACGAATGGCGCGAGGAGCGAGAGGAGAAAGAGGTGGTGGTGACTGCGGACGACATGATGCACATCATCTCGAAAGTCACGGGTGTTCCGCTCCAGCGTATGGAACAGGAGGAAACACAAAAGCTGCTCATGATGGAGTCCGAAATGAAGCAGCGCGTCATTGGCCAGGACGAGGCGGTTACCGCGATCAGCAAGGCTTTGCGGCGCTCCCGCGCCGATTTAAAAGACCCAAAGCGCCCGATTGGATCATTTGTCTTCCTCGGTCCTACCGGCGTTGGAAAGACGTATCTCGCGCGCACCCTTGCCGAATTCATGTTCGGTGACGCCGACGCGCTGATTCAGATCGATATGTCGGAGTACATGGAAAAATTCACCGCGTCGCGCTTAATAGGTTCGCCTCCCGGGTACGTCGGTTATGAGGAGGGTGGACAGCTTTCGGAAGCTGTGCGCCGTCGGCCGTATTCGGTCGTGCTTTTTGACGAGATCGAGAAAGCGCACCCCGATGTGATGCATTTGCTCTTGCAGATTCTCGAAGACGGGAAGATTACAGACTCGTTAGGGCGCAAAATCGATTTCCGGAATACGATCATCATCATGACTTCGAATGTCGGAGCCGATTTGTTGAAAAAGCAGACCGTAATGGGCTTCGGTGCACCGATGGAAGGGCACGATTACGATTCGATGCGCGACAAAATTCTCGATGAAAGCAAACGCGTCTTTAAGCCCGAATTCCTTAACCGGCTCGACGAAATCATCGTGTTCCATTCACTGGGCAAACCGGAGCTGCTGCAAATCGTCGACCTTGAAGTGGATAAAGTACTGACCCGCATTAAGGCCAAGGCCGTCCATATTGCGTTGAAAGAAAGCGCGAAGGAATTCCTCATCGAAAAAGGATACGACCCTCAGTATGGAGCGCGGCCGATGCGTCGTGCGGTGGAACGCTATCTGGAAGATCCGCTGGCGGAAGAACTGCTCCGCGGCAACGTCAAGCCAGGTGACCATGTCGAAGTGATCGCTAACGACGGGAAGCTTAGCTTCCACGTCGCCGAGCCGCAGGCTAGTACCGCCGCGCCGGCGGCGAGCTAGATTTTTCGCCCGGCGGTCGAGCCTTACCAATCACGCGCGCGGATGGGCATCCGTGTAGGCTTTCTTTAGTCGCTCGACTGTGACGTGCGTATAGATTTGGGTCGTCGAAAGACTGGCATGCCCAAGCAACGCCTGAACGCTGCGCAGATCGGCACCGCGATCGAGCATGTGCGTCGCGAAACTATGCCGCAGCTTGTGTGGGCTGATCGAGATCGGAATCGATGTGTGTCGAACATAACGCTTTAAGACGAGCCAGATGGAACGCGGAGATATTCGCTTTCGCGCCTTGTTGATGAATAACGGCCCCGAATGCACGTTCGCCGCAGCGCGATAGCGCGAGATCGCTTCCAGCGCAGGGAAACCCACCGGGCACACTCGCTCCTTGCGGCCCTTGCCGAACACGCGGGCAGATTCGGTGTAGGGATCGACCTCCGCCACATTGAGCGCGGCCAGTTCGCTCAATCGCAGTCCGCTGCTGTAGAACAATTCCATAATCGCGACATCGCGCAGAGGCATCCAAGTCGGTGCAGATTTACTTTTTGATTCGCGTGTTGGAGCGGCAAGAAGCTCTTCAACCTGTTGACGCGTGAGGACCAGGGGAAGCTTCTTTTCGATTTTCGGCAGTTGCACTTCGCGCACAGGATTGCGGCGGAGCCCTTTTCGAGCTGCCAAAAACTGATAAAACGTGCGCAACGCAGAAAATTGCAATCGCACATAGGAACGCGCCTGGCCGCGTTTCGAAATTACAAACAAATAATCCCGAAAATCGTTTCCCTCACATTTTTTCCACGGGGTTTGGTTTTCAGCGCGAAAAGCAGTCAATGCCTGGCGATAAGCCTTCAACGTGCGCGGCGAAGCGTTTCGCTCGTTTGCGAGGTAGCGCAGGAATTCCTCAGCCAGAGGATCCTTTTTGAGGGAAGCGCGTGGGGCATCTGTCATGTCGAGCAGAGTCGAGACATCTCTAACTCTTCAAATAACACGTGTGCGGCAGGCAACAGTGAGAGAGTCGTCGACTTCGCTCGGAATGACAAGAGACGAAGCGTTCACTCCGGTTTTTCTACTACGTAACGAAGATCTTCCGCGGTGGCGTGGCCCCGGAATTGACTTTTGAAAATGGGCGGCGGGTTGGTGGATATCAGTTGGTAACCCTTCAAAACGAACTCAGGGTAAATTGAATTACTCGCAGGTTCGTAAACCTTGTCGCCACTAAAATAACCGTAGAGTTTGTATTCGTAATTGTTATCGCTGCCGAAATCGAGGTGCTCGCGGTCCGGGGCGAGTTTTTGCTTTTCATTCAACATCACCAGCTCTGCTGTGCTCCAGGGTTGGCCTGGCCGCCGGACGTAGCCCCAGAACTTGTAATCGGGTTTGTAATAACGCCGTCCGATAAAATAATCCCCGGGCGGTTCAGCCGCGATGGTCTGTGCCATCTCAAGCCTGGCCTGTTGAATTCCCTGGGGAACGGTTTCACAGGCGCTAAACAACGCGACGCCAAGCAAAAGATTGCCAGCGAGCAAAAAGCGAGTGACGCGTCTCATTCCTTCAAGTGCCCATCTTTTATCTCAGTTTTGCGCTCGGCGCAAACCAAGCTAAACAATTGCGCTGATACGACCAGTTCGCTACCTTCCGGGCTATTATGATCGAACTGGAAGTATATGCGCGGGGTTTGCGCGACCTGAACAAAATCCTGGAGCTGGATCTTCAGCTTGAGCCAATTGCCGGCCTTCACTACAAGATCGATACAAACCACGATCTCGTATATTTCGAATTCGACCAACCGACAACGAGCGTGCGTGAGATCCGGGCGATTTTTCTCAAGCTTGGGCTGGAACCTCTCTTCATCGGCGCGATTCCTCCGGAGCTTCGGCCCAGGACAAAAACGGAGCCGCTGGACGTTTCGAAGTAGCGGCGATTCGTTTCGATGACGATGTGAGCGGCGCTTCACGAAGAGAACGACGAATGGCGGTCCTTCAATTGTAGAATACCATTGCGGTTTGCTAACCACTAATTTCCGATCACAGCACCAACGATGGTTCAATTTTTTACCGCTTTGGGGGCACCGCTGCTCTCGTTTTTTCAATATCTGGGCGAAGTCGTGTTGCTGGCAGCCGATACCTTTCGTTCTATTTTCACGCACAAGCTCCGGTGGAAATTATTTCTCAATCAAGTCGTCGAGGTCGGTTTGCTTTCGCAGCTCGTCGTCGTGATCACTGGTGGATTCACTGGTGCGGTCTTCTCGGCACAGACATTTTTCCAATTTAACAAGTTGGGAATGGGCTCCGCCGTGGGAGCGGTGGTTTCAGTTTCGCTATGCCGCGAGCTGGCGCCTGTCTTGACCGCGTTAATGGTGGCTGGACGCGTCGGCGCGGCGATGTCAGCGGAGATCGGCACGATGAAAGTAACAGAGCAAATCGATGCGTTGCGCGCGCTTGCGGTTTATCCGGTTGATTATTTGGTCGTGCCGCGCGCGCTCGCCATGATGGTGTCAATGCCGTTGCTGGTTGCGGAGTGTATATTCGTCGGCATCGTTGCCGGCTATTTCGTTGCGATTTTCATGCTCGACATTAATGGCACTTACTACATGGCAAACATGGTGCGCTGGACACGCAGTCGCGACATCATTATGGGTCTGTCAAAAGCATTTTGTTTTGGGATTCTGATTGTATTCATCAGTTGCCACAAGGGATTGACCGCCCGCGAAGGCGCGGTTGGCGTCGGCCGGGCCACGACTGAGGCGGTGGTAAACGCTTCGCTCGCGGTTCTGATTTGCAATTTTTTCCTCACCATGTTGTTCAACATCATTTACCCGGCCGGATATCAGTAATATTAGGTAGTTGAGAGTTGACAGTTGAGAGTTGAGAGTTTGTGCGCTGCGATGATTGAAGCACCGCCATCTCCCGGGTCCTCCATTAAGCCTCGTTTGGTTTCGAGCAAATCTTCGCCAATGATTGCGGTTCGGGCGTTGGCGAAAAGGATAGGGGAGCAGGAAATTCTGCGTGGCATCGACCTGGAAGTCGCAACTGGCGAAACCCTCGCCATCATTGGACGCAGCGGCGGCGGCAAAAGTGTCTTGCTTAAACATCTGGTAGGATTGATGCAGCCCAGTGAAGGAGAGATTTGGATCCAGGGGCAAAACATTACCGGGATGCGCGAACGCCAGCTCGGGGAAATCCGCAAAAAGATCGGCATCCTCTTCCAAAGCGGCGCACTCTTTGATTCGATGACTGTAGAAGAAAATATCGCCTTTCCATTGCGCGAAGCTGGCGAGCGCGATCCGAAAGTTTTGCGCGCAAAGGTCGCGGAGATGCTCGATGTGATGGAAATGGAAGGGCAGGAAGATAAGATGCCGGAGAGTTTAAGCGGCGGAATGAAGAAGCGCGTGGGCCTTGCGCGTTCGATTATTCGCCGACCTTCCTGTGTATTGTACGACGAGCCCACTTCTGGACTTGATCCCGTAGTTGCGGACAGCATCAATCGATTGATTCGCCGGCTGCAACAACGCTTTGGAATGACCAGCATTGTGGTCACCCATGATATGAAAAATGCGTTCGACGTGGCCGACCGAATTGCTTACTTGCATGAGGGCCGAATTTATTTTCACGGAACTTCGGCCGAACTCCAGCAGTCGACCGATCCGCTGATCCAGGATTTCCTCCTCGGGCGCTCCGAGGGACACCGAGAGACCCGAGTTGAGAGTTAAAGGTTAAAATGTGAGAGTCGAAGACTGATGAATCGGCACGAGCGGGGTTTGGAATTTAAGGTCGGCGTTTTCGTTTTTGTGGGACTGGCGATGTTAGGCGCTCTGGTCGTGCAATTCGGCAGGCTGGGAGAGGGTTTCAAAACTTATTATACCCTCACCGTTCGCTTCAACGACGCCAGCGGGCTCTTGAAAGGCACTGATGTCTTGCTCTCCGGCGCGAGAATTGGAAAGGTCGCCGGGGCTCCGCGGCTGGTTCGCGAAGGTGGTGGTATCGCTGTACCGCTGAAAATTTATGATTACATTAAGATCCCTGAGGGCACCAAATTCACAGTCGGAAGTTCTGGTTTGCTGGGCGATCGATTTGTAAATGTAACGATACCCCCCGGGCAGCCAAAGGGATATCTGCCGCCGAATGCATATATCAGCGGTGCGCGCGAGACCGGCATCGACGATCTCACGCGCGAAGGTGGCGCGCTGGTGAACGATCTCCGCGGAACAGTTCAGAAGGTCGACACGACTATGACCAAGTTGAATCAGGAAACTCTTTCCACCGAGAACATGCAAAACCTGAAGGCCAGCATGGAGCATTTAAACCAGGCTACAAGTTCGCTGGCCGAATCCTCGCAGAAGCTGGACGGAGTGATTGAACAGGCTGGTTCCACAATGGCTTCCGCAAAAGAAGCAGCCGACAATTTGCAGAACGCGATCAATGACACGCGTAAGATCCTTCGCACCGCCACACAGGGAAAAGGCTTGGTGGCAACTCTCCTGAACAACCAACAGTTGGCTACCGATCTGCACGCGCTGATCAGCAATTTGAGAGCGCACGGTGTTTTGTTTTACCGCGATAGCGCTGCGACGACTCAACCGAAACCGCCGGAGCAAACCAAACCAGCTCGCCAGGGCAGGGGACGTTGAGATTTGTCAGAAATGGATTGCGCGAGGCAGTCTGTTTCTGATTAAATCGGATCCAATGATACGGCGATCATTCCTGAAGCATCTTGCAGTGCTCCCGCTTGCCGCAACCGCGGGACCTTCAACTGCGGGCGCAGGCACAGCCAGACTAAAGATCATGATCAAGAGTGCCTGGGGATCGGATGACCCGACCAAAGCCGCATTTCCATTTCTTCACGGCGACGCGCTTTCTGAGGCCGGCCACGAAGTTCAAATCTTTCTCCTCGGAGAAGCGGTGTCTCTCATGCGAAAATCAGTGGCTAATGCAGTCGTTCCTGTTGGATGGCCACCACTGTCTGAAGCTCTGAGTAAGATCGTGGCGAAGAAAATACCAATCTACGCGTGCGGCGCATGCTCGCGCGCGAGGGGGATCACCGAGGCAGATTTAACCGAATACGGCGCAAAGTTCGGTAACCCAAAGATTTTTGTCTCGCTTGTCGAATGGGCAGACAAAATAATCACCGAATAGCCGTCGAGTTTTTTCAACTTCGCTCAAGCAAACCTCGCCGAATATCTTCTTCGATCAGACCATCGATGCGAACCGCTTTGTCGCGCGATCTCTCACCGCGATCCAGTACGATTGCGCGCTGAGGAATACTCAATTTTTCCGCCAGAAATCTGCGCAAGGCGGCGTTAGCTTTTCCTTCTACCGCCGGCGCCCGCAACTTGATCTTGATAGCGTCGCCATGTTCTCCCACCACCTTATCGATCTTCGCGTTTGGAATGACGTGAACTCGAATCGTCGTCACTGTTCAATTAATATCCTCGTGTTCATTTCCCGATTGACAAGAGAGACTCAATCCCGGCACACAAAATTGTCTTATGGACACCACGAAACTAACAACTGTCATATCATTGCTTGTCGCACTTAGCATTGCCTCGGAGCGGCTCGTCGATATCATCAAGGGACTCGTTCCCTGGCTCAATCAGCAACGACGAAAACCGGCCGAAGAAGGATGGAGGAAAGCCGCCCTTCAGATACTCGCCGTAGTCGCAGGTATAACCACTGCCTGGCTGGCTGGTGGAGCGATTCCAAAAGGCGTCGGCATTCCAGACAACTGGACCGGAACCTTAGCTCTTGGGCTGCTGGCGAGCGGCGGTTCAGGGTTCTGGAATTCAATCCTGACGTACGTGACAAAGGCCAAAGACCTCAAAGCGGCTGAGGCTGAAACCAGGCAGATCGAGGCGCGTACAAAGAGGGCGACTTTGCCGAAGCACGGGCACTAGCGCAGACCCACCGCTTCGCGGACACGTTTCATGACTTGATCGGCGATTTCATTCGCGCGGGCCGCGCCTTTTTCGAGAACGTGATCGATATACGATTTATCGGCCAGGATTTCTTCGCGGCGCTTGCGCATTGGCCCGAAATATTCCCAGAGTTTCTCGAAAAGCTGTTTCTTGAAATCACCGTAGCCGGTTCCGCCTTTTAAAAACTGTTCGCGCATCGTCGCGATTTCATTCTTGGACGCGACGAGCGAGTACAGCTTGAAGATGGTCGATCTCGCCGGGTCTTTCGGCGCTTCGACCGGAGTGGAATCCGTCACAACGCTCATGACGCGTCTGCGCATTTCTTTTTCGTTGCCGAAGATATCGATGTTGTTGCCGTAGCTCTTACTCATCTTCTGGCCATCGATTCCGGGCACAGTTTCTGTCGCAACCTGGATACGTGCTTCCGGTAACTTGAAAATCTCGCCAAATGCCTCGTTCATTTTCACGGCGAGATCGCGCGTGATTTCGATGTGCTGTTTTTGGTCTTTGCCCACTGGCACAACGTCGCTGTCGTAGATCAAAATGTCCGCAGCCATGAGTATCGGGTAACTGAACAACCCGACGGTCGCGGGCAATCCGCGAGCAAGTTTGTCTTTGTATGAATGCGCGCGCTCCAGCAAACCCATCGGCGCCACTGTCGACAGGATCCAGGCAAGCTCGGTGACTTGCGGAACGTCTGAATGCCGGAAAAGGGTGGCGCGCTCGGGATCGAGTCCGCACGCCAGAAAGTCGAGCGCGACGCGCCGGCAGTTCTCACGCAGAGCTGCCGGATTACGCAGGCTGGTGAGCGCATGATAATCGGCAATGAAATAGAGAGCTTCGCCTTCAGCTTGAAGCGCGATAGCCGGCTTCATCATTCCAAAGTAATTGCCGATGTGCAGAACACCGCTGGGTTGTATGCCGGAGAGAATGCGCATTAGGAAGAATAAGATTTCAGATTTTGAGTCGAAAGCTAATCAATCCAAATGACAAATGACGAATGAATGACGAAATTCGAACAATTGCAGGGCGTTTCTGTGAAACGCGGGACAATTCGTTGGCGACTGACACAGACGCCCCACATTTTGCCCGTCGTGCTTCGTCATTACTCTGACTTCGCGCTGGCAAATTGGCGCGCCTGCCCTTAGATAAAGCGCGCCATGGCGGAGAAACGCTCTCAACCTGTTTCGGTCGTAACCGGCGCAGCCGGTTTTCTGGGATCGCATTTGAGCGATCGACTGCTGAAGGAAGGTCATCGGGTCGTCGCCATCGACAATTTGATCACCGGTAACACGGCGAACATCGGGCACCTGGCCGGGAACGAGAACTTCCAGTTCATTAAACATAATGTTTCAAATTTCATTTTTCTGCCGGAACACAAAATCGATTACGTTTTTCACTTCGCTTCCCCGGCCAGTCCGATTGATTACCTCGAACTTCCCATCCCTACATTGAAAGTAGGCGCACTCGGCACGCACAACACGCTGGGCCTCGCCAAGGACAAAAACGCTGTGTTCATTCTTGCGTCGACGTCGGAAGTGTACGGCGATCCCCTCGAACATCCGCAAAAGGAGGATTACTGGGGCAACGTGAATCCAATTGGACCACGCGGCGTGTACGATGAGGCGAAACGTTACGCCGAAGCGATGACGATGGCATACCATCGCTATCATCGCGTGGACACCAGGATCGTGCGCATTTTCAACACATACGGGCCGCGAATGCGGTTGCGTGATGGACGCGTCGTGCCTGCGTTTATCGGGCAGGCGCTGAACGGCCAATCATTAACTGTTTTTGGCGACGGCTCACAAACGCGCTCGTTCTGTTACGTGTCCGATTTGATCGACGGGATTTTCAAGCTGGCCATGAGCGATTTCCACGAGCCTGTTAATCTCGGTAATCCGCGCGAAATGACGATCAAGCAGTTCGCCGACGAGATCATTCGGATCACTGGGACGAAATCGGCGATTGAATACAGGCCGTTACCCGTCGATGACCCGAGAGTGCGTCAGCCGGATATCGCTCGCGCAAAAGAAGTTCTCGGTTGGGAACCGCGCGTGGATTTCGACGAAGGAATCAAGGCGACGATTGAGTACTTCAAGGAGTCGTTAAATCATTAAATGGTTAAAAAGCTACAAGGGCTGCAAATGGGGGACCGAGGTAGCGTTGTAACGTTTTTAACGAATTACGCGGCCTTGGTCCAAAATTTTACTGGCGCTTCTGATTATTTAGACTTGAATTGTGTCATGGTTAAGCGCGCGCTTTGCGTTGCCATGGGTTTGTTCGGCGCGTTGTCGCCGATTGCTGCGCAG
>Ga0070741_10009054_pt1 | contig 19578 bp, 16 predicted proteins | sample Coa_R1_4_FD_66440 | JGI IMG/M metagenome (GOLD analysis project Ga0070741, IMG submission 66440) | Surface soil microbial communities from Centralia Pennsylvania, which are recovering from an underground coalmine fire - Coalmine... | ecosystem: Environmental > Terrestrial > Soil > Unclassified ...
TATTGACTCCGAAGCCTTCTTGGCGCAGTTGTGTGAAATTTCCGGGATTGGTAACTGGACTGCGCAATATGTGGCAATGCGAGCCTTGAGAGATCCAGACGCGCTTCCCAGCGGCGATATTGGACTTCTTCGTACTCTCGGTCTGACAACTGCGCGCGACCTTGAGAAACGTGCTGAAGCTTGGCGACCCTGGCGCTCGTATGCGAGTATGTATTTGTGGAGTCTCCCGAAATGAAACGTCCGCATCTGCTTTCCTCAATATCTCTTCGCTCATCAGGTTCAGTTTGCCTGAGATAATGCCCCCGCTATCGGGAATAGCTGCATTAGAATGCATGTATAAAAGATTGCCGAGACTTTGATTAAACTCTAAGTTTTTATTTCAAAACATCACACGACGTCTAAGGAAGACCTATTACGTTCGTTGAGGTTCATTCTCGTCTAATTCTACAGCGCTTTTTAAAAATTCAACGGACATGTCTCCTCCATAGGAAGAAGCTGTAATTTGTGATTTGTGATAATAGCGGATCAATGCCGGTGGATCCGATCAGACCCGGCGGCCGCTGTCTTTAAATCGCTCACCATATGCGACTCGTGAATCGAGCTCGAAAAAAGCTAACAACTTTTCCCAAAGCAGTTGGTTTTTCAAGGACGGTCGAAGATCGGATTCTGTTTTCCAGACTTTCAGGCACTTCAACGTTGGAAAGGGTTTCTTTGAGTCGCGCCAGGAAATAAATCTGTTCCTGATAAAACGTCGCACAGGATTGGCAATAGCTCAAGTGCTGAAGCACTTCGATATTGGTCTCTACCAGCAGTTCGCTGTTGAGATAGTGTCCGATGTATCCACGGATTTTGCCACATACTTGTGGCTCAAAGTTTAGCATGCCCATTTGTTTCGCGACCTGTTGCGCGCTGACCCCTTAGACCGGAAATCCGACGCTTCTTTAAAGTAATCCACAAATGCAACTCGGAATATTCCAGGTTGTGAATCCAGGCATTTCATCAACAGCTTCTTGGTTATTTGATTTTAAGGAGTGTATGTAAAGGGGATGAGTCGAAGAGAGTATGGTAGTAAGGGGCAGCAAACGCCCCTTACCAATATCGAGCAAGTCTAGCTGTTTTGTTTAGAAAGGAAATCTCTGACTGACGGCGCTAATTCGCTTGCTAGCTTAACGCTTTCCGTCTTCCCTCCGTTCGATACCACAAATGCCAGGTAACCATTTGTTTCAAAGCTCGCGACATCGTAGCCGCGCACCTTGCTCGAGTATATGGCTTTATCTGCCGATTTGTTCGATTGTTCATTTGCCGGATTGAATCCCGCCTCCTGCTTTTGGGTAAGTATTACTGAAACTGTTTCGTCGCCGCGCCGCATGATCAGATGAACGTATTCCCTTCCATTAAAAGTGCAATGGTGTCCTACAACTACTGAATAGGTATTTGGTACCTTCTGTTCAAGCACATTCACCAAAGCAGCATATTTTGGTCCAAGTCGTTCCGTCATCTGTTCGGGTGTGAATTGTTTGTCTTTCATCTTATGGTTTATTGCGCATTCGATGTGATCAGTTATACCGATTTGCATAAGAGCAAGACCTTGTTCAGACACTACGTTTACCGATTCCAGCGATCCAAAGCCACTCGATTGCGACCGAAGAATAATTACACCGGCAGTCAACGCAATTATGACCATCGCTGCAATGGCCATTATCCTCCATTGGTTCGTACGATTCTCGCCAACAGGTTCTTTTCTTAGCCTCTGCCTAATTTTCAGTTCCAAATCATGCGGAATCGGCTGTTCGTTAACCGCTTTGCCCAGCCGTTGCGTTATAATTTCACGATTTTTCAAAACTGCCGCGCAGGCCGCGCAGGTTTCAAGATGCTGCAGTATTCGTTGGTTGGTCTCGACCAATAATTCGTCGCTTAGATAAGAATCCAGATAAGGGCGCACGTTTTTGCATTCATGAGATTCAAAATTGATTGTACTCATTTTATCGACCTCCATTACTGGCGGTTTTAAAACCATATGACACGGCTACGGACGATAGTTTCTCAGCCAATGCAGTCCGTCCGCGACTCAATCTGGACATCACGGTACCGATTGGAACATTCATAATTTCAGAGACTTCCTTGTAGGTAAATTCCTGCACATCGACCAGCAATACGACCTCGCGGTATTTTGCAGGAATATCTTGAAACGCTGAAATAACTTCTTCATCCGTAAGATGCTCCGGTACTGGAGAAGTATAGGCAAGCGTCTGTTCCAGGGTTTCATCGATGTCGTCGACCAGTTTCAATCTGGCTTTCTTTCGCCAGTGATGCTGGTATTTATTAAAGAGAATTTTGTGAAGCCACGCCCGACAATTTGTGCCTGGCTCAAACCGATGGAACGATTTCCAGGCCGCGACATAGGTTTCCTGGACAAGATCTTCAGCATCGGCCGGGTCACCAGTGAATCTTGCCGCAGTGCGGTACAATTCTTTCATAAACGGCATTGTCGCCGTTTCAAAGTCTTCGACCTTTAACTTATTGCCGAATAGCACAATCTATCCTCCTGTTAAGGATCGTTCTGTTAAGGATCGTTTTCCAGGATCAGACTTGCCGCTGTGTAAATCTTCCCCAGCCAGAAGACTGCCTAACAGACCGGCCACCCTAGATTCAGCCTAAGTCCTTATTCTTGCGTTTCGACCGAGGGGGCGATACTCCAGTCGCAACTCATTATAGTTATCCCACCAATCTGCATCTTTATTCCAAAAGATCCGTATTCCTCAAAATTTTTTTCAGCCGGTGCCAGTGGAATAATTGCCGGCCGAGTTTTGATTAAGTGGTGAACGAGTTTCAAACACATTGAATTTGATCAAAGAACTCCGAAAAAGGCTAAGCATTTATGTTCGAAATTGGAAAAGAGCTTTGCAGTGATCTGTCGGCAGCAATGACAAGAGAATGGCTGGAAACCAATGGGATGGGTGGTTTTGCATCTTCAACGATTATTGGACTGAATACCCGGCGTTATCACGGATTGCTTACCGCTGCTACGAAACCGCCTGTGGGACGCTTATTGCTTTTATCAAAACTCGAAGAAACCTTGATCATTGATGGACATCGTTATGACCTTTCCTGCAACCAATATACAGGCGCAATACACCCGCAAGGCCACCAATACATGACGCACTTCAGTCTAAGTCCAAACCCGGTGTTTAGATATGAAGTCTGTGGATTGGAAATAATAAAATCGGTTCTAATGATTCACGGGCAAAACACTACAATTGTTGAATACGAGGTGCGAGACACAGACGGTAACGCTATTCACAGCGATAGCAACCTCTTCAGACAGTGCCAACTCGAAGTTCGTCCATTAATCGCCTTTCGGGATTACCACGGCACAACTCACGAGAATTCAGCATTGAATCCCGATGTGAAGATCAAAGGCACAATAGCCACCGTATCGCCTTATCAAGGGCTTCCCTCTATAAATTTCGCGCACGACGCAAACGAACTCAATGGAGGAGCATACTGGTATCGCAACTTTGAGTATGCGGTCGAGCAGGAGCGCGGTCTTGATTACCTGGAAGATCTGTTCAGTCCTTTTGCACTCAGATTCGATCTGACGCATAGAAACGATGCCACAATTATCGCATCGACAGAACCGCACAGCATTGATCGAGCAATGGACCTGCGGCGGTCGGAACTTCAACGTAGAAAAACAATTTCTCTTTCGACGCCTGTTGATGACGAGTTGGTTGAGAAACTCGTGGCTGCAACCGACCAATATATCGTTGCTCGTGGCGATCAAAAAACCGTGATTGCCGGTTATCACTGGTTCAGCGACTGGGGAAGAGACACGATGATAGCCCTGCCTGGGTTAACCCTGGTCACTGGACGATTTGAAATAGCCAAAAGTATTTTGCTGGCATTCGCGAAATCAGTAAGTCAGGGGATGCTGCCCAATAGATTCCCGGACGAAGGTGAAGATCCGGAATACAATACTGTTGATGCCACTCTTTGGTTTTTTGAGGCCATCAGGTCACTGCTTCATTACACAAAAGACGCGCTCTTTGTTAAAGAACATCTCTACGCGGTCCTGAAAGAGATAATTGATTGGCACGTGAACGGGACGCGTTACGGAATAAAAGTAGATGAAGATGGTCTACTCAATTCCGGCGCTCCTGGAGTTCAGCTTACCTGGATGGATGCAAGAATCGGTGATTGGGTAGTAACGCCAAGATACGGCAAGGCAGTTGAAATCCAGGCGCTGTGGTACAACGCACTCTGCGCGATGCGCGATCTGGCAAATAGGTTCGGCGAAATTGATAGGGCCAAACAATATGAAGATATTGCAACCAAAGCTTCGAACAGCTTCAACAATCTGTTCTGGAACGAGGCCGCAGGTTGTCTATACGATGCTGTTAATGGACCGGAGAACGACGGTTCTATCCGCCCAAATCAAATTCTCGCAGTGAGCTTGTTTCACAGCATGCTCTCACACGAGCGAGCCAAACGCGTGACCGAAGTAGTCGAACGCGAACTACTGACTCCGGTAGGTCTACGAAGTCTGGCCAAAAACGATCCAAAATATGCAGCCCGCTACGAGGGCGATATGACCAGCAGAGATTCGGTCTACCACCAGGGCACTGTGTGGGCCTGGTTAATGGGTCCTTTTATAACAGCTTATCTAAAAGTTAACGATCGATCAGACCAGGCACTCTCCAGAATAAAATCCCTGCTTGCAGGTTTTAATGAACACCTTAATGAAGCAATGATCGGACATATCTCAGAGATTTTTGACGGAGATGCACCTCATCAACCGCGCGGATGCGCCGCGCAGGCGTGGAGTGTGTCCGAAATACTGCGAGCCATTGTTGAAAACGTTTACGAAGTGAACCCTCTGCTTAAAAAGACCAGTGTTGCGAAACAATGAATGGAAATTGGAATGGCCACATCAATAAAACCCAATACGCAAGAACATTCTCATACGCACATACCCAACAATCATGCAGTGATTCCCACGCCGGTACGCCTGGATGCGGACAATAGCTTATCGGGCAAAGGGATCACGATAGCGTTTCTGGATTCCGGGTTTTATCCGCATCCCGACCTCACGGACCCTGCGAATCGCATTGTCGAATTCGTCGATATTACAGACCCGGACGCTGAGCTGGATGCTGACCGAACTCCTGAAAGCTGGGACTGGCACGGAACGCAAACTTCGGTGGTTGCCGCCGGCAACGGACATCTGTCAGATGGCGTCTATCGCGGAGTCGCGCACAATGCCAATGTGGTGCTGGTCAAGGTTAGCGCACGTGGAAAAATAACCGACGAGAATATTGCTCGGGGAATTCGCTGGGTTATCGCAAACAAAAGCAGGCTTGATATTCGGATTCTCAGTATTTCACTTGGTGGTGATGAAGATTCGGGCCACGAAAGCAGTATTGTAGATCAGGCAGCGGAGGACGCTGTAAAGGCAGGTATCGTTGTGGTAGTGGCGGCGGGTAATGCCGGTTGCACCGACCGTCCCCGTCCCCTGCCGCCAGCAAACGCTCCGTCCGTTATTACGGTCGGCGGCTACGACGACAAGAATTTAATTGGTGATCAGAATTTCGACCTCTACTGCTCCAGTTTCGGACCGACCGTTGACGGAATATTGAAGCCTGAGATCATTGCGCCTGCGATCTGGGTTGCAGCACCGATTCTGCCCGGTACAGATTTCTATAAACGCGCTGAGGCATTGTCTCAATTAGCAGTAACGCCTGATTATCTTCTAAAAAGCATTGTCAATCTGACAAACAAACGCGAGCCGTTGCCCAGCAGCCTCGCCGATTGCCTGTGGGAAACTGCCGAATTGAATGAATCACTAAAACTGCAGCCTCCGGATGCAATTCGCAACGCAGCAAGTATGCTGCTGAAGGAAAATAAGATAGTTGCGACGCATTATCAGCACGTAGACGGTACATCATTCGCAGCCCCAATTGTGGCCTCTGTTGTTGCTCTAATGCTAGAGGCCAATTCCAGCCTTACTCCGGCAATGGTCAAACACATATTGATCTCGGCATCAGATCGAATCCCTGGGGCGGACCTGTTGCGACAGGGATATGGTGTGATGAACGCCAGGCGAACGGTCGAGACTGCCTGCAAGGAAGAACACAAATTCAACGGTGATCTTCTCTTATCACCCCTCCAAACAAACAATCGAGTGTTCTTCTGCTGTCACTATGATGAAGCAACCCGAATTTCGCTCGTTGGCGATTTCAATGGCTGGAATCCGGACATTACGAAATTCATCAGATCCAGCAATGGCCTGTGGCATGCGGAAATCGAGGTTCCCCGAATGGGACGATATTGCTACAAGTTTATTGTTGATGAATCTTCCTGGATCGAAGATCGACTTAATCCCCGGAAAGAGCTTGACGGTTTCGGTGGATTCAACTCGATTCTCGAAGTTAAATAAAGCTTCTCAAATCATATTATCTACCTGATCGATGATTGATTTGCCGGCGAGCGACTGATGTTGATAGGTGGCTTTAATGAGTATGACCACCTATCGACCGCACCGAGTTAGGTGCTTATTTGAGCTTCGCCAGTGCGGCGAGAATATCGGCTGGCTCAGCACGATGTTTGTAATCGACATCAAGGAATGCAAAAGTGATCTTTCCTGCTCTATCTACAACATATGTAGCCGAAAGGGGCAGTTCCGCCTTCTCAGTTTTGTAATATTTCCTCAGGTCTAACCCTCGCGACGTATATGCATCATCGAGAGCCTTCGGCATTTCATAAACTATTCCGAATTGCCGGGCTACAGTTAGATTGGGATCGCTGAGAACGGTGAATTTCAAATTGTCCTTTTGCTCGACGCTTAGCGAGTTATCAGGCGACTCTCCGGATATGGCGATCAGCGAGGCTCCCCGTGATTGTATTTCCGGCAGATATTTCTGCATGCTTCTTAAATAGAGATTGCAGTACGGACACCAGGCACCACGATAAAAAACTATTACAATCGGGCCTTTAGCCAGGATATCGGCGCTGTTGATCAATTGATCATGAGCATCAGTAAGCTTAAACGATGGCATCACCGCGCCCACATTGAGCGCTCGTTTCAGGATACCGGACTTCTCCAATTCCTCATTGGATTTTCTGGTCGTTTCAATCAACTCAGGCGGAGTACGCTTATTTGATTTTTCAGCAAGATCATTCAGCTCGGCTTCAACCGGACGAGCGGTTTTTGACTGATCCTGCATCTTATCTTTTGATTCCTGCGCAGACGCTGCGCAGAGCGATACTAACAGAAGCAATATAGCAACTGCCGAATAATGAATTGCGCCTGCAGTTCCCGCCGTTTTCCCGACGCGTTCGTTGTTTGTGCTATTTCGCTGATTCACTTTATACCCTTTCCTTTGTTTGCTTACGATTGCATTTAGATAAACAGCCTCACATCAACGCATACTCGAGTCATCGTCGAGTTGGCCTGTTATCTCTCAGAGATATCATTCCTGCCGCGTCCCGATATATTCCATTCTACGGAGATTATTTTGTTTTTCGATAAATTCGCAGCGTGGACAACTCGTTGGAATACTCTTTGACTCGTGGCGGATAAACGAAGTGCTGGTGCCGTAGTCAGCGCCTTCTATCGCTGAGGGCGATCAAAAATCTGATTCTCTGAGGAGATTATTTATGCCTTTGACAAAAGTACAAAATATAATTAGCTGGGTTCTGAGGATAACAATCGCGATTATCCTGATACAAACCCTCTTCTTTAAGTTCACTGGCGCTGAAGAGTCCAAATACATCTTTAGCACTCTGGGCGCGGAGCCCTGGGGCCGAATTGGTTCAGGCGTAATTGAGTTGATTGCGTCCATCCTTCTTCTTGTGCCGCGGACAACCACTATTGGCGCGATTCTCGCATTTGGAACAGCCTGTGGCGCAATCATGAGCCATTTAACCAGGCTGGGAATAGTAGTGAAAGACGATGGCGGACTGCTGTTCGGTCTGGCTGTAACGCTGCTGGTTGGAAGCGTCTTAACTCTGTTTATTCATCGTCGAGAGATTCCTGTTATCGGAGAGAGATTTTTTCGACAAACCGCATCATCAACGTCGCTTCAATAGTGTTCAATCTCTTTCAAATTGCGCGGGACCTGTTTCAGCCAGTAATTGAGAAGTTGCGGTCGAGCCCGTAAGCGAAGCAAAATCGCATCAATCTCCTCAGGAGAGAAATAGTCCCGCCGTTTTTCATTGAGGCTCCGTTCCGGCACGTTCTTATAGAGCCATTGGCGATACTGCTTTAATCCTTCGCCGTATCCACGAGCAATTGCCTGAAGGTCAGTCCATCGTTCAAAACGAGCCGTATAAGATTTGCTTTCCAACCGGATCAGGGACAGCAACCGAATCCGCTTCCGTTGGCTAAAATAGAGTACATGCCCCAGTTCATGAGCGACTATCGCCCTGATAGCGCTCTCGGGGCAGTTCCGATCAAATACCTGAGGATTCACCATCATCAAGTACTCCATCTTCTTACCCGAAACAAACTGCGGAATGCCAAACCGGGTTCGAAAATAGTCAGATGTATTAGAGAAGGCACGAACTTTAATAGTCGCATTTGTCAGTTCAGGGTAAGAAGTTCGTACGACCTCTTTGACAATACCCTCGATCTTTTCAATTGCGGCCTGGGGTGTTGTTGAAGAACCGGTCTGCCAGCCATTCAAAGTCGGCTCTGTAAAAACGTCTGCGCCCGAAGGTTTGCCAGCATTGGCGACTGTAAGTGGATAACTTTCGGGCAGGAGAAGTGAAAGAGCCAATATAAGAAGTGTGATACGGTTGCTTATTCTCAAATCGGTCCTTACAAACGGCTCAAATGTGCGATTTTGACAGTCTTCTGTACCTGGACAGAAGCTTAACCAATTGCAAGACTGAAGTGATCTGCGATCCGCTCGAACGATTCTGCGAACCTATTTCGAAAGCTATTTTCCATTGACGGAACAGCGCCCTATAAGCGGTGATCAGGCTGTTGCCGGGATCATAAATATGAGTGGATTCTGAGGTGACACCATTCAACTCAACAATCTTAAAATTCTCACCACGCCTGAATGCTTCGACTGAGCCCGTTCTGATGTCATATCTACCGAAATAAAAACCGTCAAAGGTCTTGCTGATCTGATCTATCCTGGTCTCGAGCTCGGCAGATTTAACCCAGCTTCCATCCAGAAAAATAGCTCCACGGCAATGAGTTCCCAACTCGACCAGTTGGAGTCGCTCTCCGACGGCCAGTATTTCCTGCAAACGGTCTTTCTGTTTCTCCAGATAAAGAGTCGCCATGGCCACTGCTCTATTGTCGTTCAATATCAATCTCTCAACCGTATTAACACCGTCGCCAGTAACGACAGGAAATACCTTTTCCGTAATGGAAAGGATTCTTCCTCTCGTTTCGCGTGGGTAGCGGTAATAGAAGACACCAAACTCAGCTCCGTCTATGTACTCCTGGATAATAATATCGATATCCGCGCGGCTCAGGTAATTCTGTAACTCTGTTTCTGAACGAATTATCGCTACGCCGGAACCTCGCTGACCAGCGTCGGGTTTAAGCACTAGGGGATAAGTAAAATTGCTGGACGCGATAAATGTTGTGGCTTCCTTAAACCTGACTGCTGGTTCTAATGACGCAGGCAAAAGCTTAAACCGCGCAACGTAACCGTTGGATATGCCAATCGCGTTCAATATTTCTGATTTTGATTCGGCTATAAAGCCTCCTGCGGGGATACCCGGATTAGTTGCCGTAAAGAGCGAGAGGCTGCGATGTTTTACGATCAGGAACATGACGTAGCCGATCACGGGGGGATAAAAGATCCAGGCTGGCCAAAACTCCCATCGCGTTATTCGCCTAAACCTGGAAACAAGCATTCTCCGACCACGAAAACTGCTTATTTTAATTATGAGTCGGACACCAATATAGACAACTGCTGCGACAATCAGCAGTTTGACCATTAGACTCTGTCCCGCGAGCAGAACCGAGTGAAGAATTTCCGCACCAAGCAATACGGACGCTGAAACCAGCAATGGGGTCCAAAGCGCGCAGGCCAACAGAAAGAAGAAGGCGAACCGCCAAAAATCGGTGTTGAGCATTCCGGCCGCGAAGTAGGTCGGAAGCCGCGTTCCCGGAAGAAAGCGGCTTGAAAGAATTACCTTGGCAATGTTGCGCGATAGCCAGCCGGAGCTTCGTTCAACCGATTCCGGACGAATCATCCATTTCAGAGGGGGCCAACGCAGAGCGGAACGACCAAAATATCTGCCTGCAAGAAACAGGAGCAAATCACCTATGTATATTCCAGAAAAGCACGCGATCGTTGCACCCAGAAATCCGAGTCTTCCATTCGCTACCAGCACACCGGCGCTGATGCAGGCCAGATCCTCGCTTATCAGTGTCGCTCCTGCTAACAATACAAGAAGGATAGCCGCGGTCATTCCGATAGCCCTCGGCATATGTCCTGGCTCAAAAGGACGTCGCGATTGAGCGATCCGATCAGTCAGAGCATTGGCTTTGGTAACTGCCGAACCGTCGTCAGCGGTTCGTAAAAACTCGTCAATTGGCTGGGACAGCATTGCGTCTCTATCAAACACCATAAAGTGGTTTTGATCATAGAGTCGCAATTGACTTTGCGGAACAAGTCGGGAATCTTCAATCGCTGCCTCGACCGGTACAAGTTCATCTTCCCGGCCATGAAGTATCAGCATCGGCTCGTTGTATTTCAGCAGGATTTCCCTCAGTGGCCGCTGGTCTGAGTCGTAGAAGTTCCGGCCGTAGGCGATGGCTCTCCTTGTATCACCCAGATACCCGAAGTCAGGGACAAAGTCGCGTATTATCCAAAGCCCTGCAAGCTGCAGAGCGTGAACCGCGTGGTTAAGGTGATAATCACCGAGCAGCTCCATCTCCTGTACGCTGATTGCGGATATCATAGTAATTGAAGCAACACGCTGCGGCGCTATGTCGGCTATGTTGAGCACGACGCCACCGCCCATACTGAATCCTACGAAATGAGCTTTTGATATTCCGAGATTATCCAGCATCTCAAGGACATAGCGAGCATGCGCGCGGAACGAATAGTCAGGAATTGTAAGACTTGAATTACCGAAGCCAGGAAGATCCAATGCGATCACTCGACGATTGCGGGACAATGCTGGCGCAAGATATCTGAAGTTCTCTTTTTGACCTGGACTGCCGTGTAGCAACACTACGGGCAACTGATCGCTTTGATTTGATCCGTAGTCGCGGTAGGCAATGTGTATTGGCTCGTCAAGGTAATTCTCGCCTTTAACAGCTTGAACAACAGCGAAAGGAGCATCCGAAACGTTGCCTTCGCTGTGCCTCAAAATTCGAACGACGTGCGATACCAGTAACAACGCGACGTAGACAAGTACGATCCTCCATCCCCAATTCCGAGGCGGAAAATACCAGCGCCGCGATTTGGTGCCATGCGTAGTCATGCCGCCATGCCGTCGTTAGCAAATCGTGGTTCTATTGCGATTGATAGACCGTGTTCACTTTGCCAATGTCTTGATAATTGCAAACCCAATTGACAGGGAGACTGTGGCAAGTAATGGAAGTTAGCCAACTCGTGTTTGACGCTTATCCAACTGAAGCTAACGGTCGCCGCATCCGGTCGATGCATACAGACCGAATAGGCGCTGCGCGTCGGCAGATGACTGCGGTGAAAGAAGAACAACGACTCAAGCTCCGGGTCTTTCGCATTAGTTGAAGACTGAAATGCTTCTCTGCGCCCAGCAATCACTCGTTCGGATTCAAATGACGATGAACTCAACAGCATCAAAGATTCTGTGTTGCCTGTATCACAGAAACGATCCCCGTCCCATTCACATATGCCGGTTTGACCTTTTAGATCGATTGCCAGAAGCTTGAAAGGTCTGAAAAGGCGAAGATTCAGGCCGGAAAGTCTCTGCGCCACTTCCCGGGTAAGCGAGCAATTCATCAAATCAGGTATGATGAATCCCCGGCTGACGTGCGAGCTTTTCTGCTTTGTCGCTTCGACTTCATATCCGTTTAGAAGGCAGAGGGACAATCCAAATTGGTTAATTCCAATCCAGGTACCACCATGATCGCCGTCAATTGGCGAGATGAATTCTGTACCGCTTTTTATGCTCATGATGGGAGGCTGCGCAGGCTTTCGCGAATTGAGCTCATCGCGATTAAACAACAGATCATAGCCATCGCTGTTTCGCAGCCAGGTTACGGTACACATCAGGACGTTTTTCTCCACTGCATTAAGGTCGAGGGGGCCACGCCAAATTCCATCGGTACCGTGCAACCCTGCAAACGCACCAGCATTGCAATCAGCGCATAGTGATGAATTGTGTGGCTTAATAGGGATTGCAGCTCTCGTCGAATTGACGACCAACTCCAGCATGCAGGGTCGCCCGACTCAAGTCCGCCTTCAAGATTGATAAGCAGCCGGGTGTTGCACGATGACAAATTCAGATCGTTCAGTTTCTTAATGGTCGTCTCGATTTTCGCCATCGCCGCTCGGCGGTCGGATTGAATCAGCTCGTCGCGTTCGCGATGATCGTAGTCGATCCTGCCGGTTTCGATCCCTGTTAGAAAGCTTTGATAAAAGTCGAGACAATGCCGAATGTGCCCTCCGATTGCCGAGCTGCTTAACGGTTTTGAAATATGACAGTAATTGGGATCGGCTATGCTATCCAGCAGGTTCCTGCCTTGCTCCAACAGTTCGATATTTTCTCTTATTAGTCTCGCTTCGCTATGCATTACTGCTCTACTCCCGCAGGCCTGACTACCGGACTGAACTGACTTATTACTTTCCTCCACAACTCTCTGGCTAATACCTTTCGGTTCTCCCTTTGAATCGGTTGATTGCCATAGACTAGTCGCGCCGAGAACCATGGCAGTTTGAGCAACCCGAACAGATGCCGAAGAAACGTCATTTCACCCCACCAGCAAACTGATAAGTGGGCTGGTATATGATTTGTAGGCGTTTCGTAACTCAAACTGGCGTAAAACACTGGTGATCGTGCACTTGTTGCGACTTCAAGCAGGGAGGAGTTAAACGGAAGTACGGTTTCACCAGGAGAACTGGTGCCTTCAGCGAAAAGAATCACGTTTTGTCCGCTTTGCAGCGACTTTTCGACCAGTCCGAGAACGCGCGGGATATCGCCGCGATTTGTGCGATCAATAAAAATCGTGTTCATGCTTTTGGCCAGCATTCCTATAACAGGCCAGTTCGAGACTTCTTTCTTCGCGATAAAAAGACAATCGGACTGCGACGCAAACGCAACGATATCCACGTAGCTGAGGTGATTGGACACCATCAGAAATGGTCCCTTTGGAGGTTTGCCCTCAATCATTAACTTCAGTCCAATAATTTGGCAGGCAATCCTTGCCCAGGAGCGAAAGATCATATTTCGCCAGCGGGTCTTTACTCGCTTGTGGGATCGAGGATGGCAGAGACAATAATCCACGAGCCATAAAGGGTGGCTGTCGCAAAGCAGAGCTCGATTGATCGAACAATTGCACGCGTCGTTCTGAACACCTTATTTACCTCACGTTGAAAAACATCCGCCGGGACCGATCATCCAGATCGTCGATGTCCAGAAGAACCAGAAAATCTATAGTCTTGAATTCCGGATCGATGACGGGCGGACTGCAGACTTTTGCCGCGTATCGCAAATAAATCCTAAACAACGGGGGCAGTTCAAGATCTGCTTTGCGCTCGAAGGACACACCGCTATTCGGAACTTCAAATCCCACCTGTGCAGTAGCAGAGTACGAAGGATGAACATGACCTTCCCGCATAAGGTAATCCATGGCTTCCAGTCCTTCGACGGGGTTTTGGCTGGTCAACGAGCAACACCCAAACAGATACCGCTTGTGGTTGTGAGCAACATAAGCGGCCAATCCTTTCCAAAGTAAGAAAAGCACCTTTGTATTTCTATGAGGACGGGCAATGCACGCACGACCAAGCTCAACCGACTGGTTCAGCACATGTGAGGGAATTCCACTCAGATCGAATTCGCCGGCAGAGTAAAACCCGCACCAACGCCCGGCCATCTCACTCGTCTGAACTCGATAGGTGCCGACAATTTCGCCAGTAGAGTTTTCCTGGACTATCAGATGATGGCAGACAAAATCGAATTGATCCTGATCCCGGCCGGTTCTGAATGAAGACGAAAGTCCTTCGCCCATTTCAAGATTGAAGACTTCGAAACGTAATCGCATAGCCGCGTTGAGCTCTTCCTGGTTGCAGGCAAAGCGGAGGGTGTAACGGCCTTCACTCAGCTTTAAATCGGGAATATGTTCTTTGGCCATCGGATAATGCAGAACTTCTGTATCCGCTGTGGTCAGAGATTTGGCCGCCGTCGCGGCAAGCGGTCCAGGGGTTCGTCCCACGTTTGGCCCATCCAGGCTAGCGCTATAAACACTTCTGCTCATGACTCTTCCGTTCAATTCTCGATCTTGCGAATCAATTAAAACTAAGGAAGCCATTGCCCCCGCTTATATGCACACTCCTGTATCCCAAAGCCGATGCCGATTTATTCCAGATCATCCGAATATTTACTTGGGATTTGAGCTGCAGAGACAGCGTTTGAAATTCTGCGGCCGGTCAGAGATAAAAGGCAAAGAATGGAGCCCGGGTGGCGTTTTTCTTTTCGCCACCTGCAATCTGATCCGTTAAAACTACATCCTTTTTCGAGAATGATGTTAACAGTTCTGCGTTTTTGGGAATAGAACCGCAATTCCTTCGCGTGGTGGACTACGCCGCAGCCGTCCGGGCCGGTATTTGGAGCCTTTTGCCGTAGCGCGGCTTCAGTTGTGGAATATCTCAGGAACTAGTCAGAACAACCCTGATTCAACCGGCATACACCGTGGAGTCATCAGGGCGATAACCCCTAAAAACCTGCTACTTCGCAAAAAACCTTGATTGCGCCCCTGGCGTTTGTGAGGGTTTCGAAAAGGTCCTGGTAATTCTCTAATCCCTTCACAGGATGGGTGAGCAACCGCCGCAACCAGCCAGGATATTCGGCTTCAGCCTGAGCCATATCACGAACTCCCATTTCGAAATATTCGCGGTTGGCGTTAACCGTTCCCACCATTACCTTGTTTCCTAACACGAACTCAAGATTAATTCGATCGGAAGGGACCTGGATAACACGGTCGCCGCCCGTCACGCTGGACAGCACCAGCACCCCATTTTTACCGAGAGCCTGCATGCTGTCGAAAACGATTGGCGAAAACCCGGTTGCTTCAAAGATAATGTCGAATGGACCGTATTTCTTAGGTCCTTCCAGAACCGGTAAATCTTCAGTCGATTCGTAACGCGCGCCAATCGCCTCGATTAAATCCGAATTTAGATATGGCTTCTTCGTCTTGCCGAAGGTCGTTACCTCGAGGCCTCGTAACCGAAGCGCCAGCGTAGCCAGTAAGCCTATGGTACCGGCTCCCATGACCGCGGCTCGTTTTGGCCGCCACACGCGCAACCTGCGCTGAATTTCGTATGCCTGAGCTATCCCTTTCTCGACCACCGTCGTCGGTTCCAGGAGGACACCAACTTCTTTCAGACCCTGAGGTACCTTGACGATGAACTCTGCATCATCCACGTAGTACTCAGTTAAATATCCGTGCAGCAGATTTATTCCGCGCTCGTAATAGGTGTCGTCTGTCGTCATGTCGTTCGTACCGATTGTGTCGTATAAGCTGTGCCCTGGTCTTCGCACCGTCGCTACGACATAGTCACCTGGCTTCACTTCTGTAACGTTAGGACCGACAGACTCTACCTGACCGAAGCTCTCGTGACCAATAGTCAGAAAGTCGTATCCGGGAGGAGCCGCTCCGTATTCCGCCGCCTTGATCTCTTTATCTGTTCCATCAACTCCGACGCGAAGGACTTTTACTAATACACCACGTCCGCCCGCGATATCTGTGATCTTGGGTTTGGCTAAATCGGCAAGGTGCACGCTGTTAGCCCTACCAGGCAATACCGCAACTGCTTTCATAACAAAATCTCCTTAACAATTCTTAAGCTGTGATTCATAAATGCAAATTTACTTGTGAAGGTTTGGCCAATTCTCGTTACCCTTCTCTATGTAGCCGGGAATGTCCTGCGACCACTTTTTCTGAACATCCTTGTCGTAATTCAGGTAGAGCTTCCCGTCCACAATTTTCCAGGCTTCAGGGTCTATGTCGGCCGTGTAGTTGTGACTGACAGCCCAGGCACAGTATCCGCCAAATTGCGGCGCGTATTTCTCAGGTTTTTTTGTAAACTCGTCACGATGTGCGACAGTAGCAAAATACCACTTTGCGCCCATCCAATCGTATCTCAGGCTGTCGAGTCCCTTTACCGGTTTACCATCTTCAAAATAGGCAACCGGATCGTAGCCCTTAAGAGCCGCGCCGAAGAAATTCTTGTTTATAGGATTGACTCGCGATTGATAGCCCTGGATAGTTGTTGTGCTCAATGCGACCAGCAGCGCTATTGCCGCAATAGCAACCACATTATCGCGTGTTACTCTTGTGTCAGGTTTCATTCGGACCTCCTCATTTATTTGTCAACCTTAAATCCATTTATTTGGGCTGCTTATTCCCCGTTTTGCTGCAGCAGTTTTGCAACCAGACCGGTCCAGCCCGTTTGATGACTAGCGCCAATTCCTGCGCCGTTATCGCCATGAAAGTATTCGTAAAAGAAGATCAGATCGCGCCAATGCGGATCATTCTGAAACTTTTCAGCGCCGCCGTGCACTGGTCTTTGACCGTTGCCGTTGCGCAGGAAAATTCTGCTCAGTCGTTTTGACAACTCTGCTGCTACTTCCCAAAGAGTCTTCATTTGACCGGAGCCCGTTGGACATTCCACTTTGAAATCATCACCAAGGTAATGATGGAACTTCTGAAGGGATTCGATGATCAGGTAATTTACCGGAAACCAGATCGGTCCTCTCCAGTTGGAGTTTCCACCAAACAGTCCTGTGCTGGATTCCGCCGGCTCATAGTCCACACGGTGAGTTGTGCCTCCACACTGCAGCAAATACGGATTATCCTTGTGAATACGTGAAATTGCGCGAATGCCGTAAGGAGAGAGGAATTCATTTTCATCGAGCATTAGTTTTAGTACGCGCTGCAAACGTTCGCGATACACAATAGCCAGCAATCTACGTTCATCCATTCCTGCTGTTCGCATGCAGGCAACATTCTGGGTCAGGTCGGGGCGATGTTCGATAAACCATTCCAGTCTTCTCTTAAATCCCGGCAGACGATTCAGAATATCCGGCTCCAGCGTCTCTACTGCAAAGAGCGGAATCAGCCCTACCATCGACCTGACTTTCATCGGGAACTTTTTGCCGTCCGGCAGATGAAGAACGTCATAATAAAAACCATCCTCCTCATTCCAGAGTCCCATCTCGCCGTTACCGAGATGATTCATCGAATTCGCAATGTGCAGAAAATGCTCCCAGAACTTGCTTGCCACATCCTCGTAGACAGGATCTTCCTCAGCCAGCTCTAAAGCTATCGCCAGCAGGTTCAGCGTATACATCGCCATCCAGCTTGTGCCATCTGACTGTTCCAAATGCCCACCTGTCGGTAACGGCGAGCTGCGGTCGAATACGCCGATGTTGTCCAGGCCGAGGAAACCGCCTTGGAAGATGTTTTTGCCCTCTGCGTCCTTGCGATTGACCCACCAGTTAAAGTTGAGCAGTAGTTTATGGAATATCCGCTCAAGAAAAGCGCGGTCGCCTTTTCCCTGACGTTTTTCTTCGATTTTGTACACGCGCAAGGCCGCCCAGGCATGTACCGGAGGATTCACATCGCCAAATGCCCATTCGTATGCGGGCAACTGTCCATTGGGGTGCATATACCATTCGCGCAGCATCAGGATCAGTTGTTCTTTTGCGAAATCTGAATCGACCAGGGCGAGCGGTATGCAGTGAAACGCCAGATCCCACGCCGCGTACCAGGGATATTCCCATTTGTCGGGCATTGAGATAACGTCGGCGTTGTATAGATGTCGCCATTGACAATTACGTCCGGCCTGACGCTCAGCGGGCGGCACAGGCAGCGCGGAATCGCCGTCGATCCATTCTTTGACGACGTAATGATAAAATTGCTTTGACCATAACAATCCGCCCAGCGATTGCCTCATTACCTCTTTGGCATCAGAAGAAAGATTGGCCGGTATGATGCCGGAGTAGAACTCGTCGGCTTCTTTTGTACGATTCGCGAAGATTTGATCAAAGTCAGCAAACGGCGAGTCGTTGCTCAGATTCTTGTCGGTAAGCCGTAATCTGATTACGGTAGTTTCACCGCCGCCAATCAACAACGCGTAATGCGCCGCTGCCTTTGTACCTCGTTGCTCTGGGTTGACGGCGTCTTTTTGACCGTTAACAACATAATCGTTGATGCCATCCTTAACATATGGCGAGAAATTCTGTGCCCCGTAGAGTCTTTGATTATTGGTGTCGTTTTCCGTGAATAGTAGCTCCGGCAGCCCTTCGATATAGAGCCTCCGTTTTCCATAGTCATGATGATGAAGCCCTATCAACGAAAAACTCTGATCGCTGGTTTCTTCCTGTCGTAACGCGGGGCGCTCGCTGTCACCATTCCATGACCACGTGTTACGGAACCAGACGGTTGGCAGAAGATGACATTCCGCTGTTTCAGAGCCGCGATTGATGACAGTAACTTTTATTAGAATGTCCTCTGGATCAGCCTTTGCGTATTCGACAAATACATCGAAATATCGATTCTCATTGAAGACACCTGTATTGATCAGCTCGAATTCCGAAGCAAGCCGGTCTCTGCTCTTGTTCTCATCCACCAATTGCTGATACGGGAATGGAGACTGCGAATACTTATACAGGTACTTCATATAAGAATGTGTTGGCGTGCTGTCCAGGTAGAAGTAATAGTCCTTGGCATCCTCGCCATGGTTACCTTCGCTACCCGTTAGACCAAAGATACGTTCTTTAAGAATCGGATCTTTGCCGTTCCATAGTGCCAGAGCAAAACAGATCCGCTGATGACGATCGGAAATGCCTGCGAGTCCGTCTTCGTTCCAGCGATATGCTTTTGACCTTGCGTGTTCATGCGGGAGATAGTCCCAGGCCGAACCGTAAGGACTGTAATCCTCTCGCACAGTTCCCCACGCACGCTCGCTCAAATAGGGTCCCCATCTTTTCCAGTGCGCCTGGCGCTGCCGGGATTCTTCTAATCTTTGCTCTTCCTTATTCACGATTGGTCTCCATGCCTAAAGCTATGTCGGATGTCCATGTTCGGTGGACGTTACCAGGACCCACTCAGCCCCGCGCGAACATCCGGCTATTCCTCAACCAGTTGCATAACGTGACCGTCAGGATCACGCACCAGTAAACCCTTTCCGAACCCGAGTTTTTTGTCCGGTAAACTAACAAGATCAGTTGAGACGACGCCAAATCTGCCCGTCAGTAAATGTTTTGTGGCTTCAATGTCGGTAGTCACCAGTTTCGTTTGCCAATTGGCGAGATCGTTTGAACGCTCATCCACGGGTATTGGGCGACCATCGAGTGGCGCGAGATATTCAAGAAACTCTATACCGGGACCAGAGGTTG
>Ga0070741_10009055_pt1 | contig 19576 bp, 15 predicted proteins | sample Coa_R1_4_FD_66440 | JGI IMG/M metagenome (GOLD analysis project Ga0070741, IMG submission 66440) | Surface soil microbial communities from Centralia Pennsylvania, which are recovering from an underground coalmine fire - Coalmine... | ecosystem: Environmental > Terrestrial > Soil > Unclassified ...
CATCTCGCGGGCGGCCGCGACTGGGCGCTCGACCTCGCGCTCGAGGTGGAGCTGAACGGCGAGACGATCTCCGAGGGGAACGCGAGGACGCTCTACTGGACGCTGCCGCAGCAGCTTGCCCACGCGACGTCCAACGGCGCCCCGATCCGCACCGGCGACCTCATGGCGAGCGGGACGATCTCCGGCGCCGAGCCGGGGACGGAGGGCTCGATGATCGAGCTCTACCGCGGCGAGCGGTTCCTCGCGGACGGCGACGAGCTCGTGCTGCGCGGCCGGTCGGGGAACGGCGTCGAGCTCGGCGAGGTGCGCGGGCGAGTCCTGCCGGCGCGCGACTAGCTCATACGTCTTTCATACCGGTCCGCTGCCCGGTTTCATCCAGCCGCGCGAGATCGTTCGCTCCGTGGCACGGATCCTTCTGAGTGAGATTGACCCTGACGTCCGGTGGCTCCTGCGGCTGCTACTGGAGCGCTCGGGTCATGAGGTCGTGCTCCCGGGTACCCCCGCTCGGGAGCTCGACCTGCTCGTCCTCGAACCAGCCTCGGGAGAGGGCGTGGCATCGGCTCGGGCCGCTCGCGCAGAGCGGCCCGACCTGCCGATCCTCTGCGTGAGCATCCTCCCCGACGAGGCGGAGGAGCTCGGTCTCGGCGCGGTCTCGTACCTCGCGAAGCCGTTCAGCGTCGAGCAGTTCGCGCTCGCGGTGGACCGGCTGCTCGCGCCGGCCTCGATCGCCGCGGCCTAGCCCGGCCCCCTCCGCGGGACTAAGGTCCGGCGGCCATGCCCGCGCTTCTCACCGGCATCCTTTCGGCGCTCGCCGCGTCGGCGCTCTTCGCGCTCGCGATGGGTCTGCAGACGCTCGAGGCGCGGCAGGAGCCGGCCGAGCGCGCGCTCCGCTTCTCGCTCCTGCTCCGGCTCGTCCGCCGGCCGCGCTGGGTGGCGGGGACGGCGCTCGGGATCGTCGGCTGGCTCGCCCAGGCATACGCGCTGACGAAGGCGCCGCTGACGCTCGTCCAGCCGCTGCTCGGGACGACACTCGTTTTCCTCCTGTTCGTCGCGATGCGCCAGCTCGGCGAGCACGTCGGCCGGCGCGAGACGTTCGCCGCGCTCGCCGTGGCCGGCGGCGTTCCCCTGCTCGCGGTGACGACTCCGGCCCGCCACGCGGCGCACAGCGAGGGGGTGCGCCTCTGGGCGACGCTCGCGGTGCTCGCCGCGCTCGCGCTCGTGCCGCTCGGCCTGCGCGGCGCGATGCGCGGCGCGAGCCTCGTCGTCCCGCTCGCGGCCGGGCTCGCGTACGCGCTCGACAGTCTCGCGACGAAGTTCGCGGCGGACGACTACACGCGGAGTCTCTGGCTCGGCGCGGCGGGCTGGTTCGTGCTCATGGGCTCGGCGGGGCTCCTCGGGACGCTCGGGGAGATGTCGGCGCTGCAGAGCCGGCCCGTGACCCACGTGGCGCCGCTCGTCTTCGCGCTCACGACGTTCGTCCCCGTCGCCCTCGCCCCGTTGCTGGCGCGCGAGTGGTGGCCGAGCTCGCCGCTGCGCACCGCCGGGCTCGTCATCGGGCTGCTCACGACCGGCGGGGGAGCGGCGGCGCTCGCCACCGTCGCCCCGGTCGGGCGCGCCTTCTCCCGCGAGGCGGCAGCCGTCCCCTCCGCCTAGCGAGACCGAGCGACGCTCCGCCTCTATTCAGCGGGGCCGGAGCAGGGCATACTTGGCCTTCCCGTTGTCGCCGAGGGCCGCGACACGGCATTCCACATGGGAGCACTGCGATGACCTTCACCGTGGCGTGGCTGCTGTTCCCTGTCGTGCTGGCGCTGCTCTCACTCGGCGCCGGGCTGCTCGTCGAGGCGGCGGCCGGCGTCGATCTGCCCGGGCCGCTGCTCCTGCCGGTGGGATTCGCCGGGCTGGTCGTCGTCGCCGACCTCGCCACCTTGACGGTGTTCACGGCGCGCCTGACGCTCGAGATCGTCCTGCTGGTCGCCGTCGCAGGCGCCGTCGTCCGCCTCGAGCGGCTGCGGGCCCTCCGCCCGGCCCGCTGGGTCACGATCGCGGCTCTCCTCGTCTTCCTCGTCTACGCCGCTCCGGTTCTCTTCACCGGCCAGGCGACGTTCGCCGGCTTCGCGACGCTCGACGACACCGTCAACTGGTTCGTCCTCACCGAGCGCGTCCTCTCGCACGGGCGCAGCTTCGCCGGGCTCGGGCCGTCCGCGTACTACACGCTCGTCCACGCGTACTTCCACACGGGCTATCCGCTCGGTGCGTTCATGCCGCTCGGCGCGGCGGCGAAGCTCGTGAACGAGAACATCGCCTGGGTCTACCAGCCGTACCTCGCCTTCCAGGGGGCGATGCTCGCGCTCGGAGTCTGGACGATCGCCGGCGGTCTCGTGCGCTCCGTGCGCCTCCGGGCTGCGGTCGCGTTCGTCGCCGCGCAGCCCGCGCTCCTCTACGGCTACTCGCTCCTAGGCTCGGTCAAGGAGCTCGTCACGGCGCCGCTGCTCGTGCTCGTCGCGGTCCTCGTCGCCCATGCTTACCGCACCGCGCCCTCGGGGCGGCGGCTCGTTCCGCTCGCGGTCGTGCTCGCGGCCGTGCTCGCGACGCTCAACGTGAGCGGCTTCGTCTGGCTCGCTCCGGCCCTCGTTCCGCTGCTGCTTCTCCTCCGCCGCATCTCCGCCGCGGTCTTCGGGCGGCGTGCGGCGATCCTCACGGCGGTCACGCTCGTGCTCGCCGTGCCCGCTCTCGCGACGGCAGGGAGCTTCGTGTCGAGCGCCAGCCGCCAGCTCACGAACTCGGCCCACGGCGCGAACGCGCTCGGGAGCGTGCTGTTCCACCGGCTCAGCTTTCTCCAGGTGCTCGGCGTCTGGCCGGTCGGCGACCTTCGGGTCAGCCCGGCGACGATCTGGCCGACGTACCTCCTCCTGGCGCTGCTCGTCGGGCTCGCCGCGGCCGGTCTTCGCGAAGCCTGGCTGCGCGGCGCGTTCGCGCTGCCGATCTACGTCGCGACCTGTCTGATCGGGGTCTTCATCGTCTCGCTCACCGGCTCGCCGTGGACGGTCGGGAAGGCGCTGGCGACGGCCTCGCCGGCCGTGCTCGCGCTCGGGCTCGCCGGTGCGTGCGTCTACCTCGGCCGCACCGCGGCCGGCGCCGTCGTCGCGGCCGCCGCCCTCGCCGTGACGGGAGGCGTGCTCTGGTCGAACACGCTCGCCTACAGTGGCGTGCGGCTCGCCCCACGGGCCGAGCTCGTGGAGGAGGCCCATCTCGGACAGCGCTTCGCCGGCCAGGGGCCCGCGCTGATGACCGGCTTCCAGTGGTACTACGCGCAGTACTTCCTCCACCGGCTCGCCCCGGAGTGGGTGACGCCGCAGACCGACTTCGACCAGCTGCCGATCGCCGGCGTGGAGCGTTACTCGACGCTCGTCCTCAGCCGCGGCCCGATCGCGAGCCGGCCGCCGTCTTCGTACAAGCTCGTCTGGCACGGACGCTACGACGAGGTCTGGAAGCGAGTCCGCGGCGCGCCGAGGGTCATCCAGCACGTCCCGTTCGGCAACAACACCGAGCCGGGGGCGATCCCCAACTGCGCGAGGATCCACTCGCTCGCCCATGCCGCAGCCGCGGCGGGCGGGAAGCTCGCCTACGTCGTCCGCGCGCCCGCTCTCGTCCTCAGTCTCGACGCCGGCGGCAAGCAGCTCGGCTGGCCGTCGGACGGCTACGAGCCCTTCCCGACGAGCAGCGGGCGTATCACCTTCTCCGAGGACGTTCCGACCACGGGCACGTACACCGTCTGGATGGGCGGCTTCACCCCAGGCACGGCGACGATCTCGATCGACGGACGGACGGTCGGCTCGGCGGCGCATCTGATCGAGAAGGTCGCGCAGTACGCTCCCCTCGCCTCGGTCCACCTCGCCGCGGGCGTTCACACGATCGTCGTGAGCTACGACCGCTCGCTTCTCTCGCCGGGAAGCACCTCGCATCTCCCGTGGGGGATGGGCCCGATCGTTCTCTCCACGCAGACCGAGTTCGTGCCCGTCCACTACACGACGCCGGCGCACGCGGCGTCTCTCTGCAAGCTGAACCTCGACTGGGCGGAGGCCGTCGCCGGGTGAGCCTCCTCGTCCCGTGGCTCGCGTTCCCGGTCCTCCTCGCCGTCCTCTCGCTCGGGCTCGGCCTGCTCGTGGAGGCGATCGCCGGCAGCCGGCTGCACGGCGCGCTTCTCCTCCCGGTCGGCTTCGCCGGCATCGTCGTCGTGGCGGACACGACGACGCTGAGTGCTTCCACGGCCCGCCACGTCACGCCCCTGGTCGTCGCGCTCGCCGTCGCCGGCTTCGCGCTCGCCGCCTGGGGCGACCGGCTGCGGACGCTCAGGCCGGATGCCTGGGCGGTGGGAGCCGTCGTCGCGGTCTTCGCGGTCTACGCGGCACCCGTCGTGATGCTCGGGCGGGCGACCTTCGCGGGCTACTCCTCGCTCGACGACACCGCACAGTGGTTCTCGCTCATCGACCGCGTGATGAGCTACGGGCGAAGCGCTGCCGGCCTGCCGCCGTCGACGTACCACCACATCCTCCACGAGTACCTCCACACGGGCTACCCGGTCGGCTCGATGATCCCGCTCGGCGTCGGCGCGCGTCTCGTCGGCCGTGACGTCGCCTGGGTGCTGCAGCCGTATTTCGCCTTCGCCGCTGTCCTCCTCGGCCTCAGCCTCTGGGTCATGCTCGCGGGTCCGATCCGCTCGCGGCGCTGGCGTGCGCCCGCGGTCTTCATCGCCTCCCAGCCGGCGCTCCTCTACGGCTACGCGCTCTGGGGATCGATCAAGGAGGTCGTGACCGCCGCGCTCCTTCCCTTGCTCGCGATCCTCGTGGCGCGCGCACTGCGCTCGACGCCGTCGGTGCGCGACCTCGTTCCGCTCGCGGTCGTCTCGGCGGCCGTGCTCGCGGCGCTGAACCTCGCCGCGCTCGTCTGGCTCGTGCCGGCTCTGTTGCCGCTCGTCGTCGTGGCGCGCAGGATCCCGGCGCAGGCGTTCGCGCGGCGCACCGCCGGATTCGTCGCCTGCATCGCCGTCCTCGCTCTGCCGACCCTCGCCGTGGCCCGGACGTTCACCGCCGCGGCGAACCACAACCTCGCGGCTGGCGCGCACGGCCTGAACGAGCTCGGCGAGCTGAAGCATCCGCTCAGCGTCCTCCAGCTGCTCGGGATCTGGCCGGTCGGAGACTTCCGCAACAGCCCGCGCACGTTCTGGCCCACCGGGCTGCTGCTCGCTCTCCTCCTCCTCCTCGCGGTCGGCGGGCTCGTCGTCGCGGTGCGCCGGCGCGCCTGGAGCCTGCCGCTCTACGTCACGATGGCTGTCGTCGGGTGGCTGGCGCTCAGAGTGGGCGGGACTCCGTGGACGATCGGGAAGGAGCTCGCGACGGCGTCGCCGGCTCTGCTCGCGGCTGCCTTCGGCGGCATCGGCCTTCTCGCGGCGCGCCGCGGCCGGCCGGCGCTCGTGGCCGGAGCTGCGGCCGTCGCGCTCGCCGGAGGAGTGCTCTGGTCGAACGCGCTCGCCTACAGCGGCGCCCGTCTCGCGCCGAACGACCAGCTCGCCGAGCTCGACCTGATCGGCCACGAGTTCGCGGGTCAGGGCCCGACGCTGATGACCGAGTTCCAGCCGTACGGCGTCCGCCACTTCCTCCGCGAGCTCGCCGTCTCCCAGCTGCCGCCGAAGAACATCGACGCGTTCCCGCTCGCCGAGGTGGAGAGCTTCCGGACACTCGTGCTCGACCACTCGCCGCTCGAGAGCCGCCCGCCGGCGAACTACCGGCTGGCCCGCGCCGGCCGCTTCTACGACGTCTGGCAGCGCATCCCCGGCGTCCCGCGACCGCTGCAGCAGATCGCGCTCGGACAGGGCATCCAGCCGGCCGGAACGCTCGCCTGCAGCCGGATCGTGAGCGTCGCACGCGTCGCGACGCAGCGGCACGAGCGCCTCGCGACGGTGCTACGGCCCGCTGCGCTCGGCTTCGAGCTCGGCGCGGCGCAGCACCCGGCTGCGTGGACAATCGATCCGTCCGGCGGCGTCTACCCGACGAGCGCCGGCACCGTCGTGAGCTCGGTGGCCGTCCCGGCTGCCGGCCGCTACGGCGTCTGGGTCGGCGGCTACACGCCCGGCCGACTCACGGTCACGGTGGACGGCGACACCGTCGGCTCGGTCGTCCACCGGATCGAGCTGCCCGGCCAGTACTACCCCGTGGGCTGGATTCAGCTGACGCGCGGCCGGCACCGGATCGTCCTCGGCTACTCGCGCCCGCTCCTGCAGCCGGGCAGCACGTCGGGCACCGCGCAGCTGCCGATGGGCCCGCTTGTCGTGTCGAGGGATACCGAGGATCTGCCGGTGACGTACGTCCGGCCTGTCCGCGCGCACACGCTCTGCGGCCGGAGCCTCGACTGGCTCGAGGTCGTCCGATAGCGGTTCCCCGCGTCGTCTGGATGGCGTGGCTGCAGGGCCTCGACCAGGCGCCGCTCCTCGTCCGGCGCTGTGTCGAGTCGTGGCGGCGGCACAACCCGGGCTGGGACGTGCGCGTCCTCAGCGAGGCGGACATGAGCCGTCACACGAGCTTCGACCACACGGTCGGGCCGGTGGCGGGCCAGGCCGTCTCCCACCGGACGGATCTTCTCCGCACGGACCTGCTCGCGACCCACGGCGGCGTCTGGGCCGACGCGACCTGCTACTGCACGCGGCCCCTGGACGACTGGCTGCCGGCAGCGGTCGACCCGTCGGGCTTCTTCGCGTTTGCGCGGCCGGGATTCGACCGGCCCATCTCGAGTTGGTTCCTCGCCGCCCGCCCCGGCAATCTCGCCGTCACCCGCCTGCGCGACTTCCTCCGGGATCACATGGCGCGGCCGCTGCGTCCGGCTCCGCGGCCGCTCGTGGGGCTCCTGATGCTGACGCCCTTCACGCGTGGGCTCTGGTTCTCGCGGCTCATTCGCGACCGGCTCGGGGTCGAGCCCTACTACGCGATCCACTACGCCTTCGAGCTCCTGCTGCGGACGGATCCGGCGTTCGCCCGCGTCTGGCAGGAGACACCCACGGTCAGCGCCCGGCCGTTGCACGCGCTCCTGTGGGGCGGATTGACGCGGCCGCTGACCGGGGAGCTCGAGCGGGAGATCGAGGGAGCGACGGTGCCGATGCACAAGCTCACCTTCAAGTTCGACGAGAGCGACGTCCCACCCGGGAGCGTCCTCGAGCGTCTCCTCCGCGACGGGCCGTAGCCCGGCTCAGCGGGCGAGGACGGCGCGCACCACGTCGCGAGGCAGAGCGCCGCTGAACCACGCGAGCGCGACGAACATCGCGACTGCGAGACACGCGGCCGGCCCCGCGGGGATCGCGGAGACGAACGCCGGCCAGGCGGAGACCGCGCCGCAGGCGAGCAGTGTCGCTGCCGCCCCGAGCTTCGGCCGCAGCGCGGGCCGCGCCCGGACGAGCGCCGTCAGCCCTGCCGCCGCGATCGTCGCCTCGCCGAGCACCGCCGCGACGGCGGCGCCGGTGATCCCGAAGAACACGATGAGCGGCCCGCCCGCGACGGCGGCCATCGCGAGCCCGCACAGGCTCACCGCGATCCGGGCCCGCTGCCGATGGACGGCGACGAGAGCCGGCAGCCAGACGAGCCCGAGAAACGTCCCGAACATCGCGAACGCCTGGATCCGCAGCGCTCTCGCGGCGCCGGCATAGCCGCTGCCGCCGAGCAGGACGGCGATCGGCCGCGCGGCGATCGCGAAGATGAGGGCGCCGGCGACGGCGAGGAACACCGCCACCTCGAAGAGTTGCTGGAGCGCGAACGCGAGCCGCTCCTCGTCCTCGTCGCCGCTCGCCCGCGCGAGGATCGGGAACGCCGACGAGAACGCGATCGCGGCGCCGGTCGCGAGCACCTGCAGGACGCGGTTCGAGAGGGCGTAAAGGCCGGTGTCCGTCCGTCCGGTGGCGAGCGAGACGATGATCAGGAGGAGGCGGAGATAGACGGAGCCGATGACGGTTGCGATGCCGAGCGGCAACGCGTCGATGAGGAGCGGTCGCCACCGCTGCCACGAGAAGCGCGGCGCGATCGACGAGACGCCTGCCACCGAGAGCGCGAAGACGAGGACCGCCAGAGCGGCGATGGTCGGGACGGCGAGAAACGGCAGGAGTGTGGCGCCGGCGAGGACGAGACCGAGCAGACCCAGGCCGGTGACGACGTCCCGTACGAGGCCGGCCGTGGTGAGAATGCCGAACCGGAGCTGCGTGGTCGCGGGCAACAGAGCCGTCTGCCAGAGGTCGACGAGCAGGACGCCGAGGGCTCCGATCGCGACTCCCTCGACCATCGTCCGGTCGTAGCCCGCGACGAGGGCGAAGGTGACGGCGATGACCGCGGCGGCCGGGGCGAGCACGATGCGGAGCCCGGCGACGTGCGCCTGCAGCTCCCTCCGCTCCGCCTCGCCGCGCAGCGTCGCGAAGTCGCGCTGGGAGACGACCGCGACGCCGGCGTCCGCGAGCGCTCCCGTCACCGCCGCGATCGAGATGACCGTCGCGTAGCGGCCGTAGTCGCCGGCGCCGAGGTAGCGGAGCAGGACGATCGTCGACACGATGCCGACCGCCGTGCCGACGAAGTAGCCGACGGTGCGCACGATCCCGCCGCGGATCGCGACGCGGCCGGCGGCCGGCAGGTCGAGGACGTCCGGGTGGAGGTCGCCGTCCGTCGTCATCGGTCGCCGTAGAACGCGGCGACACGCTCGAGCGAGGCAGCGAGCGAGAGGCGCTCGGCGTTCTCCGCGTACCAGGCGCGCGTCGACCGCCGCAGCTCGGGCCCCGCCTCGTGGACGCGCACGATCGCGTCGGCGAGATCCGCTGCGCCGTCCGACGGAGCGGCGAAGCCGTTGACTCCTTCCTCGACGAGCTCCACGGCGGCATTCTCGTCGCCGCGGACGACGATGCTCGGCACGCCCGCGGCGGCCGCCTCGACGACGATGCGGCCGTAGCCCTCGCGGCGCGACGGGAGCGCGAGGCAGAGAGCCCGGCCGAGCGACGCGGCGAGGCGCTCGGGCTCGACGAAGCCGGGAGCCTCGACACTCCCGGTGAGGCCGTGCGCCTCGATCGCGGCGAGGAGCGCCGCGTGATCCGGCCCGTCGCCGAACAGGTCGGCGCGGAGGTCGGGGATCCGCTGCTTCGCCTGCGCAAGTGCGGGCACGAGGCTGAGGACGCGCTTCTCGGCGACCTGCCTGCCGGCGAAGACGACGGTCGGCTCGGCCTCCGTCTCGGCCGGTGGCGGTGCTGTGCCGCCGTACTGTCCCGTGAGCCGTACGACCGGTCCGCGAACGCCGTGCTCGAGCAGCCGCGCCTCGTGGAGCCGCGAGAAGCAGAACGCCTGCTGCCTCGGCAGCAGGCAGAGCTTCTGGACGAGCCAGCCGACATCGCCCTTGCGCCGTCCGAGGTAGTCGCGCCAGTACGCGCGCGTCCAGAGCTCGTGCCAGTCGACGGCGAGCGCGTAGCGGCCGAACGGCCGTGCAGCGGCGGCGGCGAGCAGCGAGAAGTACGGGAAGGACGCGGTGTGGACGGCGTCGTAGCGCCCGCCGTGCCGGAGGAGATGCCGGAGGACGCCGAGCCCGAAGAACAGCGCCTCGTCGATTCGTCGCGTGCCCCAGTCGTCGTAGAGCGGCCGCGGCCTGTCCACCCCGACGACGCGGACGCCGGCCAGGGTCGGCTCCTCGCCGCGCTCCCACTGCCGGCGGGTCAGGTACGTGACCTCGTGGCCCCGCTCCGCGAGCCCCTGCGCGAGATCGGCGTACCAGCGCTCCGCTCCGCCGATCGTGTACGGATAGAGGCAGTCGTAGACGATGCAGATCCGCATGCGCGGGCGAGCGTACCGGCGAACGGCCGCTCGCTCGAAGCGGCGATACGCTTTCGTCTGCGATGACCGAGCTCGACGAGATCCCAGCCGGCGGGACGGCGACGGCGACGGCGCCCCGCGTGTCGATCGTCATCCCCTGCCTGAACGAGGCGGAGCACATCGAGGAGTGCGTCGCGCGGGCTCGGGAGGCCCTCGAGGCGGGCGGTCTCGACGGCGAGATCATCGTCGTCGACAACGGCTCGGAGGACGACAGCGGAGCGCTCGCGCGGGCTGCCGGCGCCACCGTGGTCGACGAGCCCCGCCGTGGCTACGGCAGCGCCTACCTCGCGGGCTTCGCGGCTGCGCGGGGCGACTACCTCGTGATGATCGACGCCGATCTAACGTACGACTTCGCCGAGATCCCCGGCTTCGTCCGCAAGCTCGACGACGGCGCGCAGCTCGTCATGGGGAACCGGATGGCGGGGATCCAGGCCGGCGCGATGCCCTGGCTCAACCGGTACATCGGCAATCCGCTCCTCTCGGGCTTCCTCAACCTCATCTACAAGACCCCGATCGCCGACGCCCACTGCGGCATGCGCGCGCTGCGGCGCGACGCCCTGCCGACGCTGCGGCTGCACTCGACCGGCATGGAGTTCGCGTCGGAGATGGTCATCCGGGCGGCGAAGGAGCGTCTCGTGATCGCGCAGGTGCCGATCGCGCTCCATCCGCGCAGCGGTGTCTCGAAGCTCTCGCCGTTCCGCGACGGCTGGCGCCATCTGAGGCTGATGCTCGTCCACAGCCCGACGTTCCTGTTCATCGTGCCGGGTGCCGTGCTCTCGATCGTGGGCATGCTCGTGATCGCTCTCGTCTTCGCGGGCGCCTCGCTCTTCGGCCGCGTCCTCTACCTCCACTCGCTGATCGGCGGCGCGCTACTTCTGATGGTTGGCTCCCAGGTCGTCGGGCTCGGGCTGTGCGGCTGCGCGTACGGCGTCCATCACCTCGGCGAGAGGAACGCCTGGTTCGAGCGCGCCCGGCGCCGGGTCAGCCTCGAGCAGGGATTGCTGGCGGGAACCGTCGTCACGCTCGCCGGGCTCGCCGCCGGCGCGGCGATCGTCGTGCACTGGGCCGGCCACGATTTCGGCTCGCTCGGAGAGGGCCGCCTCGCGATCCTCGCCGCGACGCTCGTCGTCGTCGGACTGCAGATCGTCTTCACGTCCTTCCTCCTCTCGATCATCGGGATGGGCGGGAGCGAGCGACCTCGCTGAGGCGCTCCCGAGCGACGGCGCCGTAGGGGAACGTCCGGGCCCGGACCCAGAGGTCGAGGACGACATCGCGGGCGTCCTCGAGCGGGGGCCGGCGTCGGAGCGCGGAGTCGCGGCGGAACCGCTCGAGGAGAACCTCCGTCTGCTCGTCCGTCTGCTGCCGTAGCTCCGGCTCGGGCACGTCGGCGGCGGGGAGGGCGTCGCCGCTGACCTGCTCCACGAGAGAGGAGATCGTCGCCGGATACGCCGCGACGAGCTCCTCGTACGTCAGCTCGACCACGGGCACGGCGCCGCGGGCGAGCGCCTCCGCCCAGAGCGCGTCGTCGCGGAGAATCGCGGTCCTCAGCCGGCTGATCGCGCGGAAGTTGTACGGCACCTCGGGCCGGGCCCCGGCCGCCTCGCCGGCGCCGCGATGCCAGGCGCCCGTGTACGCCGCCTTCCAGTAGGAGACGGCCTGCCGGTCGGCGTCCGCTCTCCGCATGTGGACGTACGTCGCGTCGGGAAAGAGCTCGGCGAGCAGCGTCAGCGCGGCGGAAGGCTCGACCGTGCGGCGGGCCGTGCGGTTGGTCTCCCGCCGGAGCTCGTCGAGGTGCGACCAGTGGAGCTTCGCGCCAAAAACCCCGTTCGCGGAGGAGCGGCGCGCGCGCAGCTCTCGCACGTACGCGCCGAGATCGCCCCTCGTGCCCCAGCGCGCGGCGAGCGTGGCGCGGAAGCCGATGTTGAAGTACTCCGTCGGCGTCCCCGCCAGGCCGGTGCGGTGCAGCCCCGAGCAGAGCAGCGTGCTCCCGCTTCGCGGCGTCGAGCAGACGAGATACGTCCTGGACGCCGAGCCGGGGTCGCGCGGAGGGGTCACGTCGAATTCGGCCGCCAGCATCGGACGCGTTGCAGTCCGTCTCATGAGGCGGGCAGTCTATCCCCGGCCTCTCGCAGCTCTCGGCGCCGTCAGCGCTTGGCGAACAGCCCGCGGAAGCGGCCGCGCGACATTGCGCCGTAGAAGCGCGCGCGCCCGGGCTCGCCGCGCATCAGGAAGTAGGCGGAGCCCGCCGCTAGCTGTGCGGCGCGCCAGGCGGCGTACCGGCGCGGGAAGCGGTACTGCGTCAGCAGGCGCGTGTGGTCGCGTCCGTAGACGTACGCCTTGCGGGCGGCCGCGTCGTCGCCGAGCCTCGGATGGAAGTCGGGATGCCCGATGCGGATGCTCGGCTCGTAGCCGACGGTCAGGCCACGGGAGAGTGCGCGCAGGATGTACTCGCCGTCCTGGCCGCCGCCGGCGATCAGCTCGCCGTCGGGCCCGAGGCGGGTGCTGTACGACTCGTCCCATTCGCCGACCGTCCCGATCGCCCGGCCGCGGATGAAGAACGTGAACCCGATCGCCCTGCGCCAGAGATTGCGCGGGGTGACGAGACCGCCTTCGCTGTCCCACCTGAGCTGGGTCGGGCGTCCCTCGTCGTCGCAGCTCGTTCCGGACAGCGCATCCCAGTCTGGGTGCTCGGCGAAGGCGCGCAGCACGCGCTCGACCGTGTCCGGCGCGTACCAGCAGTCGTCGTCCGGCCGGCCGACGACGTCCGCCGTGGCGCGGGCGAAGCCGGCGTTGCAGGCCCGGCTGAGGCCGCGCGGCGAACGGAGATGCTCGAGGTCGAGTCGTCCCTCGAACGCGGCGACGACCGGCGCGAGCCGGTCGTCCTCGTTCTGGTCGACGACGAGCACGCGGAGCGGGCCGCGCCAGGTCTGCTCCGCGACGCTCGCGAGGAAGCGCTCGAGCTCCGCCGTCCGGCCGACCGTCGGGACGACGAGGTCTATGGACGACGGCTCGTCCAGCGGGAGTCGCCTAGCTCGTGAGCTGGAACGAGCTGACGATGTCGTCGATCTCTCGCGTCGTCTTCGCGTCGCCGAGCGCGGCGACTGTGGCCATGACGACGCTGCCCTTGGCGATCGGGAGGACGACGACGTTTCGCACCTCGTGTTGCTTCGTGCGGTCGTACGTCACGTCGAGCGCCTGTCCGGCCTTGAGACTGATCATGTGCGCGCCCACGAGCTTGTAGCCGGGGCCGGCACCCTTCTTCAACTGGGCCTCGAGAGTGCGGATGTAGGCGGTGTTCAGGTGAGCGACCTTACCGCCGAGCCGCAGGACGACGACACCGTGTCCCTTCGCCTGGCGCATGGCCGCGAAGGCGTGCTGGCCCGGCGCCACCGAGTTGGGCGCAACGGTCTTCCAGTCCTTCGGATACGTGATCTTGTACTTGCCGCTGGTCTGTGTCGATCCCTTGACGGCCTTCGTCGGGGAAGTGCTCCGGATCGCGCCGAAGTAGATGCCGACGGCGGCGGCGACGACCACGGCCGCTCCGGCGATCCACCACGGCAGCTGCGGCGGCAGGTTGCGCTGCGACTGCTTCTGCCTCGGCTTCGAGGCGCGGGGGCGCCGAGCCGGCTGCTCCGGCGTCTCGGACGGAGTGGGCTCGCTGTAGCTCTCTTCGAATTCGTTGCTCATGTGTCGCCCTTCCCGGCCGGACTCGGCCGGCGGATGGTCAGTCTAGCGGGGGATTTCGGCCCGTAAAACGGAGGCGGCGCCCGTAGGCGCCGCCTCCCTGCTGCTTTGAGCCGCTCGGTCTAGGCGCCGTGCTGCCAGACGTCGATGACCCAGGTTGCGTCTGCCGGAGCCTCCGACGTCGTCGTGACGTTGCAGAAGCGAACCCGGATGGTGTTCGGGCTGGAGACCCAGCCGGCCCAGATGAAGCCGCCGCCCGGGTTGCTCTCGGGCGTCACGTTGACCGTGTCGCCGACTGCAGCACCAGTCACCGTGACCGGCTCGAAGGTGCAGGAGTTGGCCGGGACGCTGCTGCCCCAGTCGACCGCCGTGATGAGCGCGGTAGTCGAGAGGAAGCGAGCGATCGTCGACCCGCCGTTGCCGATCGTGATGCCGCCCGTGAAGTTGACGTTGCCGGCGAAGCTCGCGGTGCTCTGACCCGTGAGGTTGCCGGTCACCGTCGCGCTGCCGGAGAATGCCGCGTCCGTTCCGGTCAGCTGCCCGGTGAGCGTCGTGGCGCCTGCGGTCAGCGTCCCGGCCTTGACGTTGCCCGAGATGCTCGCGCTGGTGCCGAAGAGCTCGCCGTTCGTGGTGAGGTCACCGTTCGCGGTGACGCTGCCGGAGAAGTACGCGTTCGCTCCGGTGAGCGTTCCCGTCGTGAGCGTGCCGGTCGTGAGCGTTCCGGCGATCACGTGGCCGGCGAAGCTCGCGCCGTTCTGGCCGGTCAGCTTGCCGCCGACCGTGAGCTCGCCGTTGAACGAGCCAGTCTGCGCCGTGACGTTGCCGCTGAAGTTCGCGTCCGTCCCGTGCAGTGCGCCGGTCGTCACGCTGCCGTTGAACAACCCGTTGCCCGTGGAGATGGAGCCCGCGGTCACGTTGCCGGCGAAGCTCGCTGCGCTGCCGGTCAGCATGCCGTTCACGGTGAGGTTGTTGTTCGCCGTGACGTTGCCGCCGAAGTACGCATCCGATCCGGTGAGCGTTCCGGTCGTGAGCGTTCCGGCCTTCACGTTGCCGGCGAAGCTCGCACCGTTCTGGCCGGTCAGCTTGCCGCCGACCGTGAGCTCGCCGTTGAACGAGCCGGTCTGGCCGGTGACGTTGCCGCTGAAGTTCGCGCTCGTCCCGTGGAGGGCGCCGGTCGTCACGCTGCCCGTGAACGACGCGTTGCCGCTGCTGATGGAGCCGGAGGTCACGTTGCCCACGAAGCTCGCGCCGCGTCCGCCGGTCAGCGTTCCGCCGACGGTGACGCTGCCTGTGAAGCTCGCGCTCCAGCCCTTCAGCAAGCCGCCGACGGTCACCTTGCCCGCGAAGCTCGCGTCGCCGAGGCTCCGCAGCTCGTGGGCAGTGACGTTGCCGGAGAAGTCCGCGTTCGTCCCGGTGAGGGTTCCGGTCAGGGTCGTGGCGCCGGCGTCGAGCGTCCCGGCCGTCACGTTGCCCGTGAAGTCACCGTTGGCGGCGCTCAGCGCGCCGCTCGTGTGAATCGAGCCGGCGGTCAGCGTGCCGCCCGTGTAGATCGAGCCGGCGGCGACGTTGCCCCAGAAGTGGCCGTTGCCGGCGGTCACGGTGCCCCAGAAGTCCGCGTTGCTTCCGTTGAGCGTTCCGGTCGTGAGGGTTCCGGCCGTCACGTTCCCGCCGAAGCTCGCGCCCTTCCAGCCGGTGAGCATGCCCTGCACGGTCACGTCGCCGGTGAACCGGGCGTTAGTTCCCGTGAAGGACGAGCCGCCGCTGATCGAGCCCTGCGGCCCCTGCGGCCCCTGCGGGCCCTGCGCGCCGGTTGCGCCAGTTGCGCCGGTCGCGCCGGTTGCACCCGTTGCTCCGGTGGCACCGGTTGCGCCCGTCGGACCTGCGGGGCCAGCCGGACCTGCGGGGCCAGCCGGACCTGCTGGCCCGCTCTTGATGAGGCCCTTGAGGTAGTTCACGCGATCGTCGATGTACGAAATCGTCGGGATAGCAACGTGGCTGTAGCCAACCGGACACCCGCCCTTGGCGCCGACTGCCGCTACCACCGTGCCGCTGAAGTTGAGGCACACCTGCACGGTGTTTCCCTTCCACACGTTCCCCGAAAGCTTGTTCGTCTTCGCCGACGCACCTCCGGCGAGAACGGCTGCGGCGACGAGCGCTCCGATGAGAGCGACCCCGCCGACCCCTGTGACCCACCGCCTATCCCTCATGTGATCTCTCCCTCATTTGGCCCGGTCCGATTAACGCCCACAGGCTCACGAACAGCCGCAGTGAGCCGCAGCGAGCATACGACGGAATGTCGCATGGTGTCAATGCCCCTATGCGATGCGGATAAAGGGCCGGACGTGGCCGGCGGGTGAGTAAATGGGCGGAACCAGACATTGCGCAAACCACGCGCTTGTCGAGGGTGAGACGCTCGACCTCTCGGCCCTGTGATCGGCAGCGAGCGCTCGCGGCTTGGTGTCAGGGCCGCCAGGAACATCGTCTGTCCGACCGCTATGGGAGTCTTGCATGGTGCCCGCCTGAGGGCGCTTTTGCTTCCCCACGAAGCCCCACGTCCGACGTCGCTGGTACAGGTCCAGTCCCTTTCGGCACCCGAGAAAGGAGGACCAAGTGACGAAGGGACATGTGGCACTCGTTCGGGAGCAGGGCATCGACTTCGCAGTTGTGATCGTCAAGCCGTCCGTGCTCCACGGGCCGAAGAGCAGCAAGGATGACCTGGTCGCGACGTTCTCTCTGGAGTTCGGCGCGCCGGCCGTCCTCATGGCTCAGGATTCACGAGGAGTGCCGACCTACTACGGCCGCCATGACCTCGTGAACTGGCTGAAGAACGTCTTCCCGGAGCAGCTTCCGTGGAGGGAGTTCACGCTTGCCGCGTAACGGCAATCCTGCGGAGCGCCGGACGTTTCGCCGTCTTACATTGACGTAGTCTCGTTCGGCGCTCCATTGACCTCCGGGCCATAGAGGGCGATAGATGCAGGGCAGGCGCCTCCGCGTCCGACGACAGGAGTACGGTTGCCGCCCCACCGGGACCATCGTGAGTGACGACTTCTTCAAGACGCACCCGGCCTATCGGCGAGCGCAACCCGGCCTACAGCGCTGGAGTGTCTTCTGCTGGATGACCGCACTCTCGGGCACAGCGTGGCTGCGCGATCCCAACGTGCGGGCGCCATGGCGACTCAAGCTCGAGGCCGGTCTCTGGGGGTGGGCGTTCATCGGGCTCTTTCCGCTGCTTGTCCTCTGGCTCGGGGTATGGATCATCTGGCTGTTCGTCCGCATCTGCCTGCTCGGCTTCGCAGCCATATTCACGGCCGCATACTGGTTGGCGAGGTTGACAGGCGCCAACCGACGCGCCTGAGCTGGACGCCCGCGTTCGCAATCCGAAGTGGCGGCAATAGGGAAGCCGCCCGGTTCGAGCGTACGATCTGACCGTGGAGCTTGATCCGCGTCGTACGTTCTCACGCCGTGAGGTGTGGAGGGCGTGGCAGCGGCAGGGCCGGACGTGCATTGGATGCGGGCGCGCGATCCCCTTCGACCTGATGCATGGCGATCACATTGTGGCGTGGAGCCATGGCGGGCGGACTTCGATCGAGAACCTTCAGGCGCTCTGTGGCTCGTGCAATCTCCGAAAAGGGAGCCAGCCCCAAGAAGTCACCCCTGCGCGGTTCAACGCTAACGCCCTCGCCCCAGCGGTTTCTGGTTTGCGCGGATGGCAGGCGGAAGCCGTGCCGTTGGTCCTAGCAGCTCTCACCGACGAGCCTGTCTTGGTCGAGGCCTGTCCTGGCGCGGGAAAGACTCGCTTCGGCTTGGAGATCGCCTACGCGATGGTCACGAACGAGCAGGTGTCGCGAGTACTGATCGTGGTGCCGACGCTAGTGATCGCCGATGAATGGCTTCGCGCTGCTTCTAACGTGTTTCGCGACGCGCCGACTATTCCACTCCGCTCGCAGCGAGACTGGCGAACCGTCGACCCGATCGGCGACGACTGGGCGGGCGCGGTTATTACTTACCAGTCGCTGTTCAAGTCCACGGAGATGTTTCTGGCTCACGCGACCGACCCGGGCCAAAGGACCCTCGTGATGTTCGACGAGGTCCATCATGCGGGCGTGGGCGCTGCCTGGGGAATCTCGGCTCAGGAAGCCTTCGCGGCTGGAGCCACGGCGATCTTGTCTCTCTCGGGGACGCCGTTTCGGACGAAGCGCGATCAGATCGTGTTTGTGCCTTCAAGGCACGGCCGTGCAGCACCTCAGTACCGCTACTCCTACGACAAGGCGATCCTCGACCGCGCATGTCGTCCGGTGCAGTTCGTCGAAACGCGAGGAGAGGCAACCTTCCGCACCGAGGACGATCGCCTTCATACCGTCAGCTTCAGCGACACGCTTACCGATCTCGGTCAGCGGAGGCGGTTGCGGTCGGCGATTGAGTGGATCGGCGAGCACTCGATCGCCGAAAAAATGCTCGTCGATGCAAATCAGTACCTCCTGACCCTGCGCAAGCAAGGCGACCTCGATGCTGCCGGACTGGTCGTTTGCATCGACTGCGCGCACGCTGATCGAGTCGCAGAGTGGATGTCGTCCCGCGTAACCGGGTTCCGCCCGATCGTCGCATGCTCTCGGCTCTATGACGAGAACGACTTAGGACCGGCGAACGCAATAAGGCGATTTCGGGACACTCACGATCCGTGGCTGGTCGCCGTGAACATGGTCTCAGAGGGTATGGACATCCAGAGGCTGCGGACGGTCGTGTATCTCACCAACCGTCTGACCCTGCTGTCCTTTCGCCAGATCGTCGGTCGCGTTGTTCGCACAGATCCATCGAACCGCGACGACCACGGGCGCATCTATATCCCTGCCGACCCTCGGCTTCTCACGATGGCGCGCGAGATAACTGACGACCCGAACCTGCTCCCAGCGAACATCGTCGTCTACACGGACGTGAACCCCGCGCAACGAGTAGGCATCGAAACGGCTACCCAAACCCACAAGGTGCCGTTCGAAGTGATTCGCACGGTCGGCGAACAAGGAGCAGCCTTCGACATAGAAGGCCGTGAAGCGCACGCGCTTCTCGTGTCCTGCGCACGCCGCTTCATCGAGCTTGAACAACTCACAGGAACTGACCCCGAATCACTCGCACTTGCAGCCTCCGAGACGCCACGACTTCGCGAAGCCCTCCTCGCGCTACGGGATCAAGTGTGACTAGCCGGACACCCCAGCCAGCGACGATCATCCTCGTCGGGGGCACCATGACCGCGGACGATGGCACCACGCTTGACTCTCGATCCCCGGTGATCGGAGATCCAAGCTCCCTCACGATCTATAAGGGTCTTGCTTCTTCGTTCGCTTGGTGGAGTACCGTCAGTCCTCTCGTCGAGCGGATTCTTGACTCTGCCGGACAGGGTGCGTTCGCACTTGTGAACGGTCCTCCCGCTGTCAACGACGTACGCCAAGACGGAACCCTCCGCCGGGTGGGCCTAAAGCAGTTCCTCTCGGCCGGAACGGTGACGATCGACACGCGCAGTCTGTCCACAGCGTGGGAGCAGCACGGCAAAACTGACTCGTCGGGTAGCCGACTCACTCCGAACTGGTGGCGTCCAGCGGTCAGTTTCTCTTTGCCGTGGACGCGCTGGCGGTTCCTAGAAGGGAATGACATCTACCTGAACTCTCTCGACGCGAAACAGCGTGCGGTCGAGGTCGGCGCGAGTGTCCTCGTGGAGACGGCACCAAGGACGTGGGTCGGGAAAGGTTTCAGTCACAAACGGCTTGAAGGTTCGTCGTCCCTCTATCGCGACGAGATCACTCTCGTCCTTCCTCACACGGCACGCACAGAAGAGATCGCACGCGACTACTGCGAGTGGGTGAAGAAGGGCCGACCCGACGACTACTTCCAGGCGCAAGAACTCCGCGAGGAGCTAGAAAGAATCCGGAGTGAGACGGTGGAGCAGAGGCTCGAACGGATACGTTCTGATACGCCCACTCAGGCTCGTCGCTTCGCCGTGCTGTACCACGGGTTCCCTATCG
>Ga0070741_10009056_pt1 | contig 19576 bp, 16 predicted proteins | sample Coa_R1_4_FD_66440 | JGI IMG/M metagenome (GOLD analysis project Ga0070741, IMG submission 66440) | Surface soil microbial communities from Centralia Pennsylvania, which are recovering from an underground coalmine fire - Coalmine... | ecosystem: Environmental > Terrestrial > Soil > Unclassified ...
AACGTCGCGATCGTCGATCTTCTGCCGGGCGGCTTCGAACCCGTGATCGAGCCGCCCAAACTGCCGGAGGACAACGCGAACGGCGAAAGCGGAGACGCTGCGCCTGCGGTCCCGCAATGGCAATCGCCGATCGGTACGCCCGATTCGACATGGGCGCCCGAGTACGCCGATGTGCGCGACGATCGCGTCGTGATCTACGGCACGGCGACGCGCGACGTGCAGCAGTTCGTCTACCGCATCCGGGCGACGAATGCGGGTACGTTCGTGGTGCCGCCGGCGTACGGCGAGTCGATGTACGACCGCACGGTGCAGGCGCGTGCATTGGGCACGAAGATCGAAGTGGTCAAGAAATGACGCGGTGAACGTGCGCGACGGCGCTCCGATGCTGCTGCAATTCATCCGCCGCTGGCAAAACACGTTGATGGCGCTGCTGCTGCTCGGCATCGGCGTGGTCGGCGTGCGGCTCTGGCCGCACCCGTCGCTTGCGCAATTCGCGCCGAGCTCCACCGCGGTCTACGACGAGCGCGGGCGTCTCTTGCGGCTCACGCTTGCGAGCGACGAGCGCTACCGGCTCTGGGTGCCGCTGGCCGAGATGCCGCCGGCGCTCGTGGATGGCGTGCTGCTGCACGAAGACGCTTGGTTTCGCTGGCATCCCGGTTTCAATCCCGTCAGCCTCGCGCGCGGCGCCTTCGTGACGTACTTGCGCGGCGGCAACCGGCAGGGCGGATCGACCATCACGATGCAGCTCGCCCGGCTCATGTACCGGCTCAATACGCGCTCGCCCGGCGGCAAGTTCGTGCAAGTGCTGCGTTCTATACAACTGGAACTTTTCTACTCCAAGGACGCCATCCTCGAGGCGTACCTGAATCTGGCACCTTATGGCCGCAACATCGAAGGCGCCGGCGCGGCGAGTCTCGTCTACTTCGACAAGCCCGTCGCACATTTGACCTTGCCCGAAGCGCTGACGCTCGCCGTGCTGCCGCAGGACCCGAGCCGCCGCGCGCGCGAGGAAGCCGGGGAGACGACGATCGGGCCGCGGCTCGTCGCGGCGCGCGCACGGCTGTTCCGCCGCTGGCTGCGCGCCCACCCCGATGACGCCGCGCAGGCGGCTTTGTTCCAACTGCCGCTCGCGCTGCGCCCGCCGGAACGCCTGCCGTTCGCCGCGCCGCACTTCGTCGAGGAGGTGCTCGCGGATGCGCGTTTGCGCGGCGCGCACCTGCCGACGCTGCGCACGACGCTCGACCTCGACCTCCAGCATCTGCTCGAACGCCAAGTGGTGCAGCACGTCCAGCGCCACAGCGACCGCGGTGTGCGCAACGCGGTCGCGATGATCGTCGACACGCGCGATCTCGGCATCAAAGCGCTGGTCGGTTCGGTCGATTACGGCGACGCTTCGATCGCGGGCCAAGTCGACGGCACCCTGGCCAAACGGTCGCCCGGTTCGGCGCTCAAGCCGTTCATCTATGCGCTCGGTTTCGATCAGGGCGTGTTGCATCCGCAAACCGTGCTGCGCGACGTGCCGACGTCGTTCGGTCCGTTCACGCCCGAGAACTTCGATGGCCGTTTCCTCGGGCCGGTGACGGCCACCGAGGCGCTCGTGCGCAGCCGCAACATCCCGGCGGTATACGTTGCATCGAAGTTGAAAAATCCAGATTTCTACCAGTTCCTGAAGGACGCCGGCGTCGCGCGCATGGCGGACGAGGACTTCTACGGGCTTTCGCTCGTGCTCGGCGGGGGCGAAGTCACGATGCAGGAGCTGGCGCGTCTCTACGCTATGCTCGCCAATCGCGGCAGCCTGGCGCCGCTGCGGCGTCTCGCCGACGAACCGCGCGCAACCGATGCGCACGTGCTCAGCGACGAGTCGAGTTTCATGGTGCTCGACATGCTGCGCCAAAACCCGCGTCCGGACGACGCTGCGCTCGCGGAACCGAGCCGTCTACCCGTGTACTGGAAGACCGGCACGTCCTGGGGCTTCCGCGACGCCTGGACGGCGGGCATCGTCGGTCCGTACGTGATCGTCGTCTGGGTCGGTAATTTCGACGGCGCAGGCAACCCGGCCCTGGTCGGCATCGAGATGGCCGCGCCGTTGTTCTTCCACATCGTCGATGCGCTCGAAGCGCGCGATCCGAAACTCAGCGAGCCTCCGCATGCGCCGCCGCGCAACATCAAGCGCGTCGAGATCTGCCTGGCGAGTGGCGACCTGCCGAACGCCTGGTGTCCGCGCCGCGCGGCGACGTGGTTCATCCCGGGCAAATCGCCGATCCGCGTGAGCAGCATCCATCGACCGCTTACGATCGACAATGCCACAGGCGGGGTTGCCTGCCCGCCGTTCGATCCCGGCACGACCCATACGGAAGTCTACGAATACTGGCCGTCGGATCTCGCCAAGGTCTTCCGCCAGGCGGGCATTCCACGCCGCGCACCGCCGCCGTTGCCCGATTGCTCCGCCGCCGCCGACGACGGCGCGCCGCCGCAGATCGTGTCTCCGCTGCGCGGCGAAACCTACGCGCATCGGCTCAGCCGCGCCGGCGAGGAGCGCATCGCGTTCAACGCGACGGTGGATGCCGGCGTGCAGCAGGTGTACTGGTTCGTCGACGACGGTTTCGTCGGCGCGGTTCGCGCCGGCGAGCCGCTGCTCTGGCAGCCGCAGCGTGCCGGCGAATTCACCGTACGGGCGGTCGACGACCGCGGCCGTGCGGACGTGCGCGCGCTGCGCATCGAAGCGGTCGAATGAGCCCTTCTCAGCCGAAATGCGCGACCCAGGCGATGCCGCCAAATGCGACGGCGAGCCCGGCGATGCACAGCGCGGCGCCTGTCGCCTGCGAGACGTTGCCGATGCGCACGGCCTCGGCGCCCTCGCGCACCGGCGTGTCGCGCACGACGCGCGCATCGCGCGCGGGATAGCGCCCGTCGGCGACGATGCGGCGACCGCGCAGCACGAAATGCACGCCGAGGGCGACGAGGCAGATCGCGATGAGCACGACGTAGACGAACAGCATGTCCTTGACGCGCAGGACCAGCTCGGCCGGCGTATAGCTCGTCAGTGCGTGACGCAGCCAATACTCGAATGCGATCGCGATGGCGATCAACACGACGGCAGCCGCGCCGAGCACGATCATGACGCGCCGGCGCTGGGCGAGATCGGCAGGCTGGATCTCCATGAACGCGTCCTCCCTGGGCGTGATCAGCATAACCCGATTGCGTGCGGACGGCGCGCCGTTCGTCGCCGCGAACGCACGCCTGTGCCGATGCACCGGGAAACGCTATGCTCTGCCGCGGAGGACGACAGATGCGACGATATTGGTGGTTCACCTTGCTCGCGCTTGCCGCGGGCTGTCAGGCACCGGCGGCGCGCAGCGGCGCGCATGCGGCGGCGGGCGAGGGCGACGACGCGTTGGCGCGGCTCGCAGGCACGTTGGCGGGCGAGTACGACAATCACGAGCAGGTCCAACGTGCGGCGGCCGCGGCGAGCAACGGTGCGGCGCTCGCCGTGCCGCATGTGCATGTCGAATGGCGTCTCGTCTCGAGCGACCGCGGCGCTTCGGGACTCTGGCTCGCGCGGCTGAAGACGCTCGATGCGAGCGCCAATGCAGACGCCGTCTGGCTCTACCTGATCTCCTCGGCCGACGGCGGCCGGCGCGTCGTGCTGACGCCTTATCGCGGGCTCGATCCGGCCGCGGCTGCGGCTGCGTTCAACGAACGCACCAGCGAGTTCAAGTTCGTCGCCGCGCAATGGGCGGAGCTCGCGCCGTGTGCGCAATCGGGCGAGTGGAAAAATGGACAATTCAGCGCCACGGCGAACGCCGCGGCCTGCAGCGCGCTGTTGCCGGGTCTCGGCGCTTCGGCGGCCTTGCTGCCGCTGCGCATCGGTTTCGACGGCGACATGCTGCGCATCGCTACGTTCGCCGACCAGGCCCGGGGCGGCGCCGCCGAGAGCGAAGCGCGGCGCGTGGTCTGGTTCAACGGCTGGAGCGCGATCAGCGGCGGCGGACGCAGCGCCCGTGCCGACAACCAGGACTGGCACACGCAGCAGAACCTGCGCCTGTCGAGCGAAGGTGGCCGGATACCGATCCGCTGGCGCGACGGCGCGCCGAGCGGCTACTCGCTCGAGCTCGAGCGGCGCACGTACACCGAGCGCAAGTTGAGCGTACTCGAGCTCAGCGTCGTGGAGGACGCGAGCGGCCGCGTGCTCGACTACGCGTGGACGAGCCCCCAAGCGACCGCGATCGGGCTCAATCTGGGCTGGCTGCAGGTCGGGTTCACGATCGCGCCCGCCGCGGCCGATTGAGTCCTAGGGAACCTAGCGGTTCGGTTTGTGGGCGATGACGATGAAGCCTTGGACGACGCCGTCCCTGTCGAGCCGGAGTTCGAGATGCTCGAGCGCGATGTCGACAAATCCCGCATCGCGGCACAAGCGTTCGGCGTAGCTTGGCGCGTGCGCGTAGCGCCGGCTCGGCTGCAATACGAAGCTTTCGCCGTTTTCGGCCGTTTCGCACGTGAAGATCAGCGCGCCGCCGTCGCGCAGCACGCGAAAGGATTCCGGAATCATCCGGCCGAGATCGCCGAGATAGATGAGCACGTCGTTCGCCACCACATAATCGAAGCTGCCGTCCCGCGTCTCGCCGAGCTCCGCATGCAGCTCGTTCTTGCGCAGCTTCGAATAGACGTTGTGAGGAATGGCCTGGTGCAGCATTTTTTCCGAAAGATCTACCCCCACGAACGCACCGCCGATGGGTCCGAGACAGGCGCCGAGCAGGCCTGTGCCGCAGCCGAGATCGAGCACGCTGATGTCGAGCGCCGGGTGGTGCTCGCGGATCATCGCGGCGACTCGTTTGGGCACGCGGTACTTGAGCCTGCCGACGAGATGCGTATCGAAGCGCCCCGCATACTCGTCGAACAGTTCCTCGACCAGCCCGAGCGGTTGCGTGGCCGGTGTTTCGCCGCGCGCTATGGCAAGGTGAAACGCGAGCGCCGGATAGTGCGGCGCCATGGCCACCGCACGTTCGAGCGCCGCGCACGCTTCGTCTTTGCGACCGAGCGCGTGTAGGCAGTTGCCGAGGTTCGCGAGGGCGTCCACGTCGTTCGGAGCATCGACTACGAGCTCTCGCCACAACGGCTCGGCTTGCGCATAGCGGTGTTGCTTGTCGAGACAGATGGCGAGCGCCCGCACGATGGTGCGATCGCGCGGGCGAAGCTCGGCGGCCGCACGCAGGTTGCGTTCCGCGGCGGACAGGTCGCCCGCTGCATTGGCCACGCCTACGGCCGCTTCGAGGATTACGAGGTCGCGCGGCGCGAGTTCGACGGCTCGCGCGACGATCTCGAGCGCCTGTACATGCCTGCCTTGCCGCGACAGCGCCTTCGCGAGCTCGATGTACGCGGGCGCCCAGGCCGGCGCCGCGCCGACGGCGTGTTCGAGTGCTTCGATCTCGCGCCCCGGCTTGCCGAGCGCATTGGCAAGCATCGCCGCGGTCAGGTACAGCCGCGGATCGCGCGGCGTCGCCGCGATTCCGGCATTGATCGCCGCGACCGCAGCGTCGAATCGGCCTGCGCGGATATCGGCTTCAATCGCGCGCAGTCGGGTCAGCATCGCGTCGGCGTGCGGCGCTTGATTCATGTGGGGTTCCTAATTGGAAGCACCTAGCGTCGATGCTGCGCCGCCAGCTGTCAACCGCCCATGTGCCCGCGGCCGCTTCGCGCAGCGCGATCGCTTCACATTCGCTGCACGGCCGGCCGAGCACGATGACGAAGCCGGACCGGGGAGCGGCGCGCGCGGCGCCGAGCGTCAACCGGCACCCACTCGACAGCAGCGGAGATGCGCGATGAACAAGCGATGGTTGAACGTTGGCCTGGCGGCGAGCTTGCTGCCGGCGTGCGCGATGGCGCAGAGCGTTTTCGACGGCACGTGGAAGATCGACCTCGGCAAGCTGGAATTGCCGAAGAAGCCCTATGTGTTCGTGCTCAAGGACGGCGTTTACGACTGCCAGAGCTGTGTGCCTACATACAAGGTCAAAGCCGACGGCACCGAACAGCCGGTCAGCGACAATCCTTATGCCGACACGGTCGCGGTGGAAGTCGTCGACGATCACACGATCCACGAGACGGACAAGAAGGATGGCAGGATCATCAGCAAGAGCACGTTCACGGTGGCGAAGGACGGCAAGACGGCAAGCTACGATTTCGACTACGCGAGCGATCCCAACACGGCACCCGTCACGGGCAAGGCCATCGATACGCGTGTTGAGGCCGGACCTGCGGGATCGCATGCGATATCCGGCTCGTGGCGGACCACGCGCTACGAAAATATATCGGACAATGGCCTGATCGTGACCTTCCGCACGCAAGGCGACAGCCTCGCGATGACGACGCCCGCCGGCCAATCATTCACGGCCAAGACGGATGGCACCGAGGCGCCGTACAAGGGCGACCCCGGCATCACCACGGTCTCGATCAAGACGCAAGGGAAGAACGTGCTCGAAGAAACCGACAAGCGCGACGGCAAGCCGATTGCCGTCACGGCCATGACCGTCGCGCCCGACGGCAAGAGCATGAAAATCGTCTACCGGGATCTGTTGCGCGACACCAGCACCGCTTACACCGCGATCAAACAGTGATTCGATGCGGCGCGGGCGGTTGGGCGCCCGCGCCGCAAAATCCGCGGCGGCTTTACGCGGCGAATTGCAGACGGGCGAGCTCGGCATAGAGCCCGCCCTTGCGCAGGAGTTCTGCGTGCGTGCCTTGCGCGACGATGCGGCCGCCGTCCATCACGACGATGCGATCGGCCTTTTGTACCGTCGCGAGACGGTGCGCGATGACGAGCGTGGTGCGCCCGTGCATGAGCCGCTCGAGCGCATGCTGGATCGCTGCTTCCGATTGCGCATCGAGATTGCTCGTCGCCTCGTCGAGCAGCAGGATCGGTGCGCTCTTGAGCAGCGCGCGAGCGATCGCGATGCGTTGCTGCTGTCCGCCCGAGAGGCGCACGCCGCGTTCGCCGAGATGCGTCGCATAGCCGTCGGGCTGGGCCATGATGAAATCGTGCGCCTCGGCGGCGCTCGCGGCGGCCGCCACGGCCACTTCGTCGGCATCGCTGCGGCCGAAGCGGATGTTCTCGGCGGCCGAGGCGCCGAAGATGATCGTATCCTGCGGCACGAGAGCGATCGCACCGCGCAATTCGGGCAGCGCGAGCGCGCGCAGATCCACGCCGTCGATCGCGATGGTGCCGCGCTCAGGGTCGTAGAAGCGCAGCAATAAGTGGAAAACGGTACTTTTCCCCGCACCCGAGGGCCCGACCAGGGCGACCGTCTCGCCGGGAGCCACGCGCAGGCTGAAATCGTGCAACGTCGGCGCTTCGGGTCGTGACGGATAGCGGAACTCGACGTGATCGAAACGGATTTCCCCGCGCACCGGCGTCGGCAGCGGAACCGGAACGGAGGGCGAGGCGATTCCGGGCTTCGTCGCGAGCAGTTCGCCGATGCGCTCGAGCGCGCCGCCGGCGCGGGAGATCTCGCTCCACACTTCGGTGAGCCCGCCGACCGATCCGGCCGAGATCACGGCGTACAGCACGAACTGGCCGAGGATCCCGGCGCCGAGCGAACCTTCCATGACTTCGCGCGCTCCGGCCCAGAGCACGAGCGTGATCGCGCCGAAGATCAAGAGGATCACGAGCGACGTCAGCCCGGCGCGTTGTCCGATGCGCCGGCGCGCCGTGGCGACGGCACGCGCGATCGCGCCGTCGTAACGCGCCACTTCGACGGGCTCGCGCGCGTAGGCCTGCACCGTGTACATCGCGTTCAAGGTTTCGTTCGCGATCGCTGCGGCGTCGGCGATGCGGTCCTGGCTCGCGCGCGCGAGCCGCTGCTGGCGCCGGCCGGCGAACGCGATCGGCAGGATCACGAGCGGGATCACGAGCGCTGCGTAGCCGGCAAGGTGCGGGCTCGTGGTGATCAGCATCGCGACGCTGCCGGCGGCCGTCACCATGCTGCGCAGCGCCACCGACATGCTCGAGCTCACGACCGTCTGCACGAGCTCGGTATCGCTGCCGAGCCGTGAAATGAGCTCGCCCACGCGTGTGCGCTCGAAGAAGGCTTGATCGAGCGTCACGAGATGGGCGTAGAGCTGGCGCCGGAGGTCCGCGACGACGCGTTCGCCGAGCAGGGTCACGCAGAAATAACGCGCCGCCGTGGCCGCGGCGAGCACGACGGCGACGACGAAGAGTCCGACGAAGCTGCGATTGACCGACTGCGGATCGGCATGGGCGAAACCGTGGTCGATCATCACGCGTACGGCAAGCGGCAAGGACAGCGTGGCCAGCGAAGACAAGGCCAGGAACGCGAGCCAGCCCGCGAACAGGCCGCGGTAGCGGCGAAAGTAGGGCAGCAGCAGGCGCAAGGCCTCGAGGCGGCGCGCCGGGGGCGGCGCAGCGGATGCAGCGGTGTCGGTCATGGGCGATCTCGCGGTTGCGCCTTGCTGCATGGAGGCGTCCGGCTCGATTTCAATCGATACGGCGCAGCTCGCCGCGACCGCGGGTGAGGTCGGCGAGCAGCCGGCTCAAGGCATCGAGCCGGGCGACAGGAAGGTGCAGGCGCAGCAGCACGCCGGCGGCCTCCGGCATCTCGTGCTCGACCGCCGCATCGAGCAGCGTGAAGCGCGCGCGCAGTCGCGGAACGGTGGCGTAGTCGACACGGCATTCGACGGTGGCGGTATCGACGATCGCAACGCGCGCCGAAGTGCGCAGGCATTCCGCCGCGCAGCCGCCGTAGGCGCGCGCGAGGCCGCCCACGCCGAGCTTGATTCCGCCGAACCAGCGCGTGACGACCACGGCGACGCGATCCATCCGTTGCCCGTCGATGGCCGCCAGGATGGGTTTGCCGGCCGTGCCGCCGGGTTCGCCGTCGTCACTGAAGCGATAACGTTGGCCGAGGCGCCACGCCCAGCAGTTGTGCGTTGCCGTGGCGTCGGAAACGCGGGCGATGAACACTGCTGCGTCTTCTTGTGTCGCGATTGCGGTGGCGTTTGCGACGAACTTGCTCTTGCGGACCTCGAGCACGACATGCGCAGGCGCGGCGAGCGTCGAGCAGCCGCTCATTTGAGCGTGTTCAAATCCGCAGGCAGGCGATAGTCCGGGTACTTCTTGCGGAACAGCTCGATATTTTCCAGGGCTTCTTCGTGCTTGCCGTCGCGCACGAGCTTCTGGATCGCCGCGACCCACGATTCCGGATACAGATGCGAGTTGCGTCGGACCTCCGGCGAGTATGACGACTCCTCGCTCGGGGCTTGTGTCGAAGGAGCGCGCATCTTCGATGCGGCACCCGCCGGTGCCGCAGTGGCGCGCTCGGCGGGAGGCGGCGTCGGCGCGGCGGCCTGGACCGGCGCGCTCGGTGCCGGCGCCGCTGCGAAGCCGCTGGCCGAATTCGACGCCGCTGAGGCCGTATCCGCTGCTTCCGCCTTGGGTTCCTCCTTGCCCGTCGGCTCGACGCGATCCCACCACGCGCCGCGCGCGACGGCCTGCGTGCGTTCGACGGCGTCCATCGTCTCGTGCTCGGCTTTCGGCTGCGCGGGGAAGGCCTGCGGTGCTGGCTCGGCGTTCTGGACGATCTCGGCTTTCTTCGCGTCGAGTTGCTCCGCATCGGCCCGAACCTCGGGTTTCGCGGGAGCAGGCTGCGCTTGGTTGTTGCGCGCGCGTGCAAGTTCACGAGCCGGGGCAGCAGGGAACGGGGGTGGGGTCGTGGCAGGCGTAGCTCCGGTCTTGCCAGCCAGCGCAGCCGGAGGGACCGCGGTGGTCGTGTTCGCGGCGGACGGTGGCGGAGGCGGCGAGGCGGGTGGCGGCGAAGATATCGCAGGCGCGTCGACCGGCAGCACGTGGATCACCCCTTGGTCGCGAGCCCCCTGCGGCGCGGCGGTGCGATGCTCGTTCCACACTTGCGGTGCGAGGCGTAGAGCGATGCCTGCAGCGAATACGACCCCGGCCGCCGCGCCGAGCGCCGGCAGCCAGCGCACGCGCTTGCGCGCCGCCGCGGGTGCACGCGGCGTCGCGACCAGCCCGGGATTCAGCGCGCGGTGCGCCATCGCAAGCACGGCGGCGTCGAGCCGCGCGTCGGGTTCCGGCTGCGGCAGCTTGCGATAAAGCGCGTCGAGCGAGGAATCCTCGGCTTTGAGGAATTCCTCGAAATCGCGCTCGAATTGGTCGTTGCCGGAACTCATCACTCGGTCACTTTTTCTTCGGCGAAGCGTTCGCGCACTTTGGCGAACGCGTAGCGCAGGCGCGATTTCACGGTTTCATGGCCTGCGTTCGTAATGGCGGCGATCTCCTCCAGGCTCAAGCCGCCTTCCATGCGCAGCACGAAGGTTTCGCGCTGCACCTCGGGCAGCGCCTCGAGCGCCAGTTGCAGCCGGCGTCGCTGCTCGAATTCGCTGAGCACGCGCTCGGGCTGGTCGGTTTCCGGGGCGTCGAGCTCGCGGAATACGGCCTCGGTTTCTTCCGCTCCCGCCTGCGGGCGCGCGCGGCGGAAGCTGTCCACGATCAGATTATGCGCGATCTGCAGGAGCCACGTCGTGAACTTGGCATCGGCGCGGTAGCGCGCACGCGACGCGATGGCGCGGCTCCAGGTCTCCTGGAACACCTCGTCGGCGGCTGCACGGTCGCTCAGGCTGCGCAGGATGAACCGGTACAGCATCCCGCGCTGGCGCGCGTACAACGTCTCGAACGCGCGCACGTCGCCCTGCGCGTACGCAAGCATGAGCTCCTCGTCGGTTTTCGCCGCCCCCGTCATGCGTGCAGCGTACGGGAAATCGGTGCGCTCGATAAGGGGCGGCGAGCTCGAAAACGGAGGCGAGGACATGGACGGCAGGAGGTTTCATGCTGCGTGAAACGCTGAGCGGCGTCCGGCGGGGTTGCCTGCTGCCGGTCCGGGCCGGATCGGGTAGCATCCCCGCAAACTCGGAAAAGCGGCCGATGATCCATCCCATCCTCAAAATGGGCGACCCGCGCCTGCTGCGCGTGGCCAAGCCCGTGACGGCGTTCGCCACGCCGGAACTCGATGCGCTGGTCGCGGACATGTTCGAGACCATGCAAGCCGCCGGAGGCGTCGGTCTGGCGGCGCCGCAGATCGGCGTGGATCTGCAGCTCGTGATCTTCGGCTTCGAGCGCAGCGACCGCTACCCGGACGCGCCACCCGTGCCGCGCACGATCCTGCTCAATCCGACGATCGAACCGCTGTCGGCTGAGATGGAGGAGGGCTGGGAAGGTTGCCTTTCCGTACCTGGCATGCGCGGCGCAGTGCCACGGTATACACACATCCGTTACCGCGGCGTCGATCCGGCCGGTGCGCCGATCGACCGCATGGCCGAAGGGTTTCACGCACGCGTCGTGCAGCACGAATGCGACCACCTGATCGGTCGGCTGTATCCTTCGCGCATCGCCGATTTTTCGAAGTTCGGCTTCACCGAGGTGCTGTTCCCGGGTCTCGCCGACGTCGCCGAGGATTGATCGACAGCTCGCCGGCTAGTGCGCGGACGCTTCGAGCAGCTGCACGAGATAATTCTTCCAGACCGCCGCATACGTGTGCGTGCCGTGACCGTGCGTCGCGTCGCTGATCGGAATCACGACGGCGCGTCCGTGCGGCACGTTGCGGATTTCGCGCTCTAGGATGCCGAGCTCGGGCGGGTTGATTTGATCGTCCGCGGAATTGATTGCTAGGAGCGGCGCCTTGATCGTCGACAGCTTCGGCTGGGGATCGTAGTCGCGCGAGGAATCGACTTGATAGAGAAGATCGTTGGCGTCGTCTTCCTTCAGGTAACGCGCGATGCGCTCGTCGAGGAACTTGTCCGCGCTGTCGCGATCCGGCGCTTCCTTCTGCCACTGCAGCGGGCTCGAACCCATGATGAGCAAGATGTCGAGCGCTCCGACGAGGCCGTGCGGCTCGCGCGTGTACTCGCCGTGGTTCCATTCGGGATCGGTACGGATCGAATCCATGAGCATCTTGCGCATCATGCGATTGCGTCCCGAGATCTGCACGGGCAGCGAGGCGAGCGGCATGAGCGCATCCATGAACTCGGGATATTTTTCGCCCCACAGCCAAGTGTGCATACCGCCCATCGAGGTGCCCATGACGAGCCGCAGATGGTCGACGCCGAGCTTGTCGACGAGCACGGCGTGCTCGGCCGTGAGCATGTCGTCGTAATCGTAGTGCGGGAATTTCGCATGCAGGCCGTCGCTCGGCTTGCTCGATTTGCCGTGCCCGATGTCGTCGATGAGCACGATGTAATATTTCGCCGCATCGAGCGGCTGTCCCGGCCCGAAGAGTTCGCCGGCGAAGATGTCGCGCAGGAACTGCGTCCCCGATCCGCCCGTGCCGTGCATGATCAGCACGGCATTCGCCGCGTGTCCACTTTTATCTTTTTTCAACTCGCCGAGCGTGCGGTAGTGCATGCGCAGTTCGGGCAGCGTCTCGCCGCTGCCGAAGCGGAAACCCTTGATCGTGTAATCGCCTTCGGCGGGCGCCGGCCAGCCAGCCGCCTGCGTGCCGGAGGCGAGAACGAGCAACAAGAACATCGCGAAAATCTTCATCGGGTACTCCCTTACCTGCGTCGACCGTCACAGCGGCCGACGGAAATCGAGATCGTACCTCGCTCCGTGCACGAGCACGTGCACGCGCAGATTCGTAATCGAAATCGGCCCGCTCGGACCGGCATCGGCCACGTTGGAATGGCCGACGTCGGCGGGATCGACGACGGTGATGCCGCCCGTGCCGGCCACGTCCATGACATTGTCCGGGCCGATGAAAGCCGCGGTGTCCGGATCGATGCCGATGCCGAGCGCGAACGGATTGAGCGCGAGCGCGCCGAGCAGACGGCCGAGCCGGTCGGCGCTCGCGCCGCCTTGATCGATGACGAGCCGGTTCGACAGCCCGAGTCCGGGCGCCAACGTGACGCTGCCCATGCGCGGCGTCGGTCCGTGCGCGCCGCCGGCCAGCATGTGCTCGGCGAGGATCGCAGCGCCCGCGCCGAAACCGCCGACCGCCATGCCCTCGGCATTGCGCCGGCGCAGCAGCCGCGCGAGCGGCGTGCCGCCGAGCAGCGTCGACAAGCGCAGCGGTTGGTCGGCGCAGAGCAGGGCGAGATCGGCGCGCTCCACGAGGGCGAGCGAGGTCTGCATCTCGCAATCGCTGCGTGCGCTCACGATGAGGTGCTGCACTTGTCCTGCGCCATTCGCAACGAGCCGCACATCGAGCTCGTCGAGCGACGCATCGTCGGCCGCCATCGCGGCGATCACGACGATGCTCGGACGCTGCCCGAGGAGGGCGATGAGCCGCTTGAAAATTCCGGTCTCGCCGGGGCCGCGCACGCTGACACCCATCGGGATCAGATAGCCGCGGGATTGGTCGGGAGCGAGGCGTGCAGGCATGGTCGTTCGGCAGGTCAGGCGTGATCGATGAGACGCTTCAGCGCGGCGTCGAGCGCGTGCAGCGGTTCGTCGCTGGCGACGAGACTCGACAGGTTGCGCGTTATCGTGTCGCTCCGCTCGGCGCGCAGGCCGTGATCGCTTGCGATCGCGACCGCGCGCGCCGCGAGCTCTTGCGGGGAAGCGCAGATCAGGTCGCGGCAATCGAGATGCTCGAGCATTGCCATGCTTTGTCGACCGCGCATGTAACGACCCGGACAGGTCACAATGGGAAGACCGCAGTGTAAGGCGTCGAGACTCGTATTGCCACCGGACCAGTGCAGGCTGTCGAGCATCACGTCGCAGGCGAGATTGAGCGCCAGATACTCGCGGCGCGGTCGCAGGGGCACGTGGAGCACGCGGTCGCCCGGCACGCCGGCGGCCGCACACGCACGGACGAGGCGCGCGCGGAAAAGACGCTGAGCGTGGCGATCGCCATCGGCGAAGAACACGAGCGTTGCGTGTGCGTCGCGCTCCAATATCTGTGCGTAGACGATATCGTTGTCCGGATGCAGCTTGAACGACGACTGCGGCACCAGGTACAAATTCCGGCCCGAAGGCAGGCCGAGCGCCTCGCGCGACGAGCGCGGCGGAATATCCGGGCTGGCGTAGCGCGTGCCGAGACCGGGGAGCGGCAGAAGCAAGCGCTCGGCGTAATGCTCGATCGCGTCCCCCGGCTCCATCTCGGCACAGGACAGGAACGCATCGACGGTCGGCAACCCCGTCGTCACGGGATGACCCCAGGCGCAGGCTTGGTGCGGCGCGAGCTTCAGCGCAGCGAGGCCGAGCGTACGGTAGTCCATGCCGATTTCGGGATAGACGACCAGATCGGCCGCGAGCTCGCGCAACTTTTGCGCATTGTCCACAATGCCGCCATCCAACGTGAGTTCGGCCCGCGCATGGCGGGCGAGACGTTCGGTGACCGCATCGCGCTGCGTGCCGACATGCACGAGCACGAGCTCCCAGCCGCTCGCCGCAAGGTGCTCGACCCAGGCGCCGAAATACGCACCGACCGTGCATTCGTGCCAGCGGCTCGACACGAGCGCAATGCGCGGTCGTGAGCGCGCAGGCACCGCGGGCGCCGACGCGTACGGCGGCAGCAACGCCGCGAGCGACTGCGCGAGCCACTCGCCGAACTGTCGAGCGAGCGCGCGGTCGTTCTCGCCCTGGTAGGCGAGCAGGAAGATGTCGCGCAGCACATCGTCCGCTCCGGCGCCGAGGCGGACGAGACGCGGCGGTGGGTAGTCCGCGATCAGCGTGGCGAGCCGTGTCGAGAAATCCGCACGCGCCGCCTCGAGCGCGTCGCGATCGGCATGGATCGCCGGCAGGGCCAACGCATCGTCGAGGTCGACACGCAGCCGCTCGATCGGGTCCCGTGCGGAATCGCGCGCGGCAGCGAACACGGCGCGCGCGGCAGCCGCCTCGCCGTCCGCGCGCAGGCGCCGCGCAAGCACGCGGAGCCACGGAGCGCCGGCGGCTTCTTGCGCTATGCGCGCGGCGAGCGCGGGCGCTCCCGCGTCGAGCGCGAGCTTGGCGGCACGTTCGCGCAGGCCGCCGTCGTGAAGCGGAGCGGCAGCTAGCATCGCGAGCGCGGCAGCATCGTCGCCGCAGGCGACCCTCGCCTCTGCGAGCCAGAGCACCGCCGCAATATCGTCGGGCCGCTGCTGCACGGCGCGCTCGAGCTCGGCTATCGCCTCGCGCGCACGGCCGAGTTCGACGAGCAGCACGCCGGCATTGAAGTGCGCGTCGGGATGAATCGGCTGCACTTCGCACGCGCGCCGGTACGCGACGATCGCTCGATCCGGCGCGCTCTCGCGCAGCGAGTTGCCGAGGCGCAGCCAGCATTCCGCGAGCGTGGCGTTGAGCTTCGGCGCGTCGCGTGCGGTGGCGAGCAGGGTCTCGAGGTCCGCGATCGCCTGGGTCCACCGCTCGAGCTTGAGTGCGGAATTGAGATGCAGAATGCGAGCCGGCTGCATCGCGGGCACATGCTTCAGCACGGCATCCGCCAGCGCGAATGCTTGCGCGTAATCGGCGCGCTTGAACGCTGCTTCGGCAAGCGCGAAGGATTGGGCCGGGTCCGGCTTTCCCGGGCTTCGTTTGCCCCCGCGCGACGTCACGCCGCCGCGAGCCCGACCTTGCTGTTGTTCGGGCGCGCGAGGCAAGCGCTGAGCCAGCGCCCGGTTTCGACGAGCTTGTCCAATTGTATACCCGTCTCGACGCCCATGCCGTGCAGCATGTAGACGACATCCTCGGTCGCGACGTTGCCGGTCGCGCCGCGCGCATAGGGACAGCCTCCGGCGCCGGAGACCGAAGCATCGACGACGGCGACGCCGAGCTCGAGGCAGGCGAGAATGTTCGCGAGCGCCTGGCCGCGCGTGTCGTGGAAGTGCACGGCGAGAGCGGACATCGGAACGCGCTCCGCGACGGCGGCGAGCATGGCGCGCGCTTTTGCCGGCGTGCCGACCCCGATCGTGTCGCCGAGCGAAATCTCGTAACAGCCGAGCGCGTGGAGACGTTCGGCGACGCGCACGACGTCGGCGACGGGAACCTCGCCCTGATACGGACAGCCGAGCACCGTCGACACGTAGCCGCGCACCGCGACGCCGTCCGCTTTGGCGCGTTCGACGACAGGTGCGAAGCGCTCGATCGATTCGTCGATCGAGGCGTTGATGTTCTTGCGGTTGAACGCTTCGCTCGCCGCCGTGAACACGGCGATCTCCTCGGCGCCGACTGCACGTGCACGCTCGTAGCCCTGCAAGTTCGGTACGAGGACCGGATAGCGCACGCCGGGTTTCTTGCGGATCGCCGCGAACACTTCGGCGGCGTCGGCGAGCTGCGGCACCCATTTCGGGCTCACGAAGCTCGTGGCTTCGACGGTGCGCAAGCCGGTGTCCGAAAGGCGGTCGATGAGTTCGATCTTGGTCGCCGCGGGAACGATGGTCTTTTCGTTCTGCAGGCCGTCGCGCGCCCCGACTTCGACGATGCGAACGACATTCGGAATATTCATGGTGTTTTGTGCTGCTGTTCGATCAGTGCGCGCTCGAAATCGGCCGGCGTTTGCTTGACGCGCACGAGATGGAGATCGGTCTTGTCGACGAAGATGTCGCCGTGACGCAGGATTTCAAGCATCTTGGTGCGGTCGCCGCGCACGAAGACGTGCAGCTCGTTCGCGGTCTTGCTGACCGTGCCTTCGAATTTGCCCGCGATCACCGCGTCGGCGACGCGGCGGTCGTCGACCTGGAAGACGTCGATGCGGTCCTGGCGCGCGCGATAATGCGCGAAGAAGAACGCCTTGTCGGGCGGCGGCTTCACGCCGTAGATCGGCGGGAGCTCGACGAGACCCTTGAGGCTCGTATCGGCGATCACGAGATAATCGAGTCCGTCGGCGTGAACGTAGTTGAGCGGGACGTGCATCCGTTTGAACGGCGCGCCTTTCTCGGTCTGCTCGAGCACGAAGAAGCGGCATTCGTCGTCGATGTAGAACGCCGTCATCTTCTCGTCGCGCTTGGCGTCGTCGGATGTCCAAAGCCCTTTCCAGCGGACGTCGCAGGTTTCGATGTTGTCGCCCGGCGTCGACTCGAAACGCGTCTCGGAGCATGCGCACAGCAGCGCCACGAGCGTGCACGACAGGGCGGCGCGCAGGCGGTTCACGACGCATCTTCCAAGCGCGCGAGCACCACGTCGGCTTCGACGAATTCGCCGGCCGTCGCGCGCAATTCCACGATCTTCGCCGCGCGCGGCGCACGCAGCGTGAGTTCCATCTTCATCGCTTCCATGATGATGAGTTCCTGGCCCTCGGCCACACTGTCGCCCGCGGTTGCCTTGACGAGCACGATGCGTCCCGGCATGGGCGCGCGGATCGCGTCGGCGGCGGCGCCGTCGCTGGCCTCGAAGGCGAACGCCGGGGTGTGCTCGAACTCGCGCCGGCGCTCGCCGTCATGGATGCCGATGCGGTCGGAGCGCACTTCGGCCGCGAAGCGCCGACCGACACCGTCGAAGCGCGCGGCTAGCACGCCGTCGTGCAGCACGGCGCCTTCGATCGTGCAGCGTTCCGCACCGGCGGCGAGCACGTAATTGCCGTTCGCACCGTGCGCCTCGATTTGCGCGTGGTCGAGCACGACGATGCGTTTGCCGGCGTGACCGAGCCGCCAGGCATCGGCGCGGGCCCATGGAGAATGCGGATCGCCGCTCGCGGCCGCAGCGCTATGCGTTGCGGCTTCTTCGTGCAGCAGCCATGCGGCGGCGGCGGCGAACAGCGCGCTCGGATCTTCGGCGCCGCCGCGATCGCCGATGAACTCGTCGAGGTGACGGTCGAGATAGCCCGTGTCGATGCGGCCTTCGACGACCGCTGGATGCCGCACGAGGCGTTCCAGAAACGCGATGTTCGACTTCGGGCCGACCACGTCGCAATGCGCGAGCGCTTCGCGCATGCGCTGCAAGGCTTCGGCGCGGGTGCGATCCCAGACGATGAGCTTGGCGATCATGGGATCGTAGAAGATCGTGACGGTATCGCCCTCGACGACGCCGCTGTCGATGCGCACATGTGGATTTTGCTGCGGAAGGCGCAAACGCTGCAATTTTCCGGAGCCGGGAAGGAATCCTTGGTCGGGATCTTCGGCGTAAAGGCGAAGTTCGATGGCATGGCCGTCGGCCGGCACCGACTTGTTGCGGATCAGCGAGCCAGGCAGTGCCTCGCCTGCGGCAATGCGCAGCTGCAGCTCGACGAGATCCTGGTGCAGCACCATTTCCGTGACGGGGTGTTCCACCTGCAGTCGCGTGTTGATCTCCATGAAATAGAAATCGCCGCCGCTCTTGCGGGCGTCGGGGCCGACGATGAACTCGACCGTGCCCGCATTGACGTAGCCGAGCGCGCGGCCGGCAGCGACGGCCGCTTCGCCCATGCGCGCACGAAGATCTGGCGTCAGGAACGGCGAGGGCGTCTCCTCGAGCACCTTTTGATAGCGGCGCTGCGCCGAGCACTCGCGCTCGTTGAGGTGGATCACGTTGCCGTGTGCGTCGCCGAAGATCTGGAATTCGATGTGACGCGGCGTTTCGACGTAGCGTTCGAGCAGCACGCGGTCGCGGCCGAATGCGTTCTTGGCCTCGCGCCGGCAGGATTCGAGCGCCGAGGCGAATTCCCCCGCCGCACGCACGATGCGCATGCCCTTGCCGCCGCCGCCGAACGCGGCCTTGATCATGAGCGGGAAGCCGATGCGCTGCGCCTCGCGCGCGAGCAGCCCGGGGTCCTGATCCTCGCCCGTATAGCCGGGCACCACGGGCACCCCGTGGCTCGCCATGAGTTCCTTGGCGCCCGCTTTCGAACCCATCTTGCGCATCGAGGTAGCCGAGGGCCCGATGAACGCGATGCCGGCGCGATCGACGGCGTCGGCGAAATCGGCGTTTTCCGAAAGAAAGCCGTAGCCCGGATGGATGGCTTCGGCGCCGGCCTGCTTCGCGACGTCGATGATCGCATCGGCGCGCAAATACGAGTCGATCGGGCGCGGACCGCCGATCGGATAGGCGCGATCGGCCTGGCGCACGTGTTGCGCATCGGCATCCGCTTCGGAATAGACGGCGACGGTTTCGATGCCGAGCCGGCGGCAGGTACGAATGACGCGGCAGGCGATTTCGCCGCGATTGGCGATCAGGACGCGGCGGAACATCATTCGCCGTCCCAGTAATCGACGGCCGAATCCGCGCGGCCAACGTGGCGGAATCCGCTGCTGCCGGCGCTGCGGGGACCTTCGGCGACGAGGAATTTGCCGGAATCGGGGTACTCGCAGATCTCGGGATAGATCATCGTGCTGACCGCGAGATACTTGAGCTCGACAGAGCCCGTGTTGATGAGCTGATGGGCGGTTTCCGGACCGCCGGGCGGGCAGGCGATGAAATCGCCCTCGCGCACGGGATACGTCTTGGCGCCGATGCGCAATTCGCCCGAGCCTTCGAGCACGAAGAACATTTCCTCGTTGACGCGATGGCTGTGAAACGGAACCGAACGTTTGCCGGGTGGTACGGCCGTAATGTTGTAGCCGAGCTTGCGCGCGCCGATGCGCGTGGCGACCTCGCCCATGCGCGCGTCGAACCGTGCGGCGGCCGCGCCTGGCGCCGCGTACTGCTGCGGCCGCGGTTGCAGTTCGA
>Ga0070741_10009057_pt1 | contig 19575 bp, 23 predicted proteins | sample Coa_R1_4_FD_66440 | JGI IMG/M metagenome (GOLD analysis project Ga0070741, IMG submission 66440) | Surface soil microbial communities from Centralia Pennsylvania, which are recovering from an underground coalmine fire - Coalmine... | ecosystem: Environmental > Terrestrial > Soil > Unclassified ...
CGCTCGAAGCTCTCCTTCAGGAGCTGGTCGATGTGCGTGAACTCGCCCGTGACCCGCTGCTGCGACAGGTCGAAGACGATCTGCTCGGCACGATCGACGAGATCCCCCGCCTCGCCTGGGCGATCCCATCCGAGGCGGGAGATCTCGCCTCCTGCGCGGATCAGTCCGCGCAGAGTCGCCGTCTCCCGCACGATCCTCGCGTAGTGCGAGGCGTTCGCGGTCGCGGGGACGAGCGCCGCGAGCTCGTGCAGACGGACACGGCCGCCGACGTCCTCGAGCTCGCTCCGCTCCTCCAGCTCGTCCGTCAGCGTGATCGCGTCCACCGGCTCGCCCTTCGCGTAGAGCGCGACGGCGGCGCGGTAGATCTTCGCGTGGGACTCCCGGTAGAAGTCCTTCGCGTCGAGGACCTCGCTGACGGCTCCGATCGCCCCAGGGGAGAGCATCATCGCCCCGAGCACCGACTCCTCGGCCTCGAGGTTCTGAGGTGGGACGGGAGCGCTGTCCGGAACGGCGGCGAGCGTCGTCATGCGCTCCGATTCCACCACGCCCTCCCCGGCCCTGCCAGGTCTTGAAGAGTCCGTTGTGAACATGTCTTTTCTCGCCATTTGCAGGCAAAACATGGTCGCAGGAGCGTCGGACGGCGCTCCGCGTGTGGACAGTTCGGCCGCTCCCTGCGGCAACTTCTGTCCAACGTCCACAGGCTGGTGAAAGCCCTGTGGGAAAGAGCGCGGGGCGCCCGCCGGCGCCCCGCCTGCGACTACTCCTCGGCCAGGGCCGCGTCGGCGTCCGCCCGCCAGTCGGGCTCGGCCTCGGCCGCGGGCGCCGGCTCCTCGGCGGGCGCAGCCTCGTCGGCCGCGAGCAGATCGTCGAGCGCCGGCCCCTCGTGCGCCGCCTCGGGCTCCGCGGCGCCGCGCTCGGCGGCCTCCATCGCCTCGAGCTCGGCCTCGGAGGGGAGCTCGCCGCCCTCGGGCACGACGAGCGTCGTCACCTCGACCTGCACGTCGGCGAAGACGTCGATCGGCACCGCGTAGCGGCCGATCCGCTTGATCGAGTCGGTGCCGATCTTGCGGCGGTCGACGCGCACCTTCGCCTGCTCCCAGAGCGCGTCCGCGATGTCGGTGGGCGTGACCGAGCCGAAGAGCGAGCCGGTCGGGCCCGCCTTCACCTCGAAGCGCAGCTCGACCGAGCCGAGCCGCTTCGCGATCTCCTGCGCCTGCTCGGCGTTCTTCGCCTCGTGCTGGGCGACCCGCGCCTCGCGCTTGCGCAGCTCCGCGACCCGCGCGCCGGTCGCCTCCTCGGCGAGCCGCCTCGGGAAGAGGAAGTTCCGCGCGTAGCCGCGCGCGACCGACACGACGTCGCCGCGCAGCCCGAGCTTGTCGACGTCGCTCAGGAGGATCACCTGCATCAGCGGTCACGCTCCCGGTCGTCGCGGCGGCCGCGCCGCTGCTCGCTCCCCTCGACGCCCTCCGCCACGTAGGGCAGAAGCGCCATCTCGCGGGCCCGTTTCACGGCCTGCGCGACCTGCACCTGATGGCGCCGGCAGGCGCCGGTGATGCGCCGGCTGCGGATCTTCCCCTTCTCGGAGATGTAGCGCCGGAGCTGGTTCACGTTCTTGTAGTCGATCTCGGCGATCTTCTCCTTGCAGAAGTAGCAATTGCGGCGCTTGATCGCGCCGGCGGGACCGCCGGGACGCTTCCGCTGCTGCTGTCGCTGCTCGCGTGCCATCAGAAGGGGATGTCGTCGTCGGTCGTCGTGCCGAAGTCGGCGTTCGACTCCGAGCCCGCGCCCGCGGGCACGAACTGGTTGCCGCCGCCGACGTCGCCTCCGCCGTCGCCGCGGCTGCCGAGGAACTGCACCGACTCGGCGACGATCTCGACGGACTCGCGCTTGCCGCCGTCCTGCGCCTGCCACTCGCGCCAGTCGAGCCTGCCGTCGACGGCGACGGGGCGGCCCTTCGAGAGGTACTGCGCGCAGCTCTCGGCCTGGTTGCCGAAGACGGAGATGCTGAAGTAGTTCGGCTTGTCGGTCCAGTTGCCCGACTCGTCGCGCCGGCGGCTGTTCACCGCGATGCGCAGCGAGCAGACGGGCGTGCCGCCCGGCGTGTGCCGAAGCTCGGGGTCGCGGGTCAGGTTGCCGACGAGCACGACCCGGTTGATGTTGGCTGCCATCGCCTACTCCTCCTCGTCCGAACGTGTGTTCGGCTCAGCGTACTCGGGCGCTGCGACGGCGGCCGCCGCGGGGGCGGGCGCCGGCGTCTCGTCACGGGGTGCACTCGTTCGCGAGCCCTCGATGTGCCGCACGGCCAGATGGCGCATGACCGCGTCGTCGATCTTCAGCACGCGGGAGATCTCGTCGAGCGTCTCCGGCGTCGACTCGAAGACGACGAGGTGGTAGATGCCCTCCGGCTTCTTGCCGATCTCGTAGGCGAGTCGCCGCCGCCCCCAGGCGTCGTGCGAGCGCCAGGTGCCGCCGCCCTGCTCGACGAGACCGCGCACGCGCGCGATCAGCTCGTCCTGGTGCGCTTCGGCACCCTCGGGGTCCAGCATGAGCAAGATCTCGTACGTCGTCACAGGTCCCGATCAGCTCCTTCCCATGGTCTGAGTCGGCTCCGACTGCTTGCGCCGCTCGGGACTGAACGGTGCGATGACGGAGCAGGAAGCGACGGCCACTGTAGCATCGCCTCCATGCGGCGCATGGTCGCCTGGCTGATGGGGCTCACGGGCGGGGCGGCTGCCTACCGCGCATTCCGCCGCCGGCCGCGGCCGGCGCACCAGGACCGCGGCGCCGTCACCGTCGACGATCCCGCCGAGGCGCTCCGGGCGAAGCTCGCGGACGTGAAGGCCGAGGGGAAGACGCTCCCGGTGGAGCCCGACGACCCGGATTCGCGGCGCCGCGCCGTGCACGAGCAAGGGCGCGCACACCTCGACGAGATGCAGGCGGGCGAGACCGACTCCGACTGAGCGGCGTGCGCGTCGTCGATCTCACACACGCCTTTCGCAACGGGATGCCCGTCTTCCCGGGGTTGCCGTCGCCGTCGTTCGAGCCGATCGCGAAGGTCGAGGAGGACGGATACGCGATGACGTCGTATTCGATGCTGAACCACATCGGAACGCACGTGGACGCACCCGCGCATCAGATCGCAGGCGGTGACACGCTCGACGAGATCGGGCTCGAGCGGCTCGTCACCGACGCGGTCCGCATCGACGTGTCGCGGCGCGATCCGCACGGGGCGATCTCGCTCGCCGAGCTCGAGCCGGAGCTCGGTCGCGTCCGCAGCGGCGACATCGTCCTCTTCTACTCCGACAACGCGCGCAACTACGGCACCGACGCGTACTGGACCGGCTGGTCGTACCCGGATGCCGACGCGTCGCGTGCGCTGATCGAGCGCGGCGTCTCCGCAGTCGGCTTCGACGGGCCGAGCGCCGACCCGGTCGACTCGACGACGATGGACCTGCACCGCGTCTGGCTCGGCGCCGGCCGGATGATCCTCGAGAACGTCTCGAACCTCGACCGGCTCCCCGAGCGGGCGCCGATCGTGGTCGCGCCGATGAAGGTGGAGGGGGCGAACGGCGCGCCCGTCCGCATCTTCGCGCTCCTGGAGGAGGACTGATGGAACGCACGACAGGAATCGTGGGCGAGCTTCGCCACGGGATCCTCAGCGTCGTCGACGCGCTCGCGCAGTCGGTCGCGCTCCTCTCGCTCGCGCTCGGCGTCGCGTTCGCGTCGTCGGCGGCGGCCGGCGAGACCGGCATCGCGGCGCCGTTCGCGTACCTGATCGCCGGCGTCGGCAGCCTCTGCCTCGCGTCGGTGATCATCCGCTTCACGCGGCGGATGGCGTCGGCCGGCGGCCTCTACACGTACATCTCGCGCGGCCTCAACCCGAGCGCCGGCTTCCTCGGCGGCTGGCTCTACGGCGGCGGCTTCGCCGTCGGCATCTCGTTCGTGCTGGTGATCGGCTCGTTCTTCATGTCGGTCGCCTGGAGCTCGCACACGAGCCTGCACTGGGGCTGGTTCCCGTGGTTCTTCATCCTGCTCGGTCTGCTCGCGCTGCTCGCATTCCTCGACATCCGCATCTCGACGCGGCTGCAGCTCGTCGCAGCCGCGGTCGGCGTCGCCGCGATCCTCCTCCTGGCGCTCGTGATCGCAGTCAAGGGAGGCGACCACGGCGTCACCTTCGCGCCGCTCGATCCGGCGAAGGCGACCTCGACGAGCGACCTCTTCCTGGCGGTCGTGCTCACGTTCACGGGCTTCATCGGCTTCGAGGCCGCCGCGGTGCTCGGCGAGGAGGCGAGCGATCCGCTGCGCGCCATCCCGAGGGCGATCCTCACAGCGGTCGTCGTCGCCGTCGTCTACTACGTCTTCGTCACGTGGATGATGGGCGTGGGCTTCGGCAACGCCGCCGCGTGGGCGAAGGATCCGGCGGCGCTCGACACGCTGGCGGCGCGCTACGTCGGCAACTGGCTCGCCGTGATCATCGACTTCTCCGTCGCGGCGTCCGGCTTCATCGCCGCGCTCGGCGGCCTGCACCTGACCTCGCGCACGCTCTACGCAATGGGGCGCGAGGGCGGCCTGCCGCGTGTGTTCGCGTGGACGCACCCGCGCTTCAGGACGCCGTGGACCGGCATCGCGTTCTCGCTCGTCGTCACGCTGCTCCTCGGCGCCGTGTTCGCGCACCACTACGACCCGATCACCTACTTCATCTGGATGGCGACGTGCGCGACGATCGGGATCCTGATCACGTACATCCTGATCGCGATCGGCGGGATCGTGTACTTCGCCCGCGACCGGCGCAGCTGGAACCCGCTGCTCGACCTCGCCGTCCCGCTCGTCGCGATCGCGATCTGCGGCTACACGCTCGAGCAGTCGATCTGGCCGACACACGCCTACACGGGCATCGTCAAGTGGGCGCCGTGGGTCGCGCTCATCTGGCTGGGGCTCGGCGTCGCGATCGACGTCGTTCTGACGGCGACGCGCCCCGACCGTGTGCGCGCGTTCGGGACGATCCTCGGCGCGTCCGAGGGCGGCCCGGACGAGACGCCGGAGACGGCGGCCGTGGTGACGTGACCGCGTAACCCGGCGCCCGCGTCGGACGTTTCCGGGACGAGCCATGGCAAGGCCCGTGCCCGCAGACCTGGAAGACGCCCTCGCCGCGAACCGGGAGGCGCGCGACCGCTTCTGGTCGATGCCGCCCGAGCAGATGGACGCCTGGGTCGGCTGGGTCGAGCGCCCGAGGCTGCCGCGAACGCGCCGGCGGCGCGTCGCCGAGGCGGTGCGCCGGCTGTCAACGACGCCGCGGCGCCGGGCGGCCGCGACGACGGTCGAGCCCGGCCCTGTCGCAGTGCCGCGCGAGAACGCGTGGGTCTGGGTGATCGGCCTCGCGCTCCTTCTCCTGCTCGCGGCGTTCCTCGTCTGGCTCACGGTCTTCCGGCACCACCACCATTCGGCGTCGCCGGGTGCGGTCGTCGTCTCGTCGAAGTCGGCCGTGCCGAAGGTCGTCGGCATCCGCTTCCAGGCGGCGCGGTTCCAGCTGAAGCAGGCGAACCTCTCGTCGAAGATCGTGCACAAGCCGGCGACGAAGCCGAAGGGCATCGTCATCGGCCAGGCGCCGCAGGCGGGGAAGACGGTTGCGCAGGGCACCGCGGTGACGCTTCTCGTCTCGAACGGGCCGCCCGGCGTTGCGATGCCCGACGTGACGGGGCTCGCCGCCGCCGACGCGCTGCGCGCGCTGCAGGCGAAGGGACTGGCGCCGACGCTCAAGCAGGTCGCGTCGTCGCAGGCGCCGGGCACGGTGGTCGGACAGTCGCCGGCCGCCGGGAAGCGCGCGAAGCGCGGCACGAAGGTGGTGCTGCAGGTTGCGAAGGGGAAGGCGTCGGTGTCGGTGCCGACCGTGAGCGGCCGGCCGCAGCAGCAGGCGGTCTCGGCGCTGCAGCAGGCCGGGCTGAAGGCGACCGTCGTACAGGTGCCGAGCTCGCAGCCGGCGGGCACCGTGCTGGCGCAGAACCCGGCCGCGGGGCAGAAGGTCGCGCGGGGGTCGAGCGTCCGCCTGAACGTCGCGAAGGCGCGCGCGGCGACGACGGCCCCGGCGAAGACGACCACGGCTCCCGCGAAGACGACCGCGCCGGCGACGACGACGGCACCCGCGTCGTCGCCTCCGCCTCCCGCGACGGGCAACGACTACACCGGCATGCGGCTGAACGCGGCCGTGCAGAAGATCGTCCAGGGCAGGCAGCAGGCCGTCGTCGACTACGTCGCCTCGACCAAGCCGGCAGGCGTCGTCGTCGCGAACTCGAGCGCGGGGTCGAAGGTGCGCCTGCAGGTGTCCGAGGGTGCCCATCCGCAGCCGCCCGCCGACGTGCCGGACGTCACGGGCGAGGACTCCGCGAGCGCCCAGAGCGACCTGCAGCAGGCCGGGTTCACGGCGATCGTGGTGCAGTGGCCCGTGAGCGACCAGACGCAGGACGGGGCGGTCGTCGCCGAGACGCCCGCCGGCGGCGGCCAGGTGCCCGGCGGCGCGGCGATCGTGATCTACGTCGGCTCGAACGGCTAGCCGGGAACCCCGCTAGGCTTCCTCTCTCTGCGGCTGTGGGAGCCGGGGATGTGGCGAGGGAGCCGCAGCCCTGCCTGCCCCGGCTCCTTTATCCCTGCTTCGGCACACCGGAGACCGAACGGCACGCGCGTGCGCTCCCGGTGACGTTTGCCGCCGGCGAGAGAGCGGCATTCGGAACGCGTGAACGACCGCAACGGTCACCGCGACCACACGCGCATCGTCCTGCGGCCGATCGGCAGCGGTCTCCCGCTCGGCTTCTACTCCTTCGCGATCGGGATGCTCCTGCTCGGCTGCTCCGCGATCGGCTGGATTCCGGCGGTCGAGCAGCACGACGTCGGGAGGACGCTCATGTCGTTCGTCTTCCCGCTCGAGCTCGTCGCCACGATCGTGGCGTTCCTCGCCCGCGACACGCTCGGTGCGACGACCCTCGGCCTCTTCACGACGTCGTGGCTGAGCCTCGGCTGGGCCGATCTCTCGGCCGCCCCGGGCGCGACGAGCGTCGAGCTCGGGATCTACCTCTTCGGCTTCGGCACCGTCGCGCTCCTGCTCGCGCTCTTGTCCACGCGTGCGAAGCCGTTCTTCTCGGTCCTGCTCACGTGCGCGACGATCCGCATGGTGCTCTCGGGGTGGTACGAGGTCGGCGGCGCGCACGAGTGGTACAAGGTCGCCGGCGGCTTCGGGATCGCGCTCTCCGCGCTCGCCCTCTACGGCGGCACGGCGCTCGCGCTCGAGGACGCGCGGCAGCGCGAGCTGCTGCCGCTCTTCCGTCGCGGCGCGGCCGAGGAGGCATTCGCGGGCTACGACGCCCAGCTCGAGCGGCTGGAGGCCGAGCCGGGCGTACGGCAGCAGCTCTAGTGCGATCATCGTGCCGTGCTGCTCGACCGTGACCGGACGGTGCTCGTCGTCGTCGACGCGCAGCCGGGCTTTTTCGCGAAGGAGACGTTCACGTATGCGGACGTCGCGGCGTCGCGAAGCGCGCGCGACCGGATGGCTTGGCTCGTCGCGCTGGCGGCGCGTCTCGCGATCCCGGTCGTCGTGACCGAGGAGGAGCCGGAGCGGCACGGGTCGACCGACGCCGTCGTCGCAGCGCAGCTGCCCGCCGGCGCAGCCGTCTTCCGCAAGCCGACGTTCGGCCTCGCCGGGACGCCGGCGATCCTCGCGGCGGTGCGCGACACGGGCCGCGACACGGCCGTCGTCGTCGGCTGCGAGACGGACGTCTGCGTCGCGCAGTCAGCGATCGGGCTCCAGGACGCGGGCTTCACCTGCGCAGTCGTGGACGACGCGACGTTCTCGCCGGGCGAGATGCACGCGCGCGGGCTCGAGCGGCTCGCAGCGGCCGGCGTCGGCCGCAACCATGCGAAAGGCGTGACCTACGAGTGGCTGCGCACGGTCGACGAGGCGCATGCTGTCCTGCGCGGGGGCGGACTCCCCGAGCCTCCGTTCGCGCTCTGATGGCCGACGTGCTCACGCTGCGCGAGCTGAACCGCGCGACACTCGCGCGCCAGCTCCTGCTCGAGCGCAAGCGACTGTCGGCCGTCGCCGTGATCGAGCGTCTCGTCGGCGTGCAGGCGCAGTGGGCGCCGGCACCGTACGTCGGCATCTGGACGCGCACGACGAGCTTCCGGCGCTCGACGCTCGAGCGCGAGCTCGCGCGCGGCAAGGTGCTGAAAGCGACGGTGATGCGGCAGACGCTCCATCTCGTCACGCGTCGGGACTACGCGCTCCTGCGCGCAGCGCTCAGCGAGACGAACCATCTCAGCCAGTCGGCGGCTGCGAAGCGCCTGGCGCCCGCGGTGCGCGCGCTCGCGGCCTCCGGCCCGGTGACGACTGCGGACGCGCTCGCCTACCTCGAGCGCGAGCAGGGCTTGACCGGCTACGACGCGCGCCGCGCCTGGCGCGGAGCCCGCGTGCGTGCGCATCTGCTGCATCATCACGAGAGCGCGCTGTGGGAGCCGCGCTCCGACGGACGCTTCGTCGCCGTCGACGAGCCGGAGGAGCACGAGCCCGTCGTCGCGCGTGCGGAGATCCTCCGCCGCTACCTCGCTGCGTTCGGGCCGGCGACGAAGCGCGACATCGCGCAGTGGAGCATGATGCACGTGCCCGAGATCCAGCGTGCGCTCGATCTGCTCGACCTGCGCACGTTCCGCGACGAGCGCGGCCGCACCCTGCTCGACGTGCCGCGTGCACCGCTGCCCGACCCGGACACACCGGCGCCCGTGCGCTTCCTGCCGAAGTGGGACAACGTCCTGCTCGCGTTCGCCGACCGCACGCGCGTGCTGGCCGAGCCGTACCGGAAGCGCGTGATTCGGATGAACGGGGACGTCGCGCAGACGTTCCTCGTCGACGGCTTCGTCGCGGGTACGTGGAGCGTTTCCGGCGGCCGCGTGGTCGTCGAGCCGTTCGCGCCGCTCTCGCGTATGGTGCAGCGCGAGGTGCGCGAAGAGGCGGCACGGCTCGAAGCGTTCCTCGGGGAGGCTCGCTGATGCGGAAGCTGAAGCTCGCGATGTACGTGTCGCTCGACGGCGTCGTCGAGGAGCCGGCGTGGACGGCGCCGTTCTGGAACGACGAGCTCGCGCAGCTGCAGGCGGAGTACCTGTTCGCGAGCGACGCGCTCGTGCTCGGCCGCGTCACCTACGAGGGCTTCGCCGCCGCGTGGCCGACGATGGAGGAGGCCACCGGCGACTTCGGCCGGAAGATGAACTCGATGCCGAAGTACGTCGCGTCGCGCACGGTGCGGGAGCCGGAATGGAACGCGACGGTTCTCTCCGGTGACCTTGCCGACGCGGTGCGCGCCCTGAAGGAGGAGGAGGGCGGCGACCTGTTGATCTACGGGAGCGGCGACGTCGTCGACCAGCTGACGAGCGCGGGACTGATCGACGAGTACCGTCTGATGGTGCACCCCGTCGTGCTCGGCAAGGGGAAGCGTCTGTTCGAGGGCGTCGAGGCGACGACGCCGCTTGCGCTTCGCGACGTCGTCTCGACGGAGACCGGCGTGACGGTGCTCACGTACGCACCGGCGACCGAGGCGCCGTCTCCCGGCCAAGGGCTTTAGCAGCGTGCGCTGCTCCTCGGTGGCTCGGAGAGATCGAAGCCGAGCGGCCGGTCGTCGAGCACCTGCTGGAGCAGGTCGCCACCGGGGAGGTCCAGGACGGTCGCGCGCACGCCGCGGCCGGCCCGGGGCCGCGCAGTCGAGCGCTGTGCGTCCGGCCCGGCATGATCGGAGAGTGCTTTCAGACGAGAGCTTGGGGCGGTGGTGTGAGTCGTCGCTTGGAAGCCCGCTCGTCGCGACGTTGTTCGAGCGTGGGAATCTCTCTCGCGTACTAGGCGTGAGACTCGCGAACCGGCAAGAGGTCGTGATCAAGATTCGACCTTGGCAGGACCGCTTGCGGGCCTGCGTTGCAGTCCAGCGGCACCTCGCGATGGCTGGATATCCCTGTCCAGCCCCGCTCGGCGACGTGGATCACGTGGGCAGGTGGGCTGTGAGCGCCGAATTGCTCATCGGCGGAGGGAAGCAACGCGACCCGGCTCTCGGCGCTGGCCCGTACGCGACCCTGCTCGGCCGGTTGATCGCCGCGGCCCCCGAGGTCGCCAGCGTGCCGACGCTGCTGCCGTCGCCGCCGTGGACCGCGTGGGACCACTCCGCCGCGACGACGTGGCCCGAGCGCGACGATCGCGGAACGAACCTGAACCTGGTCGACGGCCCCTCGTGGATCGACGACAGCGCACGGCGTGTGCGAGATCTGCTGAGGGCGTACGAGGCGCCATTGCGACTAGGCCACGGAGACTGGGAGTCGCAGAACATTCGCTGGATCGGGGATGACCCCCTTGCCGTGCACGACTGGGACAGCGTCATCGCCCAACCGGAAGCGGCCATCGTCGGGCTCGCGGCCGCGGTATGGGCTGCGCAAGGCTCTCCCGGAGGGGCCGCCACAGTCGCGCAAACGACGCAGTTCATCGACGCCTACCAGACCGCGTTCGGTGACTGGTCGGGGCAAGACCGTGCCGCCGCCTGGGCTGCAGGGCTATGGGTGCGGCTGTTCAACGCAAAGAAAGACGCCAGCGAAGGCGGAGGCCCGCAGCTCGATCGGCTCCGAGACGAGCTCGACGAACGCCTTTCCAGGGCGGGCCTCGCCGACTGAGGCCGGTCGCCTGCTTCCACCGCGCAGTCGGGCGGCGGCATCGCCCGCATCGAATGAGTCGGTGGTTGAAAGCGAGTGAACGGAGCGGCGCCAGAGTCGAACTGACCGACCGACGGGTTACGCCGGCGTACCGGTTTTGAAGACCGGCTGGGCCACCGGGCCCGGCCGCTCCGAGACGGAACGATAGGCGCGCGCGGCCCCGATTCCGCGCAACAGGGCGAAACGACTGCGCGGCGTCTTCGGCGGTCGTGCCGTTCCCGGTCGGCGGCCGACGCGCGCATACCGGAGCCTGGGAAACCGCCGCCCCCGGCGACCCGTAGCTCTCTGCACACAACCGAAAGGAGCTCGAATCGTGACGCTTCGTCATGCTGTCCTCGCGGTGGCGGCCGCTGCAGCATTGCTCGCCGGGGCGGCCGGCGCAGGGGTGCAGGACGACGTCTACTCCGTGCAGAACCTCGTGGCGGACGCCGCAGGCGGGGCGGCCGCAACCGACGCCAGCCTCGTCAACGGCTGGGGTCTCGTCGCCGGCCCGACCACGCCGTGGTGGACGTCGAACAACGGCACGAACACGTCGACGCTCTACAGCGGCACCGGGTCGAAGGTGGCGCTCACCGTGTCGGTGCCCGGTGGGCCGACGGGCACGGTCTTCAACGGCGTCGCCACGGACTTCGTCGTGAGCCAGAACGGAAAGTCCGGCGCCGCCCGGTTCATCTTCGCGACCGAGGGCGGCCAGATCCTCGGCTGGTCGCCCGCCGTGAACGGCACGACCGCGCTGACGGGCGCCGACCTCTCGAGCACGGGCGCCGTCTTCAAGGGGCTCGCGACGAGCGCTGACCGGCTCTACGCAACCGACTTCCACAACGGCAAGGTCGACGTCTTCGACAAGGCCTTCGCTCCGGTGTCGCTCGCAGCGAACGCGTTCACCGACCCGAAGCTGCCGAAGGGCTACGCGCCGTTCGGGATCCAGGCGATCGCGGACAACGTCTACGTGACCTATGCGAAGCAGGACGCGCAGAAGCACGACGACGCCGCGGGGCCGGGGAACGGCTACGTCGACGAGTACACGACCGACGGCGCCTTCGTCGCGCGCGTCGAGTCCGGCGGGCGCACGAACTCGCCGCCGAACTCGCCGTGGGGCCTCGCAATGGCGCCGACCGCCTTCGGCGTCTTCTCCGGCGACCTGCTGATCGGCAACTTCGGCAACGGGCGCATCGCCGCGTACCAGAACCGGAACGGCACGTGGGTCTACAAGGGCGAGCTGCGCCACGGCGACGGCTCGCTCGTGACGATCGACGGGCTCTGGGGCCTCGAGTTCGGCAACGGCTCGGCGGCCGGCCCGGCGACGACGCTCTACTTCACGGCCGGGCCGAGCGACGAGGCCCACGGCCTCTTCGGCTCGATCGGCGCGGGTTAGCGCCGCACAGGGCGCCTGGAGCGGCAGGCGCCTGTTTTACCCCTTTGAACAGGGCAATATCGAATGGCGATGAGATTCGCGGCCGCCGCCCTCCTCGCCGCCCTCGCGCTCCTCGCCGCGGGCTGCGGCGACTCGTCCGGATCGTCCGGCTCGGCCGCCGGGACCGCGAGCCCGAAGGCCGGCGAGACGCTCGCGATCATGGGCTTCGGGACGAACGGCGACGACGTCGCGCAGTCGCGCTTCGCGATCGCGAAGAAGGCGCTCGCACCGGCCAAGGTCTCCGCGCCGAACGGCGGCTTCAACACGCAGCAGTTCCTCTCGAGCGTCGCCTCCGGCAATCCTCCCGACCTCCTCTATCTCGACCGCCAGCAGGTCGGCTCGCTCGCCGCGAAGGGCGCGCTGATGCCGCTCGACTCGTGCATCAGCGGCCAGGCGATCGACATGGCGCAGTACCGCAAGCCCGCCGTCGACCAGGTCACCTACAAGGGGCATGTGTACGGGATCCCGGAGTTCTACGACAACCGCACCGTGATCGTGAACACCGCGCTCGTCCCGAAGTCGTCGCAGGTCTCGACGACCGACTGGAACGCGCTCTCGTCGGCCGCGAAGCAGCTCTCGCGCACGAGCGGCTCGAAGCTCACGCGCATCGGCTTCGACCCGAAGCTGCCGGAGTTCTTTCCGCTCTGGGCGAAGGCGAACGGCGCGAGCCTCATGTCGTCGGACGGGACGAAAGCGGAGCTGAACGACCCGAAGGCGATCGCCGCGCTCGCCTATGCGGTGTCGCTCATCAAGGAGCAGCAGGGTTACAACACGTTCATCGCGTTCCGCAACACGTGGGACTTCTTCGGCTCCGCGAACGAGTACGTGAAGAATCAGCTCGCCGCGTTCCCGATGGAGGACTGGTACTACAACGTGCTCGCCTCGGCGTCGCCGCAGGTGAAGATCGCCGCGATGCCGTTCACCGATCGCAGCGGCACGCCGCTCGACTGGGAGACCGGCGAGGCCTGGGCGATCCCCGCGAAGGCGAAGAACCCGGGGCTCGCCTGCCTCTGGGCGAAGACGATGACCGCGACGTCGACGTGGGTCGCCGCCGCGACGCATCGCAAGGCCATCTACGCAGCCAAGCACGAGTACTGGACGGGCCTCTTCACGGCGAACGCCGACGCAGACGCGAAGATCGACACGCCGACTCCGGGCGAGCCGGCGGAATGGGCGCAGGCGCTGCGCACCGTCCTCGACGTGCAGAAGCACGCCTTCGGGCTGCCGGCCTCTGCGGCCGGCGAGGAGTTCCAGACGGCGTGGATGAACGCGGTGACGCGCGTGCTGCAGGGGCAGCAGACCCCGAAGCAGGCGCTCGACCAGGCGCAGAAGGAAGCGCAGCAGGCGATCGACGCCGCTTCCGCTCCGTGACGCGCTGATTCAATGCGGCGGTGACGAGCGCCGCCGCAGTCCTGCCCCGGCCCGCGCAGGTGCGCCGCGGGCGCGTGTTCGTCGCGCTCGCGGCGGTCGCGTGGTCGACCGCGGGCATCCTGCAGCGCGAGCTCTCGGTCGGCGTCTGGACGCAGCTCGCGGGCCGCGCCTTCTTCGCGGTGCTCGGCCTGCTCGCGTACATCGCGGTCGCGGAGCGAGGCTCGCTCGTGCGTGCGTTCGGTGCGATCGGCCGGGGCGGGCTCGCGATCGCGGGGCTGATGGCGGTCGCTTCGGGCTCGTTCATCGTCGCGTTGAACCACGCGACGGTCGCGAACATCCTCTTCATGCAGGCGCTCGCGCCGCTCCTGGCCGCGCTCCTCGGCATGCTCGTCGGCGAGCGTGCAGGCGGCCGCACGTGGCTCGCGATGGCCGTCGCGATCGCGGGAGTCGCGGTGATGGTCGGCGGGCCGACGCGCCCGAACGCGCTGAGCCTCGGCGTGTCCTTCCTGATGACGACGTCGTTCGCGGGCACGCTCGTGATCACGCGCCACCAGCGGCACGTGTCGATGGCGCCCGCGACATGCCTCTCGCAGGTGCTCGTGCTCGTCGTCGCGGCGCCCTTCGCGCACCCCGGCTCGGCAGGGCCGCGCGACGTCGCGCTGATGGTCGCGCTCGGCGTCGGGCAGATCGGGCTCGGCCTCGTCTTCCTGACGATCGGCGGGCGGCTCATTCCCGCCGCCGAGGTGGCGCTCATCACGCTGCTCGAGGTCGTGCTCGGGCCGATCTGGGTGTGGGCGTTCCTGTCGGAGCAGCCCGGCGTCGCGACGCTCGTCGGCGGTGCGATCGTGCTCGGTGCGGTCGCGATCCAGGCCGGGGCCGGTGAGGAGGAGCCTCAGCCGGTGCCCGTGCCTTAGAGCACGACGTCGACCTCGTAGTGGCGAACGCGGGGGTCGCGCTCGACGAGGTAGCGGTCGTCCTCGGGAAAGAAGACGGCGCGCTCGAGGTCGTCGCCTGCGAACACGCCGACGTGCTCGAGCGAGTCGAAGAGCAGGATCGTCTCGAACTCGGCGCGGTCGCCGTCCACGCGGCGCAGCACGAGCGTGCCGCGCGAGCCGTCGAGCGAGCGGGCCGCCTGCATGCCCGACTCCTCGAGGTACCGCGCATACGCGTCGGCGTCCTCGGCCCGCGTCGCGCCGCGCCACACGCGCGCGATCACGAGCCCTCCAGGTAGTCGGTGTCCCAGCCCGAGGGCGAGAACGCCTCGCCGGGCGCGCCGGCGCCGACCGAGAGCACGATCGTTGCGTCTTCGGTCGCGAACGCGACGCGCTCCGCGCTCCCGTCCTCGATCCAGACGAGCGTGCCCTCCGGCGCGTGGAGCTCCTCACCGGCGACCGTGAAGGTCGCGGCGCCGCGCAGCACGATGTAGAGCTCGGGCTCGGCGTCCTCGCCGTGGTCGTGCCGCTTGATCACCTCGTCGCCCGTCGTGCCGCGCCAGGCGTTGATGCCGAACGTGCGGATGCCGAAGTGGTGGCGGATCGGGGCCCAGTACGGCCACTGCTCTGCCGCGATCTCGTCGAGCTTCGCGGTCTTCACGTGTGCCTCCTCGGGTTGGTAACCGTTGATAGACTAACAGAGGTTATGGAGCCGATCCAGCTCATCTGCGACTTCGTCAACACGGCCGACCTCGAGAGCGGCACGGATCAGCTTGTGGACACCCGGACGCTCCAGTACTGGCTCGTCTTCCACGAGCTCGCCGACCTCTCCCACCGCGCGAGTCGTTCGGATCTCGACGATGCGATCGCCGTCCGCGAGGCGCTGCGCGAGCTCCTGCGCGCGCACACGGGCGTCGAGGTCGACCGCGAGACGGCATCGGCCACGCTCGAGGCCGCTGCGCGCCGCGCCGGGGTCACGATCACGTTCGTGGACGGCGCCGCGCGCATCGTCGGCGGCGAGCGGCCGCTCGGCGGGCTGCTGGCGGCGGTCGCACAGACGATGTCCGACGGGTCGTGGCAGCGGCTGAAGGCCTGCCGCTCCGACACGTGCCGCTGGGCGTTCGTCGACCGCGCGCGCAATCGATCCCGGCAGTGGTGCGACATGAGCGTGTGCGGAAACCGCGAGAAGGCGCGGACCTTCCGCAGGCGGCACGCGTGAGGCGCGGCATCCGCCTCGCCGCGCCGCTCTTTCCCGCGGCGGCCGCACTCGGCGCGTCGTTCGGCGTGCTCGCACGGACGGCGCACATCGATGCCGTCGCTGCGATCGCGATGTCGGCGACGACGTTCGCGGGCTCCGCGCAGGTCGCGGCCGCATCCGTGCTGGCCGCCGGCGGCGGCGCCGTCGCTGCGATCACCGCTGCGCTCCTGCTGAACGCGCGCTACGCGCCGATGGGCATCAGCGTCGGAGGCAGCTTCCGCGGCGGCGCGCTGCGGCGGTTCGGCGAGGCGCAGCTCGTCGTCGACGAGTCGTGGGCATTGTCCGGCGGCGGCACGCGCCGCTTCGATCGCGGCCTCCTGCTCGGCGTCGGCGCGACGCTCTGGTTCGCGTGGGTCGGCGGCACCGCCGTCGGCGCGCTCGCCGGGCAGGCGATCGGCGACCCGTCGAGGCTCGGGCTCGACGGCGCGTTCGCCGCGCTCTTCGTCGCGCTGCTCGCAACGCAGCTCACCGATCGGCGGCGGATCGCCGCCGCGCTCGTGGGCGCGGCGGTCGCCGCAGCGCTCACCTCGTTCACGCCGCCGGGCATTCCCATCGTCGCCGCGACGGCGGCCGTCCTCATCGGGCTTCGGCGATGAGCGCCGCGTGGGCCTGCGTGCTCGCGGTCGGCGCGGGCACGTTCGCGCTGAAGGCGGTCGGCCCGGTCGGCGTCTCCCGCCGCCGAATGCCGGAGCGCGTCGCACAGCTGCTGGAGCTGCTTGCGCCGGCGATCCTCGCGGCGCTCGTCGTGACCGAGACCTTCGGCAGCGGGCGCTCGCTCGTCGTCGACGCACGGCTTGCCGGAGCGGGGGCCGGCCTGCTCGCCGTCGCCTTGCGTGCCCCGCTCTGGGCGGTCGTCGTCGCCGGCGCGGCGGCGACGGCGCTCGTGCGGCTCGTCAGCTGAACCGGGCGAGCAGCTCGTCCGGGGGCAGGTCGGCGAGCGAGTCGAGCACGAGGTCGGCCTCGTCGAGACCGTAGTCGCGCGTCACGGCGTTCGGGATCGCGACGGTGAAGATCCCCGCGGCCTTGGCCGCGCGGACGCCGTTCGGCGAGTCCTCGAAGACGATCGCCTCGCTCGCGGCGACGCCGAGCAGCTCGAGCGCCTCGAGGTACATCGTCGGGTTCGGCTTCGCGCGCTCGCGCACGCGATCGGCGGTGACGATCGCCTGCCAGCCGTACGTCCGCTCGAGCCGCCCCAGGTGCATGTCGATCCAGGTGCGCGACGAGCTCGAGACGATCGCACGCTTCAACCCGAGGCGGTCGGCGGCGTCGAGGTACTCGGCGATCCCGGGGCGCAGCGCCTCGGCCTCGATCAGCGTCAGCTCGTGCGCGTAGCGCCGCTCGTTCAGCGAGTCGCGCTCGAGCGGCCGCCCGACGAGCTCCTCGAGGTGGTCCATCGGGCTCCACGGCGCGCCCGTCGTGCCGACGAGCTTCCGCCACTCGTCCGCCGGCAGCTCGTGGCCGTGCTCGCGGTAGAGCCATTCCCAGCCCGCCCGCGCGGCGGACTCGGTGTCGACGAGCAGCCCGTCGAAGTCGAAGAGGAAGGCGCGGATCGGCACGGCGATGCAGAGTACGCGCGTGGCGATCCTGGGCGTCGACGTGGGCGGGACGTTCACGGACGCGGTGCTCCTCGACGGCGGCGCGGTGCGCACGGCGAAGGTGCCGACGGCACCGCGGCAGGAGGAGTCGGTGCTCGCGGCGGCGCAGGCGGTCGGCGCAGCGGCCGTCGAGCGCTTCGCGCACGGCACGACCGTCGCCACGAACGCGCTGCTCGAGCGGCGCGGCGCGCGAACGGCGTTCGTCTCGAACGAAGGCTTCGAGCACCTGCTGCACCTGCGCAGGCAGACGCGCGCGCACCTGTACCGGCTCTGCGAGGAGCAGCCGGCGCCGCTCGTGCCGCTCGAGCGCTGCCACGGCGTGCGGGGACGGCTCGGACCCGACGGGGAGCTCGCGCCGCTCGACCTCGCGACGCTGCCCGAGCTCGGCGACGTCGAGGCCGTCGCCGTCTGCCTGCTGTTCGCGTTCCGCGACGCGTCGCACGAGCGCGCGGTCGTCGACGCGCTGCGCGAACGGCATCCCGGCGTCCACGTCGTCGCGTCGCACGAGGTCGCGCCCGAGTTCCGAGAGTACGAGCGCGCGTCGACGACGGCGGCGGACGCATATCTCGCGCCCGTGGCCGCCCGCTACCTGCGCGCGCTCGCCGCCGGCGCGCGCGACGCCGGGCTGCCGGAGCCGCTCGTGATGCTCTCGTCGGGCGGCGTCGCATCGGTCGACGACGCGGCCGCGCATCCCGCGACGATCCTCGTCTCCGGTCCCGCAGGCGGCGTGGTCGGTGCCGGACTGCTCGCGCGACGCGCAGGCTTCGAGCACGCGATCGCGTTCGACATGGGCGGCACGTCGACGGACGTGTGCCTGCTGCCGGGCGGCCGCGCGGCGCGCGTCGCCGAACGCGTCGTCGGCGGCTTCCCGATCCGCTTGCCGACGGTCGACCTGCACACAGTCGGCGCGGGCGGCGGCTCGCTCGTACGGCGGGATGCCGGCGGCGCGATCTGCGTCGGGCCGGAATCGGCGGGCGCTCACCCCGGCCCCGCCTGCTACGGCGCCGGCGGCGGTGCGACGGTGACGGACGCGAACCTGCTGCTCGGACGGCTTCCCGCGGAGCTGCCCGGCGGCCTCGCGCTCGACCGCGACGCGGCCGCGCGCGCGCTCGGCGACGTGGACCCGGCGGCGGTGATCGACGTCGTCAACGCCGAGATGCTGCGCGCGCTGCGTGTCGTGTCGGTCGAGCGCGGCCACGACCCGCGCGACTTCGCGCTCGTCGCGTTCGGCGGCGCGGGGCCGCTGCATGCGTGTGCGCTCGCCGAGGAGCTCGGGATCGAGGCGGTGCTCGTGCCGGCCGCCGCGGGCGTCCTGTCGGCGCTCGGGCTCGTCGCGGGCGACGAGCGGCGCGACCGCGTCGTCTCGTACGTGCGTCCGCTCGCCGACGTGGTCGAGCTGCCGGGCGAAGGCGAGGCCGACCTCCGCTACCGCGGCCAGTCGTTCGAGCTGACGGTGCCGCTGCAGCCCGAGCTCGCCGCGGCGTTCCACCGGGCCCACGAGGAGCGCTACGGCTACGCCGACCCCGAGCGCGAGATCGAGCTCGTCGCCGTGCGCACGGCGGAGGTCGTCCCGGGCCCGGCAGTCGCCTTCCCGGACATGCCCCGCCGACAGGTTGCGGGACCTGTCCTCGTGGAGCTGGAGGGCGCGACCTGCTGGGTGCCCGACGGCTGGAGCGGCGACACGAACACCGACGGGACGCTCGTGCTGACGCGATGAACGTCGAGCTGCAGGTGATCGGGAGCGCGCTGCGCGCGGTCGCGGAGGAGATGGGCGCCGTGCTCATCCGCTCGTCGTTCTCGGCGAACATCAAGGAGCGGCGCGACTGCTCGACCGCGATCTTCGACGAGGCGGGCCGGATGATCGCGCAGGCGGAGCACATCCCCGTGCACCTCGGGGCGATGCCGGACGCGGTTGCTGCGGCCATGCCCTGGTGCCGGACACCGGGACAGGTGGCCGTTCTGAACGACCCGTACACCGGGGGCACGCACCTGCCGGACGTGACGCTCGTCTCGCGCACGCGGCTCGGCTTCGCCGTCTCGCGCGCCCATCACGCAGACGTCGGCGGGATGGAGCCGGCGAGCCTGCCCGCGTTCTCGCGCGAGCTCTACCAGGAGGGGCTCATCATCCCGCCGACGCCGCTCACGGACGAGGTCGTCGAGCTCTTCGTCGCGAACGCGCGCAACCCGACCGAGCGCCGCGGCGACCTGCGCGCGCAGATCGCCGCGCACCGGCTGGCGGAACGACGCATCGACGAGCTCTGCGAGCGGCGCGGCGCCGAC